>Ga0209700_101084_pt1 | contig 54996 bp, 19 predicted proteins | sample SiratroredBW_FD_187528 | JGI IMG/M metagenome (GOLD analysis project Ga0209700, IMG submission 187528) | Root nodule microbial communities of legume samples collected from California, USA - Siratro red BW (SPAdes) (version 2) | ecosystem: Host-associated > Plants > Roots > Nodule | place: USA...
ACATTGCTTTTTTTTTTTTGGTTTGTTTTTTTTTTACCGTTAAACTCTTTGCCTTGTTCCAAACAGAGGGTTTGTGTTTGTCCCTTTAGTTTGGATGCGCTGTAAGTCACTTATCATGATTATATGCAACATCGTCATCTTATTGGCGGATCGTTATGCATTCTTGATGTAATGTTGCAGGCGAATGTGACAGGTAAATAAAGGGGAAAAATACGGCTATGAAGTGTTTGCTGAACTGAATTTGGTCTTAAAATTTTTTATGTACACCTCCTTGATTGATGATAAAGAATTCTCTGTTCCTGTTTTTTCTTAGTGATTAACTATTTTTCGATACTCCCCCTGCTAATTTTTCGAGAGCTTTTGGAAAGATGCTTTTCATTCTGCTTCCCTAAGTCTAATTTTGTGCTCATGATCTTACTCTTTTAGGTAGGTGTGTCTAATTTTGTGGCGAATCTATGTTTTTCTGATATATAATTTTCAATAATGAAGCTATTCTGTTTCAAATTCATGTTGTCTTAATCTTAGGCTTGTATCTTGATATACATAGTTTCCTCAGTCATCTGACTTTAGTCTTCTGTATTTCACAATCATCATGTGAATGATTCATTGTTACCTTGTTGTTCCTGTAAACATTCTCATTAATTTAAAGTATTGTTTAATTTTGAAGATGTCTCTGGCGTTCATGACTTGCCCAATTACTTTCCCCATGATGATGATAGAGGAGGGCTACGTGTAATTAGAGATGCTGAGTCCCTTGATGCATCTTATGAGAATTACCTCCGTAGTGCGGTATTAGCTATTTTTCGGTTCTTAAATGACCAGTTAACTTTTTCTTGTTCTTTTATTGCCCTAATTGTTATATATATTGAATTTGTAGGCAACTAGAATGTATTTAAAATGTGTTTGTTTATGGATATCATAGAGATCTGGTTGAGTTGACTTTTTTATGCTTAAACTAACGAAAAAAAAAAAAAAACCCACATAATTTCTGTTTCAGCTCCAAATTTCTCATGGGAGATTTGGAAGGAATAGGGGAAAAATTTGAAGTTTTATTTTTCTTAGATACATTTTTAAGAGTAGTAATATATTAATTGTCGTGTCCTACTATTGTGTAATGCCAAATTGTGAAATCTACCTTGTTCTAATATCCTATCCAGTTAAAGTGAGCATGTGATGGAAATGGAATAATTTATTTCACTGTCTTGCACATCTTGTTCAATCTTGTTTTATCACGAAGTACATCTGGGGTGTGAAATAGGCCTATATGTTTAAGGATAAAAAATTGTACATTTTTCATCAGATTTCATCATATGGTTCGGGACAATCCAATAGAACCATTGGCGCGCGAGTTCCCAATCGCAGTATTGACGATTCACATGTTGCAAATATTGGGGGAGTAGACAGGGGAACAAACGCAAAAGACAAAATCCTGGGATTTAGTAGTGGAAGGGCTGACCATTCTCTTCCACCAGATGCTACCAGTACACTGTTTGTTGAGGGTTTGCCTTCTAACTGTACAAGACGGGAAGTAGCTCGTATCCTTTCATCCGGTTCCCTTAGATCAATGCTTTCATTGGGATTTAATTCTTCCGTAAGTGAGATGTGCAGAGTGAGAGATCTACTGTTGATTTGAAATAGTGTTTGTTTCATAAACAGAACCCACTTTAAATCAACGGTAGATAGGACCTCACTTTCACTCTTCACACATATCCCCTTCGAGGAGTCAAATCTTTTTCATTGTAGATTCCTCCTCCTTAACTGACGAGGTACAGATATTTTTCGTCCTTTTGTTGGCTACAAAGAAGTTAGGCTTGTTAGCAAGGAATCAAGACAAGTAAGTTTAGTTAAAAAGTAAAAAAAAAAAAAAAAATAATTGTACACGTTGATGGATTTTCTACTTCGATTTTGTGCAGCCAGGGGGTGATCCACTGGTACTTTGTTTTGTTGATTTTTTGAGTCCGGGTCATGCAGCAACTGCCATGGAAGCATTGCAGGGTAAGGTCTCTATTTCTTCTATTCTTATATGATGACATCCTCATGTGTGTCTTCGAAATTCCTGTGTTCCATTTCTTTATCCCCTTAAGTTTGAATATAGAGAAAATGCTATAGAACCATTATGTGCAATTTCACTGAGTTGGCAAGAACGAACTGTATATTCGACTTCTTTATGATTTGCATTCCTCATGTCCGTGCCTCAAGAACGTGGGCTGCTCTACATAATATATGCTGGATTTTCTGTAAAATATAAATCCAGTAATCTGATGCGGTAGTGATGGATTTATAATGTGAGTGCTGCCTGAAACATACTCAGTGGTATTGGATAACGGATCTTATTGCAAGGACATTAAGTAAACATCTGGATGTGTGTCCTAGAGCATTACTTGATGGTCTTTCGACATCACTAAAGCAGCATTGTATATAACCCTATGCAATATATTTCTCATCTACCACACTTTTCTATGCGGGGATGGAGTTGTTTTGGCTCTGATGAAAGCGGTACTCAAACTTGGAAACGTAGCAGACTGATTCGTGTAAAAGTAATGTCACGATAATGAATTTTATTGACTCATTGTTGTCCATCTTTGTCATGCTCATTGATAAAGCTGACACCCATATACAATCATATATGGTTGAAAGATTGTGGAGGCTAGATTATGAATGCCATCCAATTTGGCATCTCCATGTTACTGAGGCAGTCTCCTGCTTTTGAGGAACTCATCTGGGTTGGGTGGAGTGCTTAAGAGAACATTGGTTGCATGGAACATTGATGACTAAGGTCCTGTTTGACAAAATACGCTCTCTTGGTATAGTAGAATTGTCACATTCATTTTCTCCTCCATCTACCCAGCACCGTAAGATCGTGTGTTGCATGTCACAATTTATTATTTGTTATGCCGCATAGATACTTAAACTAGGGTAGTATATATTCGTCCAATATTCTAAGTTTCATTGAATAGCGAACGGTGGGACAGTCTAACGATGGAGACTTATTGAAAGGTTACTCACCCTTCCTTTCAAGTAGCAGGTTTGACCACTTTGGTAACGCGTGAGGAACGCATTTTCACCTTGTTGGATATTGGGTTTGAACGAATTTAGATGCATTTCAGTTATATTATGTCATAAGCCGGGTTAAGATACCACACGCGTCTTATATCATCTTCCTGTTGACACCCTAATCCGCTGTTCAGAACATGGCTAGTTGTTCAGCGTAAAACAATGAACGTTAATTTTGCAGGTTACAAATTTGACGAGCTTGACCGCAACTCGGTCAATTTAAGGTTTCAATTTGCTCGCCGCTATCCTGGTGCGAGGTCAGGTGGCGCATATCGTGGCAAACGTTGAATTATGCAATCACAGGTGATTAATTCTATTATTTCAATACGCCCACACTGTTTGTCAACGGTCGTTGGGTGCTGGATAAAAACTTAAATATAAACAGTTAATCATTCTGAATCGTGAAACGGAAATTCCATGTAGGATTCACTCACGATGGGGAGGTTATGATTATGATTTTGAGACGCAAGTGACCAACATTGCAGTTGAGAATTACAGTTGCTTTCATTAGGAACAAGTTGATCATTATGGTATTCGTGTGGGAAGTGCTCGCTTTAGATTCAGATTGTGCATGTTTGAGAAAAAATGTTTAATTTATTTACTATAAATTGCTTCAAATTGTCTTATGCGAAATAACTTGTGACTTTGATGCTTTTTCGTTGCTCTTTCGAATATATGTCTACTAATAAGAAGGATGTTTTCCATGCATGCGTTCTACTTCTTGTGAGCCTTTTAGATATCAAGTACTGTTAATTCTTAACATTATCCCAAATCCATCATACCTGCTTTTTTTGCCCTCGGTATATATTTTTCAGGTGAATACGATTTTTCTAGTTTATATATAGTTTGAATATGAAAGGTATTCCATTTTACGACACATTTTAGCCATTTTACAAAGCATAGATTTGTGTTTCGAGTTGTTAGTTTTACTCTTGGGATTATATTCTTTGGTGGGTTGCGTTAACTATTAGGCTAGTCCCGATCTGTAATTATAATCCTGATGGTAATGACCTGCTAATGTTAGCAAATTAGCAATGACAATAATATGATCTGATCGTTGTTAGTTGTTATTACATATGTTTGTTTTATTGTGATTGTGGAGTCCAAGTTATACTGTCAACTTGAAGTGGATGATAAAACGTTGAACAGCATTTGCCGTGTGAAGGCATTGTTCTTTCAATTTGATCGTTGTTGTTGGTTTGGTCATTAATCTGATCTGATGTCACTTGAGCGTATTTCCAGTTCCACTTAAGTAACTCTGCATATTCACCTCTGCCTCAAGCTTTCCCACCAAAGATACCAAAGTATCTTAGTTGAAAAAAAAATAAAAAAGAGTACTAGATACAGTGTCACTTGCCCCGTTTGCTAGTGCTGCTCAAGGAAACAAACAAAATAGAAACTAAACCTATTCGTTTGGTTTGCTAGTGCTCACTTTAGCACTGCTATAGTATTGTGAACAATTGCGTTTTTGCTGTGACTGCCGCAATTCCAAAACATTACCATTTAACTTTCTAGCATTACCATGTGACTACCACAATTCGAAAACATTACCATGGCTGCTCCATTTCGTTATGTTATCAAGTATCGTAATCTATTTTTTTTCGAAATTGTGAAAAGGATAAAAATTGGTGAAATTTTGTTAAAAGAACAAAAAGTTGATACTTTGTTTTTACATTTTGTAATTCTTAAAAGCATAATAATCTGAAAATAAGGCCATATTTTCATGTTTATAAGTGGGTGGTTGACACGTAAACAAATAAACTGATAATAAAAAAACTTGAAACCAAATAAAATGTCACCACTATTTCGTGTGTTTGCCATCCATAAATACCTAACGAGGTATCCCGAATGGGCGACAAGTGCTATCATATAGCTCATGGTGCTACGTTAGTCATTGACAATATAGGTTTTGTGGAACATATAATGCTCGTTACTGCTGACAACAACCCTTGAGAATATGAATCCTGTGATTGTGCTGTCTTATACAAGGAATGCATTAGGCGATTCCCTCACGGCTTGCTCATTTGCAAGTTGTGACCAGAAAATTTGGCATTTGTAGGAAGTAGCAAATCATTCCGTAATCCGTAACTCCGATAGTTTTAGCCAATTCCTCCGTAGTAGTATTATTGCAATAACAAAAGATGTGATATACATATAAAAATATGTACACTATTATTATTTTTATTTATTATATCTCAAACTAGTCTCCTTTTTCTATCTTTCTTTTAATTATACGAGTATCACTTTTTCTAATATTAATATGCAGTTTGTTGGTTATGGAATATGCAGGATATTTGCTAGGAACAGCAGTAAAAAGAGCAAGATTTTTTTTTTTTTATTTGTACGTCATGTTAATTATTTGTTATAGATTCTCTATTGAAGTAATGGTAGTTAGGACTGGTAATGATGATTTGGGCTTCTTCCTTTTAAATTCGCTCATTCCTGTATGAGTTCTTCCTAGGCCTCCCGTAATCGGAGATGTTAGTTGTGATTTGATTGCATGAAGGTGGGTGTCATTGTTGGAAATGTAAACATAAATTTTAATTTTCATACAACATCTTATTTACCATATAATGAAAATATTTAACGGATTTAAAATTTTCAAAACTTCAATGTATTTTTTTTTTCATTTAATACTTCAGAAATTATTTGGAAGATTTGGAGAAAATAAAATTACACATTTGATTATCACTTTTATTGAACACCAATCACTTCTCAATTCTTTTATTTTATTTTTGTGTGATAGAATCGCGGACTAACAAGATAGGTAATATGGATTATGTGTGTAAGATAACCATTAAAGAAAATAAAGACTTAAGTAAAGTTTAAGTTTTTAATTTAAATAGTTTAAATTGAGTTTTTATTTTATTGAATATTTTAAATTTTTATATCTTTAATTGAATCTTTACTATTTAATTTTTTCATTAACTATTTTTTTTATTATTATTTTGTTTATTCATCTTTATAGTTGATAATATAAAATAATATTGTCATTAATGTGATTACAAGCGAATTTTTGTTGTTTTAATTGAAATATGTGATAGGTAATGATTGTCATAATTTATTATTTTTTTTTTTATAGATTTCACCCTAAATGTAAGTGACTTACACATTTTTAATGCAAATAATAAAAGTTATTTATTGTTTTTCATTAATAATAATATTATTTTATATTAATTATAAAATTTTTAATTTTTTAAATAAGTAAAATAACAACTACATCACTTAATTAACTAAAAAGTTAAACAACAAAAACTTAATTAAAAAGTATAGAATTTTAAATATTTATTAGTAGAAAAAATACATATTATAATAAGATAAATTTTTAGTTAAAACATGACTAACGTAAACAAAAATATGGTGACATTTTTTAAATTATGTGAAGAGATATTATATCGGTTACCAATGAACCAATAAAATATACTCAATTCTACATCGGTTGACACTTCTAATCGATGTAGAAAAGACTGAAAAAATAAAAATTTAAAATTTGATTTGACCTTGAACCTATTACATCGATTGCTACTTACAACCGATGTAGAAAGTGTTTATTACATCGGTTCTTGCTACAACCAATGTAATATGTTCCATTGTGTGGAAAATGTCAACTTTTGAGTGAAGTTCGCGCAGATTTATTAACCTAATATTTCACCGCTTTCACTATTTGTGTTTTTCTCGCGGTGTCGCTGAATTTCTCTTGAGTTCTATATGTTTTCACTCTCACTCACGCTCATTTGGTTGATTCTTTCGTTGCCTTCATCTACTTTCTTTTGCATTTTTGACATAGGTGATTTGTTATTTTTTTTTACATTACAAGTTTTTAAGGATGTTATATACCTAACTCGTGAGCTTTTCTTCGCACGAATGCTTGGTTCAATATCCATTGCCGCTTCTCTTTCCAAGAGGTTAACAATTTTGTAAAATTCATTAAAAATAATAAGAAAGTTATTTTTGACCCAATTTTTTTATCATCAATTTAATTTAGTGTATATTTGATGTAGAGTTCTTACATTGTATAGATTTATAATAGATTTTGGATTTCAAAAATTAGGATGAAAAAACTTCAAACGACCATAACTTTTAATAAAAAGCTCGGATTGGGACGTTCCAAAAATGAAAGTTGCTTGAAATAGGGGGTAACGAATTCGCTGGCTAACTCCTGAGGGGAGTTGGGCTTCTGAAAATTTCAAAATTTCATCATTTACTATTTGTTTTTTTTTATTTTTTTAGCATTTTTGACATTTTTTTTCTATTTAACCTGTCTATACTTGTCAAAAAAAATTAGAAATTTTTGTGGTATTTCATTGTATAGATTAGAGATTTTATAAAAGAATTTTGAAAAATTTTGGATTTAAAAAAAATAGAGATATCACATCGATTGGGAGACACAATCGATGTAATAGGATAGATACTACATCAGTTGTGGCTCCCAACCGATGTGATAGGGTAGATACTACATTGGTTGTGGCTCCCAACCGATGTGATAAGATAGATACTATATCGACTGAGAGCTATAATCGATGTAATAGAATGGATACTACATCGGTTGAGAGTTACAACTGATGTAATATCTCCTCCTGAGTGCTTTTAGAATTGGTATTTTACGTTGATGATTTATTTATCAATCGATGTAGTATATTCACATATTACATCACCTGTATCTACATCGGTTATGGAATCGATGTAAAATGTCTTTTAGAACCGATATAAAAAGGATTTTTTCTATTAGGGTTTGTTTGGTTGAGAGAGTGGATTTGAGAAGATTTGAGAGGAAAGTTTGGTTGTTTGGATTGAAGGATGGATGGTGAAAAAAGAAGGAAAAGTTTATAAAAATTTGTGAATGATGTGATATATATAATTGATAAAATATTTTTTTAATAAATAAAAGTATAATTAAAACTAATTTATATTAAATATAATTATTTTTTAAAATATAATTAATAAATTATATTTATGATTAGAAGATGTCAAGACTTTTCTCGCAAATCCTCTTGAGGTTGCGAAAATTTGCTAGATGTAAACTTTTATCTCGATTTTAACATTTAATTATTTTTTTATTTATCAATAACTCAACTTTCTCTGCATGTGGTTCCTCGTTACTAATCCACACCCTAAAACAAACGGGTCCTTAGTAATTTTATATAAAAGAATCTAATAAAAATATAATTTAAAATATCTAAAATTTATGAAAAACTAAGCCGAAAACAAATCAACGTGAATCACAGAATCCAAATTATTTTTACAAAATATTTTTTTTCAATTTTATACGAGTAAACATTTCCAAGTACAATTTATTTTTTTCCAGCCAGGGATTTCAAGAATTGTGAATGAGATTTAAAACTAATCAATTAGTAAGTTTATTCATATATTATTTAAGATGTCAACAGCAAAATTTACTTGCTTTTTAAGAGTGGAACAAGGAGGATCTGTCTTAAAAAACATCTTCACTGTGAAGTAATCTGCACAACAAGAAAGGGTAGCTACGAGAGATACGAGAAAGATATTTTGAGACGATAGTGGAGCCAGCTCACCGATATCTGTGCATAATGTGATCCACTCTGACTTTCAATATACCTAACAATGTACACAGTTTGACAAGGATGTTATAGTCTTTGCCCTTATATTTGTATTTTTTTTCATAAAAAAATACTCATTTATGAATTTTGTACTCATTCTCTTACTCAGTTTTATGTGTTTGTCTCTCTATTTAAAACATTAAATGACATAATGCTTGGTATAATTTATGGCAATGAAATTCGATATCTTATTTGTAATTTTTGCACTTCACAATAATACATTCTTGCATATAATTATAACCATACCTCGACCAAATTCTTACAACTAAAAACTTATTAATATCGTTTTTTTTTTCTTTATAAATTCTCAAAGTATCACCTTATTAAGTATTTTGATATATTGATTTATATACATTAGTCTAAGTGTTTGGACAGTGATCTTAAATTTTATATGTAGAAAAAAATTATGTAATTTTATTTTTCAATTAAAAAGCTATTATAATAAGTGATCGAGCTTATAAGAAGTGAAGGAGCGAGGGATAGTATCGATTCTCCAATTCTATCATCAAATCTACCTACAAAAATTAAAGAATCAGTATTTATGATTAAAGAGAGTATAATTATTTTATATCATTTTTTCGTTCATAGGGTAAAAATAATATAATAAACGTGGAGGAAGAAGAAAATCTCATCCATACTATTTTAGCCTTAGTAAAATTACACTTACATTAAATATATTATTTTGACTCTCTCTAAAATTATTGATTAAAATCTATTACTCGTTAGCAGGGATGAATTTAGGTATCTAAAAAACTTAGGTTAGTCAATGGGAACTTAGAAGAATCGTGGAGAAGACCTAAATACCTAAAAAAGTATAGCCAAATGGGAAAAAGAGAAAAATGAATCCAATCAAGTTGCTTGCAACCCATGTGAGTGAGTCACTTACAATCATCAATCATTCTCTCTATCAACATTCACACATAGAGTTTCATACTCCAACTTTCAAAGAAGCTTTTTCGATTCCTTTTTAACCTTTTTCTTTCTAGATTTTCATCTTTTCTTTTGTCAAATCTAAAATACATTTTTTCAATTCTCTTAATCTAATTTTAATTCATTTTTACTGATGGACTCATTATAAAATACAAAAACCAAATTTCATAACTATTTTATTGTGACAAATAAAAATGATTAATTATTTGCCGGATCCTCGCTGTTGACAAACTAGTGCATAAATTATTGCCTCAATAGCGAATTGAAGGCACTAAACGTCCAATTATCATTCAAAAGTGTAATCAGCTACAAAATTCATTTTCAATATCTCATTAGCTATCAATGTTTTCTAAATTCTAACTACACTATCCCTTGAAAACGACTAATCTCTTAGTTCTATGCAAGAGTTTCACAACCTCTTAACCACATATTTAAAGGATAAAATGATCTATCAATCTTTGTTATTTTGTCAATATAAATAAGAAGATTCATAACTTAATTTAAAAGGTTAAGTATATTTCTCCTTTTTATAAATATTTTTTTTATTTTAGTTTCTATAAAATTCATTTTTAATCTATCTAAAATTTAAAATTATTATTTTTAGTATCTAAAATAATGTTCAAATTTTACTTTAATCTATATGTTTTTTTTCCCTAAATTTAATCTATAAAAATCTGAAATCACTATTTTTAATTGTACGTAGGAAACAAGCAATAGACTGAGCCAAATTAAATGTCATTAATTAAAGAGCTTTTGTGAGGAGATAAGAATAAGATAGAGAATAGAGTCAAATATGATACGTAAATGTTAATAATAATACAGCATGTGTCCCTACTCATTAATGTGCTGCCATAATAATCCTTGCTTGTTGATCTTTATTATTATTATTATTATTATTATTATTATTATTATTATTATTATTATTATTATTATTATTATTTTTAGCTAAAATACAAATGGTAACATTAAAATTGAATTTTACATGGTATCTTTTGTGGTTTTCCATAAAATAACATTATAGGAAGAACATAACTTTATAAATTCTTATGAATACTCTACGTATAAAACTTCAAAAAATTATAATTAAAATAAAATAAAAATAGAATTTATATACATTAAATAAAATAATCTCATTATATAATATTATATACGAATGATAGTTTATAATTAAGTGCGGGATGTTTCTTCGTACACTGTATAAAAATTTTGACCCATTTTTTATTTTTAAAACTATTTTAGAATTTCTTTTGAAATAAAAATGTATTTAATACAGAAAGTTGAATCCTTTTTAGTCACCGTAGACTTATGGGGTGCCGGTAGTTGTTGGGAGTATGGTATTTATTAGAAGAGAAAAATAAAAGTCTGCCATTTTTTTATTCAAGTATATGAAATTGTTCTCCTTATATATAAGATAAAGTTAGACTCGAGAAGTAAAATATTAATTATTTTACGTATTGTTTTAAATTTAGAAAAGTAAATTATAAATAAAATATTTTTATAAAAATAATTATTGCAAAAAGTATTCTAAACTAAGTTTTATAGAAAAGTTGAAACAAATATTTTCATTTAATTCTTATAAAAATAAGTGAAAAAAGTAGTGTGTTTACATTTGGTGTGAAAGTGGGTATGTAATGCGGTGTTGAACATAAGTGTGTGGCGGAGAAATTTATGGGATTCATTCACTTTCACGTCACTATTCACTAAGTGGACCTTTTGGGTGTTTCAAACTTCACTTCTTTCCTTTGGTTTCTTTTTCTTAGCTAATTACTTCCTTTTCCTTTTATTTGGTACTCAAGAGTTTCAAAGGCTAAGTTTGATGAAATTAATAAAAGTTAATAGAAAACAAAAAGAGAAAAAAATACTTCATATTTAATACGACCGCCATATTATTTTTTTGTCTATTTTAAAATTAACGGAGACAAATTTTTCAGTCCTATCCGACAAGAAACTCGCTCCCCACATTCCTATCATTAAAATTGTACATTTAAATGATTTAGCATAAAAACAATATATATATATATATATATATATATATATATATATATAAAAGGAACAAGCACAAAAATATTCTATTACACCAATATTAGAACACTTTTCTTTGCCTTGGGTGGTAGGGTTAGTCCACAATTGGATGATTTGAACATTGTTTTGTTTTGTTTCCAATTATTAAGTTGGGTTTGGTCTTTGAATGCTTTTATTTCAGCAGTTTAGGCATAGTTTTATTTCTTGTTTCACTTTATCTCCATTGGATTGCTAAGTTTTTCTTCCCTTTTACTTTCAATTAAAACTATTATTTGTGTAAAATAAATGTTTCTCTTTAAATATAAAAATTTATACTATACAGTTGTTTTAAATATATAAATTATATTATAATTAGAAACATAATAAAGAAATATATTTAAACATATAAGTTATAGTTTACATTTAAAATGACCACTTTAAATAGGAGTAACATTCTTTTTATTATTGTTGAAAATTTATAGAAAATCATAAATTTCTGTAAGTTTACCTTCTAAATGAGAAAAAATAAAAATAAAAGGTGTTAGACTTTGATAGTCTAATAGATTTAAACAATCAAATCTTAATCCTCTAGCACAATTTTAATAAGACAATTCATATATTTTCTTATAATAATAAATGACATTAAGTCTTTATATGAATGATTTCATTTCAGTATATTAAAAGAAAAAAAAATAATCTTACTTTTATTGAATTATTATCAAAATGTCTATATAAGAACTTCAAAACTTGCTAGCTTAAAAAAATTCTTTCAAGTGTAAAAAGTGCCACTAAAAGTAATTATAATTTTTTTTAAATGAAAACACATATTTTTAGAATTTACCCAATTTTGTTTTATTATAACTGGTATAAAAGCAAGTATTTATTATTTTGTCTATTATACATTTATATTATGCTTTTCTATATTTATGCAAGGTTTTCAAAAACATTTTGAAATTTGTTTTTCAAACGAAGAGAATTTTTTTTTCAAATCATATAACTTTTTTATGTCAATGAAAGATATTTGGAAAAATATATTTTAAAGTTCTATTCAACCTCATTCTATGACTAACATGCTTTTTTAAATTAGTTTCATAGTTAACTTCTTAGTGTCAATTATTTGTATGATAAGAGAAGATATTTTATGACCAAATGGATAATAAAGATTAAGTTGTCAATATACCACCTTTAGAGAGAAATTTGACTTATGAAAACAACAAATAATTGTATTTTAAAACTTTGTGACATTGATATAATGAATGTGGTTGAAAATGAAAATTATGATATAATTGAGGCTAACAACCAACTCTTTGCAAGAATTTTAATGGTGATGATCAAAAGTAGAGGTATCTTTGAATGACAAAGATAGAAATGCCTTTAGGTGCGATCTATTAAAATAAGAGTACTCCAAGGTACATGCCTACAAGGAAACAAGAGATATGTGAGACATTCTTAAAACAAATTGATACTTTAAATTCAATGTACCTCTCTATAGAAATATATTTCCAAGAACAATAAAGATTTGTTAGATGACTATGCAAAAAATTGAATAAGAAGCATGGAAAAAAGCTAAGTTTCATTGTTCTAAATTCAATGTCAAAGAAAAATAAAATGAAAACATTTTCGCTTATTTCATAAATCAAGCAACTAGTGAAAATATCCACTTCACATGATTATTCAATAGAGTAGGCATTGTACTCTTAAAGAATAAAGCTCCAAAGAAAGTCATATTTATGTTTGCCAAAGGTGATAAGAGACTAAATCTTATCATAAGATCCTCTCAAAAATCATACAACAAACCCGAATTAGGTTATAAGGAAGTTGAAGCTTCAAAAAGGGAAAAACATGCATCTACACCCATTAGATGAAGAGTTGCAAAGCCCTCCAAAACTAATAAGAAAGGAGATAAGTCTATTTAAGTACCCAGAAAGAAAATAATTCTTGTTGTATATTTACATGATAGTAGGAAGAAAATATTAGTTATGATACTTAGACAATGGATGCTTGCGACATGAAATGTCTATGTTTCAAAATGTCAAGAAGAAGAATGATGGATAAATTATTTCTGGTAGAAACCAAAAGAAAGGGATAATAGTTATTTAATATATATATATATATATATATATATATGTAATATATATATATATATATATATATATATATGTGTGTGTGTGTGTGTGCGTGCGCGTGTGTGTGTGTGAGTCCTACACTATTAAAAAAAATTTGTTAGTGGAAGAAGCTCTTAAAATAGCCTAGTGAACATAAATTAATTGTGTGACAATTGATATAATGTTTCTTTCAACAAACACCTGTGAGTAGTAAAAAACAATGACAACACTATCATCTTTTCTACTAAAAAAACAAGAAAACCTGAATAAAAGAGATCTGACTGAGCTTTCCAACTAAAGAGTTTTGTTTTTTATTTTGTCTTGTATCAATCAAAGAAGATCAATGGGTTTATAATAGAAAATGCGACCATGCAAGTTTAAGATTAATTTCAAAGCTGCAAGAGCATGACTATGTAAAGTTTTGCCCCATATGTCATTCATCAATGACGTTCTTTGCGAAATGTGTTTCAAAGATAAACAAATTAAATTGTCATTTTATAATAAAGCCTTTTTTTCTACTACTAGACTTGAGTTGACACATCTAGATCTATTTTAACCAATAATAATCACATTTATTGGTGAAGAAAAGGTAGGGCATAGTAAAAGTATATGATCACACAATATGGACATTGAGTTAAGTTCCATAAATATAAGGAGGAAAATTTGGAGGTCTTTTTATAAATTTTGTAAAAATGTCTGAAATGAAATAGTCTTATCTATTGCCTCCTATATTAGAAGTGACTATGAGGAAGAGTTCGTAAAGAACATTTTCTATTTTTCTATGATGATAATGACATTCATCATAATTTTTCAACTTCATGAAAACCAAATGTTTAATAGAGTGAAAAAAAAATAGGATGTTATAAGAAATTACTATAACTACGTTGAATGCTAATTCAACTCCCAAATACTTATGGGTAGAAGCAATAAATATAATTTGTTATTTGTAAAAGAAAATTACATTAGACATATTATAAAGAAAACTTTATATAAATTATGAAGAGGTTGTAAACCCAACATATTATATTCCCATCTTTTTGGATGTAAGTAGTTCATTTTAAATGTCAAGGAAATTCTTGGGTAAGTTAGAGTTTAAAAGTGATGAAGGAATCTTATTTGGATATTCAACAAAATATAAAGTTTATAGAATCTATAATTCTAGGACAATAGTTGTTGAAGAGGTAATTCATGTAAGTTTTATGACTATAAGTTTGATAAAGAATTATCATAGCTAGGCGATGCAATTTCCAATTTGTAAATGAAAGAAAAAGAATATAGAAGGATAAAATGTTGTCATTGAAGAATCTACACCATTGTAAAATGGTCTAGCTAAGAGATGAGAACCAAAGAGCATAAGGTTCAACTCCTATGATATCATCCATCTAAAGCTATCATTGGTAACCAAAATGAGAGAGTAAGAACTACATCAACCTTCCAAGGACGCTTAACTTTTATCTCACAAATGGAGTCCAAAACATTCTGTGAGGCATTAGACAAATAGAATTGATTGTAAGCCATACAAGACAAGCTTGAACAACTTCAAAAGAGTAATATTTGGAATGTTTGAAAGCTTGTACCTAAGACAAGATGATAACATAACAAAATATATGTTCAAAAAAAAGTTAAAAATGGCAGGTAAAGTTGTAAGAAATAAGGCTAAGGTAGTTTCCAAATGTTACTCATAATAAGAAGGTATGAACTACTTAAAGGCTTATGCACCATTTACAAGACTGGAGGCTATATGTATCTTGCTATGATTAACTTGTTGATATCTTTACAAAATTTCTTGTAGAAGATAAACTAGGTCATCCAAGAGATATTTTGGGCATGATCTTCATAAATGAATGATTAATTAGAAAATGCATGTGCTATAACTATACACAGTTAAAAACACTTAGTTTGAGTTGCTCATGCATACTATTAATGAAAAAAATCTAATTACTTAACATCAATAAAACCATTTAAATGCACACATGCCCACATATAAAATGGGATATGACTATTGTAGATGGGTCAAGTCGATCACATTTGAATCGTGATATTTGAATTATTATGCTCTTAAGTAGAAAAAGTTGTACCCTAACTATCAACTATATTTTTTGATCTAGTGGTAATTGCTTGATCCAACAATTAGTATCAGAGTTAACGACTTCGATTTTTAGTGGGACAATTGTTCATAGAACGATTGTTGCAAATTGCAAAATTGTCACGTGATGCAAGCTAAGTGGGCTGAATCACAATGAAAAAGAAATTGTTGCAAATAACATCAATTATCTATGGAGACCAAGTAAACCAAGTTATAAAGAAATAATAAAAATAAATGAAGATAATCTAAATATATATCTTAAAAAAACATTAAAAATGAGAAGGAGAGAGTTACTTACATAAAAGAACCTAGACAAGTATCATACATATCATTTATTATTATTATTTTTTTTTATTTTTATTATTATTATTATTATTAAAAAGTTGCAAGAAGACTTTGAATCTACCAAATCAACTTTGTAACTATAAGTTAATTATTATTATTCTTATTATGTATATTATTAGAATTATGATCATGATTATTTTTATTTGTAAATTCTTACTAGTAAGGATAATATCAATATTATTAAAAATAATATTAATAATAATACTACTAATACTAATAATATTAATATAGATAACATTAATAATATTACTAATAATATTAACAATAATATAGAAATATAATATTAATATTATTATTATTATTAACATTATATTAACAATATCCATAATAATATTAATAACATTAATAACAATATTAATTAAAGTGTAATAAAACGTATCATTCATGAATTCAGATATAGACAACTTTATGTCAGAATCATAGCCCTTCGTTTTTCCCTAAATATGGCGGTCTTTGCACTGTCATTTTGTGCGTATTCAATGTCTTTGCATACATAAATACATGAATGATTTTCTACACTTATGAGATTTCTCTTTAACATCTTATTTGTGTTTCAGGAGAAGACACTTTCACCATGGCCTCCACTTTCGAGGTTGAGGGTGGCTCAGACTCAGCGAACGAAGAAAGTCCAGTGAAACAAGTGGAACTCACTGTGCCTAAAACTGATGACCCCAACATGCAGATTCTCACGTTCAGAATGTGGTTTCTGGGGGTTCTTTCATGCGTGGTGTTGTCCTTTGTGAACCAGTTTTTCTGGTACAGGACACAGCCTTTGATTGTAACCTCAGTTTCTGCTCAGATTGCTGTGGTTCCTATTGGCCACTTCATGGCAAGGACTTTGCCAACACGTGTGTTCTTCAAGGATACGAGGTTTGAGTTCTCACTCAACCGGGGACCTTTCAACATCAAAGAGCATGTTCTCATAACCATCTTTGCCAATTCTGGTGCTGGAACTGTCTATGCAACTCATATTTTGAGTGCAGTCAAGCTCATGTATAGAAGAAAGCTTGATTTTCTTCCTGCCTTACTAGTCATGTTAACTACTCAGGTTCTCTTCCATCCAATACTATCCTCTCTCTCTCTCTCTCTCTCTCTCTCTCTCTCTCTCTCTTTCTTGTTTGACTCCCAACTTGTGTTTCACTATCTTTCATATTCATCAGTCTTTGTTCCTCTTTGTAAAACAGATCTATTAGTTCAAGGTTCAATCTGTAATACTTTTTTATTAATTATATTTAAAACAAAATACCTGTAATTAATATCAATGAAAAATTGTACAAATAAACGTTTCACAAAGAAGAATAAGATCGATGATAGGAATTTTGGACAGATTTTGTTGAGTTAAATTAATTACTTCTTTAGTCTTGACAAATGAGGTGATTAAATATAATTAATATTTTTTATACTTATTAACTTGATGTTGAGAAACTCAGGATCCATTGGGAACGAATCTAAGTGCAATCTTGTTAGAATTATGACAAGTTAGGGAACACAGTGTTAAAGTCTACTCTTGGGTAATTTTGTCAACAAAAACATGTATACTTTGTATTTCAAGTCAATCACAAGGTCAACTTTTAACTTAAAGGATTTTATTACCGTATGACTTGTTTGTATTGTATTTTTGGGACACTGAAAATTCCTCAGGATGAAAAGTGGAAGGAATATATTGTGATTTGAATTCTCAGGCTCTGAAAGTTGTAGCATAAAATTGGAAGGCCTTAAATTTACTTTTTACTAACACACTGAACAAAGTTTGAAAAGCCTAGGTTGGTTTTACTTGGTCATTTTAGTTTCTTACAACTTTGATAAAGACCATTAAATGAGATTACACGATTCTAGATAAAAATATTTGAAGTTCTAATCAATATTCAGTCCTGTGACATGTCCCAACAAATCTGTTTTTTCATTTTTGACCTGGTATTATTTAGGGAATAATGATTCTCCTACGTCTCAAATTGCATGTGTGGAAGCTAGTGTAAATGTCCTTATTTCTGAACAGTCTTAGTTGCTGTCTTTTCCATTATCTTAATTGTAATTTCAAGGGACCTGGTTTTTGTCACACGTTCATTGGTGATATCACTAAAATAGACTAGATAATAGATAAGTGATTTCACCTCACAAAATAGATTATGAGATTAACTTAGATCTAAATCTATATTTTAAGAGAACGGATAAAAAGGAAGACAGAAAAATAAATATAGGAAAAGAATTAAATGGATAGATGTGACAAGGGATGTGATGAAAAATAAAGATAGCCATAGAAAGAAAACTGAGATGGAAGTGAAATGAAAGAAAAACTAAGATTATGCGTAATATTTTCCTACTTAGTTAGGGATACTGCATAATGTTGGTAACATTCTGAGTCTCTGGGATATGTGGAAAAGATATGCCTTTTTCTTTTCTTTGTTATCGTATTAATTCCTGTACTGTATTAATGGTATGAACTCCTGTGAAGTATTGTCACAAGTTATGCTTTGTTATTCAAATTTAGGTGCTGGGGTTCGGTTGGGCAGGACTATTCAGGAAATTTCTAGTTGAGCCGGGGGAAATGTGGTGGCCTTCTAATCTGGTTCAGGTCTCATTATTCAGGTGAATTTTCTTTGGAATGTTAGCAGTACACTCTTAAATATAGCCTTTCTATTCATCAAAAACTAAAATTTTCAATTAACTTCAATCATTAATACAAAATGTGTCAAAATGAGTGTGCTGCTAGCATTTTTTATCTAGCTAGTTTGTTAATTAGTAGCCTTTTTAAAGAATGCAACTATGCTGATTCAGTACATCAATACAGTGCTCTACATGAGAAAGGCAAGAGGCCAAAAGGAGGCACAACACGAACCCAATTTTTCCTCCTTGTCTTGGTCTCAGGCTTGGCTTACTATGTGTTTCCTGGCTATATGTTTACAATGTTGACATCTTTCTCTTGGATGTGTTGGGTTGCCCCCAAGTCTGTTCTAGTCCAACAACTTGGTTCTGGCTTGAAGGGTCTTGGAATTGCAGCATTTGGAGTTGATTGGTCTACCATTTCTTCTTACCTTGGAAGTCCACTAGCCAGCCCTTGGTTTGCTACTGCTAATATTGCTGTTGGGTTTTTTCTTATAATGTATGTCATGACACCAATTTCTTACTGGTTCAATGCCTATGATGCCAAGACTTTTCCAATATTTTCAAGTAAGCTGTTCAGAGGAAACGGTTCCCTCTATGACATTTCAACTATTGTCAACTCCGATTTCCATCTTGATCGGCATGCCTATTCAATCAACGGGCCCGTGCATCTCAGCACATTCTTTGCAATGACATATGGCCTAGGATTTGCTGCACTTTCTGCTACCATTGTCCATGTTCTGCTCTTTCATGGAAGGTAGCCACTTTGCGGATCAACATCTGATTTTATCATCAATTTGACTTGTGTTGGGATATTATTATTGTTAGATGTTAGACTTAATTGCACTTTGTATCCATTTGAAATTGAATATTATCATAGAGCATGACATGAGCATTTCTGTAGATGTCATGTTAACTGATAGATAAAATTGTACAATTAAAACAGTGATGATAGAATTTTTCAGAAAAATAAAATAGAGGGACTGAATATGTGAGATGATGATAATAGCATAACAAAAAAAGTGCAATTAAACCTAGGTATTTTATCCCCCTCACGGCTCTTAAAAGTGCAATATCTATGAAGCTCTTGAATCCTTCTGAACTTCTTATATTCAACACCTTGAACTTGAAGTTTGTTTTTGTTCAGAAACATGTTATATGTTCCCTTTACAGAAACTTGTTCTGTTCTAAACTAAATTTCCATGTGCTTACGTTGTGAGTTACTTTAATGAGTTATGTTCGTAGTGCACAGGCTCCCACCCTCAATTTATTTTCATTTGTGAAATATGTTGTGTCTTAAATTTCAATTTCATAAACAGTTATCATATGCGTCCTACGCAGGGAAATATTGAACCAAAGTAGAAGGGCCTTTGGAAACAATAAAAATATAGACATACACACAAGACTCATGAGAAGATACAAATCAGTCCCAATGTGGTGGTTTTACATCATTCTAGTACTGAACATCGCTCTTATTATATTTATTTGTGAGCACTACAATGAATCACTCCAGTTGCCTTGGTGGGGTGTATTGCTAGCTTGTGCAATATCCATTTTTTTTACTCTTCCAATTGGAATAATAACTGCTACTACAAATCAGGTATCTCAACAATTCACTTACTGAGCTTGCTAATTTTACAACGGTGCTAAGGAGAATTTTCTAAGGCCTCATTTCTTTGTTCCTTAACAGCAACCCGGTTTAAACATCATAACGGAATACATAATTGGTTACATGTATCCAGAGCGCCCTGTGGCTAACATGTGCTTTAAGGTGTATGGCTACATCAGCATGACTCAAGCACTAACCTTTTTGCAAGACTTCAAACTTGGACACTATATGAAGATCCCTCCAAGAACAATGTTCATGGCACAGGTAAGTTGCCATTCCTCTATCATTTTAAATGTGAACCTTTAAGAGTAGATAAAGCACATATTAGGGGTTCTTATTTGAAGAAACTAAATCTGGTTGCAAATTGCACTGTATGTAGGTGGTAGGAACAGTGTTATCAGTATTTATATACACAATAACAGCATGGTGGTTGATGGGAACAATCCCTAACCTTTGTGACACCACCACGTTGCCTCCTGATAGCCCTTGGACTTGCCCAATGGACAATGTGTTCTTTGATGCATCAGTTATATGGGGTCTTCTTGGACCACGCAGAATCTTCGGAGACCTTGGTGAATATGCCAAAGTGAATTTCTTCTTCCTTGGTGGAGCTATTGCTCCCTTTCTGGTTTGGCTTGCTCACAAGGCATTTCCAAGGCAAAGGTGGATAACTCGAATTCACATGCCTGTGTTGTTGGGTGCCACATCAATGATGCCCCCTGCAACCGCTGTCAACTTCACTAGTTGGATAATAGTTGCCTTTCTCTCAGGGTACGTTGCATATAGATACAGACAACAATGGTGGAAACGCTGCAATTATATACTGTCCGGTGGTCTTGATGCTGGAACTGCCTTTATGACAATCTTACTGTTTCTTGCTTTGAACAATAACAACATTTTGCTTAACTGGTGGGGAACTAACCCCGAAGGCTGCCCCTTGGCTACTTGTCCCACTGCGAAAGGCGTTGTAGTTAAGGGTTGCCCGGTTCACTGATTATTCTATGAGCAGTGCTAGCAATAATATACTTGGATAACAGCAGGCACCTTTCAACAAACTCTTTTGGTTAAAATTTGTTAAAAACTATACATTAGAACTGAAAATCTTAGAGTTTATTGTTTGGCTGTCTTGAGTTGGTGGGTTTAAATTTATGTAAAACTTACTTCTTCCGATAATTTCCCTTTGTCGTCTATTTGCATAGCAATTTGATCAAGGAGGGTCTTCCGAATTTAGTTTTCGAAAGTGCTAAAATTTTAACAGTTCAACCACATGAAAGGATAATGCTTTACTATACTAAACCCTTAACCCACATGAAAACAAAAAAAGTGGTAATAATTGTAGGCACCCACATAAATAGATAGCAATATCAAACGACAATATAACTCGAGCCTCCTTGGTGAGTATGACAAATTTTTTGGAGCGCTTAGAGAGGGACCCAAAAAAATATAAAACTAAGGGAAACACGGCATATTTAAACCTAATTATTGGATTATCAAAAGCATGGAAGATGATGTTGCTTTTTCGATAGAGTCATGCAGGAAAACGCACGGTTAAAGTGAAAATGAATAAGATGGAAATGAGAAAGTGAAAAATACTCCTAATAATGCAATAAACTACTTTTTTAAACATCCAATTTTCTCTCCAATCAGACACTTTACATCAGTTGCGATTGTTTAAGAAATTGTGGTAATGCAACAAATGCCAAATGGCATCAAGTTTGAATTAACTTTGAGTGCATGATTCCAGGGTTCATTTGGAATCCGAAAATAAACAAAACTTCGTATTTGTCAACACGCAGAGTGTATTCCATGTTACATGAAATCTACATAATACTAGGAGCACTGTGTAAAACAAAATTCATTTCTTTACTGTTTACACGGTATAACAAAACAAACATACAAGTTCGCATATTATCCCTAAGAGCAAGGTCCAGAAAACAGGAAGTCATCTTAGTAGAGTAGGCATTGAAGCTCTTACAACATCTTCAATCAAGTCGCTCCATCTACAACGTAGTATAGAAAATAGAAAATGAGGATAGATTAAAAAATCAGAAGAACCAACACAGAAAAAAAAAAAATCAGCAGAAAATATATTATGAAGGCCTGGGTCGAGGGTGCAGAATTCAGGAGGAAAAGTGTTAGTTCAGAAATTGGATTTGATCTTCAATGTTTAAGGCAAAAAACTGTTATGGTTCATATCAACAAAAGAAAAAAGAAAAGTCATGGTATTCAGGTACATTAAAGAACAAGAATATGAGACACTACATCTACTGATTTCTTAATAGTGATACGAACAAGAAGGAAAGCATATATCTATCATACCTTCCAAAGACCATCATTGAGATAATGCAAGTTGTCAACCCCAATACCTTTGTTGATTGCTTTTCTGAAACCACAGAAATATTTAACTTCTTGAGCACGAGAATCAACCAAGGAAAGTTAAACTAGGCAAATCACAAGTTCTCTTTATTTTCATATCAACGATGAGTTTGTATTCTATAATAATAAAAAGCAAATGCTATGGCATTGATGTAAGCAACATTAGATATTATTGGAAGTAAAGTGATGTTCCCGCTTTAAGCCTTTAAGGGTTTTAAGGGTCAATTATGAATTGTAGAAAGATGGGGGATAGGCCTGCAGATGATTAGGGGCCATTAAGGGTCAATTATGAATTGTAGTCTGTTATTTCATGGTGCTGATTTGATAGCTGGCCCATCATGATCAAGCTTAGATGATGGGGGATAGGCCTGCAGCTAATTAGGGCTAAGGGTTAATTATAAATTGTAGTCTGTGGACCAGTAACTGCATAAATATACATTAAATGGTTTAGGGGGGAGTTTTGTGATTGAGAAATCATGTAAGGAGTGGATTCACACCCACGAAATAGTGTACTGCTTCCAAGGAGCTTCTCCTCAGTTTCATTCAATAAATTGAACTAAAAAACTGGTCTTTCTCACTGTTTTGGTAGCAGTTCTATCGTTACATACTACAAATTTCATGTCTTAATATTCCATCCGAAGATCATTAACGGGAGAGTTGCATAAAATGCAAAAAAATACCAGAGTCACCACTTAAAGTAATAAGTATTTCACTCTGTAATTGACAAGCCAACGGTATTTTCGTTATTGCACACTGGTGAAACTGAAAAAGAATTCGGTGAGGGAGCTGAATACATATTCATGCAAACACTGTCAGAGGGGACAGGCATAGAAATGTGTTCATAGAAGCCAAGGAAAAATTTAATCGGCGAGGTTAAGTAGGTCCACCTTTGATTGAACACGAGAGGTCATAGGCTCTTAATGAGATATGGCAAAAAAATATATTTAGATCTTAATTTTTCTCTTAAATGTATGGTATAAGAAGCAGGTTCGAATTGACTGATGAACTCATATGACCCAAATCAAACCAAAAGTGAAAACAGATTGAATTGGGAGATAAATTAGTTAACAAGAATAAAAATCTAATTTAAGTCAAGTTAACTAAAGAACTTGAAACTCATAAAGCCCAACCCAACGTATATCTATATAAGCCTTACGAAAATAAAAAGATTCACTCCAATATGAATCAAAGATAAAGTTCTATTCAATATTCTCCTCCCTTCCCATCAGTGACCTCTCGCAGGCCACCCATCACAATGCAATCATCATTGCTCATACTTCAAATTGTTGACGTGTGATTTATTTGGATGAACCAAGGATTTGATTAGAATGTTGGGTGTGGGGGGAGCTTGAGAAGCACCCATCTCTGGCTTGAAATCAAGTGCATCTAATTGGAGAGTAGTTTTGGTTGTATGGCACAGTTGATGGCAGTGCAAGAGGTGCAGAAATGTGGGATGTTAGTTGGTGTTGGTCTACAGCAGACGAGGGTATTGTGCTGAAGGGTGACTTTGCTGTACTGCAATCTTGTTTCTTTCCTAACTTTATCTTCACAAAATTTGTCTAAAAAATTATTGAAAATAACCACATGAACCAACTTGAATTTGATTGTCATAGTTTGGGTTTGGTTCGTCCTTAAAAATTTGCCAAGCCCAAACTGACACAAACTAAAGCTTTTAATCAGTTTTGTCTCATTATGTAGTAAACCCAACCCAATCACAAACCTACTTGCATGTTTATAAATGTAAAGAATAAAATTAACAGTAAAATGAGAATATCTGACAGAGTATCCATTTATTTATAGTGAAAGAATTCATATTTAAATCAGTCAACATTCCTCCAATCAAAGGGGCGGGATAAGAAAAGTTTCGTACATGTCTTTTGCTGACATTTTTGTAAAGCCTATAGCAAGAGCATGTTGTTTTCCTTCAGCCATGATCGCCTAAAATCACATAAATACATGGTGTGATTATGGTTAATATAAATTCACAAGAAAATACTTACTTTGTGCATTATAATCAATATATTTATAGAATATAATGGTAGTACCACAGGACATTCTGCTCCTACATCCTCATCCAAGACACCCCCAGGAGATGTAAGACCAGGACACATTATGTTTGCCCCCGCCAAGACAAATCTAATTGCTCCACGATCAACTTGTAACTTCTTCATTATATTTGGATCTAAAAGGAAAATATTTAACCAACTATAATTTTTCCATTTCAATATCTTTTCATCATATGAGCTGAACCCAAACTCAGCTGCATCCTCAATAGTTTATTATGTAACATTGAACATTTGGGATGTAAAAGGCATGCACTATGCAGTCAAATACAGCTTAAAAACCAGCGAAATATTTATAATTATTACTAGACAAGTTAAAAAAACGCATGAACTATAAACTTTACATTGATGGAGAAGTCGCAAGGTGGGCATGTATGGTCCATCACGAACACTGAAAAACAAAGGCACGTTGTTCACAAGAACAAGGTTGAGATGGTTCTGACTACAAGAGCAAGGGAAAAGGCAATAACCAGTTAGCAACCATAAAAGATATGACAGCAAAATGCTAAAAAAAAAAAGAACCACAATCAAACCATTTAGCGACTATAAGAGGGGACTTCTTGGGAAGTATATCATCCAACACAGGTTCAAGGCCTGGATACTGCAGAGAAGTGATTGCAGTTAGTATAAAGGCGACAAAAAATCAATGAGTACCAAAAACAAATGTTGCTATACAAGGTTAAACCTCTTCTGCAATACTTTGCCGAATTTTTCGTTGAACAGAGGCCTTCACTTGGTTCTGTGCAGACACATCTTCGCCTGAAAATCTGGAAAAAAAAAATTAAATGTAAATCTGAAGATGAATACTGGAAAACGAACGTTATAATAAACAATTGTTGGTGGGAACAATAGGATCATGTTCATGGACATGAAGTAGAGAACATGCAATACATTTTATTGGAATTATCAGGTGTTTCGGGGAAGGTGATACAAGGAAAAGAGAGCATTGGGGGTTCCATACAAAATTAATAACGTTTTAGGGTTTATGGCACCATCACCACTATCAATGGTGTGATTGGCAACGAAACCCCGAAAAATATCCATAGGAAAAACCCATAATGACAAAAATATAGAAACAGGTTTTGAATCACATCAAATAATAGGAAGAGAGATTTAGCAGTTATGTTCGTAGAGCGAGTAAGCGTACTTTTTGAACATTTTCTGCAGCGTTTAGCTTCGAAGTGAATCTGTGTGACAGGGAAATTGTAGAAAGAGAGAGAAAGAGGGTGAGAGAGAAGATGCAAACGCAACCGCGCATACTGGTGTTTCTGTATTTGGATCATTGACGTTCAGGCCCAGTATATTTTGGGCTTTTTGGTCCATAACAAGCATTTACGGACTGATGCATTCTTTCTGTAACTCCATGAGTTCTTCCTCTACCCCATATTTTAAAATACCGAAAATACTCTTTTTACATTATATAATCTGAAAATATAATTTTTTTATATTCTAAATTATATAATTCACAATTTTAAAAAAAATATATTTTAAATTATTTAATTTGAAATATATTTTCTTATTTTAAATTATACAATTTAAAATTTGGAATATAATTTTTATATTTTGAATTGTATAGTATAGAATATAATTTTTTTTATTTCAGATTATATAATTTGAAATACAATTTTTTTGAAAAAAAAGAAGCTAAGAGAGTTTGTGGTGTACCTGTTAATTATAACTAGTGGAAGCTTTTACTAGACTAGATCTCATGGACTTTTCCTTCATATTGAGGTTTTTTCACATTAAAAAGTTTGGTATCTGCCGCTTTGTCTCTTTTGTGTTTGGTGCATCCCATTGTTTTATCTATTAATTATATAGGGAAGGATTGATCTGGGTTTGTTTCCACTTGTTATGTTTGTTATCTTCCCAACAGGATCAAATTGTACAATTGAGTAAGCCAAACCGGATAATCTATGTGAACCCTTTTACAATTCTTAGTTATCAAATCCAACATTTCAACATCTGACAATGGAATGGGGAACAATAATGGAAAAGTCAGCAAATGTTTTCTTCATTTGTATATGTTGCAGCTAAAGTTGGGAAATGCTGCCAATTGTGATGAAAGTATTTAAACTAATGCGCTGGATGCAATATTTCCGGAACAATGATAATGTTGTGATATAACTCCGAAAGCCTTTTGGATATATTCTATTCAATCCAATGCAATATTTCTTTAGAACAGTAGAAAGGGATCAATTGTCACCAAGTTTAGGTCTTACATGCCTTGGACATATCACGACATCAATGACTCTACAATACACAACTACGTAATACACAACTACGTATAGATCATGAATGAAGTAGAAAGGGAAAAAAACAAAGTTTAAAACATAAACTTTGTTTGTGTAAAATTTTTGTTTTTAATTCCTGTGCCTTAAATGAAACAAGTAACCAAACAATTGCAACACGGTCTTCTAAAAATAAGAAGACTGTTTATCAAGTATACCCAATTGAGCAAGGCCTCTGCCAGCAAGACTTTTCAAACGGCTATCTTTCCCTTGAGTTATGACTACCAAGGCCATTGAAGCCACAGTTGTGTACTTATTTCTCACTTCATCCAGTTGAAAAATTCGTTCTAAAGCTATTAGAATTTTTTCCTGCAACCTGGGAGCTTGAACACTCAACAATTGTATCATCGGTGCAATAGCATTTGAATTTGCAAGTACCTTACTTCCACTCTGTGGTGCTCCACTATCAACCAAAGTTAGTATCGCATCTAAGGAAGCTTCGCAGATTCCAACATCTGTCTCACGAAGTAAGCGCACAAGGGGCTCCAAGGCATTAGCTTGCAAAATGCAGAATGAAGACTCGATTGAGCAGGTGCCTAAGTGCGCTGGACAACCAGTTTCTTGGGCTACAAAGCAGCGTTTGAAAATACCTGGCTTCTTTATCGGCTCGCTCAAGTGATAAGAACTTTCTGAAAACTGCTTGATTGAAATGGCTGCATTTTGTTTTGTAAAGGGTGTTCCAGAAAGCAGCAATTGCACCAGTACTGGGATTATGCCTTCTAAAGCCACACTCTTCTGCCACTCCAGATTTGTTGAGACAGTAAAACGACAAAGAGCTTGAACAGAATTCTCTATGACTTTGTCTAAGGCATTCCTATGTTGATCTGTAAGACAAGTCAAAATAGTTTTAATTGCCCCAGAATCTAGAAGCCACTGGGTCATTTGAGACTCCTGCGGTAGCTTAGAGATGATACCCATAGCAGTACTCATCTCTTCCGCGTCAACAGAAGCCTCAATGACGGTAAGCAAGACTTCGATGAATCTTTCAGTTATATGTGATGAGATGTTGCCATAATCACCATCTTCTGTCAAGCAATAGAAAAGCTTTAAGGCATTGACCCGCACTTTTTGAGTATTAATCTCCAATAATAAGTTTATCAATAATTTAGCGGCCGATATCTGCAGCAAAATATAACTATTAAATCACCTGTACACATGGGATGATGATAAATTATTAATACAGCTACTATTGTTGTTGTTATTAAGTTGCCAGAATTAATGTGTTCTATAGTTGGGTATAAGAATAGGGGAGAGTGTGACAGAATGTAATATAATATAACTATGAAATCTGCAGTAAAATATATCTATGAAATCACCTCTACACATTGGATGATAATAACTAGTAATACAGCTATATTGTTGTTGTTATTAAGGTTGCCAGAATTAATTTGTTCCATAGTTTGATATAAGAATCGGGGAGAGTGTGATAGAGAATGTAATAAAACTACTTTTATAAATCTAAAACATAGATGTTTGAATAGCGCTCAACCTTAGCTAGATTTTTAGGCGATAGAATTTAGTGAATCACAATTATTGAAATTATGAGTATAGTTAACTGCTGAAATGCAGTACAAGGAATTGTTTCGGTGCTCAAGAAAGGACTATTTCTCTTCCTATCTCATTCGGCTCTCATCTTTTTCTCCTTGTTTTTCCTCTATATTTTCCTAATCATTTAACACTGGGGGCTCAGAATTTGAAACTTCAAACAAAGTGCTCACCTGTCTCAACCTCTTTCTGATGCGGAAGCCATAGAAAGATTGGCACAACGCCTGGAAAGCTTTGAGAATCTTGTTTTGTATATCAGGTTCTGTCAAAGAAATCAGAGAGAAGAATTTGTACACGTCTTCCTCAGAATCTAAGAATGAAACCTGTTCTGCCTCAGCTTGTTTGTGAGTTGTTGACTGGGCAAGATGCATTATTGTGGCAACAACCTGTTCAAGCAGTGTGGGTGACTGTAAACTGTGAGAGTATAGCAGTTCAAACAGTGGTTGAGCAAAACCTTCCTTAATCATCTGCAAGCCATTTTCTGGCATGCTTGAGAGCTGTAGTAAAGCTTTGACAGACACCTTCTTGATTTCCAAATCATCATTTAAGAGCAGCTGAAGAAGAGGTTGCAATGCCCCATCTTTGACCAAGGACAATTTATTCTGGTCGATTAATGTAATTTCTGACAAAGTTTCAGTCATGACTCTTTTCATATTTTCTGGTCCTGCATGAAGGAATTAAGTAATGACAACCAGTGACTACATAGACATGCATGTCAGATTCATATTTCATAAAGGTTAAAATTGAAAATTTAGTAACAAATTCAATGTTTTGTAGTTCAGTTTCTTGTATAAAGTTTTATCAAAAGGTTGGACATTCATTATATCTGCACTTCATTGGCTTTGTTATGTGCATACTCGTCATTGTTTTTAGCATATGTATGTCGTATACAGATGCGCATCTCTGCAATCAACGCATTTAATTTCTTTTTTAACAGATGGGAGGTAATTTATACGTTGAGAAAGGAAGAAAAACAAGAAACAAAATGGGAATCTTCTATATTTTGTGTTGTAGCTATTGTCAATTTCAAAGAGTTTTGTCTGTAAGCACAATCAATTAACGCATATAAAGGGAATTACCTCGCTCAAATTCACAAACAGAGAAACCCATAGATATAGACAGTAGAAGGTAAATAGAAAAAGGAAGAATAAGAAAGAAACACACACCAAAAATTAAAGTGGTTCGATTGAAAGATTACATAGTTTCTCTCACAACAAACTTTCAATCAAGTAAAACTCAAAAAGTTAGCTTATGATGTTACAAAGGTCTTATTTATACAATAATACCGTTATAACTAACTCACATGAAACACACCTAGACTAAAAAGACTAAAAAGAAAGACAAGTGAACAATGTTCTTCATTCTTGAATTAAACAGTCGCCAAGACGGTTTCACCAAACGGTCAAAGTTTCGATTGAGCTAAAAAAGTAGACAATCTATTGAGACCATCTATCAGATATGATAGAAACTGCATATCAAACACTGAATGGTCTAGCATGGTTATACAATCTAGGAGTCTTTATACAATACTTTATTGAGTCAATCTTTATAAATTCAAATGCATAGAGTTTGAATAAACTTTTTTTCCATAAGGAAAATGCACTTACAAGAGAATAAATAGAGAAGTAAAACAAATCAAGCATCTCCTATCCACTAAAAATCAAGTTATACACTTCAACTTTTACATTTATAGGAAAATTTGACGAGAGCCTCTAAAAAATTTAACAAGTTGACTTTCTGAGAGAAATTTGATTCAGTTTACTTTCTTACTTTTCCTATAATTGATTGTTGATAGGTTTGCTAAATTGGGTCATAATTCTCCTGAAGTATTTTAATGCGTATTTATGTCCTACTTCGTATTGAATGGATATCAATCTCAATTACGAAAAATGAAGTCCCTTCGGCCCTCGCAGAAAAGAAATGCAACAAACACAGAATTTTGAAGTTCTAAGACAAATAACTACAAGTTTAGAGGGTGTGTGTCGTTTAAGGAATACCTGTACAAAGTTTCAGCAGTAAAGGCTTAAGATAATTTGCCTTTGCCATCTCTATAACATTCAGATCAAGGAAAGAAAGGTTCTCCAGCAGCTCATGTGCATTTTTGGCTGCTTCGACATCATCACTATTTAACATTGTTACCAGTAGAAGTATGCTTCCTTGAATGTTTCCTATGAGACTGCACACCGTTTTACTTTTGGATAGCTCCAACAGCAACTCCAATGCCAACTTGCGCTCCTCAACTTGTCGTGAAAGTGAGCTAACAATCAATCCTAGTCCATTATCCACTGTAGCAATATCTTCCTGCCATAAAGAAATATCACTATCTTTTTTTTATGAAAAATCAATATTGGAATCAGTTTTACATTGAGCTATCTAAAATGAGTATAGTAAATAATGAGAAGGAATTATGAGGAATACGAGATACCTTGTTCTCCGCATTATCCATTACAAGCATAGACAGGATGAGTAGAACACGCTTCCTTATTTCACGATTTTTAGAACTAAGAAGTCCAATAAGAACAGTAATGTAATTCTCAATTTTTAACCATTCTCGGTGCTCCTTTCTTTCTAAGCATAGGTCCTGTAATTTGTCTAAGGACTGAACCACTCCCTCTTCATCATTCGTTTCAAGTTCGGATTTGATGGTAGAAATGGTAATCATAGTGTTCCTGTCCTTCCATTCTTGAATAGACATTTTAAGAGTTTTATTTGGCCTCAGGATTCTAATATCCAGAGGCAACCTGGTCAAGGGACAGAGATTGTTCCCTTCAGCAAACCATTTCTCTATTTCACTTCTCTCAAAGGTCCTCCCAGAGGAAGTCTCCACGGGGTCCACCATGATTTCATGAGAGATTGGGCAGTGAAAGGAATGCAGAGCTGTCAATGGTCTCTCTCCCAAGGAATTTCTCATCTCAAAATACTTAGTTTCCTTCTCTTGTGCTGAAGTTATAAAATCTGCCTTTCCAAGAACTGCAATAATCTGCTCCATGTGCAGAGCTTCTGCCATGTCCGTCCTTGACTTGGCATTTTCCACTTCATTTTTTAGATCTTCGAATTCTCTCTTCAAAGCACCACGCTCCACGGGGACCCCAATGGCATGTGCAGTGCCAGCTAGCAACTCAGTCGCATACGACCGATCAACATTTCCTTCTTGTATTGCTGTCTCAACTTTCTTCAAAATCTCCTCATCTGCTGCAGCTGTCTGATACTCAGCATCTAACATTTTCTGACACAACTCACTTATCTGTTGATTTAAACCAGAGTTAATGTTTAAAGAGGCCAAAGGGATAAGGGTTATGGCGCGACCTATATCCTTGGTACAGCAATTCAAGCGTGTAACGATCTTCCTTGAATTGATCAAAAGATAAACCTTACTTCTACTGTTAGACTCAACAGCAAGCTGCTTAGCAATTTCAACCTCTCGGTTGAGAGAAGCCATAGCCTTTTGCAAGCTCCAGGCATTGTGTATGTGTTCCTTTGACAAGGACTTTAATATAAACGAAACATTCTCCAAATGAATAGAGAATCTCTTAAAATTTTCCTTGTGAACGACAACCTCGTTGGCCGCTTTGACAGTGTCAGATACAGCAACTATGGTCCGAGAAAGTAACTCCGATGTTGGGGCAAGCGAGGCACGAGTTAATAATTCGTTTGCCATGTCATACCCTCAGGTCTGTTCGAAAACCAAAACTCATTGGCCAAAACAGTGACGAAATTTACAAATAATACCTAACCAATTCTTCTCACACGTGCTCATTTTTCATTTCAGATCCAAAGCTCAATTTCACAAGTGCCTGGACCCTTGTGTGAGTGAAACATACATCGTAAAGCTGAGAAACATGCTCAATTGAGACAAAAGGTTCTGCGGGGTGAGCTGAATGAGCAGAACTCACATTAGTAAGTCCAAAAACAAGAAAAATAATCTTGACCTCAACAAAAAACAATAATACTGATAAAAGGTCAATGGCCATCCCAAGCATAAAAATCAGTAACAATTATGTGTTTGTATGCTTAGAAAATGCAAGTTAAGAAACACGAACCAGAAAAAAAAAAAAAAAAAAAAAAAAAAAAAACAAGAGATCCTCCCTCAAATGTACACTGGACACTCCTCTCGGCATTGAACAACAAAATCAAAGGCTCAACTCAGCAAAGCAATTGAACGCACATTTTTTCATGTGAATGCAATAACTTCAATAAAATATGCATACATACATATATATATATATATATATATATATATATATATATATATATGTATATATATATATATATGTATATATATATATATGTATGTGTCTTATGCGCTCTACTAATTTCTTGAGATACCAGATAAATACAGAACTAACCTGAGACTTGGAGTTTTGGCAGAATTCCCCGAAAAAACACTTGAAAGAAAAAGGAAATAAGAAAAAAGTAAATCAAATAATAATAGAGTGTGATGATGTAAAATTATTTTCATTATTCATGCAACAAGGAGTGGTGTGAGAAGAGGGATAAAGGAGAAGAGACGCAGGTAAAGTATAGGTTTGAGACAGTTATGCGTGTGCGCCTTTGAGCCTTGATCTTGACTCGGTTTTTTGTTGACTAGTTGACCCAACAAGCCAAAATTTCCCTACTACTACCACTCTATTATTATTGCATTGTCTCACTTGCGACCAACCTATCTATTTTTGCCACGTCATATTACAGAACCTGCTAACGAAAGATGTGATGTCGTGGATGTTTTGGATGTATGTCGCATTGAAGTTGCAGTGACGATTACGCTGCAGCTACAGTGTCTTCCGTGAAAGTGGCGCCAACTGCAATGGTAAGGACCCATATTTTTTTTGGTGCTCTTATATAGGGTGAAATAAATTAAAACTGATAATTAAATTTAAACTTCTGTTGAAACTTTTTATTTATTTGATTATATATATTATATATATTATGTGGTGTATGTGTTTTATATGGGTGGTGTAAATAATGAATAGAAATTGAGTTTTGAGTCGGTGTACTTTATTAGAATTGGGTTTTTAGTTGTTTGGGGCCTTAAGTGGTTCGGTTATCATGTGGGCTAAGCAATAGATAAATAAAACCCTTAGAGTGGAAACGTGAACTTAGTAACTTAGTAAGTTTTGGGTGTATAAAATTCCTTCTTATTTTCATCAAAATAGTAGTTTCTCCTCTTCTTATCATCTTTCTTTTCCTAACACCCTTCCTTCTAACTCCAACGTCATGAAAATCCCCAATTAAAACACATAATGCATAATAATATATATATATATATATATATATTGTAATTCAAAAAAAATTCTCTTTATAGAAAATTAAAACATAACAAATTACATTTATATATATAAAAAAATAAGATTTTTTGGAAAAATTTTTAAAATTGTAATTGGTCAATTAAGAGCATTTTCCATAATACCATCTGAACATTGTCTGCTGTGTATATAATAACACGATTATTATATATAAAAATAAACATACAACACAAACAAAAAATGGTAAGCTAGTAATTCAAAATATTTCAATTAATCTTAAATAAACACATGTATACATCATTTAACACATAACAATCAATTGAGAACAACTATCATCCAACACAAGACATCAAATAATATAAATAGACTCAATTCTAAAGATTCAGTCATACGAACTTCCTTCAACTCTCACCACTTAATTATAATGCATATCCTATTACTTCTCAACACAAATGTTTTCTTTCCTTTAAACACTGTGTCTACACATCACATACAATTCATATCATACATCATCAGTTTTCATTCATCTGTTCATTCATTTTCCATTTCAATTCCAATAATTTCAAGAAAACTTCACTTTATATAATTGTTCAATATCAAATACAATTTCTCAATCAATCATGTATAAAGACATATCCACAGGTAATACCTATTGAAAGAAGTTAAGAAAATCCATCACATATTACTTTTCATGCATTTAGAATAAGCTTTTAGAAACAAGGGTCATACCTGACCTAAGCACCTAGAAAACAAGTATGTCAAGTTTGAAATCTCAACCTTTAAAACCTATCAAAGTCTTATCATAAGTCATATTCAATCTATCAAACAACAATCAAAAGTTCTTAAATGCTACTTTCTAACATCATTACTCAAATCAAAGTGAATTAATCACAACAAACCAAGATAAACAATCAAACTCATTCAATGCTTAAAGACCAATCAGAAAGTCTTGAGCACTAATAATCACATATTTAAGTCTTCTATCTTAGAGTTTTATTTGAAAATAACTAACTAGTATAAAATAAGTTACTAGCTTCTACGACCATTCCTCTAATATCTGATACTAATCCAAAACTCCAGGATTCTAGAATAAGTTATCAAAACAAAACCAAATTTCAGTATAATCTTAATTAAGTTGAGAGAAATACTTTTTTCAACTATCCTTACTAAGATTGATGACAAAAACTTAATAAAATATAAAGAATAAAGGGTCTTTAAAGCAAATAAAAACTTATTCTATTTGATATTCTGATTGTTTAGAAATGACCCTAGATATCTCAGCTACTACAATAATTAATCAGATTTTGAAATAAATGAAATATGGAGTGAAAAATTAGAAAGAAGGAGAACTGGAGAGAGTGAGAGAGAGAAGAAGAAGAAAGAAAAAATGGCGGTGCAGGGGTAGTTTGTTTTTCTTTTAAAACTTATTATGCCTTACATTTATTTTCTTTATCAAAGTCTCTAAGGTAAATACCTATTCCCCCTAAGAATAGATTTTGGAGTCTACAATCTTATGGAGAGGAAGAGTATAACATCGCTTTGAGATAAGTTTATTCTTTCTTTTCCTTTTGAAGGCACATGCAAGGGTTACGTTTTCATATGTAAAGGGATTTTGTGATTTTAAACTCGATTCATAAGGTTGAATGGTTAGATTTTGGACTTTCAAACGGTTTAATCATCATTCTTATTCGAAACATAAATCCCTTAAAGTAGAAAGAAGTTAAGGTAAGGAAAATTTATAAGATCCAAGTTAGGTTATAAATATTTCGGGAGTATATATTGAAATTATTATGTTACACGTAAAGAATGTACAAATTCAATTTGGTAGTGTTAAATTGTGTGAGATTTAGAATACTTGGAAACTTTTGAATAAGCTTTGGGGTATGCACTGGTTTGGAGAAATCTTTTGTGTTGGAAATACGAGTTTAAGTGGTTAAAGAATTGCAAATTACTTGATGTTGAGTGTATTATGATTTTTTTTATATACGCTTCTGATTTTTTTCGATAACTTTCTTTAACTTTTGATTTTATAGTAGTTATAATAATTAAAAGTTGAAGGAATGATGTTAGAACTTGGTGCATAAAGACATATGATATTGAATGGTCGTTAAGTTCTTGGTTGGTAAGGTTAAATTTAAGTTATGAAATAAAGTGTTAAAATAGCTAAATCATATCTGGAATTTTTCTTGTTGAGTGATGTTTTATGAAGAACTATGGATCTTTATTTTGATACTAATTTATACTTGAGTTATTACTTAGAGACTTATTAGATTAGGATGATAACTTCTACATGAATTCGCAACTAAACTTAATGGACCATATAACTTTCTCGTAAACAACAATATGTAGAGAATTGATATGTTTGGAAGCTATGAGTTTTTTTAGAAGACTATTATATGTTAGTTTTGTTTTAGTTTTGTTTTACTCAGAAGTATAATGACCAAACCTTGTTTAGGATATTTCTTTATCTTATATTATATAGTTTACTAATCTAAATACTTACATTTTATATGATCATCTTAAAATATTCTACTTTTGTAAAATATTTAAGTGACATTTATTAATAAACAATCAAATATTTTAGTAAAAAGACCAGATTTTGAAGTAATTTTAATATTTTAAAATAAATTATAATTATTTTATCTAAAGTAAAATGTACACTTTATTGAGAATAATTATGTTATGGAACAAAGAGTGGATGTACACTCTTTATATTTAATAAACTATAATAATACTTTTATTTCCCATAGATTATATACATGTTAATCTTTATTGTTGAGAAAATTATATACATTAGTTAATTTTTATGGTTAAGAATTTGTAACTAATATTTTTAAACACTATAACACTGGACCAAGATCTCTTACCCTTAGTACAATTTGAATTAAGTTACATTGTTGGGTTTGGCAACAACTCTCATGGTTTAGGAGAGAAATTTCATTGTTTTAATTCATTTTTACCAATTAATTTGAATTTATAGTCCATTTTTTTACTCAACGTTAAAAAAGCCTAAAGAATCATTTGTTTCTATCCTTTGTTCTCAGCTCTCTAACTTGGGAAAGCTCCATTTCTTAGTATGAACTTCCTAATTTATTTCCTTTCCTTCAATAAAATGTGAGATTTTTCTATTCATTCTTCTTTCTCTTCACATTACAAAAAGCAGTTGTTTCATTTGTGTGTAGTTACTTCTATTCAAGATTAGTAAAGAAAAAGTTTAAGTTTTAAAAATTGAAGATTTATGGGCTTTTTGTTGATATGTTAATTATTATTTTTCTTTTACAAAAATTTGACCTCTTAAATGACATTCATTCATGAAGGTTGTGTATTAAAAATAATTTTTTTTTTTTTTAAGTTTTCATCTCATAATATATCACAATGACACTACTCTATTGTATATAGGTAGCTGAGATCTATAAGTAAATTTTAAATTTAAATCATTATCCTTATAAGGTTTGTATTTATTTATATATTATAATTTGTTTTATATAGTTTATGGTTTATGTATGTTCTTCAATAAATCTTCTCACTTCAAAATTTGGGTATTTTGAGCATGAGACTAAAGAAAAATTCAATAAGAATAAGATGAAGTTCAATAAACTTTATTAAGGTAAATTCTAAATAACTTTACCATTTTAAAAAATTAAAATTTAAATGTAATTCAATATAAAAAAAATTGATTTATAAAATGAAGTTTACATCTTCTTATATATTATAAATTGACTTTACTTCTAGTTAATATATGCTTTTAGTTAATATATATACATATATGTAATTAAAATTTAAATGTAGTTTAATATAAAAAAAAATTGACTTATAAAATGAAGTTTATATCTTCTTATATATTATAAATTGACTTTACTTCTAGTTAATATATGCTTTTAGTTAATATATATACATATATATATATATACATATGTCCAAGCAGATAAAACAATCCTTTTAGACTTCAAAGCCTCAAAGGTTTTAACAAATTTAATATTAATATATTATTATAAAATTAAAAAATATTTAATTTTAAAATTACACTTAAAATTAATTTTAAATTAAAAATTTAAAATATATTAATTGACTTTAAGTTTATATAAATACTATAAATATTCTTTATATTGGTATTATAAATATTATTTAATGGACAATATTTTTGAAACTTTTTTATAATAAATTAATAGTATTTTTTTAAAAAAATTGAACAATCAAGGAATCCTAAATATTAAAATTTTATATCTCTTTCTAATATTTCATCAAATTGACATTAGTTATTTATATGTCCTTTCATTCTTTGGCTCTTCCACTTATCTCCTTCTCTTATCTGACATCTTCACTTATCTTCTTTCTTTCTCTAACTCTTTCATTCCTTCTTATGTATCTTTGTTTCAATTTGAGTGTTTGATTTTCATTAGGTCATTATCCAATTTCATTTTTTTTTATCATTCTTGGTTGTGTATTATGCTCGTGTCTCTATTTAGAGACTTGGAGTGGTAGATTGAGGAATTGAAGTTTGTGTTTACTTTTGCTTTGAGTGCATCAATATTTGGTAAAAATAATATCCTATTAATGAATTTATCTCAAAATCATATTATTTTTTACATTATTATTTAATTAATTTCAAAATAATTTGTACATATTCAAAGGAATAGCATTACAAATTTAAAATTTATAAATTACATTTAAAGGCTTACCAAATGACAATAATGAAAGATAAAAAGAGACCAAAACAAGATACTACAATCAAGTTCTTTATTTTAGCAATCAGGTTCTATTTTTTCCAACTTAGTCTTTTATATACTTATAACTTATATTTAGTGTTATAAATATTATATTTTTTAATTTTATATCAAAATATACAAATATGTCAATTAGAAGATATGTATCAGGTTATTCAAAACTTAAAAAAATTGAGCTTTTTGTAAAATCACGAAAAGGAACTATGGAAAAATTTATAAAAATAAACAAAAGAATGAATTAGTTTGTTAGATCAACTTAGATTTGTTTTGAGAATTAAATATCTTAAAAGAGATTATAAAATTGAAAAACGATAAATCAATTGACATTCTTATAAATTCTTTTTTAAATGGATATATAATATATGGAATAATATTAACAATCATGTCTCAACAATTTAAAGAATGGAGCATAAAAAACTAAACACATGATTCATAAAACTTTTAGGTTTGAGTTTTAACAAGGGATTAAGATATCAAAAATCTTAATTAAGCTTCTAGTAATTTTAGGCTAAATTTTCATTAGAATATGTGCTCTTATAAAATCAGTGACTAAAATTAATTTTTAAATATTATTAAATCAATATGAAGTTAACCAAAGTTATTAAAAGTCATTAACAATGAATTAATAAGTTTGGGAAAAAGTTAATTAAATAATGAAGCTAATTTAAACTCTTTTTAAGCATTATTTAAACATATGTGGGCAACATAGTAATTTTCCTATTTTCAAAACATTAAATTATAGTTCAAATAAACTAATTAGGGTCATATTTGAAGAAAAAATATATTTTTTATTAAATTATGTACTAGTAAGGAAATTAAAACTGTAAACCCACCATGGGTAAAAATAGTAACTTCACTAATAAAAACCTTTAAAATTTCAGTCAATGTGTCACAAAATCTTGATATATTTTAGAATTTTTATAAATAAATAAAGTAAAAATATGTAAGTCTCTTAGAATAAAATTTTGAAATCAAGATAATAATATTAAAATAACAGACTATTATATAATTATAAAAAACATTATAACAAAATCCAGACTCATAATAAAATAATATTTTGAAAATATTAATTATTTAACAAATATTTTCTAGAAAAAAAAAATCTTAAGTAGATTCACAGATAAATTGTATAGTTAAATTTTATGATGTGTATATCACTCACAAAGTTGAATAAATCAAATAAAAAGAAAAATTATCATAAAAAATATGATAAATGTAATAATGTTTTCTAAATTTTTAAGTACAACTCTAATGATAATTTAGGTATTGTGTAGTGCCACATGAATGTCATTGTATTATTGAGAGCCGTATATACTTTTTTCTCAAATTCCTAAAAAAATTTAATGGAATACATCCTTTAAAATAATAAACTTCCAGAACCTATAATGAACATAAGTAGTTGAATTTTATAAAGTTACCAAAATACTTAAGGCTTTAAATTCATTTTGGGTTTTATAATTTCGCAAATGTGTAATACTTATAATATTTTTTAATTACATATTAGACTCTTCAATTTTTAAAATTAAATAATTTTATTCAATTTAATTATTAACAGAAAGTACTGGTATATTCACCACAAAAAGTATTAAAATTTATTGTTAAAATCTTACTATTAATATTCTATATAAAAAAATAATATTCGATATTATTATCACTTATAAACATGTGATTTTTTTGGCAATTAAATGATGTATAAACAATTACCTAAAACTACTTAATTTTAAAAAATTGGATGTCCAAATCTATGATTAAATAAAATTATACATTTACAAAACATATGGACTAAAAATGAATTTAAGAACGCGCTTAACTGTAATCTTCTCACGTCCCAGTCACAGCTCCTGTTAATTTGCCCTTCCTTTTCATGAAATCATGTAGAATTCGTTGTATCCTTAACCATAATTTTCCACTAAATTACTTTATAATCATTTTAATATTGCTGGTTAGTTGGGATTAGAGAGTGGTGCCTTTTGGGGTCTCATTCAATTCATATTAACTTCATTAAGACACAGTACTAATATAGTAACCAACTGATAATGCGGACCGAATTGAGATTAATTAAGAACTTAATGATGCCTTTGAACACCTTTGAATGATTAATTCAATGAATATGAAATTGCATTATTTAAGTAAGAGATCATTGGAATCTCTTATTTAAACTCGAAGGGGAATATGATTCTTCCGAATTGTAGAAATATTTGTATGAACAATAAATTTTGTGAAGCATCTCATTCACCATATGAATCTATGTCTCACTTGTTTTTCTATTTGGTAGGCCATCCCATGGCTGCTTGATAGATATGACTCAAATTATTTTAGATTTTGCCAAGAATTTTGGTTTTTATAAAAGAAAATATGCATGGCACTTGTGCTGCTTGATTCTTGGAAGAGAGAAAAGTTTAGATACGGTATGATAGTGATTGAATAGGAAAAATATAAGTATTAATAAGTGTTTTGTAATGTTATCATATCTGAATATGATTAATTTTTTTTATAAATAGGAAGGGTATAAATATAATGTTTTAAACGTATGTTTTACTTCTTGAAAATATTTAAATTGGTCTTTTGGATAAGATGTGCCTCTCAATTTGACATTCATGTAGTTGAGATATGAAAATTATATCAGAGGCTAAATATAAAGTTATAAACAATTTATTTCTCCTGAAAAAGCACCTGAAATGGGGGGAGAGGAAGTTTTCAAACATGTTTTTAAACTTGATGAATAAACATATTTTAAAACTAATGATCATAACTGATAGCAAAAGATGCAGGTATTATAGAAGGTTAATGCAATGTTTCTAACCAAAAATGGTTATAAAAGTTCCTATTTATATATATTATTTTTTACTCTTAACTATGAAGATAAAATACGCAAGAATAAATGTTTAGCGTGAGTATAAAATTTTAACATTTGATTCCATTATAATGATTTCAAATAACTACTAATGTAACTTATTTAAAAAATATCTTATAAAATTATGATATATTCAATATTTTGACACCTAATTTTTTTTTCTCAACTACTTTATTTTTCAATTTCAAAATCTATTCAATATATTGTTTCTATCCACTTTATATTGTATTTTTTTAGTCTACCATTAAGTAGTTATGATATTACTTGTATGTTTTCAAAGGAAAACACTGAAAAAAAAAATCAACTTTAATAAATAATGTAATTTCTTATCATTAAATATGCCATCTTCTTGATTTTTACTTAACGTAGTACTTTCGATTCATATTTAAACTTTTAACATCTTATTCGAATTTGAAATAGTTTCAACACTTGCATTGAAAACCAATACACATACAATGGCATGTATACAAGAATAATTGAATTTTATATTTTCAATTTAATGGAATTTTGCATGTAATTTCATTAAATAATCAACTAAAATATTTTCTCACTTATAACAATTTCATCTATTTAAGTAAAATTATTTTTGGTGAAAAAGATAGTCGTTTAGAAAATAACGTGGTCATATATGATATAGAAGAAGCTTGTCAAAGAGAGATGCACATTCCAACCTCATGCCATATAGAAAAAATCTTTGCCAAAAGAGAGATGTAAATTAAATTGATGAATAAAGATTAAAGAATGAGCAATTTGGTGGAATAATTGGATATAAATGAGGTGCAAGACAAACATAGCATAATACTAGGAACCTCAATTTATTTTACCCTGTGCATCCTAAGAAAACATGTATGTAGTCAAAAAGAAGATAGATTGACTTTATGAACATAGAAAGTTTGTGTTTTTTAATGACAATTATGATAGAAGATTTAGTCTTTAGTGAAAATTATAATGGACTGAGCTAGCCGACTTAAGAAAATTTCTTTGACAAGGACAGAGTACAAAGATATAATTTGGCATAAAAAATGTTGTAATAAAAAATTGGGGGGTTTGAATATGAACATGTGGACTAATAAAAATTTTAACCTAGGCAGCTACTCTGTTCCTAAAGAATCCAGTGAGGTTTTAATGTAGAAGTCAGTCTCAATAGTCGTAATCTAGCTAACTAATATGTTTCTGTCCCTTATTTTATGCTCAACAAATCTAGTCCTCTTCATAAATTTATTTGAGGTTATATTCTGTCCATCAAACCTACCATTATTAAATAACCCATCAATAAAACATGATTTAATAATATAATTTGAAAGCTTCTAAAGAAGTATGCCTTGAATCATGGTATAGTTAAATGGATTTGGTAGAGAAAACATGTTATGTGGAAGAGATAACAACAGCAAAACTCTTATGACTCTTTCAAAATATAGATACTAAAATAGTACAAGGTTAAAGGATTGCAGCCATTCTAAATTTCTAAGTTGCTATAACTTTTTCATTTGGAGCTTATTGCAACAGATGACTGTGAATTTAAAATTGCAGTTTTGTTACCATCTTCTTCTTATTATAGAGTAATGAACAAATACGATTAAGACGGTTGTAATTGTTGTCATGTTATGGTTGTAGTCATCTAAATAATCTTAACATTGTAAATAAATTACAGTTATGATTTCATTGCATTTTTTTATGTGGATAAATGTGATTTATCACATTTACAATTGTCACAGACCATTGTTTGAGATCCTAAAACTGATATAAACTCATCCAATGTATGGAACTTTTCAAATTGTAATCTTTGCAAAAGAAATTGAAGATAGGATTGACGAAGAATATGTATTCAACTACTATTAAGATCATCTCTTAAGATTATGTAATGTTTAATAATAAATGCAATAGTTACTATGACTTAACAACAGTGACTTGAGTGAGCAAGCAATTAATAAGAATAACAAAAACAGGAAACTATTGCTGATAAAAAAAATAAGAACATGAAACAACCACAGAAAATTAAGAAAATATCAAAAAACTATTTGACATTTTTGCATAGCTTTGTAAACATTGAATTATTTTGTGTAAAACAATGGAAACCATAACATATACTTAAGACTTAGGATCACAATGCTATTTTGACAAAAAAAAAAATATATCAATTTCTAATTCCTTAAGAAAACGAAACTAAATTTCTTGATTAAATTTCCAATTTCTCACTGAATCCAATCTACAAAGTTTGCATTAAGAATTAAGGTTTCAAATGTTATCAAATCAAATACTATCCATAACAATGAAATATACTGACTATTGTACTTCAAATTTGGAATTAGATTTCATTTTTCAACCATAAAAAGAAATGAAGAATAGAAGTAGAATTAATTGCATCCAAGAAGAGGAAAAGAGATCATAATCAGAAAAAGTATATGAGATAAGTTTTTCTTTCATTACAATCGAATTCCAACACTTGGAGGATCAATTATGTCTAACCATGTGAAGATCCAAGAAGAAAGGATGAGCATGAAGAAAGTTACCATGGACGAAGGAGAGAGTTTTCACTCTCCATACTTGTTTTTCATCGAACTGTCAAACTAATAATCATCTTTTCTCTCGCCCAACTATAAACTAGCACCTCTAGAGAAAGTTTCTACATCAATTATTGCTTGAGCAAAAATGTTCTTGATTAAGTTAAGGTGAACTGGCTTAGGTGAGTTCTCCTGATACTTTTTTATGGTGTTCTTAACCTGAAGAGCAATTGTGATTCCTTTGAGTAATTAATTATATTGTATGTTCTTTGTAACCTTCCTTGTTTAAGCAAATTTAACTTGCACTCACTTGAGCAAGAAAACAACATGCTTATGTTTTGTCCAAGCTTAGACTTGTTCTTATCTTTGCTTTGCTTTGCATATTGAATCTTCCATTCCTTTTTTCACAAAATGAAGAGACAAAAATACTCTAAAATTGATTGTTAATTGAAACTAATCTAAATTGTCTACAGATTTATTTACATTTTGATAGTTCAATGAGTAACCATGGTTATATTGAGTTGATATTTCAAAGTACATTAGCACTGGGATCCTTTGGAAGTGTCAATACACTGATTGTTATGAAAATTGAACCTCGCTATTCTGAGTGTGAAAGAAAGAACAAGTGGTATAAGTATATATACTGGGATGAAGATTCTGACTTTGTCCTTGAGTTCTTGCCTTCTTCATGTAGCATATTCCTGCAATTAGTATTAGACAGGTAAAACGTAATTTTAAGAAACTTGAACACCCTCGTTCTTAGAATGCAAAGAAACGTTACAAGGGGTTAAAAGCATAGAACAAAGATTAAAAATTAGTGAAATGGCTCAAGAAAAACAGGTACATATATATGCAGTGAAGTGCACTGGAGTGATATTGATTCGGCTCGTCTTAATTAAGGCGACGCTATGTGATTAAACTGATATAGAAAGATGAGCAGAAGCAATACCACGCCAGTCCACTTCTGCAGAATCATTTTCCAAGGGTTCTCATTCTCAAGTTCAGTGGTAGCTAAGCAGATAATGTAAGGCTTAAAGAGTGTTTGGTTTGAGAAGAAAAGGTGCAAAGATATGTGCAATGAAGCAAACAAGAGTGATATTGATTCGGCTCGTCTGAAGAAGATGAGATAACGGTTGAATCAAGATGAGCCGGACCAATATCACGCCGTGTCTACTTTTGCAGAAGGCACTCAGCGAAAGCAAAGGGTGTATGTTGAGGAAAAGAATGGTAAGGTCTATAAATAGGAGTAAGAAAAGAAGCAGTGTGTAGTGAAAAACATATAATGGTTAAGCATCTAGAACACTTATCATGATCAAGATTCACTAGGTCCACTCAACCCCATCAATGTTCTGCATAATGGAGGACTAATTCTTTAGTAGTTAGTAACACGTGAAACTATTATGGAAGTCATTTCAAGGTACCTAGTGGCGATTCCCTCATTCCAATAACTATAAAATATACCATTTTTTTTAAAAGTCACCCAACCATTCAGTGCATTTCTTTCACCACAAGTTTGTTTCTTTTTGAGGTTTTGTTTTCCCCCGCAATACCACTAGCTATCTTTATATGAAGGGTGCTTCACAATGCAAGACTTTAGTGGCTGGGAACACAAACTATGGATATAGAAAAATACTGATTTGGGGGCACCATGGCCTCCAACACATTGACCAACTCATGTTGCCAAAACCAATTATTTATTTCCATGCACTTTCAAGGAAGTAGATGATGATCATGTACATTCTTTTCAGTGATTTATTCTGTAAGCTATCAGTAAGAAGAAAAACACAAGGAATTTTAGAATCTTAGCAATTTGGAGTTGACTTTCATAAAGTTCCAACCCTTCTGTTGCTTTGGATTGGAACCAATTAAAACATAGCTGTTGCAAGCTAGAGACACCAGAATGCAAAGATTTTCATTCATATACGTAAACGTATTTGGCCATTTCAATTTTTTTTTTTTTTTTTACGTCTCTCTTTCTTGTGACCGAATCCCATTTTAGTGGGGTAAAATTATTATACGGGATAAAACTTTTTTTAAATGTTTTATTTAATTACATATTCAACTTTTTAATTCAATTTTATTGATTCAATTAAAATAATCTTGTACCGATTTACACATTATTTTTTCATTATTTCAATTGGAATTCAACTAACGTGTAGAGGTAAGTTTGAAACGTAAAATAAAAATTGAAATCATTGAAAATTAACGCATAAGAGAATATGTATGATAAGTTAAAAATTATTAATATGTTATATCTATTAGTTTTACGATTAATTTATTATAATTATACTTTAATATCTAAATGTATTATTCGTTAGACATTAACTAAGTTAATTTCATTACGTCATCAAATGCCCGCATTCACATGTGGAGTTTTACAAAATATAATAATTAGTAATATCGTGAAGAGTATGTGTATAATTTTAACTATTAACTTTATCTATGCATAAATAAGATTCATCTATCAGTGATTGTTTTAGTTTCTGGAAGAGAAAAACAACTATTGAAGTTGAATATTAATAAAATTGTAAACAATATTAAGTAGTGAAGTAATTGGCATGATTAGATAACGGGTAGAGATTCATTCCATTAAAAATTGACATGATAATGTTCAATAGAGGCACTTCATCCATCTATAATTTTTAAACATTACCTTATAGTAACTTTTAATAAAACGAATTAAATAATCTTAATGGGTTAATATCACATCCACTGAATGTCACCATAGAGGATACTCTTGAAAAATCAACCACAGAAACGACAGAAAGTTGAAGAAAGGATTTTGCAATTTTGGCAAAATTCCATCTCGTACACTGTTAGGTCTGTATCATAAAACTTTATTTTAAGGCACCATCGCAATTATAGTAAATTATTTGTATTACGCGTCTAATCGCTTAATAAAATATTAATCTAAAATTAGGATAAATTGAGAGATAATTTAGACCCATTTAAATAAAATGTTCATTTTTATAATAATGTAAAAAAGCGAAGACTATGCGACTTCATCTAATCTCTTATAAAAACATTTCTATTTTAAATGTGTGTATATATATATATATATTGAATAAATGGGCTTTAGTCAAAATTTTTGGTTGATTTCATAAAATAAGGAAGAGTCATATATAAATTTCCACATTTAAAATTTAACATAAACTCTTTTAACTGGTCAGAAAGGTAAGTAATTCAGACACGAGACGGAATTTTTTAAACCTTACATATTGAATTCTAGAAAAAGACATTTAATGGTAATGTTTTGTGATTTATTAAAATAGGATATGTTTAGGCCAGAATTTCTAAAGAAATTCATAAAAAGTTAAACAAAGATTAAAATTAATTTATTACAACTTAATTCTAATTTGTTATATATATATATATATATATATATATTAATTTTAGTTTATAAAGAAGTTAATTAATTTCTATTTTTTGTTATGAAACTGGTCTAAAGAAACTAAACAAAAATCATATGTATCTACCTATCTAAGGGTGGTGTAGATTCTTTAAAATGAAGATAATATTGTTCTACAATTAACCACGTGAAATTCCTTAAGCAAGTAATAAGAATATATTCTGACAGAATCTTAAAAAACCTCCCTCCTTCTTAATTTCAAGTGTTTATTATGCAAGCCACAGGAAATGATTGAAGTACTCAATTATATATATGTTGCCATAATGGGGTGGTGAGAGCTAAAGGTTTCAAGAAAATAGTTTTCATCAAATAATGATAGTTAAAAGAACTCTCATTCAGTATAATTGGTTTAATCCATACATAGATATATTTTTGTGTAATATATAATATAAAAAATATATCATTGAAAAACATTATCAAATAATAATTGTATTGTGTATCTTAAAAACAAAACATAGGAAGAGATTTATTATTATTTGTATTTAATTCTATATTATTGGATAACCAGGATCAGAATAGATCAAAGTTGAAAAAACAAAACTATTTTAATTACTGGCCGCGATTTTTATGTCTACTAATTTTTTTAATCCAGTTTGTTAAAATTTAAAAATTGAAAAAATATAAATTAGAATTGTTCAAGGTTATTGTTATCTAAAAATTCAATATACTTACAGCTCATTTATTTTGTATTTTTCTTTTACATTTTTTCATCCGTCAGCAAAACTCGTCTTTTAAATTTTAATTTAATTAATATTTATTCAATTTTCGAGGCCATCATTCAATAATAAATTTTAATGTATAATTTTATAAAGAAAATATAAGTCACATTCACAAAAATGCCTAATTAATTGATAATAAAGATATTTACACAAACAGTTTATAAAAATTAAAGTCTCACCAATTTTCAAATTGAATGAATTCTTTTATTTCTCTCGTTTTTCCTCGTTTTGTAGTTATCAAAATAAAAAATCATGAATCTATAGATAAATAGTATTTGATATTAAACTTTTGAAACTATTTTCCGTAAATTCAATATATTATAAAATTAAAATAAAAAACATGAATAATACGAAATTAAAAGGTGAAATCGTTATATTATTTAAGCTATTTTTACATAGTTTTATTTCTTAAACGTGTATATTGTATAATTTATTTCATATTCATTAATTAATGATATCACCAAATATATATATATATATATATATATATATATATATATATATATGAAAAGTACTAACTTTATTTATAAGATATAAGAGGTAAGTCAAAAATCTCACTTTATTAAGAATATAACATAATTATATATAAGTAAAGTGTAAACATTCCACTAAATTCACTCAGTAAAATGATGACATGATCGATATATAATTAATCTTATCACTTAAATATATAATAAGGATTTAATCCCAAATTTATATAGATGAAAAATATTTGTTAGGATATAAATGTTTTAAATGGATCTTGATATCTTGATTGATTAACAGAGTTAAAAAAAAATAGTCCTAATTTAGCTCAACATAATTTAAAATAGATTCCTAAGTGCACAACACATGAGGTTCTTTTGGTCCAAAGGTGAACGGTGGTGATGGTGTTTGGTTCTGGTTAATGGTTATTCACCTTATATCACCATTAATTACTTATTTATTCAAACCACATGTTCAGGATGAGGAGAACTAAACATTTGTAGCACCAGCAATTGAAGATTCTCTCTTCATAATTAAAAAAAACAATTAATATAGAAACGAATGATGGTATCTCATAATAATATATTTAATTAAACTAATTTTATTGTAGAAATTAGTTTATCTTTTCTCGATTTTCGAAATTGTAACTTTATTGTATAAAATTTAGTTGTAAAAAGAAGAAGCTTATTTTTGTAAAATATTATAAGCTATCTTAAATATTAAAATAATTATTACAAAAGTTCACAAACTTAATTTATGATTATATAATATTGTAAAAGCATTTGTACTATCTGTACATTTTAATTAAATTAAACTAGAATAATTTCGTATCTAATCTCTTTCACTTTTTTAATAAAGAATTTATTCGTGTTTATTCTGGCACAGTACTATAAGTTATCTATTATTTATTTTCTGTAAATGGTATGGTTAATTTCTGTTTCTAGCCACCCCACAGTTATACTTATCATCGACTTGACATATCATTCAAGGGCTTTCATTGCTCAGCATCACATTCTTGTGAAATTTAATAACTATAACAACACTTCCATTATACATAAAATAAATTTATTTCATTTACAGTGTAAAGTTAAGTAATCAATATTTTTCACCTCTTATGTTGAATTCTCAATTTTTATTCCACTTATAAACAAGTCTATCCAATTTAATTTAATGTAATAATTATTCAGAATTCGGTGACCATTATTTTATGTTAAATATTATTATCTCCATTTCCAAGTAATAGTTTATAGTTCTAGTTCTGAATTAATGGAACTTTTGGTATTTTAAACTACTCTTTCTGATAATATTCGCATAAAAAATTGTTTAAGTAGATGTTATGCGTGTTATAGCTAAGACAAAATTCATTCTTGACTACAGGAAATATATTTCAAAGTATTGTTTTAATTAATTAGATGTTGAATAGAGTTAGGAGTGAAAAGGTACAATGTATTATATTCAAAGTAGAATAAAAAAACCATATTATTAAATGAAAATTTTTATATGATAAACTAGATGATTGATTCTGTGTGACAAATCGATAAGTTCTGCTTATAGTCAAATATAATATTTATACTTGTTAACAAAATTCTAACAAAAATAATTTAAAATGAAAAAAGGAATTGATACAACTAGTTTCCTTGCTCGGCTAAATAATCTAATAAAAAAAGTAAAAAAGATAACATGTTTTTAGGTATTAAAATTCATAAAAATATGCTAATAACATAATATTTTTGGGATACATGTAGAACGTAGTAGTTATTGAAAACACCGTGAGATTTAAAGTTGTTTTTGAAAACATGTTTCGTGATATATAAATGGTGTTGAGATGGATAAATAGTGTGTTGGTATCCTTAAATTACCTTTTGCCTACTTAAGGACACCAATTCACGTAAGTACAATAAAATGGGACTCTTTAAAAACATGTTATCTAAAAGTTTTTTAAGATTTTATTGATGGTAGATTATGTTTATTAAAATTTGTTCTTACCATTTTTTTTCCTATCCTTTTTTAAACCATGGTGGGTCCTGAAAATTGAAAAATATATAGAGTAATATTTTTTAAGAATGACTAATGGAGATTGAAGGAGAAAAATACGTGAAATAAAATGGAGAAATTTAGTGTGTAGAGAATTAAATTTTATTATTTTAATGAATCACTTCTCTTTTTTTCTCTAAATAGAGAGGGTCTTTGTAAAAGGAAAATTTCGCCTTTTACTATAATATTATTGAGTTAAGATATGTTTTTTCTAAGTTGAAAGAATAAGACAAACTTGTTATTTGATGGAGAGATTTATGTAAAATTATGATAAACACAACTATTTAAAATAGTTTGTTAATATGAATGCAAGACAATTGGAGGATAATTCTAACATTAATTCATTGGTTGATAACATGAATGCAGGAAAATTCCAGATAGCTTAACATTAAGTTCTAGTTAAATAGGTGGGTGGGGGACAACAATTGGTAAACATAATTATTTGGGAAACAATAACAAGACCTGAGTTAAACCTACATAAGAGATTTGACACTATTTTCAACCCAAAAAATTAAGGTTGAGTTTTTTTTTCTAATTTAAAAGAAATATAGCATAAAAAAATAACAAATAAAGGGGACTAGGCCAAACCCATGCAAGGATACATAAAATCACTCCCCAAAAGGGATCTAAACAAACATAGGGAACTTATACCTATTATAAAAAAGAATAATGGTATTTAAGCTACCATATCAAGAGATATCAAGAGAAGTCAAATGTATTGTTCAATCGTAAAGAAGTAAGTTTATCAGTATAATGATTACCCTCCCTAAAAATATGTGAAACTTTGAAATCATTCTTTTTGCAAAAGGATAAACATTTATTTCATCTTCCTCTAATAGATTAAGGGACAAGTTGAGTTGTTGACAAACCAGGATAAAATCATTCTCCAGCCATAAACGTCCATAACCGACATCTTTAACATGCTTATTGTCAAGATAACGCCATAAGCTCGACAAATAGAGAAGATTGGACTCCCAATAAAGAAGAAAAACCACCAACAAATTTTCCCATGCTCCCCCTAAAAATACTAGCATAGGCAGTAAGACCATGTGAACCTCTATTAGCACCATCCATGTTAACTTAAATCCAACTAGCCAAAGGGAATTCCAAACCACTAGAATTGGATGAGAAGCTTTCCTAGTACTTACACCAAAAAAATTAAAAAATGAAAAGTCAATAATATCATCATTTAATACACTTTATTAGAGGAATTACCTAACATTCTAACATAATTTTTTATAGAGTTAGTGGTTATATGAATACTAGTGTAGGTTTTGAAACCTAGAATAATTTCTCCTCTTCCAAATCATCCAAACTGAAAAGGTGATAGCAACAAACCTAATAAGTTTAATAAGGAGACTTCTTAAAGACTTAATAAAAGATAAAATAACATCAGAGGATAAAACAATCAACTCAGGAAAAATTTGCTAAAGCCAAGACCAGATGGATAAGGCCACAGATATTCAGGAAAGAGATGAGAAATAGACTCCTATTGAGAGTTACATAAAGAGCACATGGAACATGAAAACCACCCATTCTTTTCTAAACTCAATGTTCCTAGGCGGCCTACAATGTAAAAGTTTTTCATAAAACCAAAGATTTAACAGGAGGAATGGAGGATGACCAAATAGCATTGCCCTAATCAAAAGAATCCTCATAGGAGAGATATAGCTCCGAGTATAATTTTAATATAAGATATCAGAATCCTCAAGCATACAATTAGGCACATCTTCCTCTTGAGAGATAATAATGTTCTTCATATATTCTGAACATCAACAAAATCATTTAAGGGGGAGATAAAGACCAGGAGCTCTCATTCCAGGCCTCACAAACTTTAGAAGAGAGATTGATCCTTTGAGTATAATGGATACCTGCTATTAAAGAGAGACATATGGAGGAGCATCAAAAGTCATTTCAAAAAATTATATTAACACCAGATCCCACATTCTAGTAGGTATTTTCAAACACCACATCATAGAAATCTTTGATACGTGGCCATATACAAGAAGAGCAAAAAAATAAGAATCCTTTGGTACTTAGATGTGAGAAACCTGACTTTCATCATAAGAGACGAAGGCTTCTCAATATAAACAAATTTCAGACAAGCTTGAGGAGATAAGCTTTATTCTCATCCTGAAAATTAGTAACTTGTAGACCTCCTTCAGATTTGGGAGAACAAACTTTATCTCAATTAACACTAACAAAACCTTTCTTGAAAATACCACCATTCCAAATAAAATTTCTAACCCACATATCAATTTGTTTGAGCAAGTCAATATGCCATTTGTAGACATGAAAACTATAATAGTATTAACCAATTATGTTCTACCCATTATACTGAGAGCTTTACCTTTCCAATAAGCTAACTTGAGCCTAACTTTATCCGTCAGAGTTTGAAAATAACACGATTTGAGAACACTAGTAAAAATTGGGACACCAAGATAAACAAAATGAATGGTCCCACAATTACACTTAAGGATAAAATTAATTCTTTTAATAGAGCTAATAGAATCATCAGAAGAGAGGAAATTACTCTTAGACAATTGATGTGTTAGCTAGAAAAAGAACAATAAGAACTCAATTGATGTTTTAGATAAGGTCTTATTATTCGGTCATGAAAAAAATAAAAATATCATCAACGTATAAAACATGAGAGAAAACAAACATACCTTTAGGACTCGCCATAGGAAACATTTTCTTAGAAGACACAAGGTGAGAAATCCCCATACTCAATACTTCTTCATCAAGACAAAAAAGCAATAGATCTCCTTGTCTGACCTCTTTATTGCAAGGAAAAAACCCTATCATGTTGCCATTAACTTTAATAGAGAGCATAGCAGAAGAGAGAATGGTCTGAATCTAGTTAGCAAAGGTTTCATGACAACCAAATTGCCTCAAAACAAGTTGTAAAAAGTTCCAGTTAAGAGTGTCAAAATATTTTTGTATCAATTTTAAAAGCTAGGTTACCTCCCTTTACTTTTAGATAGCATGTTTATAGCTTCAGAAGTGACACAAGTACAAATCCTAAATATGTCTACCCTGAAACCCATATTGATTAAAGGATATGAACTTAGAAGCAATCATCGCTAACCTGTCAGCCAAAATTACGAAAATTTTTAGTAGAATCAACTCTAGGAATTTTAGGAATTAGGAAGACCACATTAGAACTTATTCCAGGTAGGATCCAATTATGAGTGAAAAATTGCTTAACAACATTACACACATCACAACCAATAATATCCCAACAAGCATGGAAGAAGGAGCCATCGAAACCATTAGGCCTAGGGGAGCTATTGACATTAAGACTAAAAGCAACATACTTAATTTCCTCATAGTTAGGACATTTTAGAATAAAGATGCTTATAAAAAGAGACAATATTGTGTTTTTGGGATATATCCACTTAGGAAGGACTACACAAAGACATATTTCGGTTTATGTATTGTTTCAGATTAGCTAAGGATTACAACCGTAACTATGCAATACGATGGTGGTGTTTTAGACACCATTGATGATAGATAGACAGTTATATTTTACTAATTATTTAGTCACAGGTCTAACCCCCGCCTCTAAGCTATTTTTATGTTCATCCGACGATATGGATTAGTTTAGACGCGTGTTACATCCATATATTAGTCTTGGGACTGAGGATAACCAACCACATGTAGCAAGTCATTATGCTCGTAGCCCAATGGACAAAGACTCACTTCCCCCGCCACAACAGGATCATACTTGTCTGGTAAGTATTATATTTTTTATTAAGACATATTAATTATTATTATTATTATTATTATTATTATTATAATGCAGGTTATATTTAGACAAATAGCAAACATCATGCAGGGAAGCTTCCAAGTCGCATTACAGTTAGCTTGGAGAGCATCTAGTGATGGAGTTGTATATACACCACCACCTTCTTGGTAGGATAAAATTTAATTCTTATGTATATGGACAATCTAGTTAATCAAATTATTTAATGAACAAGTCCTTACAATTGTTATCCATCAACCCTTATTATGTATATGGACAATCTAGTTAATCAAATTATTTAATGAACAAGTATTTACAATTGTTGTCCCATCAACCCACAATGATCCCTTCAGTTGCTCAACTCCTTCATAGCCACCTACAATGGTAACATATTCATCACACCCTATGAAGATAATAAAAGTAATATAAGTGATGTGAGTACTTCCTAAGATATTGGTCTCTATTTATAAGGTCTGGATCTTTTGGGAGTTATTCTTAATAAATAGAAGTTATTTGATCAATCATCATAAAATGTATTAAATGAAATGGGATTAGAAGGAACCTGGTAAAAATATGTGGACAGGTACAAGTCTCATCCAAATTCTTTAAACTTTTATGAGATTCCTTTGTTTATTGCATCATTACTAGTATATTTCTTTCCTATAATATATATATATATATATATATATATATATATATATATATATATATATATATTTT
>Ga0209700_101085_pt1 | contig 54975 bp, 22 predicted proteins | sample SiratroredBW_FD_187528 | JGI IMG/M metagenome (GOLD analysis project Ga0209700, IMG submission 187528) | Root nodule microbial communities of legume samples collected from California, USA - Siratro red BW (SPAdes) (version 2) | ecosystem: Host-associated > Plants > Roots > Nodule | place: USA...
ATATATATATATATATATATATATATATATATATATATATATATATATATATATATATATATATAAGGGTGGTTGAAGTACACCAAATGCCTTTTTGGCAATGAAAAAAATAATATTTCGTATTGTAATTGACTTATACTACAAGAAATTATCGATTTATCTATGGATTATTACATATGAATTTTTATCTGTAGGTAAATTTAGTATTACCTACAGATTTTACGTATGGATTTTATCTACGAATTTCATTTACAGATTTTATGTACGAAAAAATATGTAGGTAAATTACACATGGATTCTAATCTGTAGGCAAATTTCGCATTACCTGCAGATTTTACCTACAGATTTGTTATTGACGAAAAAATCCATTGATAATTACATTCGTCCTAATTACATACGGATTTTTATTCATATGTAATTTTATTTTACATACGAATTTTGTTGATTACATACGGATTTTTATTCGTATGTAATTTTGTTTTACATACGAATTTTGTTGATTACATACGGATTTTTATTGTATATAAATACAATTTTTCTTATAGTTTTATAAGAGAAAAAATTATATATATATATATATATATATATATATATATTAAATATATAAAAAATAAAAAAAATGCATTGTCAATATGATTTGAGTACATTATTCATAAAATCTTATGAGTAATTCAATTAGTTTAGGCTGAAATTCTAAACTCATTTAATTGTTATAGTTTCGATTTAGAGGATTTGATCCAAACTGTTAGCCCTCGTATTTCTTTCCTCTTCCAGGATAGTATTTTAAATTGATTAGGACTCAATATTTAGAAAATGCTTGTATTTTTTATGAATACACAATTTAAGCTTTGTAGGTGCGAAGTATATAGTTTTAGAGTCCAAAAATAATAAAATACACTTTTTAAGTGTAATTAGTTATAAAATTTTAATCTAAAGTTCAAAACGTTAAGTGATAATATTAATTGTACATATCTTTCACAACAAGTGGATTACAACCGAGTTGTGAGAAGCTTGATCGAGAAGATGTCCACATGTAAAAGATTTTCCAACACTCAAACTAGTAATATAAAGAATGTGTTTAGAGTATTTAGTAAGTGAATAATGTTCCAACTTCAAGTCCGTTGAGATGACTTCGTTAGAGTTAATCACCACATCTAACTTATTGTTCGCTTTAGAGCTCGAAGCTCCATCACGGTTTGTCCTTAAAAGGCACCTCAAAAGGTTAAAGGAAGAATATATATTTAAACGAACTTTAGCCTCAACTCCTAAATGATGTGAGATTATTGGATGTACCATAACATTAATTTTTTTTACAACTAAAATAAGACTAACAAGTAGTTATAAGCAATCAAGTTTAGAGACTAAAAAACACCGTAAAGACTTTTTTGAAGAAAAAAAATATTACCTAGAGTGGCTAAAATAATAGCATTCCACACTTTAATTTGAGAATTAAATAACCTACTTATGAAAAAGGGTATATCATTACGTTATTGTAAAATTTTTTGCTTTTTTTTTTCAGTTCATATATCCTATGTTGTATTGTATGCTATCACTACAAGAAAAAGGTTGTTTAGAGACTAATTTTTAGCTACCAAATGAAATGGTTACTAATTGTGATAAAAATAGTCACCAAATTAGATTTTGGTTGCTAAATAAGTATAAAATAGAAGTAATAATTGAATTTAATAACCAATTAAGTCAAATAATTGGTATCTAACATTAGCTACCAAGGTTTTAGTGACCTATACTATTAGATTCTAAATTAGTCTCTAACTTAGATACCAATTTAGAATCTAATGGCATAGGTCACTAAAACTTTGGTATCTAATGTTAGATACCAATTATTTGACTTAATTGGTCACTAAATTCAATCATTACTTCTATTTTGTAGTTATTTAGCAGTCAAAATTTAATTTGATGACTATTTTGGTCACAATTAGCAACCATTTTATTTGATAGCTAAATATTAGTCTTTAAATAACTTTTTTCATGAGTGTATTACATTTTCTGCCAATATCCCTCATTAGAAAAGAAAAGAAAAGAAAAAAAAACACAGGTATGTATAGTAGTTTCTAGCATTTTGGTCCATATATTTTGATGAGTGATCCATGTAGAATTTCATTTTTTTTGGAGTGTTAAAAATAGAAATGACTTGTATTATTATTTTTTGAAACAATAAAGTAAATAAAGTTAGGTGAACTCTGTTCTTTAAAAATACAAAAATAACATACATTCTCTTAACTATATTTTTTATTAATAATTGAAATTTATTACAAAAGAAAGTTGGACAGCCTCAATTTTTTTGAACAATGATGCTGAAAATTTGCTTGGCATAGCCAAATCATCTAAAAAAAATTATTTTAAAACCAATAAAAATGAAAAAAAAAAAAAGTCATTTCATTTACCCTAAAACAATCAAGGTAAGATAAAATTAGCATACAAAGACATTAAAAGATCATCATTACTACCTAATTACTTTGTATAAGTGAATATAATCCTACAAGCTTTTTCTACAGATCGACATATATACTACTAAGTATAATAACCAAAAATAACATAAGCCTCCCATCATCTTAATTTACAAAAAGAAGGGATGTAAAAATGAAAACAAAAATAACAAAAACTTTTGTTTCAAGTTTGAAATCTTTTTTCCTTGGATTTCATCTTGAACACGCATCAAAAACTTTTGCTTTTCATAAATTTCTATCCCTCATCTAAAGAACCTAGAGAAAGAGTTGAGACTGCAAGAGTTCATAGTAGTTTGCAGTTTCATCTTCAAACTCCCACAACCAATCACAAATAGAAGAAAGCATGTCTCCACCGTTTAACCCACGATCTTCCCCAAGATCGAGCAACCCCTCACCCCCTTTGTTTGGAATCCCGAGCTCATCGTCAGAAGCCTCAAGAAGGTGTCTCATGACCATTTCTTTGTCATCTTCCTCCACGATGCCACCAGAACATTGAGTGGTGGAAGATGAACATTCCTCCAAATTGTTGCTGGTGGTTGTGTCTTGACTCAAAAGGGTGTCCGAATCAGAGGCAAAATTGGTGATTTCTTGTTGGAGGGCAGCGATGAGAGGAGAGAGGTCTTGTGTGGAGTCATCTTCCTCTGATTCAAGGAGGGAGAGTATGTGGTTGTATGGTTTGTGCCTCTTTGAGGATTCTAGTGAGTTATCACAATCTAGAGCAAATTCGTCCCCTAGTGGCTCTTCTCTTGGCCTCTTTGGTGCCACACTTTCCTCCATTGAGATGAAAAAAATGAAGGGAAGAAGGAAGTGGGGTGATGAGAGAGAGAAGGGTGAGGAAAGGTTTATATAGAGTTGAGGGGAGAGAGAAAGTTGTGGAGTTTGTGGTCAATCAATGGAAAAGAGAAAGCAATTGGGGAATATTACTGGGGAAACTTTGTAAAGTGTGTTCCTTGGACTAGGGCAAGTGCAGGAGAAAAACGCTTATGGTAATTTCCTTGCACATGCAATAAATGAAAACTACTCAAAGAAAATCATTAACCTTTCAATTTGTCTTGGACATTATTGGATAGTGGGGTCGAGTGTTTTACTTAGAAGTGAGAAACATTGATATCTTTTTAACATAATTTTAAATTTATTTCTATACATTCAAATTTATTAAAAAAACTATCAAATTTTATGAGTATTTTTTCTTTAACCATTTTTACTAATAATTTTCTCTTTTTTTTATAAAATTTAATCAATAGTAAATATATGTAAAAAGATCTTAAAAAATATATTACTATATATATATATATTTTAATTTTATAAAAGTTATTATATATTTTACTCCTTTCTTACTTTATTCATCATAGTTATTTTTCGTGACATATAAATAATAAAGAATTAAATTTGTTTAAATCAAAGATAAAGAAAGGACTTCTAGTGTGAATAAAAAAATTAAGTCAATGGAAGCACTAACTAAAGAGTTTGAATCAGAGAAAAAAAGTGTATTGGTATAAAATTGTAACACGTTTTTCGTATTGGGCGTGACGTTGATATACCGATTTAAGATAGTGTGAAATATTGATTATACTATCTAATGGTTAGATACGGGTAAAATTGTCTTATTTCCTTAAAATATTTGTAGGCACGTTGTAAGAGAAGTTAGAAATCATTTTTTAAAAGTTGAAGTCCCTTGAAATAGTTTCTATATTTAAGGTAAATTTCTCACTTTTTAAGTGAGATAGTTTATCATAATAAATTTTGGGTTGATAAAAAAAAATTATAATTTAAAGATGTATATGTAACAAATGTGACACCTTTTACCTCTATGTTTTTTTTTTTTAAACTAGCAAAAACATAGATGTTTGTTGCATATGTGCATTTAAATTTTACGCTATTTGATTTTAATTAATTAAAATTCAATGTTTATATTATTTATGATTTTGGATATATTAAATAAAATATACGTAGTATTATTTTACGTTACTTTGTGTATTATACTTATAATAAAATGTAATTTAAATTAATATATAATGAGATACCTCATTTAGTATAAATTATAACAATAAAATATAAATAAAGTGCGCGAATGCAAGTAATTTTTCATCGCGGTGTTAGTTTGTTTTTACTATTTTTTTTTTCTTATCAGTACCTTCGATTATGAATTTGTGCTGTTAATTTAAAACATTATTAAAGATGTAATAAAGAAAATAATCTATATACATATCTTTTTTATATATTATTATAGATAAATAATGAAGCATAAAAGTTAAAAAGATGTATATATATATTGTTTTCATACAAAACTCATAAAAATACAAAATAAAATAAAATAAAGTATTCTTACATACTAAAATGATTTTGACAAGTTTTTTATATTAAAAAAATATAACAAAATTTAAAAATAATAATTCTAAACAAAACTAAAATAAATTAATAGTTCATGTCTTAACGTGATACCTTATCATAGAGATAAGAAGAAACCTTAAATTTTCTCATTTATCTTCGTCCTTGCAAAATTAATCAACATATAAAAATGTTTAACTCAAACAAAACAAAATACACGACATCATATAAACACAAAATAATCTCGCATAAATAAATATACACCACATCATATACATTAAATATTCTCAATGACACATCCTATACATTAAATATTCTCAATCACAATTTCATTCAATCAACTGATGCATGTATTAATGATCCATGTATTAATGTTCTTATGACTAAATAAATATGGTATATATGGTCACATAAAACACTCACATACGAAGTAATCCAAAAAAACATGGATCATATCATACAAAAAGAAGACTTTCATAATTTATTTTCAATTAGAATATAATTTAATAATAATTAATTGAGATAGTATAATTGGTTGTAATATTTCATATTTTTCATAAAATAGGAACTATATCGCTTAGAAATTATATAATAGACATAAATATAAATATCCATACATTCATCATATATTTCAGAATATACTTCTTTACATAAGATTTAATAAAAATATCTTCGTACAATTACAAAATGAAATAAAGTAAAATTAAATTTCTTCATCAGCTCACTAAAGTCACACCACCTGTCAATTCCTGCTCACTTGTAATACACAATCATCGCAGATTTAAAAATAAAACAAACACCACACAAAAACAATGGTAAGCTAGAGAGTTTTTCTCAAAAAAATATTTTCATAAATTAAATTTCTACCTCAACCAAACAACAACAAATCAAGATTTCAGAACTCATCTCACATACATACACTGACTCATATATAAAGACACTTGACTCTCTATTTCTATTTCCAGAAGACTACTCGTGCATTGAGTTAGACTCAGAGGTTTGTACCTGTCATATACCAACCATCTGTTCCGATCAGCTCATATTTCAAATCTCAGATGCAGCCTATCGTGATCAGTTGCTATTTCAAACCTCAGATACAGTTTTCGTATGCACAGGGTTAATCCATGTGTCCTATTCCGATCAGCTCATATTTTCAAACCTCGAACATGGCCAAATGAACCTCCTGCGACTCTTTACTAATTGGTAATCTTCATCTATGCGAATCTAATGTACCAGTAGAGTCAGGATACCTCCTTAAATAGATCGAATCCCCAAACAATGCACAATCTAATAATCTCAACACTGGTATCTCCTTCCGTGGAGATACTATGTTTCAATCACACACCACATCATTCATAAACATTGATACTACATCATACGATATATAAACATTCATTCAATTTAATTCAAATTCATCGAATTCATATTTAATAAAATAAATAATTACAACATCCATTAACAACATTTTTAAACTGGCTTCCCTTACCTCTATAGAGTAGAGATACTCAAAGGAGTTTTAAAAACCTAAAATCATGGGCAACCTAACTCTGTTCAAGAATCCGATTGAACACTCTTGCTCTACTCAACGTCAGGAATCTAGGAATGACCTTTGGTCATCAATTTGATAAGCAAGGAAAGTGAAATTTTAGAGAGAATGCAAAGAAAAGAGAAAGAACAACTTTTTTAGAGAGTTGGTAGTTTTTATAAACAAAATATCTTCTTAGGGATAATTGGTGGTTGTTATAAAAATAAGAATCAAATAACTAATTTTTATTTAAACAACTTTTCTATTAAAAAAATATTCAAATGTTATTTTATTTATCTCTAAAGCTAAATTTTAGGTTAGTTTTTATTACGAAGCTATTTTTTAAAATTTTACACATCTCACTCATATACATCTCACTCATATAGAGAGATTTCCCAATATAAAATCTATCAGGCCTACGTAGAACACAAAAAGATCATTTTATATAAACTTGCATCCACCTCCAAGAATGAATGAACAAACGAATAACATGTACAAAATAATGCATTACTTAAACATGACTTATGTTTTTATACTGTCACTTGTTAAACTTCTTCCTAGTAGAAAATGGATTTTTAAGGATGATTAAAAGCTCTCTTTAATGATAGCTGGAGAATTATCATTTAATTCACCAGATAATGTTTCACTTGTGAACAAAATCTTCTTTGCATGTTCACGTCTCATTTAAAAGTATGTGTTATTATATATATATAAATTAAATAAATATATATATATATATATATATATATATATATATATATATATATATATATATATATATAAAAAAAATATATATATATATATATATATATATATATATATATATATATATATATATATATATATGATGGTACTATGAGAACCATCTTTGTTTATAATTTTTTAATATTATTTTTGTTTTAAGGTTTTTACCTAAATTTAACCACTATTAAGACTTCTTACCACCAAAAGAGAGGTTTTACTTATGGTTAAATACTTCCTGACACAACGATTCTCAAATTGTCATTGTTGAGTCATCACTAAAGTTGCATGTTCATCCCATTTTAAATTATGTAGCATTATATTATGACAATACCTATCATTATGGTTAGTTTTATTAATATTATTTCTTTTTATGATTCTTACCTCAATTTAATAACCTGCATATATCATGAATTAAGAAGTTCTATATAATTTATACTCAAAATATATAATATCTTTAAATAGAATGGAATACTTTCAAAACTCAATATGATTCAATAATATAAAAGAAAAAAAATATATCAATAAATATTATAAAGGTCTAGCAAAATGTAAAACATAAAGACTCGTCTCATCAACCCTTTTAATATCAACTAGTGTAATAATAATCATCTATAACATTAGATAGTAATCACATTAATAGTCTAAAATTTGTTTATTATACACTATTATTATAAGAAAAAAGTTATTTAAACACAAATTTTAGCTACCAAATAAAATGGTTGCTAATTATGACAAAAATAACTATCAAATTAGGTTTCGGTTGCTAAATAATTATAAAAATAAAAGTAATAATTGAATTTAGTGATCAATTAAGTCAAGATAATTGGTTTCTAGCATTAGCTACCAATGTTTTAGCCACTTTTATACTATTAGATTATAAATTAGTCTCTAACTTATTTAGTGACAATTTAGAATCTAATGATATAAGTGATTAAAATTTTGGTAGCTAATATTAGAAACCAATTATCTTAACTTTTATCGCTAAATTTAATCATTATTTTTTATTTTATAGTTATTTAGCAACTAAAACTTAATTTGATAGTTATTTTAGTCACAATTAATAACTATTTTATTTGGTAGCTAAAATTGATATGTAAATAGCTTTTTTCTTATAATGTATAATTTAATATGAACCCAATTAACACATTTAATTAACATAAAAAAACATGAAAACATTGTGTATGACATTAATTATCTTTACTTACTGGCTTCGACAATCTTATACTTAAACTATCCTTCAAAATATCACTAACCTATCTTCTAGTTTTAACTTATTTAGTTTTCATCCATTGCTACTACATATATTTTAATAGATTTCCTTAATTTATTTTTATCTATTATTACTTATTTAAATTTTTTATAGACACTTAATTATGTTACTATTTTTAGTAATTTTAAGTTATTTTTAAATTTTTAATGTAGTTCAATTTAAAACAGTTAACACAATAATTTGAAGTAATTAATATTTCATTGGATAATGCTATATGTAAATATTATACACAATAAAATGGTAAAAAAAATTTCACGTAAAATAATTGAAATTTAGAAATAAAAAATTTGTGAAAATAAATTTGATTGATATTCACTACATTAGCTCATTTAAATAAAATAATTTTTCAAATAAAAAAAAACTATACAACTTAAAAAAAATAGAAATATTAATAAATTTAATAATATTTGAATTACTTTAAAGAAATATAAAATAATTTTAAGGAAAGAGTAATTTTGTCTAAGAGTGTAAATAATTTAGATGAGATAAAATATAAATATTTTATTAGTTAGATTAAAATATTTATAAATAAAAAATTTAACTATTTAAACTTTATTTTATAAAAGTAATTTATTTATGTTGTATGTTTTGATTTAAAATTTTAGCTGTGTATCCAAATCCGCGAAGAAAAATATTTGTTTTGATTTTTATTTTGAAACATGTATGGATAATATGATTTGGGATGTTACAACAATAACATAATAATATAATTTTATCTAAACGACATAAATTTCATTTATATCATTAAAGTTAAGTAATTATATTTTTTTATATTATTTTTTACTTATCAAATAGTCTATTAGATAGTTTACCACAAACACTTCTTGCCATTATTATTTAGTTACTATAAAATTCATTAAAATGCAGTATTCTTTTATATTAATTTACGCTAAATCTTGCCATTATTTTTTAAAATGTGGAATTTTTATTTTTATTTTTTATTATTAACTTTTAAACCTGAATTTTTTAGAATACTTTTTTTCTTCATTCTTCCTTTCTCTTGTATTCTTGTATTCAAGTTTTATATGTGAGAAAAATTCTTGCTGTGAAAATTAGTTTTATATTTCTAGCATATTGTAGATTTTTTCGCATTTCACATTATCAATTATTTTATAAACATATATCTAATTTAGAAAAATAATTCTCAATCTTAATGGATAAATATGTGAACTTTTTAAGTACGTAAGATACATCAAGTAAAGCAACTTTCTTAGCATTGTCGTGGTTCGAAGTCAGTCCTTCGTTGCGTTCTCACGTTGGATCGGATATTTATGCGGAAAGCGCAGTCTCCATGAGCTCATGGTTTACATGAACACGCAAATAATAATAATAATTATAATTTTACGTTCTTTTATAGGAGGTATTGTTCCATTTGGAACTTGGTTATTTTCTCATGCTTTTATTTTTAAAAGACATCTCATATGTTTAAGGAAGGAAGTAAAATTTAAATTATATTTGGCCTTAACTCTTAAGCGATATGAGACTATATTGGATATACCGAAATATATTTTTCAGGTTGAGGGCTAAGGGAACGGATCCCTATAGACGGCATCAAATGTTCCAACCTCAAATCCGTTGAGATACATTACTAGGGTCAATCACCGCATCGGAGATATTGTCCGCTTTGGAGCTTGGTTGTTTCGTCACGGTTTTGTCCTTAAAAGTCATCTCGGAGGGGCTTTTTTCCTTAGTGTACTTTTTCACATTAATACCTAAATTGGGGAAAAAAAATTTATTGACCAAAATGACAAATTCTGCCAGATAGGATTTCAAATTAATGAATCATTCCACCAACCATGATTTCAGGCTGGTCAAATATAAGTGGCATGATAGCAATTTCAATTAAAGACATTAATTAAAATCGTTCATCTGCAATCATCTTTTAATTATTTAATTTGATTATGTTGGTTACTTATAATGTGAAAAATAAAAATAGTTGATATTCTAATGATTAGAATATGTTCATTTTGTAATGATTTGCAACTGCAACTTGATTTACTTATTGTCATTGAATAATTACTATTATATTATTAAATATAATTTTTTTATTTATAAAAGTTATATATTATTATTATAATTGTTATTGTTGTTATTATTTTAATTAGATTTATTAGAATATTAATATTATTTCTTAAAAAATAATCATTATATTATTATTATCATTATATTATTTTGATTTAATTTAAAATAAATTTGTATGCCTTAATTTTTTTTTTGTTAAAGTTTTGTTAATTTTAATTAATGTCTTTAATAGCTAGGGTCAATCATTGAGTTGTCCGAACTCAGGTTGCTCTGTCACGATTTTGTTCTTTAGAGACATCTCAAAGGATTAAGGGAGGAAGAAGTATTTAAATTGACATTGGTTTCGGATTCTAAGCGATATGGGACTATACTGGGTGTACCGGACTATATGTATATGTATATATATATATATATATATATATATATATATATATTATATTCAAATATGTTTTAAATTTTAAGAATAATAAAATATCTATAATAAATATAAAAAATATATATTTCCATATTATTAATTATATTTTAAAATTCAAAATAAATAAAAATTATTCAAATACTAAAAATGACTATAGTGGAGTTATTTTTTATTTTTTTACATAATTACTGTTAGTAATGTTATATTTTTCTTTAAAATAAATAAAGGTATAAAATGACTCTTTTAACTAATATATATAATTTTTCTTCGACTGAATATTCAATTTTAGTATATTTTATAATATAAAACAAAATATAATTCTGAGATACAAATTTTTTATATACTAAAATAAATTTCTAAAAGTTTGCGCAATTAAATCATATTATAAAAAAACTTTTGAGAAGAAAGTAAATCACATTTTCAAAGATAGAATAATACTAAATATACACTCTCTTTAATAACTAAAATAGACATTAAATAATAAGCACCCTTGTATTTATAAATAGGTTTAAAATCTGCATATAGTAAGAATTTAAGAGAATCTTATAATTTTTTTATTCAAATAATTTTAATGAGATTAATAAAATAGGTAATTTTTATTATAATTAAAATGAAAAGGATATTTTGTTAAACTAAATATAGCCTTAACTTTACGTGAAAATTGAGTAGAAGAAAAATATACTGCGGAAGAAAAATAGATGGCAATAATGAAAAGATTAATATCAGGAATTGTATTGTAAGGTAGGCCGATTATTAATTTTATAGGTCACTTGTAGTGACGGATCGTGTATAATCCAGTTATAACTAAAGTGTCTGTTTATGTTGATCGACCGACTAATAACCGGATACACTTTTGTGAGTTCATTACATCTTGTATGTCAACAATCATTGAACATGTGGTATTATAAGGCAAATACATGACAATTACTAATTGAGATACCTTATACAGAACTTATGCAATATTTTAGATGAGTTAGACCTTCAGTCAAATTACTCCAAAAGCCCATTCAAATTTCATAAAAGGAAAGGTAATTCAAGAAATCCTACTTAAGCATAGGAATGCATGTAGGATCTTAAATATTAAAAAGGACTTTGGAGACCTGTGACAAGAATCTAGGAGCAATTAGAAACGCCAAACACATATTAGAGCTTAGGAGCATCAGAAGACCATCGTATACTTGTTGACTACTAACCGGTTTGGTAAGAATAGGAGGCAAGTAACATAATTTAATTTAAATTATATCTTTCAGTTCTCTTTCATTAATTTTTTACTAAGTTAATTTTTACGAGCTCATCTTTTTGTCCTAAAATTAATTAATTTACTTAGATAATAAAGTAAGTTAACGTAAAATTCATCTAGTAAAATAGTTAAATGTCGTCACTGTTTTAAAATATGAAAAATATAAACAAGTATTAAGAAATTAAAAATATGTTTTTTCACACTTTTTTTATCTGTTCTGATATTTCTATTTTTTTTTGGACACTTAAGCGTTTATAACATACAAAATATTCTGTCTGGACTCACTTGTCCATGCCCGTCGTCTACTTAATGTATTCTTTATATAGGTTTTAATTTTAACTTTTTTTTCAGATTATAATTTGTGATTTTTTTTTCATATTATTATTTAGTTATAAAGTTTTTTCTTAAGAAAATCTCCATTACAGAGTTAAACAGTTGATTATATTATTAAGGTCTGAGTGTTATAATGTATTCTCATTTGTAATATGCTAACACGATAAAAAAAAATTAAGACCTATTTTAAATAATATTTTGATCATAAAATAAAACATTATTTTTATACATTAAAAATATATACTTATATCCTTAATTATATAAAATATTAACAAAAATGTAGATGGTATAGACCTTTGTTTTAATATTAGTAGAAAAAACACATTTTATGGCAGGATATCATAACGGTTAAAAAAGAACCGCAATTAAAAACAACGTAATTTAAAATTAGACACAAATATTTAAAATTGAAAGATTGCAAGGAGATAACAGCTCTGTTGTCTAAAACAATTGCTCGCATCTTCAAAATAATATGATTTTCAGGGAGATACAAGTTGTTTAATATCTCCTTGAAAAATAAAATGATTTTTTATGTCATTCCTAATAAAATTAAGTTTCAAAAGTAATCTTTCATAAAGTTGTTTCTTTTATTTAATAAGTAACTTCTTGTACATTCTGAATTTTAATAATTCAATTTTCGAATATATGAATGTTATCCTATTGATAAACCTAATTCTTAATAAGAGTTGTACAGTTAGGTAATCTTATATTCAACATTTACTTAGATTTTTTAAAATATATTATACCTTAAACTGAATTTATTTAAGAAGTATTAAATTTTTAAAATTTTATAACAGTCTATTCAATGATAATAAATAACTTATATATATATATATATATATATATATATATATATATATATATATATATATATAAATATACCAATATAACATAAATGTTATATTATCAACAAATTTATTTAAGAAAAGTCAAATTTTTCGGTTTAACATTGGCACTATAATTTCATATCATTGTAATTATCTATGATAATTTTATTTTTTAAAATTGAATTACATTTCATTAAATATATATTACGTCAATTTTAATCTATATATAAAAACTTAAACAATTTTATATTTAAATAAAATTTTTTATATGTTATTTATATTAAAGGATTAAAAGTTAATTTTCAAAAAATGTTGAACAAAATATTTAATAAAAATTAAACACTATATATATATATATATATATATATATATATATATATATTAAATGAAATAACTCTTCTTTAATTCTCATCTATTTAATTAATTTTAGTTTCACTAGTAGAAAAAAAATCTTTATCGTTGGTTCTGAGAGACTTATGTCGTGGGGTCTCGAACTGACGTTGAATCAGACGTCGGTTAAATAACCGACGTCACGTAGTTCACCACCACGTTGGTTAAGACCGACCAACCGACGTGGTGTTTTGCTGATGTTTGCTGAGAATTGAAAACAGAAGAAGCACCACGTCAGTTTGGTGCCAAAATTGACGTGGTGCAGAGAAGCACAACGTCAGTTATGGGGAACAAACCGATGTTGTGGACAACACCACGTCGGTTTTAGCCTAGCAACCGACGTGGTGTTGTAATTTTTCAAAAAAAAAATTATAAATTGATAAATCTATAATCGATACAAGAAAATACCACAAAAAAATTTAGAATTTTTTAACAAGTGTAGATATGAGAAATCAAAGGCTATAATTTAAAAAAATAGATAAAAAAAACCCTAAATGATAGAATTTTAGAATTTTCAAAGGCCCAACCTCATTCTGTGTTGGCCAGGGGCTTCGTTATCCCATTTCGAACAACTTTCATTTTTGGAGCGTCTCAATCCGAGCTCTCTATTAAAAGTTATGGCCATTTGAAGTTTTTCCATTCAAAAATTTTTGAAACCCTAAATCTATGATACAAACATCCATAAAGCATTCAAACATACAAATATAAGAAAACATACCTCTTGTACACAGTGAGAGCAAAACCAATGAATATAAATCGATCCAAATAAAATCGATCCAAATCAAATCTACCAAAACCAGAGAATGTAAAAATGGAGTGAGTGAATGAAACCATAAAAGACAATGAGAGCAAAGAAGGAGAACAACACGTGAGGGAGAACACCATGTACTAGTGAGAACATGAGCAAGAAAGCGAGACAAAATACAAGAGAGGATGCGTGAGAGAGAAAATGGCAATGTGAGCAAGAGAGAACTATGAAGAAGTAGTGCGCACAAGATTGAAAATGAGAGAGGGAGGCAAAAACTGTAAGAGTAAAAACGCGTGCCTGGTTTAAAACAGGAAGCATCACGTCGGTTCTGGGCTTCTAACCGACATGGTGCATGGCCTGAAATCCCTAATTTCAATTATGATGGACCACCAGGTCGGTTAGAAGCCCAGAATCGACGTGGTGCACCCTAATTTTACCCAATTTTTTCCCCAATGTTCTCAGTGTGACCATGACGTCGGTTGGAGTCCCATAACCGACGTCATGGTTGGACACACCACGTCGATTTGTACATCCTAACCTACGTAGTGCTCACCCACCATTTGAAAATTTGAAAATTTTGAATTTTTATTTTTTACTGGTATATCCATGATGGTTGTTTTGTTTAACCGACGTTGTGTCCACATCACAACGTCGGTTTTGATCTAACCGACATTATGAATGTTCATTTATTTACAAAAATGTAACCGCGTTTTTAACAATGTCGTTTTCACATTTAACCGTCTTAGTAAGGGAGACGTCAAATCCCTTTTTTCTACTAGTGTTTTAACTATTACTTTAAATTTGACTTAAATTCTCTATAATCTTGCAAATATATAATTTGACTTAAACATTTGATTTCTAATTTTCAAAATTAAACAATTTGTTCTTCTATTAACATGTTATTGTTGATGATAAATATTAGGCAAAAGTATGGAACATGTGCATTTTGTTCGTTTTTTATAAAAGAGGTGTGATTTTTCTTTTACGAAAATTGGTAAATCGTGCCACGGAGACACGACTTCAAGTGAAGAAGTTATGAGCACAACTTCAGTTCTATTTTTTTTTCATTTGGTGTTTGTCTGAAGTCGTACCACAGTAACACAACTTCTTCACTTGAAGTCATGCCTCTGTGGCACGAGTTACCCATTTTCGTAAAAAGAATATAAAATTTTACCTCTCTCATAAAAAGCGAGAAAAATTACCCCTCTTCCGTACTTTTGCCTAAATATTATCTATCTATTACTTATAACAATGTCAATTACCTAAGATATTATAATAATAAAATTTTAAAAGTTCTATCTCTTAAAATATAATAATAAGATATTACCTAAGACGCTTTTGTAGAAATGAATTCCTAAATGGATAAAAAAACTTATAATTAGGTTATAAAAGTTGATTCTTTATTTATTAAAAGTTCTATCTTTTAAAATTATAGTTTATCTAAACTCTCTCTTAAAATATAAAACAATCATAATGTTATGACATTATATCTCCGACGAGGTATTAAAGTAAATATGAAGTGAAGATGATGAAATTTTTATGATCTAGGTAATTAGTTTATTCCTTCTAAAGATTTATATATATATATATATATATTTATTAAGGAGTTTTGTATAAGGAAGTTACTGGTGTAAGATTTGGTATTTGAGACTTTCTTAAAATTTGGTTAGATTTCTCGAAGATAAAGGAAGAATTCATAAATGGAACACTACCCTTAGGTGGGAGGATTTAATGTTAGTATTTATTTCAATTAGAAATTAAAACGAAAGGTGAATTATAATGTACTGATTGGAAATGTGAATTATCCATTATGTTTGTTATTAGAAGTCTAAGTATACTTTTGCAGAAAATGATATGATGTGCGTTAAGAGAGTGGTTATTGGTGTATAATGGGACATGAGTTTAAGAACGAAGTGAATATGATGCAATGCTTGTGATATACCTTGTGTTTTTTTTTTTTTTTTTTTAAATATGCTCTTTGGGATGGTGTCGTTTAAGTGATGAACTATTGCTCAAACAACACTAAAGTGGTGAATCATGATTACATACACTACTTATTATTACTCTAGTTCAAGCATGAACACCCAAGCAATACAGTGTATTATTCAAATGGTGGATTGAATATTGACTATATTAATGATGATGATAATGAGATGATATATATTGTGCTATATATAGTGTGTGATGTATGTATGATAAGTTTTTCTTCATGGGTGTGGCCTTTTATGAGTGTGTTGTCCCTTGTGGGTCTATTGTCCTTTTATGAATGGTGTGACGAGGATAATTGGAGTATATTATGGCCTCAAGGATCATAGTATTAAATACATAACTCATTATGAAAATAATATATCATATGTTTCATTGATAATCTGATAATGTAAATTAAGGCATTAGGTGGTAGAAATGAAGAAAGTTTATGCATAAGACTGTTATAAAGTAGGCGTATGAACTTCCCTAATAGAAAGTTGGAGATGAATTTCCAATATGCTTCTAATGGGTCAAGCGTTAGTGTCTTATGAAAAATATTTAATATGAGTCTTCTGGTGATGACGAGTGTGACAAATTACATTGTTCTATTGAGATACACTGAAGGATATTTTATAATTTTGAGAGTATGATATGTAACATCCCCTTGTTACATTTTTATTATCTATTGTCATAATATAAATATATAAATAGGTACACTTATAATTTTGAAAATATTTCAAAATAAACTTTCCTCTTTATAGGAATCAATTACACACATATATACAGGTCCTTGTCTAAGGAAAAAACATAAACAAAAAGATTTATATGTCTATCTCTTACTCCTCATCCTACTTTTGGTGAGACTGCCTCATTGCAACATCTTTTGCTCTTATATAACACATAATTATCACAGTTGATAAACAAAGCACAAACAATAAAATAGGATAAGCTATAGTTTTAGAAACAAAAAACTTATAAATGAAAAAAATTTAATCATATAATCATATAGACACATTTTTATTCAAACATTAACATTTATCAAAGCATCTAAATCCTAGCACAATTGTCTACCTATCATGTCTTAACTCAACTACATTGACATACCAAACACTTGACTCTACTTTTGAAAGACTTGTGCCTTGAATTAAGTTTAGAGATATGAACCTGTCATACTATCTTCACTAAGTTGTCACCACAATAGAGCTACATAATAGGAATTAGTTCACTCATATGACAACGTAAATTCACTTATGACCTACCACACACAGTTCTTTTAACACCGCAGACTAGGTCATAGGAACCTCCTTCGATTCTCACCATCTCATTTTTTTCTATGCATCCAATATTAGTTGAGCCAGAATGATCTCCTTTAGAGTCCCAAAATTAATATACAACCTAAACATCACAACATAGTATTCCTTCCTTGGAAATAACCATGTTTACAATTCAACATGTACAACCCATCATATAATTATTTTAAATCAATATTCAATGTACATGTATAAATAAAGATTCACTTTTATATAAACTAAAATCATTAGATATTAACCAAAAACAAACAAAATTACAAGTTTTTTTTAACTTGAGCAAAAATCTCTTTGCTTGAGCTAAAATGTGGTTGAGACAAGGGTTAAGTTCTAGTAATATTTTTGCTTAAGCAAAAAATCTTCCGATTAAGAAAAAATAGGGTTGAGAAAGAGATAATTTATACTCCATTTTTGTTTAAGCGAAAATTCTTTGCTTGAGTGAAAATAGACATGAGAGTACAAATAAGTTTCCCATTATATTTTCACTTGAGCAAAAACTTGTCGTTTTAGCAAAAATATCACAAGTTTAAGTAACACAACTTAATTTTAAATCGTCATCCATAAATGATGATACCTTGTTCAGAATTTCACTTGTACTCTCATTGAACTCATATATATATATATATATATATATATATATATATATATATATATATATATATATATATATAGGACTCAACTCAAATTCAAACTGAAACAACAAACTTTTACCATTGTTTAAACTTTAAACTATTCATAACACAACTTAACATCATTCAATAACCTTTTCAACATCAAAAATCAACATTTAAATACCAAACTATCAAAATCTAATATATCTACGCTTTCAAAAGATATGAATTCAAACAATTTTCATCAAATAACATTTATAAGTAAAACATATACTATTGTGACCAAGTCACATATAGGCAATCTAGACTTTCTATCCTAAGGTACTAACAAAATCATAAGAGCTTCCCTTACTAGTTTAGTTTGCTACACACCAAACAAAGCTTTAAATCTCTACAGGATTCACAGAAAGGCTAAACCCGTACACAGAAGATCCTGATCATTACTAACATATCCTTACAGAGATTCATCTTTGCTTGAAGAACACCACATGTAAACATTAGTACTATGCATGTAACCAAAACCAAAAAATCAACTATAAAAAAATAAATAAAAATAAACTTACTCTAAAAGAAGTTCTGATAAGATAGACTTGGTTTGTTCTTCATCAAGACATCTATGGTGTGTTTTGCTCTAAGAAAGAATCGGTAGATTTATTCGAAAAAAAGAAAAGAAAAAGAATTCTAAACAAATAACGGTTCTTTTGAGATAAAGTTTGAATAACTAACTTTTTACTATTATAAGAATTACACTTTAATAATAAAATATTCATATTTTATCTCAGTTATACTAATTTTAATTTTATATAATTTTCTAACTCTTTTACCTAATATATATATATATATATATATATATATATATATATATATTTATTTATTTATATATAGAGAGAGAGAAAATATGATTTTGAAAATAATGACTAAGAAATTACAAAGAATTTTCTTTCCTATATCTTATGTTAACGTTTTTGGAACTAAACATTCCATTATTGTATAATATATAGTTTTAATAGAAATTTAATAGAGTATTTATGTATTGTAATATTATATCTAACAACTAGTATATTAGATTAAATGAGACTATACAAATATTATTACAGTGTACTAATAATGAATATTTGAATGATATATATATATATATATATATATATATATATATATATATATAGAGCATATTGGAATTACTTAATTTTAGATGATTGACAAAACGAATACGCAAGTAAAGTTTCATCCAAATTATCCTTTCAGAAAAAGATTAAGTGAATTTAATCTTTAAAAACCATTAATTTCTTTGTGAATAATATAATTGATACAAAATTTATTTATTTTGTTTAAAATAGTTCCTCCTCTCAATAATGGTGCTGTACCTGCATGCTTCGAGAGGGAAGGTTCTTGTGTTTTAGTCAAAATTTATAACGTGTGTTATTAGTATATGACATAGTGGAAATTGTGTTGGTGATGGAAAGTGGGGTCTCTTTAGAAACAACATGGTGAACTTGTGAACCAACTTATCTTTTGTTTTCTTGGTTAAGTGATTGTGGAAAATCATATAGCATTGAGACCACCTAGAAATGGAGGAGCATGGATAATGAGGTGTCTATAAAAAGATAAAAAGGAAAACGAGAGGAACCAACGCTTTACATTATAGGGCAAGGTGGAAAGAAAATGACAAAATGGAGTTTGATATTTTAAGCCTATCTAGAGAAGTCAAAATCACACACGATTTTCATTATCACATATTGTGTGAACTAAACTAATATTTAAGAACAAAGCATGAATCTCGCTTATCAGCTCAAAAGTTAAATAAAATTAAGTTAATTAAATAAGTGGAAATATGTTGTTATATGTAAATCCTAAATACATATACAAAAATTATATAATTTTTCAAATTTTAATTTAATTATATTATAATTTTTTATTGTTAATATTGGTGGTAGATATGTTAGTTATTATTAACGGAAAAACCTGAAAGCATGACCATATATATATATATATCACTGTCAAATCAATTTTATTCCTCGTGCCATTATAAAATATCAATTAAATTCCTCGTGCCATTGGAAAAAATTATATTTTTTAATGATATTTCTTGTATAATATTTTCTAATTAATATATTGAAATAATATATATTGATGGAAAAGTATAAGAAATAATATATAATTTAATTAATAGAATTATCAATATTAATTTATTAAAGAAATGTTTGATTTTATTCTAACCAAAGGTTTCTAACTAAAGAAGTTATTATGATGGAGATACAATATTTAGTGTTGTTAAGTTGTTAAGTGGAACTTTATACCTGAGAATTGTTATATCTCATAGATATAGTGTCTTAAGTAATATGAGATCGTGATTGATCTAAAGTTCCTATTTATTACGGATTTTTACTAGTTGTTTTATATTATTTTGAAATTCTTACTTGCATAATCACATATATATAATTAAAATATGTAAAGTTTCAATAAGGTAGATTACTTTAAAAAGGAGATAAGTAGTATATTTAATCAATACATGTCTAATTAGTAAGTCGAGGAGGGTATAAAACTCTTTAATCTCAAAATAAAAGAAGTAATAAATCTTAAGTTCTAGGTCGGAAAATATTTAAAAGTACATAATTCTTCGACTGTGAATAAGTGAAGCAATGAGGATTAACATTAAAATTCGAAGTATTTCCAAATTAGTTGAAATAAATTGATGATCTTTAAGGATTAAATTATTTCAAAAAGAATACATCATCTCGAGATCATATAAGACAAATGTTAAATCTTTTGACAAAAACTATCTAAAACCTTTTGTGAAAATATTTAAAGTATTATATATAAGTTATTAAAATAATTGTTGAAATATCATATTGATTGACCTTAAAGGTATATCAACTTGTGAGACACTGATACATTTAGAATGATGAACTTGCATAATGATTGTGATGTTATATGATATGTCTTTAAAGCCTTATCTACCTTATAAATATCTTTTCATTTTCATAAGGCATTATTGCTTATCATTAAGAAAATGATATTGAAGAAATCAATTACGAACTTGCACTACTCTTGTTCAATTTTGTACTTCTTAGGTAAGTCAATTCTCCAACCTTTATTAGTTTTGTTTGAGTTTTTGTTACACACCTTAGGTTATATATTGTTGGGTTTGTATCCATGAGTTAAGTTAGATATTGTGACAAAGACTTTTGATGTGATCATAGAATAAGAGGACTCAACACAAAAAAGAATAACAACAAGATGGTCAAGAACCAAGAGAGGGAAAATAGGTTCCAAGAAAAAAGAAAAGTTTATAGGGAAATCATAACTAGAAGCAAGGATAATGAGCTTGAGGACCTTGGTTAAGCCAACAAAAACTTAAAGAATCTTAGTACTAGTACAGGTATGACTAACCTTCCCTTTCATGTGTGTGTGTGCGTATCTATCTATTAGTATCACTTGGGGTTAACACTTTATATTTGGTTCAGCTAGTGTACATAAACTCCTATAACTTATCTTTATTAGGCTTGGAAAGAGATGTGTTTGGCCACACTCTAACATGTCTATCATTTCCTATAGAAAGAGAGCTATGGTACATATTTGAGATAACTTTTGAATGAATGGAATTAAGTGTTTTTTTTTTAAATGTAATTCTTTCTATTTCCTTGAATAATTCTTATCTATCTTGAGTGAGATACCAAGTGGTTAGCCTCCACGATCTTGTTTATCTTCATTAAGTGTGGCACTTGGTGCTTCTTCAAAATTTCCAAATCTTAAGCTTCATTCTTGGAGTCAAACTTTCAACAATTTATAGTTTTGTCCTCCTTTCAACTTCTTCTTGGTCAATCTTCTTCCTTATTTTAAAACCTTTCCTAAGCCTTCAATTTGCATCCTTTACCAAAATAGAACTTCCCATTTCCACCAAGAAATACTCACTTTCATCATAGAATCATTCAACAAAGCCAATCCAAGCAAGAAATCAACCCTTCGAACCAATAACCAATCAAATAAACCTAATGATGCAATTCCTTGCATTCTAGCTTACACCATTGGTCTTCTTCTTGAGCTTTGGTTTGTTTCACGTTGAATTAGGTGGATGCAACGAAAGTAATGTATTGAAGTGTAGTTTCATGTGTTTGTGAGATGGAATTTAGTGAGAAACCTAGGTAAGGTTAGGCTAGCTTGTTAGGAGAAAGTCTAGAAGAGGTCTTTAAAAAGACTACTCTAGAGTGAGTTCAAGAACAAGTAGAAGAGGCTCAATTTGGCCAAAATTTTATCAGTCATTCATAAATTGAAAATTCACCTATAAGAGTTTCTTATTTATAGACTAGGAAGCTTGCAAGGGAACTCTCAAACTCTAACTTGTGGAGCAAGCTTCTTAAAATCCTCTTAAATAGGATGTTACAAGTGGCTCCTCATGATTGGTTCAAATCCTCTCTATTTAGTGATACGTGTATGGATGAGGCTTCTGAAGAACAGGAGGAAGAAGAGCTTGATGAAATAAAGACTAGAAGCACGATTAGAAGAAATAAAGAAGCAACAAAAAAGGAGTGTGAATAAGAAGTCAACTTAGAGCTTTGGAAAAAGAAATAAAAAGAATAGAGTTAGAATAACTTTAGAAATGTACAAAACCTGAGACAATGTAGGAATTGTAGGAATAGAACTTAAGAAAGAGCATTTTGACTCTTGGAGCTCTTCTTAAAATCGGCCATGTGCATTGAATGTCATGTCATCACTAGTCATGATCGTTTTTCCCTAATTTTTAGGAACTACTATATGGGTTTTCTAATTTTAAGGGATTAAGACACTTAACCTTAATTAACTTTTGTTAATCATCTTGATCAGTCATGCATCTCCTTGGTTGTAACTTGTGGCTATATAAGGAGAGTTTCCTTTGTTCATTTTTCATACTTGAATGAGAGTAAGAGTTCCTTTGAAAGGTTTTTTTGAGTTAGAGTTCCTCTTCTCTTGTGTTGAGTCTTATTTTGAGAATCTTTCTCAAGTCGGGTTTTCTTGGCACTTATCCTTGGAGGATTTCTTCAAGGTGGTGTATTCTTCATCCTTCATTCTTCTTAATCCATTTTAATTTTTATTTTACATTGCTCTATTGTTTCATTCTTGCATTTCTCAATTGCCGAATGCATGTAATTATGGTATCTTCTCATGCTTGTGCCATTTTTGTGTTTCTTTGGTTGGGTTTTGTTCTCCATCTCCTAATGAGTTGATCTAGATCCCACAAACCTTCCAAGAATCATATCATTTAGGGATTGAAAAGTGACATCGGTAGCTTGAGTCAAAGTTTCTAAATACTCTCTAATGAGAGGTGGACAAGGGTCACAAAGAGACTTGGAAGGCAAGCTTCAAAGGTGGTGCCTAACAGCTTCATATGTGGTGCATATGTGCTTCTTATGTGGTACATATTTGAACTTTGTAAGCTTCATAACTGGATGCCCTATGTGGATTTTGATATAAGGCCCAAGATCAAATCCAATTCTACTAGCCCAAAATACAAAGCCTAAAACCTATTTTATTTGGCCCAAAATACAAGTCTCAAAATAAATTCTACATTAATCTATATAAATTTTAAAAATAGAAGCGTTACATTCTTAAAACTCTAAAATATCTAGAATGATCTTTTTCAGTATTGAACTTGGACCCAAAAATTTGTTTGGAGGTCCAAACAAGCCAAATTATGCCTAAACTCCTACTAAACTATTGATTAAATCTCTAGTTCTGTGACCTCTGTATTCTTGACTATAGTCTCCTAGATGGATTTTTATCACCCAAAATCCAAGCATACTTAGCATAACTATCAACATTTTGGCTAGAAACCTTCAAATCATTTCCATAATTTGTCAAACCTATGCTATACCAATACACTTTGTAGATAATATGCAATCTATCCTACCAAACCCTATCATAACCTACCAAGTTCTCAACCAAGATCAAACCTAAACTCAACCCAAAATTTTTTCCAATCAAGGTTATCATTTGTAGTCCAAGATTTTCTTTAAAACCCCTTCCTAGCTTATACAACCTTCCCTAACCATATGCACTTGGACTGAACGAAATCCATAGGTTTGTTCTTTCTTTTAACCTTCTTTGAATCTTCTTGAAGTTTGAGTAGAAAGATTCACCCATCTCTAAACCTTCAATCAAGTTTTACATCACTTTTGGATATATTTCTATAAAGAACTCAAGAGCATTGAGGAACAACCAAGCTTTCAGTAGAATTAGGATGGAAACAAATGTTCTAATAAAAAACATGCAAACTCATATGGACTCACTTGTTAGTGAAACACTATTTTTTTTTTCTTTTATGATATTCTGTTCATAAGATTAGGGCCATGCCTCCCCCCTAAGTCTTGTGAGAAAGAGATATCAATTGTGATGAATTTGTCCCCTTATAACTTCATCCAAATAGTTTTACTTTTGCTTGCATTTTTTACATATTATGAACTCATTGCATAATTATACCACCATTCACTATTTTTTTTTTAATTTTAAGTGTTAAATAAGACTTTTTGAGAATCAATAAGGAAGATTAGTTGGTAAGACCTACTAACTACTTCAATCTTCCTATAAACCTTTCAAGAAAAGTTTGTTAACATCCATGTCACTTAACATAACTCCACATTACTTGAGAGTTTTCCATCATACAGGAGACAAACCCCTCAAGTTCAGAATTATAAAAAAAATAAATTACTTAGATAAATAATAATCCAACCTATGTTTAAAGCTTGGCAATTTGAACATCACATTCGACATTAGAAATCTTCTTATATTAGAATGTTATTCTATAAATTTGAGATACTACATTGATATCTCAAATTCTATATATATATATTTGAACCCATCATTGCATATTTTAACTAATCAAACTTTATAACTATGTTATTTGTGCAAAACACTAAATAGTGATGTCAAGGAAAAAGATGGTTAAGTGTAGGAAGAAAACGACTTACAAAAGAACTTATGAAACCACTTAAGTGAGTACAAACAACCTAGCCCTTGAGCAAACAATTGAAAGGTGCCTTTTGACTCAAGAAAAAAAAAAATAGGAATAGGATTTATGCCAAGAATGAGACTAACAAAGCAACCTCCTCACTAAGAAGAGCATATCCACTTATGAAGAACAAGTTGACCTTAGAAAGGATTGAATAAAATCTATGACTTTGGAATTATTTAGTAGACACTTTGATAGATTAACATATATGAAACTATTAAAGGATTCCACTTTAATCACTTTGATTAAAACTAAGTATTTTTACCACCACTTTTGATTTATATAACACAAAGTTGATACATTGTCTATTCATATTATATCCTAAATAAAATTAGAAATTGGTCGCATTTGTCTTTGGGATCAAACCACCATCCAACTTTTATAGCTAACACGCCTCTTCTTCTTCATGTACACGATTATTTTAGTTTTTTATTTTTAGCTAATCTTACATTTTCTTATTATTTCAAGCATAACTTTTTCTGTAGATATTACTTTTATTTGATTTTTATTGTATTGGATTCTAAATTTCTATAATTTCAAAGTGGACATATGATTTGCTTGATTTAGAATCTTATGTTATTTCCTATGATTTTTGGAAGTTAGAACATATTTGTAAATTTTTGTATAAAAAGCCTTATAAATTTAATTTTTCATGTTTTAGTTTAGACTTCGTATATATAAGCTTTGTAATGAAAATAGGCACGCCAGCGTTTGTTAAACACTAATGAGGATGTGCTAGATTCTGTTGTTTCATGTGTCATTGAGTGTGTGAAGTGGGTTGTGTGTGAGTGTGGTGTATGTGAATGTAGTGTAAAGTGTGTGAGTGTGGTGTATGTGAATATAGTGTTGAGTGTCTGAATTAGATTGGGCCTCTTGTGGGAGTGTAGGGTCAGTAAGGAGTTCTGAGAAAGCTTTTAGGTGGGTTGGTGTGTTAGCCTGAGTCAATGCAAGTTTAGTCCTTATATATTCTATTATAGAAATTTTAGACCTTCAAATGAATTAATTAAGAAAAATCTAAGTATGTTATTACCTGATAGAAATAATCGTAAATATCCACGTGCTATGTTCCATATTCAATGTTTGAATTAGCTTTGAACATTGTTACTTTCCTCATATTAAAACGCTTTCCTTGATCCCTTTTCCCTAATAACCCAACTAAGGGCTTCTATTATCATCTTCCAAAACCAAACTTTATCAAAATGTTGTGGTGGTGATGCGAAGTAGTCGCGGGGATCCGTGAAAGTGAGGACAAAGGGATACTAAGAGGAACCGAGTAAATAGACATGCATGATGAACCAAAGAAGACAGACAACTTAACAACACAAGAGAGTGGAGCAAACTTATGTGAAACACTAACAAGGGTTTGCTTGCTTTTGTTGTTGTGTTTGTCATTGAGTGTGTGAAGAGAGTTATATTTGAGCTTGGTGTACGTGAATGTACTGTGGAGTGTCTGAACTCAATTGGGACTCTTGAGAGTGTGGAGTGGATCAAGGAATTCTGAGAAGCTTAATGAGGGAAGTATAACATGTGGAAATGGTCGTGGTGAATTATTTTAGGTGCGTTGGTTAGTTAGTTCGATTCATCGGAAGTTCTCTCTGAATAGAAATATCAGTAATATACCTTTTAGTATTTTTAAATAAATTTTAACCAATAAAAAAATTAATTCAAAAGAGTGTATTGAGATAATGTTGCTAGTATTTTTTCATTTATATAGAAAATATATTTGAAAGATAGGATTATACTAAGCTAATTTGATTTTTAATTCATTAATAAGTCGTTTGAGATGCCTTATGTATTTAAACATTTTGTCTGGTTTGAGAAACACTGAGGATAGTTTAGATAAATTCTCTTTGAAAATCGTAGTTATTCTTCGCACATGCTTGCTTGAGTAAGAAATGACTCATAAGCCATAACTAAACTACACATGCAAAACTATTATATCATTAGATCATCATTTTCAGAAGTAGTATTTCCACAATCTTTATTTATACTGTTGGATCTTGAGATCGATATAGCATAGCTGTCAAATCTAGCTAGCATGAATTGGCCAAATCTTCTCTTGTGAATCTGTTTGAGAACATTTAGATCCAATATTGACTTTATGAAATACTTAATTCAACAGACATTACATCTATGCATTGTGGGGATTGGAATCGAACTTTGCCAAATTCTCGTAGATAACCCTAATGGTTGTTATCAATATTCAGAATAGAAATCCAAAGTTTTCTTCACTTCGTGAGCCACATGGGTTGGTTGAACATACAGAGATCAGATTGGGTTAGCCGAACTAGAAAACTTCGAGCAGATACATGACTAATTTCGAATACAGGTTAATGTTTAAGTAATTAATAAAGAACCCAGTAAAAATATTGAAATAATTACTATAATACTTTTTGAGAGTTTGATTGAAGCCGCATTCAATGCATTCAATCTCTTTTGCCCTAACTTCCCATAAAGTAGGTGTTATCTGCATTATCAATCTATATGCATGCATTTTTCTTAAAATGTGAGTTGGAATGTATGTAATCAGTTATGACTAAACAAATTTCGATACTATTTTAAAATGTAGATTTGGAATTATTTCAATTTTATAAAATTATAAGATTTATACTTATGTATTTTATTTTAGTTAGATTTTGATAAGATGAGATCTCTAAATTAGATTATAATGTAGGCTCAAGGAATTAATGTGGTCGAAGCTAATCATTGCTCAACTATGAAGTTGATGGGGACAAAGCATTAGCCAAATGTCGTAGATATTGTTGAATGATGATAGTGAAGTTATACCGGAAACCATGTGCCAAACCAACAAACATGTTAAACTTTGAAGCCTATAAGGGTATAAGTGGTTTGCACGTGGTGTGTATAGACCAAACTTGCTTAGTGATCTACTTTCCTGGAAATGAAGTAGAAAAATCAGCAGTCATGGCTTCATAATATGTCAAAACTCCAAATGACTTTTTGAGGGACCCAACAGGTATAATGCCATGGAACTTAGTCTCTAATACTTGGGTTGGCACGTTGTATTATTACAAGGTGTGGTATGAGTGCTTTTGCATATAAAGTGCAGTGGTTGGGCATGTTAGACATGTCGTGAGGCATGCATGTGCACGAGAATTTGATTGCAAGTCTCAATTATTAGGAGTAGGAATTTATTATGGATTACAATTATGTAATTTTTATATTATTTTTAGATTATTAAAGGATATTGATACTAAAAGTAAATTATATTTTGATAAATTATAATAATAATAGATATTTGTTATTTATACATTTTTATGTGATTAAACATGTAGATTAGACTTATATTTGGTATCTAAATAAGGGGACATTGTTATCAATGATTAAAAAAATATTATTTTGAGGAGGATAAAAGTTAAAGTGTTATAGTTTCCTAACTACATTATTTTCTTTTGTACGCCATCTACGCATAATATTTTTATTTATCAAAAAAAATTATGTGTTGTTTTGAACTAATATTTAACTTAAAAGTAATCTTCCATCAGAGCTAAATGGACGTAATTGAAGTAAATGAAGATGAGATATATGTATTATCTAGGTGTCTGAATTGTAGGAGGATGATACTCCCATTTAAATACTTAAGATTAATAATTGGTGGAAATCTAAGAAGAGCGCTTTATTGGAAACTAATTATGGTTAAGATTAAGAATAGGCTCTCCAAGTGAAAAGGTAAAATATTAGTATTTGTTGGTCGGGTATGTCTCATTAGGTTGGTTATGAAAGTGTTACCATTGTTTTACTTGCATTTTTTAAGGCGCCAAAGAGTGTGTGCAATCAAATCAGGAAAATTCAAACAAAGTTTTTTTGGAGTTGGAATAATGAAGGTAGGAGAATAGTGTGGGTGAGTTGGAAGACAGTTTGTGCTTCACAAGAGGAGGGAAGGTTGGGTATTAAAGATGTAGGGAAAATTAACATGACATTGTTAGCTAAATGGAAATGGAGATTAGTGTTGGAAGAGAATGGGTTGTGGAAGAAGGTAATAGAGTTTAGGTACGGTTCTGGAGAAAGATGGATGTTCATCAATCTGATTTGTGTTCTGTATGTGGAGAGAGTAATCTATCTAACTGATTTGATAAGAATATCAAGTGGCGGTTAAGAGATGGGGCTAAAGTGAGGTTTTGACAAGAAAAGTGGCTTGGGTATGTACAATTAAAAATAAATTTCCTAGACTTTACTCAATTTCTCAATGTAAAGACAATTTAGTAAGGAAATGTGGGATTAAGTCAACGATGAGTGGAAGTGGAACTTTAGTTGGAGAAGGGAAAGATATTTATGGGAATAAGAACTAGAAAGTGATATGTTGTCCCTCTTACCTAATGTACAGTGGAGAAATGGGAGTCAAAATGCTTGGGTTTGGTTAGGAGAAAATCTAGGGGAGTAGACAGTTAGGTCGAAGTATACTGCATTGTATGAACCTAGTTTTTAGTCAAACACACATACGTTTCAAAGTCTATTAGACTTAAAATGGATCCAACGACATTGTTTTGTGTTTGAAGGGTTGTACTGGATATATTGTCTACTAGAGAAAACTTGTTGATTAGGGTAGTTTCTTTAAGGAGCATAGTGTATCCCTTATGTATAAGTCAAATTGAAGTTGTTAACCATTTATCCATCATACAAGAAAACCGAAGTATATATTTTATTTGATAGAAACTCTTTTTTTTTTTTTTGCGGATCCATTGTAATAATGAGAAAAATTTCTGCATATGCGCAAAAATCGGTTAAGAATATAAAAATCAGAGAAATTGGCCCAAACGGCTTACTAATGGGATGACCCATTACATTACAAAATTTTGTTTTAGCCAATGATCTGATTATAGGAATAATGGGAACTATTGTATCAAGTTTTTTTTAAAACAATTTTGATTAGAAATGAATTTTGCAACATTTGACTTCGTACTACTGAAAGATAGAAGAACATTTTTGGGATCATTGTGAAAAGTGGGTGTGAATTAGTTTAGTAAGACATAATTATGTTGTCACACATTTCCGTAGTTTTCATATTATTTGACTTTTGAACAATCAAAATGTATTGTGGAAAGGTATGTGGGGGCCCTATTATGGGAAGTACGAAAACATAGAAACAACATAGTTTTTAATGATGGGAAATTGGACAACGCTGAAATTTTTAGCTTGGCTCAACTTAGAGGTTGGATGTGAATGAAACACAAAGTTACAAAGGTGAACTTTTCCTATTCAGATTATTATTTTTGCCCATTGATTTGGCTTAAAACAATCACTTGAAGGTTATGCATTAGGAAACCTAGGGGTGTTGGGTGTTTGGATTCAAGACAATGTAGTAAGAATAGGTGGGGATGATTACTAAGAAATTAGAAAGTAGGGTCTACAACCATTGCAATATTATGGCTTAACAAGTTGAGACTAAGGATGTGGGCAGAGCATGGATTCAGTTGTAAGGGAGAAGACTGTGGTGGTTAGCATCTTTAGCTTGTATTGAATAAATAGTAACCTCCTTCCATAGCAAAAGTTTGTACTCCATAACCAGAGATGATGCTACTTAATGGTAATAGGATTGCTTGGCTGCAAGTAAAATAGACAATGAACGAATGGAACATCAACTGTAACTTAGAGGAGAACATAGCACTGAATGTCAACACTGGGAGATGTGTACTTCTTTTGCACATCTTTGTACATCTTCATATTACTGTATTATTTAAAATATACTGCCTTGATACATGTTTATTTCATATTGGAAGTTTTCTGGTTGTATTTATATACTCACTTGAACTATATATTGGTTGGAACATCCCTTAAATATGTTTCAGTTTATTTAATTTATTTTTAGCTGTTAAAAAAAACATTATTGTTTGATTAGAAAAATCTGCTTGCATAAGATAATTTTTTTTTCTCATTCTCTTCTCGAAGAGTTTATATATTAACTACAAGTATGAAATTAAGATTCTTCTCAAGATCAAACCAAAATTATGAATATTATACTATCTAAGGTGCTACGGATATAGGACATTTTAGTCTTATTGTATTGTTAACACTCAATTTCGTTTGAATAAATAAAAATATAAAAATAATAAAATAAATATAACAATAAGAAATAATAATAAAAATATAAAAAATATAATAAAATTAAAAAATATATAATAAGTAATTAATCTTTCAAATAGTTAGGTTTATTATTAGAAAAAAACGAAATAATGTTTTTAGGGAAATAATAATAAAATAAAAAAAGAGAAAAAAGAAGAGGGATGAATGTTTTGCTTTAAGCCCTGTCCATTAGGTTTGTCAAACATGAAAAAAGAGGGTGTGGGGTGTTTGCTACTCACACCCCACACCTTCATTAATTAGGTTGTCACGTTCATTCTCTTTTCCATGCAGCTTTTTTCTATTGATCCCGTCCTTGCACCTTCATAAATGCATATACATTTTTTTTATTTCCTTTCATTATTACACACTCTCTTTCTTCTGAAACATTAAATCTCATTCACTCACATTATTAATGTTCACTCTCTTCTCTCTCACGTGGTTAATGCCTACCTTTATTTTTAACCATGATACTTGTTGTTGTTGCGCCTTTGTACATTCTCATCTCTTAATGGATATTATTCACTTCTATTTTTTCACGTTCTAATTCTTTCATTCTGCATATTCATTATGCATACCTCTCTCCCCCTCCCCCCCACAGTTATACTCATTCACTCCCATAACTTGCTTTTTTTCCTACGATGCTCTCTTTGATATCCATTCATATTCCTAGCTACTATTGTACCTTTCTATTTCTGACGTTGGTCCTGGTATTGTAACTTTGTGCCGCTCTGTCTTAATTGAAGTTAATATGAAGTTAGGGTAATTCATTCTCAATAAAGAACAATGATGGGAAAATAAGATTGAGGAAAATTAAAAGTTCAACAGAAAATATATAAGAAGAACATGAACACACAAAGGGGATCACAAACACAGACAGATATACAGATATAAACATATGCAGACCTAGATACACTGACAATTTGCTCTGATGGTGACCATACACATAGAATATACTTCTACTCAGTTCATCCAAATTACGTGCATTCCCTATTAGAAAAGCAATACAGGTTGCATGGTGGAGATTGGGAGAATACAGTGCCAGATGGGATAACGTAGTACGAAATCACTTCTAGAGGTAGGTATTCAAAAACTCGATGTTGTGAGCATTATTCTTGCATTCTTAGTTTCACCCTTTGTTCCTGTATATTATACTAATGTTGATAATTGATTATTCTTTATCATATTTTAGTCCCTTTATCAAAATATTATTTCACCCCTTTATTGAATTCATGTGATAATATGGGTTTAGCAGAATGATCGCTGCCACAGGCACAATAATTTTGAATATCTGCAATTTAGGGTCAAGTTTACATAAACAGATTTTATTGATTCCAAAAGTTTATTTTTCTTATTACTAGCGAACAAAGAAAAATATATACAGAAGAATTAAAATAAAAAAGAATAAACTAATGTTGGAAGGTTGTTGCCTCAGGCACAATTCTTCATCCATTTCCTAGTGAGTACCGTAAACATAATCACTTCTATCCAAACAAAACTAAACATAATAACTTCTACCCAATATAACCAAGCATAATTACTTACACCCAAACATAACTAAACATAATCACTTTTACCCAAAACAAAATTGAATAGATGCCCAAACCGTATCTATAAGAACCCCAAATCGTATCATTAGAGCTCAAACTGTATCCACATATGCCTTAATCCGCATCCTTAGAGCCTGGTCATATCCTTATATGTCCAAATCGTATTTATAGGAATCCCAAACCATATCCTTAAAGCTCAAACTGTGTCCACATATTCCTTAATATGCATCCTTAAAGCCTAGGTCGTATCCTTATATGTCCAAACCGTATCTATAGAAACCCCAAACCGTATTCTTAGAGCTCAAAGCCCAGGCGCATCTCTACATGTCCAAACCGTATTTATTTTTCGAGAGTGTCGTATCTCTTTTCCAAGAGTGTCGTATCTCTTTGACGAGAGCGAGAACCGTATCTCTTTTTTGAGAGTGCTTTCCAAAGAAAAAATATAGAAAAATATTTAATTTCTCTAAAAAAATCTAAAAAATATAAAAATATATAAAACAAATAAAAAGTATAAAAACATCAAACACCCAAATATAAAAAAAAAAACATTTTCAAACTAGAACTATATAAATCCTGATTTTCCATCATGCATGGAAATACGTAGGACCAAGATCAATCCTTGTCAGGTCCAAAATTATTATTTGTTTTTATTTGATTTTACTTTCATCTTTATTGTTCTTATTTTTGGCAAAAATAAAATTTTATAAAATCATACTCATTTTTCTTATTTGATTAAATGTATCGTCTTAGGATGAGCGTTATGAGGGTGTTACACCATCTCTACACGTAACCGACTCCCGAATCTGTATCTGGTTCGCAAACATTTTTTTTATTTTTCCATAATTTTTCATATTAAACTACGGTGACGACTTCATTTCTATTAAATACTTTTTATATATTTAAAAACAAAATTTTATCGTCATTTCCCATTACGATCCCTGTTGTGACAAGTATCACTTTAGACTAGATAGTTATATATCGTTTAGGGTGTTACCTATTTGAGACTGTTTAACCTCATTTTTAGTATTACTTAAGTTGGAATACTGTGTATAGTTTGGTGTGATATCAACTTATAAGACTCTATTAAGAAATGAGGTATATTATGAGTGGTATATTGTTACTCTTAAAAAGGTGTTCACGACCATGTGAATAAAGTGCAATAAGTTAAAAGTAATTCTTTAAAAATAAGGGCCAATTAGAGTAGTTATTTAGAAACTATAGATGTCATTTTCAAAATTAAGGAGTAAGAGAAGCACATTATCTATAATAGGGGACCAAAACATATTTTTCCTTATAAATAAACTACATGGCAAGGGAACAAGACAAAATATATTGAGTGCTCTAGCTAGGTTTCTCAATATACATTAACGAGCCTTCTCTAGAACATTTTGGTGCTCATTATGCGGTTAGGCAAAACTAGTCTTACAACTTTAAAAAGGTTTTTAAACAAAATGAGAGAATGTGAGGATCTAGAAACACAACAACACAAGAGAACAAAAATGAAGAATTTACTACATTATATCAAATCATGGATAACATGAATGATTTGTGACAAAAAAAATAAAGAAGTTCGTAAAAGGACTAATGTCGCATAATGACTCAAGAAGAGTTATGGAAGGAAAATGAGCAAGCAAGCCAATGTGCTAAAGGCATGAGAATAGTTTGGCAAAGTAAATGAAAAATTGTAGCTAACTTTTAAGGCACAAATGAGTATACCTTTAAAAGAGTATAGTTCAAACCATTAATGCAACAACAAGATTTTAAATCCTCTCAACAATGGTTATGAATGAAACCATTCTAGTTCATTATAAGGTCTCAAAAACTTATTTCATAAATGGTTTCCAACATTTGAGTGTCACTTGAAAGCATTTTGCACTCTAATATTGATAAGTTAAGGTTTGAATAATGTACATTGCAAAATTTTGGTGAGAACATTACGTGGAGCTACCTTGGACTGGTTCAGTGGCACTCCAAAAGGTTCTATATCTTCTTTTGAGGATTTCTCAAATTGTTCATTACTCAATTTACAGCTAACAAGCTTAAACTTCCAAGGATTTGATATTAAAGCGTAAAAACGCATCATTCACCATGCATTTTAAGTGTAACAACGAAAATTATTAGCAAAAAGTCAACCATATTTTGAAAAGCACTAACATAATATTACTCTGAAAATTTCACAACTAATGGATGTTTGTAAACCATTTGTTAAAGGACTTCAAACTAGTTCGTTTAGTGAATCTGTAATACAAAGAAAAGCATAATACATGGTGAAGGTTGGGTCTCGAGTTACTTCGCAATAATTATTTATGCAAAAAAATAAGTTGAATAAAATAGGAAAGCTTTAACTCTCCAGGAAAAGATAAATGCTCTTCAAAGGGACTCAGAGTGCAGTTGGTACAAAAGAAATGACACATTTCAATCTAAAACTTATAATTAACACTATCAATTGTACAATAACCGACATGATTGCATGAAAATTGATCCCACGCTCTTACAATGACTTTGAGAGAGTTACTAAAGAATGTTAATAACACAAATTGGTTGAAGTTCGCAGATAGATGAGAGACAGTGACTGGAATGTATAGTGCGAGTTTCACTCCACATAAGGGCATAACCTAAAAAATGTTTCACCTATTTGAAAATTTAAGAAACTCATTAAAGAGGGGCATCTGGTGATGTATGAAATGAAAAAGATTGATGAAGATGGTAAACAAGATGACGAACAACTTTCTTCGATGGACTAAAAATTAACTCATGGTGATGTGCATGAAACTTCTATTTAGGGAGATTTTAATACAATTATTAGAATTTTGGAAGAGGAGGATCTATTAGTTCAATGAGGAAACAATATGCATCTTCCATAATGAGCTTTTCCATTAAAAAAAAATCCTATGAGGAATGACCTAATTTCATTTTCCAAATGATGACTTAAACAAAGTATTCCTCTGAAAATGATCCCATTGTGATGTCTGTAAACATGATGAATTGTAATGTACATCGGGTTTTGGCAGACCATGGTAGTTCGGATGATATCATTTTTTGGGAACATTTGTCGGCCTCCAGGTCTCGCATGTTTGTTTAAAACTATTAAGGAATTGTAATAATTTTCTCAAGGGCCTAATAATTTTGAGGCTGTGTTGAATTAAGAACAATTTTTAACACTAAAGTTGTGACAAAAATGTTGATAGCTAAATACACTGTGCTTAATTTTCTATCTTCCTACAATATTTTTCTAGGTTGCTTACCCTCGAATTAGCTATGAGTTGTAGTATATATCGTCCATCTCAAAGTCAAATATCCTATGAGTAACGATTAAATAAGTGTCATAAAAATGGATCAATAAGTAGAACAAAAAGGAAAGTTTGCAAAATAGAAAAAATGTTTACATGAAAGACTCTAATAATGAAGTAAATACACTAGATTTAGATCCAAGAATAGATTTAGATCTAAGAATATTGTTACGGGAAGGTTGCTACAAGTTTGTAATGGATTAAATGAAAGAAATGTTAGTACAAGAAAGGTTGTCAAAGCCGACCCAAATATAAATTGAACGGTGGAGGAGGAATTAGTAAAATGATTACAAGAGAGAGAATGTGTAGGTGTTTGCTGGGTCATCAACCAACACGCCTTGGATTGGAATGCAAACTCAATGATACAAAAGGAAAAAAAATTGGGTGGATAAAAGAAAAATTAACAACAAAAATAGGTCATTTTGAGAAAATCTAATACCAACGTGGCTCACCGATGTGATAATAGTTAAAATCATGTGAAAGTGACAAATGTGTACAAATTTTACTAATCTCAATAATGCATGAAATGTCCTACATGTTATTATCTCTTATCTAATAGTGATTTATTAGTAGATGAAGCATCAATAAATTTAATAAATTTTATGGATGTCTATTTGATGATCAAATTCATATACATCTTATGGATAAGATAAGGTATCCAACCTTTTCGATAAGGTAATAATCTTATATCTTTATCTTTTTTATATAAGGTAGTGCAGAATTGAAAATTAAACCCTACCTCTTGCTTAAGGGATGAAAGCTTTTATCACTCCTCACAACCTGAGTTCATATTTTGATTTATACATAATACAAGATTTTATTCAAAAAAACAATAATTGTACCAAAACAATAAGTAAAATAGAGCAAAAGCATTCAAATCCCTGAAGATGTATTGTGATATTAATTTTGAAAGAAAAAGATGAAAAAATGGCCAGTCTCTCAGTCATTTTAGTCTAGAATTCAAAAGGTCAGAAAACCTAAGTACTAATATTAACAAATCAAAATACTAAAATATTATTTAAATTTAAAAATTATTAGATATCTTAGAAACGTATTTTGAATTTCTTAATTTTTGAGACTAATGTGACAATGGTTTACACAGTATTTTATCTCATAGAAAATAATTTTTTTAATTTTTAATAACCTAATTTTTTTTTCAAACAAATGCTACAAACAATACCTTATTATGCATCACACAATTGTTAACGATTTTAGTACTCATACCATATGCAGTAGTAGCAGTGCAACATAGGCCATGATCAATTTATGTAAAAGATATGTCTTGTGATTTGATATGTAGCCAAAGAGGCAAAAAAGCATTGGTCAGCCAAAGATTGTAAATGGAAAAATAAGATGTGAGAAAAAAGAAAAGGGGTATGTCATCTCACGCATATGCATGCATGCATGCTTTATTTGGGACAATGGAAAGCACGTATTCATCCTCTAAATGGAAAATGGGCTTGAGTTCCGTTTCTGTTCTGTGTGAGATTTGCGCCACTACTCCAAGTGATTATTGGAACATTTTGGAAAGAAAAAAGAAAGCTGCCATGGATGAATACCCAACTCTGAAAAAAGTATGCACATTAGGGTTTGAGTGTTTATGCTTCATTTTGCCAAGTTTGATCATGGACAAAGTTCTGAGCCATAAAAAAAGATTGGGTTGGTTATCAAGCGTCATTTTCAAGAGCTCTCTTATTGTGTGTGTATATATATATATATATATATATATATATATATATATATATATATATATATATATGTTTAATGGTATGCTTAAAAAAGCAATTAGTATCGAAAGGATTATGCTACTTTTTTTTATAAATTTTAATTAGTAACTTTACGTTGTCTAAATGATATTGATTTATAAAAGTATGATATAAAGGTAAACACAGTGAAAATTTCATAAATAAATTAATATTTATTATATTGGTTAGTACTATAATCAATTTAGTATATAACATATTATTTAAATTGTACTCTAATTTGATGTAAAATGTATGAAATTAATTAATTCTGATAGTAATTGACATAATAATTAATAAATATATTAAATTGATTCTGTAATTAATGTAATATGTACATGTTATATTAGTTCAAAACATAATCGATCTAAAGTTAAACATACTATATTCATTATAATGGTATTTGATAAAATATGTAATAACTATATTTATTTAAATTTATTCGTGAAGTTGAATGACTTGTATTTATTTTAGTTCTCTTTTCTATTGATGTAAAATATTTCATTGAAAACCTAAATTATGATGATTATAAAGTTATCTTCGTAAAAGAAAAAAAAAAAAAAAAAAAAGACGTGAACGATGACGATTCTAAAATATTCGTTGTTAAAAGTTTGCTCCCATTCTTGTTTCGCTTTCTTCGTCGACAGTGCTACATTTCACTTTCTTCCATCGTGCTTCTTGGTTTGTACCTCAACGGCTAGCCACTCACCACCCTCGACCTCGAGCGATCTACTATCATCTACTCCGTAAAGCCCTCTCATGCGACCTTTGTAGCATACCATGACCCTGTTACTAGTAGAAAAAACAAATTCCACGACAGGATATCATCGCGGTTAAGAGGGAACCATACTAAAAGAAATATGGTGATATTTTTTAAATTAAATGCAACCATCCTACCGCGATTGGAGCCAGAATCACGATGGTACGTGGATACGACCACGGTTATTTGGAGGAACCGCGGTCGTATCTCCTATTTTAGGGTTTTCGTTTACGATTTCTTCTTTTCTCTCGAGCAACACTCTCATAGGATCCGAGCCTCCTCACACCAACGCTCTTGGCAATGAGTGCGTAGGTTACAAGCAAGATGAGAACCACTAAGATGGCATGGATCAGGAACTTGGAATTTTATCTAGTAACGTTACTATTCAAAATTGGGAAATTAGATACTGCAACTGTATTTGCTTTTAGCACGTTGTGGAAGAATTAACCATTAATTTTTCAGTGCAGGGATTTCCCGTTGTGCCCGTTACGCCATAGCCATATGCGTAGGGGTACCATCTCTGTTATGCTCTTTTGGAGTATTGAGTTGCATCTGCAACTGGCTCAAAATGGGGAACCACCATGGACCTTGGGCTCACGAAACTGTGCCAGATTTTGAGGCTCTTGTGGGCTCACAGCCCACAACAGTGTCGGGCGGCGAGGAGGAGGCAAAGGAGCGAGGAGAGGGAGGAGATGACGGCGGAGACAGAGAGGCACTTGGCCTCGATGGCAGAGGTCTGGAGAGCGATGCAGGCAGAGGCGAGGGAAGCGGTGGAGGAGGAAGAGGGTGGAGGAAAGGAGGAGGAGGGAAGGAGAGGCATCGACGAGGAGAAGGGCGAGGGCGAGGAGGAGGAAGAGGAAGAGTGTGGCGACGAACTGGAGGGAAAGGAGGAGGTGGACGAGGGTGGCCTATTGTGGGCATTTCTTACCGCGATTGCTTAAGAACCTATGGTGATATGTTATACTTTCCATCGCGGTTATATAATCGTGGTGGGAACTTCAATACTTTTTATCGCGGTTAGATCTACCGCGGTTCCAGAACCGCAATTGTAAACCTTGTATAACCGTGATTAAATGTATTTTTTCTACTAGTATACCCTTTTGTCAGCACCGCGCAACAACTTACCATATACATTTTTTTTTATATTTAATAATAATTTATATTAAGATTGTATTTACTTTTGTTAAATGTATGTGTATTGAGTCAAACAAATATAACAAATATTGTTAGATTTCGGTGAAGTTCGTATCTTACGTGATATGTTGTTAATTTTTGTTAGACTTGTTTATTGAGAGATCTTTAGTTTTCCATTTCATAATTAATACATTAACATGTGTAATACATTTTCCAATTTTAAAATTGTATTTTGGAGTGGTAAACTTTATATAAAAAATAGTGGAAGTTGTACCATCTTTAAGGCCATCTTTATTGAATAATGTATAGTAAATTATTTAAATATGTTATAGTAACTAAATTTCAATGCAAATGTCTTAGTGAGCTACTGATTCTATCTATCTACAAAATTTTATCCATCGATAAAATATCATTATTGACATATTTTAGCGATAAAAAATTTTACACTCAATATATCGACGAAAAAATATTACCGTGAAATTATTCATCGGTGAATTGACCGTCAATTTAGCAATGCATTAAATTCGTCAATAAAATTGATTACCAAATTCCCGACGAATTAATCTGACAGTAATAATAATAAATAATAATTAACATTATTATTATAATAATTAATATAATAATAATAATTATTATTATTATTTTAATAATTATAATAGTAAATAATAATTATAATATTAATAATAATATAATAATAGTAATATTCATTATATTTACCGACAAAATTATTAATCGTTAATTACTGTAATATTTATCGACATAATTTTTTATCAGTAACTACCAACGGACCAAATATATCCGTTGGTAAATTTATCGACAACCAAATTACTGATGATTTTTGGCCTTTGCTGATCTATCGATAATTCTCATTTATCGACGAATTTTGAATATTACCGATGGATTTTGGTCATTAGTAATTTCAGTCTTTTTTGTAGTGTACATGATTTTGCTCCTTCAATAAGAAACCTTATAACTATTTTAAATAAATAGTAGATTGGTAAGAGCATTTAACAACTATTATTACATCAACCCTGCATAATATTATGTATTCTAACATTAAATCTTGATATTTTTAATGCTTACTCTAGATATGACATATTGCGTGGTAGGCCAAGTAAAAGATTGCAAAAGGTCACTTAAATGCACGTCAAGGCATTTAAAATAAATATGTTCATCCATTTTTATATTATCATTGATTTATTTAATAAAGCTTATTTTAAGTTCTAGTTTAATAAACAAACTGAAGGTTATGAGTACGACTACTAAGTGATAGGATGACAACCATTATGTGAGCTTGTATTGATAGGGGCCGAGATCATGTAATATGTTATTATCCACCAAATATTCATGTAGAACCATCTTTATTTCTTAAAAAAAAAGTTCATATTTTATTTCAATGACGACTCTTGGTTATGTCGTCATTATTAAACCAATTTACGACAATAATTTTGTAAGAAAATTGTCCTTAAAATTCTATTTTATGATGACAATCCTGATCGTCATTGATCTATTTAACTTATTACAAAGTCTTCATTAATGAAGCGTCCAAATCCATTTTTAAAAATTACTTTTTTTTTAAACATCCTTTATATAGTAGTGTCACACACATTGTTGTGACTCTCATTTTATTGTCTTTTTACTTTTCATATTTTTATCAATGCAAGCATAATGCTACCACTTTTATCCTTCTCTTCTACTTTTTTTTGTTTTTTCAGCAAAAGTAAAAATGTATAACTATAGGAACACTTGGGATACCCCATCTAATATATAAAATATGCACAAAATAGGTTTACAAAGCATCTAAAGGTACCTCCACTGACTACACTATTCTTTATCTTCCCACAAATTAAAGAGTGTTCAAAAGTATACTTTGCATATACCCCTAAACAAACTACCAAAACACACCATTAACTTATGTTTCATTGATTCATCCACTACATATATCCCATTTGAGAGATACATAGTTCCAATTGACAAATATACATCAAATGCAATCTCTATTGTTTTTGTACAACCACATGGTTTACCCCATCAGCTAAAACATCTCTTTGCATTATCCAAGTTGTACTTGTTGTACAATGTAAAGCCTTCTAGTTCCCTTTTTTGAAACTCTTATGGTTCTCCCATGTTGCAAAACTATAATATCCATTTGCATTGTATCATCATACTTTATTTATGTCTCATGGCATATTAACTTTCCTTCCTTTTAAATTTTTGTACAACTGCATATAACAACTAGAACACAACAACAACACATTCTTTCTATAACATTATTATCAAGAAGTAAACTTTAAGCATAACTCAACCTTACAAAATCGGCTTGTAAGGTAAGGTTTACACCCACTTATAAACTATTGAAAGGGATCATCTCTAGTCGATGTGGGATCTCCAACACACCCACTTATAAACTATTGAAAGGCCTCATCTCTAGTCGATGTGGGATCTCCAACACACCCCCTTCATGCTGAGACTCTCAACTCGAGCGTGAAACTTATATGTAAGGTTGGTCCGATAACGGCCCGATAGCGGATGACCCGATAGGCCCAACAACCTTACTAGGATAAGCTTTGATATCATATTAAGAAGTGGACTTTAAGTCTAACTCAACCTTACAAAACTGATTTGTAAGGTGAGGTCTGCACCCACTTTATAAACTATTGAAAGACATCATTTCTAGTTGATGTGGGATCTCCAACACATACCCCTCACGCCTCCTCAACTTGAGCGTGAAACTTATATGTAAAGGTAGTCCGATAAATTATATACACTTCTTGCCTTCCTAATCCTTCTTTTCCACTTACAGTACTTCCTCTTCTACTCAAACCTCTTGTTGTTGCCACTACCTCTTGTTGCCTCCACTACTCGATCTTTGATTCCTTCATCACAAGGTTAGATTCCTTAGTCCTTATATTATCTATTGCTAAGGTTCTTACCTAATTGTAATTCACTTTTAATCTTACATATTGTTTTCTTCTTTCGATCTACTTAAATCTCATATACGTATTTTGATTTATAATTTTCTACTCTTTTAATTTCTTATTTATTATGTTTTAGTTAGTTGTTTTTGTGTTTTTCTTTTGGATAAATATAAAGAGTTTGATTTGTATTAACATTATTATAGATGAAAATACTAAGTTTTTTTTACGTGGCACTCTATTGAAAATTTTCAAATTTACAAATTTTATAACACATTCAACATTTATTATAGTTTCCATAGATATAATATCACTTTCTACATCAATTATATCAATTATAAATTACAGCCGACATTGATTAGAGTCACAATTAATATAAAAGTAACATATTCTACATCAATTACATTCAAATCATATAGAAACTCACTTGCTACAGGTTATTAACTAATATTAAAACTATTCATCAATCAATATAAAATATTAAAAAAACGATGTAGAAAGTTTGTATTATAAAAATTATTATAAAAACTTAAATTATTAATTAATAGGAGTAAATGATATTTTTTTATGGATAAAAGAATATATATATATATATATATATATATTATTTAAATTCCCTTCGCTCGTATATATAATCAAACTATATACCGAAGATGATGTTGATTAGAAATTATTTATGCTAATGGGAGCAAATACTTTATAATCGCTTTTTACACTTAAAAAAAACACTTGTAACTTATTAAAAAAAATGAGATTTACACTTAAATAATAAAATTTATTAAAAATCATGGCATTAATACTTTAGTGATATTAAATGCATTCTTCTCTTTAAAAAATGAATTTCTTCCTCTATATATAGTTACACTTGTAAACACATGAAAGTCAACCTTTTAAGAGGATTACATCTAAAGATTTTTTAGATGTAACAATATAAGATGTTTTTACATCTACTATAAGAAAATAGCTCTTTAGAGACCAATTTTTAGCTATCAAATGAAATGGTTGCTAATTATAACTAAAATAGTCACCAAATTAGATTTTGGTTGCTAAATAACTACAAAATAGAAGTAATGATTAAATTTATTGACTAATTAAGTTAAAAATTTGGTATCTAATATTAGCTACCAAGGTTTTAGTGACCTATGTCATTAGATTCTAAATTAGTCTCTAAATTAGATACCAATTTAGAATCTAATAACATAGGTCACTAAAACTTTGGTAGTTAATGTTAGATACCAATTTTTTAACTTGGTCACTAAATTCAATCATTACTTTAATTTTATAGTTATTTAGCAACCAAAATCTAATTTGATGACTATTTTGGTCACAATTAACAACCATTTCATTTGATAGCTAAAAATTGGTATCTAAATAACATTTTTCTTGTAGTGATTCGACTTGTCCAAAAATTTATCATACCTAGAAATTTCGAATATATACTACTTTATGAATAGTAATAGAAGTATATTTCATTTTAGGTTGTCTGATACAAGTAATAGACAAGAAAGAAAGAAAGAAAAAATAGTAGTATTTTGTAAAGAAAGTATCTCAAGACAGGTTGAAATTTGGGGGTTTTGGAATTAATTCAAAGCAAATTCTATGTATGAAATTCTTCAAAATAATGCCCAAGAAAGTGAGTGTATGGGATTCTTCATATTCCTTGTACAGAAATGGAGCTTCGAGTCGCGTATAAGATCAATCAATGGCAATGAAAAGGGTAAAGTATTGCATAGCTTTATCAGTTTGAGAGTTTAGTTATACGTCTCAATAACCTAAAAACAGGGAACTTAAAAAGGCAAGTTTAAGTTCTTAAACTCTTAATAACTAAAACCAAAATTTAGTTGCTATAAAATAAAAACTAGACTAGAAATAGTAAAAAAAAAAATTATTAATAAATGTATATATATGAGTGATATTTGTATTTAGCAAACGAAAGTACATGAGTGATTATAATAAAAAAAAATAATAGTAATTGGACTTAAATCCACTTTTGATTCTTCATTTGATTCTGCAATTTTAAAAAAAAAAAAAATTGAATAATTTTAGTTCACTAATATACACCTATATGTAGCTTGATACTATGCTCAATTACTTATTCACGTAAATATCATAGTAGTAAGATTTAACAACAAACTTTGATAAATTTTATTTCGATAGATACACTATTTTTTTCTTATAATAATAATAATTAAATAATATATAAATAACGAACCAAAATTACTTGATTTTAAAAATTTAAAGAATAAAATATACAATTAATATTTTATAGAAACCAAAATTTCACTTTATAATGTTTTCTTATAAAATTAAATAATATATTGATAAATAAATCAAAATTACTTTATTTTAAAAATTTAAAGAATAAAATATACTCACAAATTATAATTATACTCACATGCAACTAGAATTATGCTTACAAATAATAATAATCTAAAAATTAGTCTTTTAGAGTGGAAGTGGTAAAGGTAAAATGAGCACTTGAATATTTTATTTATAAACTAAAATTATGTATTTATAGAAAATGCTAATAGTCAAGTCTCACTTTCACAAAATTACCATCTATCTAAACCTCTGTTTCTCCCTTTCTCTTTGTCTTCTCTCTAAAATATTGTCTCATTCCTTCATCAGATCAACGATCAGAATCTACCATTAGACTCGTGGCAACAATCTGAGCAATACTACTCGATCAAAAATTTTGTTTGAGTAAGTTTATTTCTACCAATTTTTTTTTAAGAGTTAGTTTTCAACCTATTCCTTAGGTAAATGAATAGTTGTTGCATGTGTTCTCAGAGACTTCAAGAGGAGGGTCTGTTGGATCAACATTCTCGCAGTGTAGTCTAATCGTTGATCAAATGCTTTGTGACCCAGGTTAGGGTGCTTGTACTCTTAGTTTTTTGGAGCTCTTTTGAGTTCTGTTCTATCAAGTAAGGAAAGCCAATTAGTAAACTGTAATAAATGTTGAGTTTTATTGAATATTTGGATCTTAGGTTACAAATATGAATTGAGTGTGAATTGGTTATTAATGTTATTTTTCCTACAGGTCTGATATGGTATTGTGTTAAATGAGTAGAATAGTTTCTAAGTTCTTATAGAATGAATTTTTAAGCTTTAATTTATGTATATCTGACTTAAGTTATGATTTGATAAGTTTCAAATGCATTTTGAGAAGTTAGATATTGAAATGTGGTAAAAATTTGATTTAAAGTTTGAAAGAGATGTATTTGGGTTTGGTGTGGATAAAGTCATTATAGAGGTTTATATATGAATGAGATAAGTTATAAGTTATGAGGATTTAATTGAAGGAAACTGATAAATTATAGATATGCATTCTATGTTGGTTGAAGAAGTTTGGCAAGTAGTGTAGATTGAGATATGAATGTGAGAAACGTAGGGATGTTATAATTGATGAAATTTGTAGATATGTAGTTCTGTGGAAAAATAAGTTCTTTGAGGATGATTGGTAATGTTTCAGGTAGTGAAATAGGTTTGAAAGCCAAAAATGCAGTTGATTTTTTTGTATATTTCGTTCAAGTGAGAAGATTTTCGCTTAAGCAAATGAAGTGAAAATTTGGACCTGTTCTTGAGTTCATTTTTGCTCAAGCGAGAAGATATTTTCTCAAGCGAAAAAGGTATTGGAATTGCACTTACTCTTGGGTTCATTTTTTAGGCAAAATCCTCCCAAATTCAGTGGGAACACTACTCCATACCAAACATATTAGTAGGTCAGGGAGATAGAGAACATCTTGAGGGCAACTTGTTGCTCTGAATACTAGAAGCTGAATATCACCACTTATTTACTATCTGGAGAGTCAGAGTTCTAGTGGATGGGGCCCAGAAGATGATGGAGGTTTTGAGAAGTACTTCCCAGATAGTGGAAGGTTTGCCAAGAAAGCTTAATTTCTCATACTAGAGTAACGAGAGATTGTCAACACTCAATTTTGTCCAAACAAATAAAATAAAAATTAAAAAAAAAATTAATGTAGATAGTAAAAAAAAAAATAATAAATTAAAAATAAATAATTTTTTAAATAGTTTAGGTTATTATTAGAAAAATAATTTATGTTTTCATGTTTTTAAGGAAAATAATAATACGAAAAAAAGATGTGAATGTTTTGTTTTAAGCCCAACTCGTTGAGGGTGTCAAACATAAAAAAAAAAAAAAAAAAAAAAAAAAAAAAAAAAAGGAGTGGGGTGTTTGGTACTCACACCCTGCATATCCATTAATTAGACTATCACCTTCACTCTCTCTTTTCCATGCAGCTGTCTTGTGCTGATAACGTACATGCTAGTTCATATGTTTTCTCTCTCTTTTCATTAATATACACTCTCTCTCTCTCCTCTAAAACATTAAATCTCATTCACTCGCACTATTAATGTCCACTCTCTTTTCTCTCCCGTGGTTAATGTCTACCTTCATTTTTAACATTAATACATGTCGTTCGTGCCTATGTACATTTTCCTCTCTTAATGGATATTATTTTCTTTTATTTTCTCATGATCTAATTCTTTCACTCTGCACGTTCATTCTCTCCACCTAACCATTAAGGCACGCCGCTCATTCTTTGCCCACAGTCATACTCATGCACTCCCATAACTTTCTTTTCCCTACGATACTCTCTTTGATATCCATTCATATTCCTAACTATGATTGTACCTTCCTCTTTCTCACATTGTACCATATTCATCCTGGTATTGTAATTGTGCGACACTTTGTCTTAATTGTAACTGCGCGTCACCCTAACCATAATTATTGATTTCTTTGGAAAATCAAGGAGAAGCAATTGGAAGATGCTAGTCTAGGGCACACTGTGGAGTTGTTGGGTACATATCAGGCAAGAGATTTTGCATTAGGAATCAATAGGATGTTGAGGTTCTGAGGCATACTTTGTATTCCTGCAGATGATGAGCAAAGAGAATGATTCTTGAAGAAGGCATAAGAGTCATCTTAGTCTACACCCAGGTACGACTAAGATGCATCAGGATCTAAAAGAGTCATTTTGGTGGTCAGGTATGAAAAGAGATATAACTCAATATGTTGTTACATGCTTGACTTGTCAGAAAGCAAAGGTAGAACATCAAAGGCCTGGTGAGTTGTTACATCCATTGGATATTCTTAAGAGAAAATGGGATAGCATAGCTATGGATTTTGTTACCCACTTGCCAAGGTCAGTTCAAGGTCAAGATGCAACGTGGGTGATAGTTGATCGACTGACAAAAAGTGCTCACTTCTTGCCTGTGAACCTGAGAATATCTATGGCCAAGTTGGTTCAGTTGTATGTTAAGGAGAATGTGAGATTGCATGGAGTGCCATCTAGTATTGTGTCCGATCGAGATCTCAGATTCACCTCTCATTTTTGGTATACTCTATAAGAAGTTGAGAATGAGTTTTGCATATCACCCTCAAATTGATGGGAAGTCAAAGAGAATGATCTAATCTTTAGAAGATTTTGTTGAGAGCTTGTGTTTTGGATCATCTTGGTGTTTGGGATGAGATATTACCTCTGGTGGAATTTACATATAACAACAATCATCATGTTAGCATTAGAATGGCACCATATGAAGCTTTGAATGACAGGAAGTGTAAAATGCTTTTGTGTTGATATCAGGATGGAGAAGCAATGTTGGTAGGGTTAGAGTTGCTTCAGCATATCACTAACAACTAAAGCATATTCAAGATAGGATGAAGGCTTCTCATAGTAGCCAAAAGTCATATGTTGATCAACAGAGGAAGCCCTTGGAGTTTGCAGCTGGAGAGCGTATCTTCTTGAGGGTGGCACCTACTAAAGGTGTAGGAAGGACTATCAAATCGATGAAGTTATCTCCTAAGTTTGTTGGGCCTTATCAGATTCTTAGAAATATAGGACCAGTGGCTTATGAGATTGTTTTACCTCCTCAGTTAGTCAATCTACACAATGTATTTTGCGTGTCTCAATTGAGAAAGTATGTGTCTAACGCTAACCATATCCTAGCAGTGGATGAAGTGCAAGTCAAGGAGAATTTGAGCTTTGAAACCCAACCAGACAGAATTGAAGATCAACAGATTAAGTAGCTTAGAGGCAAGGCTATCAACTTGGTGAAGGTGTTATCGAATGCCAAGTTTGGTGATTCTACTTGGGAGTTGGATGAGACCATTAAGGAAAACTACTCTCAACTTTTCACTCGTAATTCAATTTTCGAGGACGAAGACTTTTCTTGTTAGAGAGTGTCACGACATCCAAATTTAATAATATAACATAATAGATTTTGAGTAATTGTTTCCTTAATTTGCAACTTATTAAAATTCTTTAGTGGAAGGTGATACAAAATTAAAATATAAAATGGGAAGAGAAGTTCAAAAGATTGTCAATTTCTAATTTACTATACATAAAATTTTAAGTATAAACAATTAAATGGAGTTATATCAGAGATATGATTCGATGAACCTCTATTATAATAATTTTAATTTGAGAAGGAAATAACTAAGGATGGATTCGTCTGAATAAGTGAAATGGGCTTTTATATTATATTACATAGATTTTTACAAGATAACTAATTTACAACACAATGAACTAAAATGTACATTTCCATGTTTACAACTCATTCCTTTGTACAATTTATACATAAAAGTTACATAATTTCTACATAATAATTATATATTTCTAATATTGTTCTTTTTATATTGTTGGTGCAACCAAGTTAATCAGAGGATTATTGTGTATAGTAGGCGGCATGGAGAACGTCACAATAATAGGACCATCCAATGCTAGGGGAATGTCCTCAAACTGAGTGAAGGTAAAAATAATATGAGTGTCCCCCCGTGAAGGTTACTGTGTTTTCTAATGCATTAGTACGACAATTGTTCTCCTAAAATAATGCAGTAATATTTGTTATAAAGGAAATAGGAATGTTTGCAAAATCCATTTTCTGAGACCTATCATTTGATTCATTCCATATTTAACAATAAGAGAAGAAAGAAAAAAGTGAGACATACACATGTTTTTAAATAATTGCATTTAAAATAATAAGAATGATAAATGATAAAAAATTCCAAATAATTTAAGAATGCCAAACTTTCCTTTTTCGAATCAATCACCATGATTATATAAATATTTCAAGAATAACATTTTACTTGAATAATATGGAAATAATAATAACAGTGAATAGAAGTAACATTTGACAAACACTTGAATATTGATTTCTATTAAATTTTTCCATATTTCCATATTGATAAAATTCATACTGCAGAGACCACATTGAGTATGATTCTGATAATAATAAAATGATAATCGGAGAATGACTAATCAGGAGAAATGAGTAATCACACCACAACCATACTCTCCGACCAACAATATTCTACTCATTTAAATCCCTAAGGAATTTAATCCTCCATTAACAGATATGTCAATATGGTACACATGATCATGGACCTTTCCAGATAAGGGGAATAATACAGATCAGTAATATCATCAATGAAGATTTGCAATATGAAAATTAATAGCAGAAATCACCGCACAAGATACAAAGAAATTATGAATTAAAATTAGTGTAAGGAATAATTCTTAAATTGAGAAGAAATAATAAGATATCTGTAATACTCAAGATAAATATAAAAAATCAAAGTTTGAACTTGAAAAGAATTTAAACAAAGATATTACATAGTTAAGAAGTTGTGAGGCTTAGGGGTACCTCATCGAAAATATTGAAAATAAGAGGCAATATATACATCTCCTTTCCCTTACCTTAGTTAGAAAGGTTGCATTGAGAAAGTGACGTACGAACTTTTGTGGGTTTCTTTTCTAGTGTGTTTTCAATAAGGATTTTGGGGAACCAGGTTCATCTATTTATAGGGTCATTTGTAATCATTACTTAGTTCCATTTAGTTTGAATCTAGTTAGATTCCAATGGTAAAAATTTGTTAACATCATGGTAAAGTTGATGTAGTCAATGTTGATGTGGCACAATGAATTTAATGAGAAATGACCCGAGCTTGTCTTATCTTATCTGAGCATTAAATGCAAACAATGATTTAATCTTTATCTCTACTATTATTATTATTAATATTTTAGATAAATAAGAGTTTACGTAAAAACTCAGTTCACAGTGGGTCCCTTTAGGTCCAGTCATACGATTACTTGTCGAAAGGCTGATGCGGTACCAAGAGTGATTCAAGTCAAAGTCGAGAGTGATGCAAGTTAAGGCCGAGAGTGATGTAAGTCAAAGCCGACAGGCTGATGAGGTACCGAGGGTGATGCGAAAGAAGATTTTCAATAGCCGAAAAGGCTTTATTGATACGGTACCGAGAGTGATACGGAAGAAGTGTTTCAATAGCCAAAAAGACTTTACTGATACGGTACCGAGAGTGATATGGAATAAGTGAATAAATAGCAGAAAAAAGGCTTATTTATATGGTAGCGAGAATGATATAGACACGGTACCAAGAGTGATACAGATACGGTACTAAGAGTCGAGAGATGAAAATCTGATTAATCTAAATATTCACTTTATTCATTATTTTATAACAAAAATTGGACATTAAATATATATAAATTCATAACAAGATTGGAATAGAAATAACTATATGTATATTTATATTGTTCAAATTTCCAGAATGTTACAGAGAGAATGTAATAACCTAGAGATTATTCTTTAGAGTATAAGTGGTAAAGGTGAAAGGAACACTTTAATATTTTATTAATAAACTGAAAATACATATTTATAGAAAAAGCAAATAGTCAAGTCTCACTTTCACAAAACCATCTCTCTAAAGCTACATTTTTCCCTTTCTCTCTATCTTCTCTCTAAAATTTTGTCTCCTTCCTTCATCAAATCAACAATTGAAGTCCACCATTGGACTCACGGCAACAATGCCCGATCAGAAACTCCATTTGAGTATGTTCAATTCTACCAATTTTCCCCTTAGAGTCAGTTTTCAATTTGTTTTTAGGTCTATGAATAGTTGTTGCATATGTTCTCAGAGAGTTCAAAAGGAGTCTATGTTGGTTTATCATTCTCATAGTATAGTCTGATCATTGATCAAATGCTTTGTCATGCAGGTTAGGGTGTTCTTTTGGAGATACTTAGTATACTATAATATGTGTTGAGTTTTATTGAATATTTGGATCTTAACTTAAAACTATGAATTGAATGTGAATTGTTTATAAATTCTCTTTTTCCTGCAAGTCTAATTTGGTACTGTGTGGAATGAGTAGTGATGGAATACAGTCCAACCTAAATTAGTAGTATAGTTTAGATTTTAATTTGGTATATGTGTTTGGTTTTTTTGGTATTCTAATTTTTGTTGTTAGATTTAATTTTTAAGAAATAATAGAAGATTCACTTATGGCCCACATGGAAGGTGAAATACAAAACATTTGGCTTATTAAAGTGAAGGTGAGGCCCACTTCAAGAAATAAAGGAGAAATAAAGCTATGTGGGCACCAATGAAGATGAAGGAGTCATTTGGCTTTCCAATATGAAGGTGAGGCCCACTTCAATCTACCAAGAGAGAAGGAAAGTATGTTGGGTTGCACCATGGACTAATGAACGTGGGGGCCATTCTAATAAAGGCTATTGAGATGCACTTTTGAACCTACCATATTTTGTACTTACCTAGCCACCAATCATCAAGTTCAAACCATGAATGCTCTTGGAAACAACTAAGCATGCAGCCCATGCATTAATAGACGTGAGCTCTCTCCCTTGGAACAAGAAATGTAGGGAAGGTCCCAATACATCAATAAAAATGCACCCAACCAATTGCCAAAGACGAATAACTCAAGGGGTGTTGCATGTAAAGTTTCTCTCTTAAAAATGGCGCCAACCATGGAGCCTATGACACATGGCAGCAGCTGAGTGGAGAGTAAAGAGGTGTGCTAGGGTTAGAGGAAGCTTACTTCTTATGCTAGGTTTACTGAAGCTTCTACCATAAGCTTTTCTTCCTATTCTTCTTCTATAAATACATATATAGGCAACATGTAAAATAAGCTTGATTCACCTTAATGGAATGCTACAGAATTTTCAGCACATTATCAAGTTTCCAATTGAGTTTCTTCTCCAAGACGCTTGAGACTCTCTCTTGAAGGTTGGTCCAACCTCCTTCAAGTTTCCTTTTATCACCTAGTTCACCATTCTTTGAAGCTTTCACCGTAAGCTTCCTACACAATCTTCCTTTCCATGGTTTCTTTTCCATGTCTATTGCTTTCACATGCTTGAGGAGTTCTTCCTTTGGCTTTGATCGGTGAAAATGCTTCATTCTACATCACAAATCATCGTAGAACAAACAAGAAGCCACTAGCATCAAGGAGCTCCTTTATCAACTAGAATTATTGGATTATCAGTTTCAAAGTTCTCATAGAACGGATCTTTGAGCTTTTAATTGATGTTTTCTTACTTGAGTTATGATTTGATAAGTTTCATGTGAGTTTTGAGAAGTTAGTCATTGAAATGTGGTAAAAAAATTATTTAAAGTTTGAATGAAATGTATTTGGGTTTGAAGTGGATAAAATCATTATAGAGGTTTATATATGAATGAGATAAGTTATCAGTTGTGAGGATTTAGTTGAAGGAAACTGATAAATTATAGAAATGCATTGTATGTTGGTTAAAGAACTTTGGCAAGTAGTGTAGTTGAGATATAATGTGAGAAATATAGGGATGTTATAATTGATGAAATTTGGTAGATATGTTGTTTTGTGGGAAAATAAGTTCTTTGAGGATGATTGGTAATCTTTCAGGTAGTGAAATAGGGTTGAAAACCAGAAATACAATTGGCTTTTCTACATATTTCGCCCAAGTGATAAGATTCTCGCTCAAACGAATCAAGTGAAAATGTGGACCTGCTCTTGGGTTCATTTTTGCTCAAGTGATAAGATTTTCGCTCAAACGAGGATATTTTTGTTGAAACAAAAATAGTATTGGAACTAAACCTTCTCTTGGGTCCATTTTTGCTAAAGCGAGAGAATTTTCTCTCAAGCGAAGGAATTCTCGTGCAAGCTAAAATTTTGTTTTCTGTTTTCATTGTTTGATTTCTTTGTAATGCAATTTGTGGATTTCATAGAAAAGGATTGATTCATGATTGAGATTGAATAGTATTGATGATTATGTAATTCTTGAGATATTCGAGATTGGGATTGAAAAGTGAATGAATGAATGAGTAGAGATATATATGCATGAGATATGATATTGTTAAAGTGTTGATTAAGATGGTCAAGATTAAGGCATAGTATTTTCAAGAAAGAAAATACTTGTGTCTAAGTCAATTAGGATCTGCATTGTCTAAGGATCTTATCAATAACGATCAACATCCTGGCTCTACTAGTAATAGAAATCAAATAGATGAACATTATTAGGAGGTGAGAGTCAAAGGAGGTGTGAACTTAGTGACTGCAACTTAAAATATAGCTGGTCAGAAAAGTCTTAGGGGGACTAACCTTGTCATACAAGATTCATTGATTAATAGATTAGAGGCTGTGTAAATTTAAAATTTGAAATTGTATGACAGGTGCATATCTTTGGGTTTATCAATGTACGAGTCTTCCGGAAGTATAGTATAGTTTATTTTTTGTATGTTAAGGTCATGTCTTAGAATTTGTCAAATGAGCAATGTAGATGGTTTAATTGCTTTTATGTGTTAATTGTGATTACATATGATGTTTTCCAAATTGTTAGCTTATCCTATTTTTTTATGTTGTATTTGTTGTTTTCTATCTATAATGATTATGTATTATATGGGAACAAATGATTTTATAAAATAGTGTGTAAAAGATGCTCTTAGTTGAGCACTCTTATTAACTATAGACTTTTATTTTGAAAAACTTATACATGTTATTTTGTAATTAAGTTTTAAGTTTCAAGTTTAAAATATACGTATAATTTAAATTACATTATGTATGAATTACTGTAAAATATTTGTATGGATAACTAAAAGATTTGTACATATGTTATTTTAGTTGTGATAATAAGTGTTACACAAATCAAACTCAATTTTAAAAACCATGAATTGCATGCATACAATAATATAATATATATATATATATATATATATATATATATATATATATATATATATATATATATATATATATAACTACTTTTAGTTTTTAATTAAACAATTTTATATTTTAATAGAAAAATATTTTTTATTTCATATAATACGTACTATAGAACTTCTATACTGGAAAATAACTATATAACTTCTTCATTTAAAATAAATAAAAATATTTTTTATTCAATAAAATACGTAATTATTGAACTTCTATAATAAAAAAATAACTATGTAATTTCTTCATTTAAAAATAACTGATATATATATATATATATATATATATATATATATATATATATATATATA
>Ga0209700_101087_pt1 | contig 54923 bp, 25 predicted proteins | sample SiratroredBW_FD_187528 | JGI IMG/M metagenome (GOLD analysis project Ga0209700, IMG submission 187528) | Root nodule microbial communities of legume samples collected from California, USA - Siratro red BW (SPAdes) (version 2) | ecosystem: Host-associated > Plants > Roots > Nodule | place: USA...
AAAAAAACAAAAAAAAAAAAAAAAAAACAAAAAAGAAAAAAAAAAAAAAAACAAAACAAAAAAGAAATGGACTAACGGGCCACGGTGCAATAAATATGATTGCAGCAAAATCTACATCAAAAGAATTATGATGAGAAGCATTTCTGATATTGTACCTCTTGCTTCAGAGTACTGTGGAGTTCATTTTTAGGGGTTCGGTTTTTCCCCGCTTTATCACATTCCGTGAGGTAACCCATGTCCTGGAATCAAATCAAACCCATACTTAGGCATGAAAGATAATAAATTTTGTTGTGCATGGGGACTATAGAGGATGAAATCAAACAGTATGGGTGTAATTAATGAGATTGGAATAAAAATGATACTGTTTGCCAAAACCAATTCTCTGTTCGCTCATCTTACATTAGACTTTTGGAAAGACAGGTAGTTATTATTAAATTTTGGGCCACCATTTACATCATTCATGATTAAAGATTTGTCCTAAAAGTCAAAGGAAGAATGATGAAATTTCTTTTCAGCATCATACACTCCTCTTCATGCCTGCTATGAATGTATCTTTCTACACGAAGTACCTTCAATTTCTGAGATTATTGAAAAGAAAAAAAAAAAAAGAAAAAAGAGATTTCAGTATACCAGCTTCTCGCGATCTGAGGCCTGAATGTGATTATCTGGATTATCCTCCTCGATTTTTTTCTTATCAGGAAGACTGCCAAAACACAACAAATATAAGAATAGCAATTCCTCTTGTATAGATATGCATGATTACAAATAACCAAAGAAGCCATCTTTGGTGTTTGGTTCCATACCCAGGTCTATGTTTGAAGCAAAATCATGTCAAAGATAATGTAAAAGCAACTATGAGTTGTTCAACGGTACATAATGTGTTCTTAAGCACACTATCAAGAAACAGGAAAAGCTAAAGGCTTTAGCATGAGAAAGAGATAGGAACCTCTTTGAACGTTTGTGCCTTGGAGTAAATCTCAGTCCCAGCATTTTATTTTCTCCACCCCCTTCAAGCCCCATACCTGAAAGCCACCCAAAACAGAGTTCTTCACACAGTAAAACCGAAACAATTGACATAAACAACTACTTCAACTGTGTTAAAACAGAGCAACAAAGATACCATGAACCATCCTACCTTGGAACTTCACAAGTCATAACTCAGATGAAGCACACTTGAGAAATGAGCCAAAAACACCAGTAAAACTCTAGAGTCAAAATTTAGTTCCCAGAGACTACTAAATAGATTCCAACACATCACATGTCCATTTGCAGTTCAGCTTCCTTCCTGGAAGTTCCCACAAAGTGATCGTTGGCTGTTAAGTGTCTATGACATGAACAAGAATGTGGAGAAAAGAATGGTCTTGTGACCAAACACGCTTTAACCATGAAGACTCTTCTGAGTTCCCACTGCTAGTGGTAAGCCACTACTGGCCTTTGTAAAGGATGGCCTTTTTGCATTTGCATGAAAAGGAGTTATTGGAGTTGGCTTTAACTCAGGAACAAAGTCTTTATAGAATAACTTTGACAATGGTGAACGAGGGGAAAATGTCAAAGCCTCAAAAAGTGGACAAATCTCACTCTAAAGTCTTACTAGAGATCCGAAGTGTGACCAGCGAGAAGAAGAAAATAAGTAGTGGCTGCCTTGTCAACTATTAAGGTGGTGAGTGGAAAGTATATGCATGAATAGCAGCGTATTTATTTTCAACATTCTCTTCTCTTGTTGGGAAAACAAGTGGGAGTTGGTGACCGTCCCTCCACCCTTTGTCTCATTCTGCACCTCTCATTAAATTAGGCCTTAGACATTAAGCCACTTGATTTGATAGAATACAGTGAAGACAAAAAAATTTTGGAGATTAATATTAGATATTGCTATATTTCTGGTTGAAAAGATAAATTGCGATCTAAGTAAATGGTTATTGTTTATCTTTTAGGTGTATTGGAGCAATCTGTGTACAGTATTAGAAAGCCTTAGTCAAATCTTCACACTTAGAGTGGAATTATTATACTATAACATTTAAATTCCATGTGTATTACGAATCAAACACTTGGTTTAATAAGTGTTTCTCCTGCTTAAGTGCTTAATCATTGTATTTTCATTAACGTACTTTTCTAGTTTAGAGTAAAGTTTTAGCGATTATTAACAATGATGAGAAAATAGGTGAGCGCAGCAAAATAGATACTGGATTTGCAAGAAAGAAAAAGCATGGATATACCTCAAAAGGGATGAAAGGTAAGGGATAAAGAACATTGGATGCTTGAAAGGAATAGAGGATGTATAGTGGGGTTTCTCTTTGTCTAAATGACTTTTTGAGGGATAACTAGGGAGATACCCATATTGTCCTTCAGTATCACATAGACTAACGTTTGTCAAAGAATCTACAAATATAATATTATCTTGACCTTTTTGGTTCCAAAACCAATACAAAAAAGAAAAGGATTCGGGTGCGGTAAGGTAGCTGCCCGGTTCTTGCTTCTCGTAATCATACACCCCTATTGGCAAAAGAGTTTCTTTTTTTCGTTGCACACTTGTTTAGACATATGGAAGAAACAAAAGAGAAAAAAAAGGAGCTTAGGAGACTCAAAAGAATCTGAAAGCTGAGGAAAGATAGAAAAAGGAAGGAACGTTGTTCATACGCTATTATATTATTTTGAAAATGAAAATATTATATAGGTTGAAAATTGCGGAATGGAGAGGGATTCACCTAGTGATATTCAGTGCACAGAATTATATCATAACCTAACTTAATATTTTTTTAGCATAGTGGGTAGGTGGAAAGCAGAGCCAAGAAAAGCTACAGAAAAGGACCAGTAAACTTCTTTGATAGGCAAGTGTACGAAAGTTTTGCTCAAACAGAGTCATCTATTTTCCTGATAAAGGACGTTATGTATGTGGCATTACTTGTAGAGAAAATGAATATTAACATTTGAGCTTTGATTTAACATTATATATATAAAAAAAGTAAGTGACAAATTTGACAAAAGCCTTGTGGAGTTATTCTCCTTATAGACTGATGAACAACACAAAGTGCGGGGGTTCTTCTTTGGAAGCATCATATATTTTAAGTTTCACTGCAGAGTGGAAATTTCATTTCATGTCCCAACAAATAAACAAATGAAACTTCTATTTTATCTTATTATCGATATTGCTTATGTCAGAGGGACGATTTTCAATGGCAGGAAACACCGATATAACAAGAGAAATGTGCAGTGTAGTATATGGTTTTACATCAAGTGATCAAGTGATGATGGGAAAATTTTCAAATTAATCTGACAGACATGCTTCCTTGATGCATGTAATCATCGAAAAATGTTCAACAACCTCTTAAAATGAGGAATAGGATTACAAAAGTACAAACTACATGGCATCCCTATAACATGAATATATATAACTTCACATAGTTCTATAGAACTGAGATTCTCCCTGCAAAACCATTTTATAAACACAAGATAAGGTTAGGTGAACTTGCTTAAATGGTAAAATTGTTGTTTTACGGGAACATTTTCTAATGATTTAGCTGTGTTTTATGTGTAAACAGTCAAATACTTATTTTAACATAAGAAGGGCGGTTATTTTAGCTTCACTGATCAAACAAGACAACTTAGAAGTTTTTTATATGCGAGTAATTCAAGAGCCGATGTAGTCTATAGTACTTGTTATTTGAGATCTTTTGTCTTTGTTGCCAGCTATATTATGCTAGCTAGTGCTTTGTTTGTTTTCATATGACAGCCAAAATAATTTTGAACCCACATAATTCAAAACAAATTAAAGTTAGTTCATATGAACTCTTGACAGAAAACCTGTTACAGAAGCACCTATTGTACGTATCTTGCCTGTGACACTAACGTGTGGAACGATCATTGTCATTATGTTGGTGATTATTTTTGTTTAGTCAATATTTTTTGGCAAGGCTTTTCATTTGGCAAGTGATAGCACTCACGCTTGAACTTGGGAGAAAGAAAATTGTTAAAAAAACAGAAGAATGAAAGTGACTTCTCAAACAAAGTGTACATATCTTGCCCAATTGAGACCACATAGTGACCAAAACAAATCACAGATGCTGTTTCCAAAATGTGAATCATTTTTTTGCCAATGCAGCATCATGCCTCGATTGGCAAAACAAACCTATATCCATTAGTTGTGTCCATAACTTAAAACGTGTGGGAAAGAAAAGGGTGAAAGGGACAGTGAACAACTGTTTGTGTATGTCCTGGTGGGAAACTAGAAGAGGCTAATATGGACACAGACCGGTTTTGGTTATGGGCATGGGGAGGTATAGTAGAATCCCGTTTGTGGGACACAAGAAGTGAACTTTCCAAATAGGTTTGGACAAACTAGTCAATGCCAATCATATATATCCATCAAAAGGCATATTCTCCCTCCCTCCGTAACTTGCTACAATACAAAAACTATAATCAATATTTTGTAATAATGCTTTTAATCCAGATTGCACTTTCTTTTATTGGATCTAGATATGACTACTATAGACACTAAGTTGAAACATTCTAGCATTAGCTGATAAAATCTTTTAGTTCAAATGTAGTTTTTCCGGTGACATATCAACTTCTTCCTAAGTCTGTCAAGCACAAATATTTAGTACAATTCTACATGGACATGAACATGTCAATTGGCAATATACAAAAAGACATTTGTGCTCATAACAAAAAGTATAATTTTTATTTATATCATAACCAATCTTGACTAACTCGATCAATAAAAATATGAAGAAAGTGCTCTAAAACATGGAGTTGGTGTAGGCAAATGAGGCTTTGGGCATGAAATCACATGTGAAGCAAGAGCAAATTGGCAGAAAGGGAGATTTTGACAAAAAGGGACTGACATCATTGTGGTTCTACAGGCTTTATCTTTAGTCTAATCTTGGTGATAGAATAAGATAGCCTCTAACATGTATCATTCAGGAAGCACCTCATTGTCTTCATGTCCTTTTTCCTTTTCCTCTTTACTTTTCTGAATTTCCATAGCAGTCTCTCCAAAATTTCCGGCCATAACTGTTGTTCTCACATTGGCACCTTGCATTCATGCACCTTCCTATGAGCATGATGGCCAATTTATTACCCTGTGCACTCATCATTCTTCACATTAACATTATTAGGTAACACCAAAACATAGAAATACACCAATGTTTCAGGTTTGTACCCCCAATCATATCCAAAAATAATTGCTCTTATAGGCTCAAGATTGGAGAAGCAAAAGTCATTCAACCATCTTTTCAATTATTACACGGGTTTTCACTAATACTAGCCCTGGTTTTGGGCAGTCAAAAATAAAATTTACTCTAAAATATTCATCACGTGAAAATTTAAGAAAATGTAATAAACATTGTTATTCTTAATACAAAAAAAATGTTATTATAATATCCTATATTAATCATTTAGAAGTATAGGGCTTTTTTCTAAAAATAACTTTTTTAAGCAGTATGTTACCAATAATCTTACATCTAGAAGTGGGTCTGAGATCATGTTTTTTTATGCAGAATGAGTTCATTAAATCTTGAAATTAGAATAAACACCCCCACCCCTAATATGTAAGATTATTGTCTCTTTTATTCAATCATATTCATACTGATTTGATTGTTGGAACATGTTTGCAAGGTATCTCAAAACTTAGTTTAAGGAAACGTTATAAGAGCATCACAAGCCAAACCAAAGAGACAAATCTTAGTATTCGAAGTCAGTCCAACATCTACAGTTTTATCTACACACCAACCTATTACTCAATTCAGAAACACATAGTTTTCAAATACATAGCTTGTACTGCCACAAGTTGGGATACAAGTAGACGATTCATTAACCTCCCCTACATCAATCATTTGTACTACCAAGTCGTCGTACACATAATCTAGATGATGGTCAGACACGACATCACAATAGGAGTATGTTTGTCCCATTAGTATATATTGTTCTTGATTTGTTATTATTTTACCATGATTATTTGTTTTAATATTTTAAGAGTTTAATGTCATTTCAGTGAATGCAAGGTATAGTCAGGAGGATTACCAACATTATACAAGGCATAATCGATTTTGACATGTGTTCAAAGATAACTTCATCATTGGATGAAATTTATAATACACTAGATTTAGCATGTGGATCAAGGATGAGGAAGCTTTTATACTAGATGTCACGTAATACACATAACAGACGATAATAACACAATTTTAGTCATTCAAGATTTTTATAATATATTGAAGTTTTGTATTTTAAAATTAGCTATTATATTGTACAAAAATCTTAACAAATTAATATGAAATATTATGATGATCTATAATAAACGTTTAATATGCTTATTTTGTAAAACGTTTAATATGCTTATTTTGTATGAATATTGTTAGCATTAGAAAAATATTGTATTAAAAATTGTGTTTAAAATATAAACATGACTTTTTGAAATTAATTGCGTTTGAAATTAATTGTAACACAAAATATATATTTTTTTTAAAAAAGATGTATTTCAAACTGTAAATTCTAAAATACATCTTTTTGGAATACAAATTTAAAAGGGCAGAATTGGATCTTTCTTAGATAATATGGGAATCCCTTTTTAAATTATGGAGGTGCAGAACTTAATGCCCTAATTCACATTCTCTAGCCCAAATCCTCACAGCTAATTACATTGGGCCGATCCAGGAGTCAATGATGTAAATGAACTTTTTTTATTCCGTAAATTTACATATGTTAACAACGTAATAAACGTAATATTTAATTAATAGAGTATGAAAAGATTTTTAAAAACTTCTTCTAATATTTATTAATATAACGAACAAAAGGAGCATGATTATTAGTTTATTATTGTAAAAGAAGAAAAATGAGAGAAACCAAACTAACTGTTACAATTTTCTTATAATATTTACTTTAATGAGTTAAAAAATATATATATTTTAAAAGTGTCTTTATATGGATATTTGAGTGCTTGCCCAACTTTGACGCAACAACTAATTTGAGATATTTAGTCTTCTTAAATATTAAAATGAAAATTTTGCACTTCTTAAGTATTTAAATAAAATGTTTATATTTCTTAATTCATTAAATAAATTTTTTAATTTGTCAAAATACTTTTCAGATGTATGTTTAAAGTTTGTCCTATAACTTAGTTGCGAATTGAGTCTTTAAAAGTAATAAGCTATTGATTTTATAACAATATATAACTAATTTTTTTTTATACAAGTTATACATTTATATTTTATTTATAATTATATTTAAAAATTAAGAGATAAACTAATCAAATACTGCAACTAAATAAAACATCACAATACATTTTTCTTCATTAATAATACATTTTCTTCATCACAATACATTTTTCATCACAACTAATATAATTTTCTTCATTAATTTTTTTTTTCATGAGAATTCATGATTTTAGTTAAAACACTCGATTCCCCTATTTTTAGTAAAGAAAAAAACCTAGCAATCACATTTTTTTTATTCAAACTCGATACCTTGTTTGAAAATAATCTGAACTTAGGAACATCGATTATTTTACTTTTTACTCAATTTGTTTGATATCTGATTTGGTTTAAAGATTATAATAAAAGTTCACTTACTAGGAAAAAGTTAAACATATTTTTTAATTATTTAAAAGGTTACAGGTATGTGTTATTTATTTTTACTATCTCCCCGGAGAAGAAAAAGATCCTTGATTCCTAACCGGAAACATATAAACTGAAATAAATATAATTACAACCCCGATTATTATTATTTTTAGAATTATTTCTCAAATTTTTAAATATTATTTATTTTAAAATAAATTATAAATATTTTTAATTCTTAGATCCTGTGTTAATGAAACTAATGACTCTGGTTACAGAAGTAACATTAATAATTGTTACATGAAATTTAAACTTAATAGATTAAATGTTTCTTTATCTAAATTTAAAAATGATTTTTGTCTTTCAAATTTTAAAATATTTTGAATCCTTCAATTTTTTTTTTAAATTGAAAAATAGTTTTTTAAATCCTCACGTTTAAAAGTTGTTTATTGATCTCTCACTAATGTTCGCATCATGTAAATCTTTACTGATATAATAAACCGTAGATTTTGTTAAAGAAAAATAAAACATAATGATACCATTTCAATTTCAAGTTTAACGTACAAGCAAAAATTAAAATATAGTTTCATAAACATGTAATTACTATTTTATATTACAAGTCAACTGAAAAATGTAAATATATTCACAATTATCCTCTCTCTCTCTCTCTCTCTCTCTCTCTCTCTATATATATATATATATATATATATATATATATATATATATATATATATATATATATATATAGTTACAAATTTTATTAATTATAACAGTTACACAACATCTACTACATTACATACGAAATTCGTTATCTATATTTATATATAAAAAATATCCGTTATCAGCCTATACTCTGAAAGTCCAATTAAATCCTATAAATAGGATGAGATCCCATAAGTTTATCTCTTATTCTTCAAGTTTATTCGAACTGAACATTAATTTAATCGTTGGAGTACTTGTAGAACAATCTTCCGAGACCAAAATCTTGCATGAGATTGGAAGACTAGGAGCAAATAAAAACAAGTAAATAAACTGATCGAAAACCAGTAATTACTTGGATGACCAAGCTTTATAATAAAATATATTATATTTTTATATTTCACATCCATCTATAATTTAAATGAAAAAAAAATATTAAAGAAAACAATAGTAGTAAATTGTGGAGTCATTTTAATTATTTGTGGTTTTGTTTAATTTTGTAGTTTTAAAGATGGTAAAACAATTAAAGATATAGTAAAAGTATGAAATATGAATCGTAATGAACTCGTAAATTAAAATATGTCATATTTATTTTGTTTGACTTAATAATCATATTATTATAATATTGATTATATTGGGTAACTATTATATGATAAGATAACTTCCTGCACATAATTAATGATTTTCTTATTCCAATTAAGTAGAAGAAAAATTTCACCAACTCTCACTACTTATACTAATTTATAAATAATACCATATTTAACTCATTAGATTCAATCACATCTCATCATTTTATCTTATTTAAATATAACAAATTAAAAAAACGATATATGCTTTAAGAAAAAATTTAAAATATTAAAATTTAAGTATAAGTTTCATAAGAACATCGACTTTTTTTTAGGTCATTTTTTTTCCTTTTCTTTCTTAAATTTCTTTCTTTTTGTTTGTCATATTCTTTTAGTCCATAAATACTTTTCTGTCTTATTTCCTCTCTACTCTTCTAATAATTTTAAATAAGTTCCTAAAAAATGTATTATCTCAATTAGTCTAATTTCTTATATTTCTTATAAGTATTTGGTTATTTGGATGTGGTTTCATTGTTTTTTTTTTGGAAACTCTTGGTGTACTTTTAACTTTTTTTTTCTATCCCACAATTGTTTTTTTTCACCCCTAGGTTTTTATTTGATTGACAATGATCTGATGTTGTTGAAAATTGCTGTTTTAGTTTTGAAATTAGTTATATAATTAAGTATTGTAACTATGAATACAATTTTAAATTTTGAATAGTTAATTTGAGATTGAAAGACCATCTGAAAGAAAGATGAAAATATCATAATATAAAAATAAATTAGAAATTGGTAGAATGTATATTATTGAATTTAAAAGTTTAGAACTTATTTAGAAGTATTGATTTCTCAAAAATGAATTAAGTTAAACCAATTTATTATGATATTGACATACTTTTTTGCAGTTGAATAATCACAATTTATTTGCTTTGATAAATATGTAATTTGAGTGGAAATAATATTATTGAATATTTGTTAATTTGTATGATTTTACTATTTTATAAGATTTACTTCATCTAGTTTGAAAGAGGATTTTAGTTTAACCAGTATTTATTTCGTGAGTGATTTATTATAATTGTTAATTTAGCGTTATCATTATTCCATCATTAAGTAAAAATGTGTGAATTGAATGAGTGGGATAGTTAAGTTAAACTTTAAATTATGTTTTGATTTGAGTTAAATCCATCCTAAACAAAATCCCAAATCCTAAAACCCTAAAACATAAAGAGAGGTCTTTTAAAAACCCATATCATATTCTTTTCCTATGTAAACCCCTCAAAGAATACCTTTCTTCTCCTATTATTCATCTTTTTTTCTTCTCACCCTTTTTTTATTTTCTCTCTTATCTTGTACATTATCTCTCAATGGCTCTTCCAATTCCATTATACACATTCTCATGAATAGAATATTCAAGCCTTTAGTTAGCATAAACAAGATCCAACATCAAACTGGAGAATTTTGTTTTGGTAAGTTCTGTTTCTGCCTTTCTTTTTATTCTTATTATTGAATGCAATAGTTATCGATGAAAAGAAAATTCATGTTCAAATCTCTAAGTTTAACCATTTACGTTATTATAATGGGTTTTATCATCTTAAGAATTGACTGGTTGTCGATTCTCATCTTGCAAGCCCATAGAACATTGAGGTAAGAACAACTAATGAACCTCTCTCTTTTATCTTCTGTTATACTGAAACAAATCATTTTTACATATAATAATGGAATTTTATTTATTTAACAAATAAAATATCATATAAATTGCACATAATATATTCTTTTTATTTACTGGTTTACGGCAAGTAAAAAGAAAAACAGACGAAATTATCTACCAACATTTAACAAATTTAAATATTTTAAAAATATATTTATGTGCCTTTCAACCTAGTTTTTTATTTGACTTTAGTTTCTTTAAAATGTGGATTTTATATTTATAGAAAACTTTGAAAATTTGATTGTTATTTGTTTAAATTAATAATTAATGATAACAATCAATGTTATTTTATATATGTATGTGAAATTCGTATGATATATATTAATGATAACAATTAATGTTATTATATATATATGTGGGTGAATTTTGTATTATATATATATATATATGTATATTGGAATTGTTATTATTATAATATGTTTTATAAACTATACTTTTAGTTGTGAGTATTAATTTTGTACAATGCTGATAAGTATCAATACCAATTTTAAAATAATTGCAGTAAAAGTTAATAAACTCATATGAAGTTATTTTGATTATACAACAGTGTAAAGAACTGGACATAATTAGTGTATATACTATTTATCTTTATGTTTAAAATATTATTGAAATAAAAACTTATGTCCCATTACTCTTTAGATTTTATTTCAATATTTTTTTTCTAAAATAAAAATGAATTTTAATAATATTAAATTTTTTATTTATTATCTTTTACAACATTAAATGCAAGATTTATAACAGAATTTTTAATTCATTATTTCATTAATTTAATATAAATCTCATTTTGATGTATAAAATATACATTAAATTCCATAACATTTAAATTTAATGTGAGTATATTATAAGCAGAAATAAAAGTGAAATATGATTAGATCAAATTAATTGCTAATGTATAAAAAATTCAAACAACCTCAAAAATCACATTTTAATATGTTACTTTAAAATATTTTTTTAAATAAGGAATTAATATTATTATTTATGTTTAAGTATAATTTATTATATATATATATAAGTTAATGTATACACAATGATGTAGAAGTGGTCCACTGATCCATCATGTGCTCAACTAATCAAAATAAATGTAACGGCACACATGAGATACGACAGCGTTTCGGCTTGCTATGGCCTCGGTTACAGATAAAGTCAAAGTACATTTTTTATTTATTTTTGTTTTTGCTGAGAGTGCATTATTTAGGCGTGACCTTTCTCGTAAACCGAAAACTCAGGCAATTACTGTTCGCATCTGGATGCCCACCATGCCCAACCTTACCCTTCCCATTCAAATCTTCTTTTTCATTTTTCCATTATTATTATTTTCTTTTTGAACCTACCTTTATAGTATAAAGGATAAATATGGAAAATAAAAAATAAATTTCCTAAATTCCTACATAAATGATAAAATCTAAAAGCAGAAATTTCTTTAGATCTTCGGAAAATAAAATTGGGTTAAGAAGACAAAGAGACATGAGTGCTACACCTTGGGGTGAGCGTTTGAAGGTTGATGCAGAAACCCTTTAACCAAAGGTCTCTCATATCGCAACAACCCAGCCCTATTCCTATTCCTATTCCCATAGGACCCCATTTCTTGTAACCCCACCACACAACTCTCTCAAGTGTCTTTTTTTCTCCTATTTACCAAATTCTTCCCTTTGAACCCAATCTTTTTCGTATTAGAAAAAAGAATATTAAAAATGGTTTGGGGTGTGATTTTAATTTGGGCACGGGACCTGACCCCATTCCCTCTTTCTTCCAATGTCTAAAACCTAGAGCCGCACTTGGTATATACAAATATATAATTATGAATTATGCATACCATCTATCTATCTATCAATCACTAAGCAGTAGCCCCAGTGAGAGTGTGCGAGGCATCGATTAGGGAAAAAGAGGCACAACATTTTTCACATAAAAAACCAAAACCATTTTCACCCACCCATCCAACCACCACCACCTCTCTAATAGACCCAGCAAAATACTGACCCTGACCTTCGTGCGTAAACTTCCCCCACTCTTATTTTTAAGGTACATTACCACTACCCCTTTTTATTTTCTCAATTTTCGCTTAGCCAATCTTATTTATATTCTTTTTAATGTCACATATTTTCCAGTCAATTTGGTTATGGTGTCTGACCTAGCTCATCATCCCTTATATGCATATATTTTGTGTACCTTATATATTATATAGCCAAAAAAATTTAAAAATTTCTCTATAGGTAACAGAAAAAGACGTACTAGTAATGGCAGGAGGCAAGATCTTACCCCTTTTCGTTCAACGTTTTAAGCAGCACCTCTATTTAGTCGAGGGTATAATTGATTGATGCCCGGTTTTTCTTTTACGATTCTGCACATCTTTTTTCTCGTTCTTTAGCCATGCAGTTACATTACATGCTCATCATCTTAATACAGTATATACTATGGATTTTGATTAGGGTTTATCATCGTGTTACTAGCGTGCCCACAATAATAATGCCGGGATTTAAGCCAATTTCACTGTTGGGTCTTCGTCATTAAGGGTTTTGGTGGCGAATGTGATTTGATAAAGATCTCGACCTTAATCGGGCTTTGTGCCTGTTAAAACTGAGAACTTTAAAAGCTTTGTCTGCACATTTTTTTTTTGCTGGTGCGATTTACACCTCTAATCATTTAATTTCTACCCTAACAGGTTGAATAAAATTTTGAAATTAAATTTGGGGTGTGGGTTTAAGGGTTGAGCTTCGAGAGTCAGATATAAATGATGTTAGGCATAACTCTCTGTTTTGATCATAGCTTGGATTTGTTTTGAGAATCTTTCCTCTAATTAATTTGGGCTTGAAGATTAATTATTTCGTTCAGCCCTGAAATTCCATTAAGGGAGAATTAATTTCTCTAATGCTAATAAAGTACAAATCTACCTGAACTCGACACAATAACTCGGAATCATGTAGTATTCTTGCAGAGCGAGTATTAATTCAAATTTCCATACAAAAATAATTCGCTAAGGAGTTAGGCGTGAACTATTTGTCTTTTCAAAATTCATTCATAAATAAGACTAATTTTTTAAATGATGCTTAAGTTATTAAAGCCCGTTGTTTATTAGACGATTTTTGTTATTGGGGGTCTTAATCAAGAAATTGTGGATTCTCCTTCTAGTTTACATTGAACAGATTGAAACAGGGGTTGTATTAGCCAATTCAGAAAGTTGAGTTGCCAACCCCTACACCCCGAGAGTCGGGGAGGATGATGCACCATATTATGTTATTTATACATAGTTTATGCTGTTATTCTTATTATAATTCGTTGCATTTAAATTTTTGGATGATGATAAAACTTATTTTTGAACCATCCTGCATATGGTTCTGTTTTACTGATTTGAACTTGTTCATTTTTTGTTTTATGAACTCGTTAATGCCATTGCCTTGTGCAGTCATAAAAAGAATCCACAAACATGTATTGTAATTGATGAACTAATAAATTTTATATGTACGCAGTACTAGTTACATGAAACTCCGTCAAGAATTTAAATAATCTTGAAGGATATTTAATTGAAAATTTGAATTAAGTCCTGACCAAATTGTGATGCATTTATTAAGCTCACTTTTAAAGTGTTTGTGCTTCATATTTTTAACATCAATGAATTTTTTAAAAATTAATTATTAGCAATTAAAAATATTATGACCATGAGATGTTTTTTTTTTTTTTTTTTTTTTTTTCTCTAGAGTTTAACTGTGTTTTCGTTAACAATGTTATTTGTGGTAGAGTATTTATTTAGTCATGGTTCACTATGCAAGTTGTTGCCTCAGTCGAGTGTCTGAGAATAATAGTTTACAATTATATTGGATGCACAGTTATTTTCTTCATCTACTGACTGATTTTTCTAGAGGTTATGCTCTGTTGTTAATGGTTATTCAGGAATACAATGATGTACCATAATTTTCTTTCGAAGTTCAAATAATCATGCTACTCTTCGCTAGAATTATGGATAGTGATGAATACACACACATGCGCATACATGAGCACTGGACATCCAATTCCCTAATGCACTATTACGACTGCAAAAATTTGATTCTCCTTCAAACCTAAGAATCTTTTTTGCTGGCCCCTGATTTTAGTACGTGGTAGCAATGTTATCTGAACTCTGATAAAAAAGCAGGGCTTATTTATTTTTTCCTGAATAGACATCAGCAACAGAAACTAACATGTTGAAACACTTGGGAATAGATTAAACTAATAATTGAAGATTAATATAGTTTTAAATTTGCATTATTGTCAAGGTCATTCTGGTCCTTGATTCTACTAGTATGGACTACAATGGAGTGGCATGGTTATCATGGAGGTAAATGACATTTCAATATTAACCTCTACAAATACGTCAATAGGTGAAACTAATAATTATGGATTTAATATAAATCTTATTGAATTTAAAGGAAGGGTGCTACTACAAAAAATTCTAATTCCTATGAAAACTAAATGCATTCTTGGCAAGGTAATCATGGTTCCTGTCTCCCTGATTCTATTATATCGTAGCAAGGTTGTGAGCTCTGATAGGAAACAAGGCATTTTGATTTATGCTCTCCTGAATAGACCTCAGAAACATAAATTAACATCCAGACTCCAACATATACCTGTCAGTAGGTTAAATTAATAATTGTGAGTCTGATAAATAAGCATTAATATTCTACTCTGCAATCAACATTTTCCTTGAAATGGTTGTACTGATGATTCAATGCTTCGATGCTTCCAATTTGTTAATATAAAAATTTAAGAGGGAAACTTGATATGTTAATTCTTTTATTGGTTCTATCATGTTTATATCTCTTTATTTGTATTTAGAAATCATTGAAACTCCTAAAATGGATCTTCATAAACTCTTATTTTTTTAACCACTTTCTGTTTCTTGGAATTTTGGACTAATCCAGATGAGTTTTACTTTTGTTTTTTTTCATGTCAAAAGGACATATATGGTGTTTTTATGAATTCTACAACATATTGTCTGAACACATGAATTTTCTGTGATAACATTTAAGTTTGATGGCACTCCTTGGTGCAACTAAGGTTACTGTCTTGTCAGAAGAAGATTCTAGTTGTAGAAAGTAGTAACATTTCTGTTTGCGTGGTGTGGGGTAAGGTTATGTACTTCTATCAATCTTAGATAACAAAGTGGTGGAAGCTTTGTGAATTGAGCTACCTTTTGCTTTTTTTAAAAAAAAAATTTGACCTTCTTGTGCCATGAAGTTTCCATATAATTTATTTCTCTTATTTTGAACTTCTTTTTTTGTAAATTACCATGGCTAAAACTTCATTGTCTGACTTTTTCACTGAATCTCATTTACTTGAACAGAGTGGTGAGATACAGAGTCATCAGGCATAGCATGCGAAATATCATATACCAAACTCTACTCTAGAAATAGTCTCATGGAAGTGCTTCCTTGTTCTGGTGTTCAATATGCTGGGGAATCTGATTGCACTCAGCAGAGTTCAGGAACTGCTTTTGTCTATCAGGAAGAACCTAATTGTGCTGAAAATAGTGAGCAAGTCAAACTGGTAGCTGCTCAACTGAATGAATCATCACAAAAAACGCAAGGGCCTCAGATAGAACGGCTAGGTGGTTTGTCAACTAATTCAGATTGTGAATGCATTGGAGCTTCATGTTGTGACTGTCAAGTGGATGATCAAAATGACTATTGTGGTTTCCATGATTTTGAAGAAGACATTATAAATGAACCTTGCTTGACATCTGACAACTCTATCTCTGTTGTTGATACAATTGAAAGTGAATCCCCAAACAACAGTCGGGAAGGAGACTTGTCATGTTCTGAACCCAAGTGGCTTGAGGGGGATGGATCAGTGGCATTGTGGGTCAAGGTAAGCATAATTCTTTTTCTGATGATTGATACAATTCTTTCTATGTATTAAGAAACTATTATTAATTCACTACTCTAACTGATCTTGAACGCCTGATCATGAGAAATTATTCATGAATATCTTGGTCACATTATGTTTCTGTCAAAAACCTCCTCAGGCATGTTTCATTATTGTTTTAGAAAATTGTAAGATTTACACTCTGTTAAAAGATGGAAAATGAAAAATGCAAGCCTTGCTGATTTATTTTCTTTTTGACTTCTCCGTCTTTTCTAGTGGAGGGGGAAGTGGCAGGCTGGTATCCGGTGTGCAAGGGCTGACTGGCCGTTATCAACCTTGAAAGCAAAACCAACACATGAAAGAAAGAAATATTTTGTTATATTCTTTCCACATACAAGGATTTATTCTTGGGCGGACATGCTGCTCGTTAGATCAATTAATGAGTTTCCCCATCCCATTGCTTATAAGACTCATCAGGTGGGACTGAAAATGGTAAAAGACTTAACTGTTGCACGGCGGTTTATAATGCGAAAGCTAGTTGTTGGCATGCTGAACATGGTCGATCAGTTTCCTTTTAATGTATGCGACGATGATGACACTATTTCCTTTTTTCCGCTCCTTTTCTTGCAGTCTCTCTTTCTCTCTCTTATATATATATATATTTATATTCATTCACTTTTTAAATGGAGGGTTTTTCAATACATACAGGCTTTGACAGAAACTGCTCGTGATATGAAGGTCTGGAAGGAGTTTGCCATGGAGGCTTCTCGTTGTAATGGTTATGCTGATTTTGGGAGAATGCTTCTAAAGCTGCATAATGTAAATTCTAATTCTTGATGATAATTTTTGGTGTAGGGAGTTTCTTTTAGAGCTTGAACTTGATGACTGCTCAATACTTGTTTTATTAATGTATTACAGTTGTTGAGTATAGTCGTATGTGTAGATGTTGACATGATTTAGCAATCAGTACTTTTTTCCATTGTTTTGCTAAAACTGTAAGGATCAGTATATTTAATTGGAAACTTAAATTGCTAAAATTTGTTTTGTCATAATGTTTGAACTCCCTCTAGCTATCTTTCTCTGCTGGTTTATACACTGAGTGTCAGAATAAACAAACAGATTTCAAGTAGCATGATCAAGTGATGATATGCTTTTTATTGATTTGCAATAAGTTTGCCCGTTAGTTTATATTTTAAGTCTATTAAAAGTGAAAATTGGTAATATTTTAATCTTGAACTTTATGCACAAAGAATTAGTGTCGAACATTAATTGATAGGGTTGCAATGCATTGAAAGATTATTTAATGGTTAAGATTTGGATATATGTTGGACATTGAAAGAATGAAAACTAAGCATTAATCATTCTTTTGCTTATCTTTGGCATGTGAAGTTTGGGCATTCGTAAGTGCTTTATTAATTCTGTATTTGTTAATAATCTTTTTTACATGTTTATAGGTCTCTCATTCTCTTATTTCGTATTGTTTCTGCAAGCTTCTGATTATTTTTCTCGGATAGTACTGGTTCTTTTTATGCCATGTTAGAGGATACCACACCATTTCTCTCCCTCTCCTTTCTATGACGTGCTCATGTGTGTTGGAGTACCTTAGTATCATGTCGTACAACCAGTCATGAAGTAATTTCTACTTTGCATGGTATATCATGTATTTCATTATATCATCACGAAATAAGGAACATTTCGTTTTTTTTTGCCATGTTCTTATATATGTGCCTTTTCTTACTCTCTCTCTCTCTAGATATAGAAATAGATATAGATATAGATATAAATATAGATATAGATAGACAGATAGATAGGTAGAGAGAGAGGGGGAGAGCTTGACCTGGTATCTCCTCAATAAAGTACATTATCCATTTTTCTTTTTCCCTTTTAAGATTTAATATCTTGTACTTGGCTTAGCATATTTTACCTGTATTTGATAATTTTAGCAAGTACATCAATATTAGATTTGACTGATGGCTGAATTACCAATACTTTTGAAGTTGAATGCTGATAACTACAGTATGCTTTGCATAGTCTCTGCAATTTATTTCAGTTGAGCTATGTTATTGCTATAAAGTTTTGTATGTCCTAATACTATTATTTTTCTTAATATAAAGGTAACAATGATTGCTTCCATGAATTTTGTCTATTATTTTCTTTGTGTGACTGATGAAGTTCAACGCATTGTTGTTTCTTACAGAGCATACTGCAGCACCATATAAATGTTGACTGGTTACGGCATTCTTATCCCTCTTGGGCTGAAAGATGTCAGAGTGCAAATAGTGCTGACTCAGTGGAGCTACTGAAGGAGGTACCTTGTGATTCTGACTACCAATTCATATATTAGAATCCAGAAAAATGGATTATGTTCGTACTGCATGGTCACTATTGCAACTAGCATACTTTTGCTCATAAAAGATGATTCGATACCAGTAAAAAAAGAATAGAATACTGCAATGCATATAATTTCTGAGTAGCTAAAGGATGTCTAAGGACTTTTTGGTCACGTTTTATCTTGCTTCCTTTCTTTCTGTCATAAACCAAAGTGAATATAGTAGAATTTGGATCTCTTACTATTGTTGAGTAATAGGATGTGGTTGTGTTAAAGAGAGAAGCATTTGTTTTTATCAAATAAGGACCCACCATGATTGGTTGTATTGTATGTCCCACCAGCTATCTAACTTCTAACATACAACAAATAAAGAAAAAAAGTTAATCTCTTCATCCCAAGGAACCAAATGGACTGATGCCCTGTAAATAAAGTGATTAGATAATGACAAATACAATTTTCATAATGTTCTGCTCTTCGGTTTCAACAGAAGTCCATAAAATATACTTACGCTCCTTCAAATTATCTGCATTTTATCTCTTCGAATAGAGCCGAAAAGAATAAATATTTTAATCCAACTTTATCCTACCCTGTTGTTATCTCTACTGGAAGGAATAAGAGTAAACATTAATGAAGTGATAATGTTATTTTGAGTATTTCAATAGAGGTTAATTTTTCTCAGATACAGATATATTTTTCTGCAGTTGGGAGTATTTAATAACTTTCTCAATATGTATGTATAACCTTCAATGACAGATATCATGAAATATAGGTAGTATCATGTTAGCAAAAATATGTAAGGAGGGCATAGGATTTGAAGGGAATGAAGTAGCAGCTTGTTTCATTTAGTATTAGCAAACCAAATAATTGGCAAAAGAACCTGGTGTAGTGCAAAGAGTGACTTGTAATTTAGTGATATCCGATATGCACTGACCAAGTGATTGGATATTTTCTATGTTCGTGTATGAATTCATCAAGTACCGGTAACATATGTGTGCCTAGTACAGGTAAGAACCACTTAGGATTACCTCTGCATCATAGCTACTAGTCGATCTATTACAGCTGTTTCCATTAGTTTCACTTTCTATTCTAGTTTATCAAAATAAACCCAAAAGAGATTATACTGATTTTAATCTGTATTAATAAGATCATGAAATAATCATAAAATGCTTTGCCAGCACTTAGTAGAGACACATGCAAACATATCCTAAGAAACAGAGGGAGGTTCACAGGAGTAAAGAGAGTGTTGCTTCATCACTCAGTTTTAGAAAGAATAGAACAATTAATTGATTCTGTTAGCATTCTATTAATGTTTTTAATTGCACTTCTTCAGTTTTTAAAATATTTAATACTGTTTCAGTTTCCTTATTTTTGGAACCGTAATACTGTCTACTTATATACCTTGTAAGTAACGAAATATCTGTAATATAACTACCGTAAAAATAGATCCATGTAGTTTTGTTTTCTCCTTTCCTATCTTTCGTGAGCCCTATCACTAGGGCCTTAAAGTATCTAGAATATAAAACTTATTGTGATTCCTCTTCAATAAAATACATAGTTTAGATGGTTTGTCTGTTGGTTTCAGTAAAAAATGAAATCTGTATATTTAGTTTCCTCGTTAGGTTGACTGAGACTATCCCCTGCCATCTGGAAATTTCAGTTTGTGAATCCTTTCCTGAAATACTGTACTTCGCCAATATAGACAATTTGGCTAATGTTGTGCTTATTTTAATATGCTTAGACTGAAATGACTTGTCAAATTTCGATTACAAGCAACAATTAGTGCCCATCCCCTGTTTAAACAGTTGTCAATTTTTTTTTCCCAATATGTTTGGTTGATTTTATTCCTTATTCTTTTTCAGGAATTGTTTGATTCTATTTTGTGGAATGGGATCAATACTCTCTCTGATGGACCAGTGCAATCAACATTAAGTTCTGAATGGAAAACCTGGAAGCATGATGTAATGAAATGGTTTTTGACACCACCTTCCTTATCGATCAGCAAAGACACACAGCAACAGAGTTCTGATGATCTGTACCGGGCAAACCTTCAGGTTTGTAGAAAAAGGGCCAAACTTGAAGTTCGTCGGGCAGATACACATGCTTCACAAGTGGAAATCAAGGCCCAAACTGTTGATCTTCAGGCTGACCCTGGCTTCTTTAAGAATCAGGGCACACTGAGCACATTAGCAGCTGAATCTTGCAAACAGGAAGGTGTTAGGGAGGTGTCTATGGCAACTGATTCACCTGGTCATTTGGTCGATAAATGGAATGAAATTGTAGTTGAGAATACTGATTCCCATTTTTTGCATACCAAAGAAATGGAATCAACACCTACTAAGGAAATGACTGTTGCTAAATCTGTAGAATCTGGTAGTAAGAATCGACAATGTATAGCTTATATCGAAGCAAAGGGAAGACAGTGTGTGAGATGGGCAAATGATGGTGATGTGTACTGTTGTGTACATTTATCCTCCCGATTTTTGGGCAGCTCAACAAAATCTGAAAAGCCTGTTCCACTTGATACTCCTATGTGTGAAGGCACTACTGTTCTGGGCACTAGATGCAAGCATCGTGCCCTACCTGGCTCTTTATTCTGTAAGAAACACCGGCCACATGCTGAGACAGAGCAGATCTCAAATATACCGCAGAATACACTAAAGAGGAAACATGAAGAAAATTATACTGGTTCAGAGGGCATTCTCTCCAGAGACTTGGTATTAGTAAATGTTGAAAGTCCACTGCAAATGGATCCAGTGTCATCCATTGGTGGTGATTCCGTACATGGAGAAAACAACTTTAATGAGAAGCCCATGCATTCTGAACATGATCATAATGCAATGGAGTCACTGCTCTGTATGGGTTCTCCTCCCTATGATAAGATGAATCCTTGTAGGGAAGGTCCTAAACGGTATTGCTTGTACTGCGAAAGCCACCTCCCTAGTTGGCTTAAGCGTGCAAGAAATGGTAAAAGTAGAATAGTATCAAAAGAAGTGTTCACAGAACTTTTGAGGGACTGCAACTCATGGGAGCAAAAGGTACATCTGCATAAAGCATGTGAACTTTTTTACAAGCTTCTTAAAAGCATTTTGTCATTAAGAAACCCTGTTCCTAAGGATGTCCAATTTCAGTGGGCTTTGACTGAAGCCTCTAAAGATTCTAGTGTAGGAGAGTTTTTTAAAAAGTTAGTTCACAGTGAAAAGGCCAGAATGAAGTCAATATGGGGATTCAATGGTGATATGGATATATCCTCTGTCATGGAAGAACCACTACTGTTGCCATCCACAAACAATGATCACTATGATAAGGAAAATGCCATTAAGTGTAAGCTATGCTCTGCAGAATTTTCTGATGACCAAGAACTTGGTAACCATTGGATGGACAGTCATAAAAAGGAGGCACAGTGGCTGTTTCGAGGCTATGCATGTGCCATTTGTCTGGATTCATTTACTAACAAGAAACTGTTGGAAACGCATGTTCAGGAGAGACACCATGTGCAATTTGTTGAACAATGCATGCTTCTCCAGTGCATTCCTTGTGGGAGTCATTTTGGAAATACTGAACAATTATGGCAGCATGTTTTATCAGTTCATCCTGTTGATTTTAAACCATCAAAAGCTCCTGAGCCGCAAACTTTATCTACTGGTGAAGATTCTCCAGTAATACGTGATCAGGGTAATTCAGCCCCTTTGGAGAATAATTCTGAGAATACAGGTGGCTTTCGGAAATTTGTTTGCAGGTTCTGTGGGTTGAAATTTGATTTACTACCTGACCTAGGTCGACATCACCAAGCTGCTCATATGGGGCCTAATCTGGCAAGCAGTCGCCCTGCAAAGAGAGGAGTTAGATATTATGCATACAGATTAAAATCTGGCAGACTTAGCCGCCCCAGATTTAAAAAAAGTTTGGCAGCAGCATCATACAGGCTTAGAAATAAGGCTAATGCTAATTTAAAGCGAAGCATTCAGGAAAGAAACTCACATGGCACAGGAGGAATAACCATACAACCTCATGTTCCTGAAACAACAAACATTGGTAGATTGGCAGAACATCAATGCTCAGCTGTTTCAAAGATTTTGTTTTCAGAGATTCAGAAGACGAAACCTCGGCCAAACAATCTTGATATTTTGTCAATTGCTCGCTCCGCTTGCTGCAAAGTTAGCCTTGTAGCATCACTGGAGGAGAAATATGGAATTCTTCCCGAAAAGCTCTATTTGAAGGCAGCAAAACTTTGCAGTGAGCATAATATTTTGATAAGTTGGCATCAGGAGGGTTTTATTTGTCCTAGAGGTTGTAATGTATTAAAGGCTCAAGCTTTGCTATCTCCTTTAGATTCTCTTCCTAATAGTTCTGTAATGCCCAAAGCTGTAAATTTATCTGATACTACAAGTGATAAGTGGGAGGTGGATGAATTCCACTGCATCATCAATTCACGAACTTTAAAGTTAGGTTCACTGCAAAAAGCTGTGGTCTTGTGTGATGACATTAGCTTTGGGAAGGAATCAGTTCCGGTGATTTGTGTAGTTGATCAAGAACTTGCGCATTCTCTTCACAATGGCTGTAACGGACAAAATGTAAACCCTTCTAGGCCTTGGGAGAGCTTTACCTATGTTACAAAGCCAATGCTTGATCAATCCCTCATTCTTGATTCAGAGGTAGTTCACTGAGACTTAATTTGTTCTTTGATCAAATTCTAACCAAGAGGGACAATGAATCTAAAATAGATCATGTTGTACTAAGTTTTTTGTAAAATTCTGTTACTTGTGAAATCTATCTAGAGTCTAGACTGTCAAGTACTTCTTAGGCACACAAGCAATGTTAGATTTCTACATAATGCCTTTTCTCTTTTTTTTTTTGGAGTTTAAGAAATAAAGATTTTGTACATTACCCCGTTTCTTTTAATTGATTTTTAATATTATTTAGCGTATCTATTTATTGGCAGAGTCCGCAACTGGGATGTGCATGTTCATACAATACCTGCTGTCCTGAAACTTGTGATCATGTGTACCTTTTTGGCAATGACTATGATGATGCAAAAGACATATATGGGAAACCAATGCGTGGCAGGTTCCCATATGATGAGAATGGTCGAATAATCCTGGAGGTAAGTTATTTTCATTTATTAAACTGTTCTATACAAAATCTGAACTAAGAATTAATTTTGCATCTGTTATGCTGTACTTAGTGATGATATATCTAGTACTTGCTAAAATACTGAATAATTTTATCTCTTTCATTACTTCTTACTTGAATGGTTCTGTTTTCTAATAGTATTATGGCTGCTTTGAATGTATTGACTTACCTCTGTTAGCAATAACATGACGTGGGATCTTGTCTTATTTTTGAAAATTACTTACATGATATTTTTAAACATCGTTATTACGTGATTTTGCCTCAGGTTCCCTTCATAGATCAGGGGCATATACAGAAAATTTCTGCTTTTATATTTATTTTCTATTTCTGTTATTTATTAACAAATTTTCATTTTTGTTCAATTATGGGGATTGTCCTAAAACAACTGCAGGAAGGTTATCTTGTCTATGAGTGTAATCACATGTGCAGATGCAATAAATCCTGTCCAAATAGAGTATTGCAGAATGGAGTACGAGTCAAATTGGAAGTCTTTAAAACAGAGAAAAAGGTTACTCTTTTTTTATTAACCCGAATACTTGTCAAATCACAAGGCTTGCTACATTGACTTTTATGCTGTGATTTGTAGGGATGGGCAGTAAGGGCTGGTGAAGCTATTCTACGTGGCACATTTGTGTGTGAATACATTGGAGAAGTTTTAGATGTGAAAGAGGCCCATGAAAGGCGTAGAAGGTTTACATTTCTTCAAGATGTGTTCTCTTTTAAATTAGTTGATGTTTCCACACTTTATACTGACTCGGACTGTATCAATACCAGATATGGCACAGAGCATTGCAGTTATTTCTACAACATCGATGCTCGTGTTAATGATATGAGCAGATTGATTGAAGGACAGGCTCAGTATGTAGTTGATGCTACTAAATTTGGAAATGTTTCAAGATTCATCAATCATAGGTGAGCATTTTGCTACTTAACATACTGTTTGACATGGTTTTGCTAGCAACCTGGTTCATTAATGGATTTTTTTGCTATACGAGCAGATTTAAAATGGCAGTTGGTAAAATATTATGATTTCCTTCTTTTCTTCAATCTAACTTGAATTACTTAACAGAAATTGTAGGTCTTGAATTCATTTTTGGCGAGGCATGTTGCTTATTTCACCATGCATGAATCCATGCTACTTGCTATTATGTATTATGCTCTTAATGAGCTGTTAAAAGTGTCGTGGACCGTCACGTTGTCGTCAATATCATCATAATATCATGATGACTGTATTTCTGCTTTTCTGCTCTTTACAAATAGATGCATTGTAGGGAGACTAGTGCTTTTTTTGGCTAGTGAATATTCACACGTTTCTATTGGTACCCACGTTATTTCCCGGCAACAATTAAGCGCAGTAATGTGATAAAAATTAACTATTATTTTTTTTATCAACGATGATTTTGTTTAATTCGACAAAAGCCTAAACTTTTGTGATTAGCAACTATACTGCATTCTGATTTTTACATCCTACATGTACGTTATGTTGGTTTGCACTTACAATTTGTTGTTGTTGTAGTTGCACCCCAAATCTTGTCAATCACCAAGTTCTTGTAGAGAGCATGGATTCTGAACGCGCACATATCGGGTTTTATGCAAATCGAGATGTAAGCACTCTCCTCTATAGGACTATTTTCTTTAAAAGAATCCAACTTATATGATGCTTTGAGAATTTCTACTTGCAAACTCTTTTTTTCATTTGATATGTTATAAGAAACATTATATATGAAGAGACTATATCATAAATATCGATGCTCACATCTCTATTAAAATGTTACCCTGCTCTGCTGATGGAAAGAAAAAAAAAGCCGGCTTATTTGCTTACTATGTCCTGGTTGATGGGTGGACAATGGTATGCATGGACGTAATGAACATCGCACAACAATGCCAAGTTTCGTCCCTTGTTTATGAAGAATATTCAGTCCTGCATGTTATGTTGTGAACAATGAACAGAATTTTAGTAGCTTCCTTGTATGCCATGGATTACATTTCGCTTTGTTCTTGTTGACAGATTGCTTTGGGTGAAGAGCTTACATATGACTACCAGTACGAGCTTGTGCTTACAGAAGGATCTCCTTGTCTTTGCGAATCCTTGAAGTGTAGGGGGCGCCTTTATTAGAACCAGAATCTGTGCGTTGTTGCAACAATATTTTCGGATTGTCAATTTGGTAGACAAATGGTTTGCTCAGCATAAAGGATTCCAATCCGGAACGGTCCAACCCTGAAGTATTCTATTAGTTTTGATTTGATCTTCCAACAAATGAGGAAAAATCAATCACCTGAGGAAGGCAACTTGTAAGGAGTTATCTATATTCAAGTGATTTGGATTGATTGCCATGTACAATCTTTATCTATCCCCCTCTGGAAGAGTAGGCATGTTTTTGCAGTTTAGTGCGCAATTGTTCCCTTTTCTCTTGCTTTATTTTCCAATATTTCACTCTAGTGCCTGATGTCATGAAATAATTTGGCAATGCCTCACTCCTTTTCTCCCCTTGTCACCCTTCCACAACCAAGAAAAGAAACCCCCAAAAGTTCAGAAAAGGCTGTCTAGATTGGCAATTGCTATTTCTCCATTTTTATGACATGGTTCTTAATTTCTTTAGCAGTTTCGGGATTGTAAATATTTTAGCGTTTAACTTATTCGCTCCTCCTTTTCATTGCTAAGTAACTTATTCATAGAAATAGATCCCGTGTAATTTGTGTCATTTAAATATGAAGATCTTGTCTGATATCAATATATCAATTGATGTAATTTATTTGTCTACCAAGTAAAAGCAAAAAATATCAATCAATTTTAAAAGTTCTTAAAATTTTTTAACTATAATTATTTTATTTTATAATATATCGAATACATTTTATGACCTGAATGCCTGAATAAAGTTCGAACTTAATTCATGTTATTGATTTCGAATTTAATTCATGTTATTGATAAATATAGTGGACACTGCCAAGTCAAATCTATTTACTTTCCTTCTTACATTTTAGATAGTTCAAATTCTTTATATTAAAATTAATAATACTAATGTTATTCATGCACTGATATTTTGTATCAGTTTACATTTACGAAGTTTTGCCTTAAAACTAACATTATTTTTTCATAGTTTGTACACTTGATGCAAAATATATGAAACGCGTTATTCTATTAACAAAATCAACAGAATATTGGTCTAGTGATTGATGAAGAACTACTTCTCAAGCAGGTAATGCCTACATTTCATTCAACATTTAGAACGAATAGATGCATAATTTGGATATTTCTTAACAAAATAATTTTACGTAAGTTCAACATTGAGTGGAGTGTACATGATAGTCAGGCACAACCCAAGCAAGAATTGCTGGGGATGGAAGCGTGCATCTTGCCATAAGAAAACATATTTGAAGTTTAGCTGAGAGGATACTTGATTTTGATTGTAGAAAAAACTGACTTAAAATATTAAGGTCTACTTACAGGTAGATTAAGTTGTCAACTTGAGCCACTTAGTGCAAGTTTGAAAACTATTGCGAACGCATTTTTGAACAAAAATACTCTCTGTAATTTTTTGTTTGATCGTTGTTTTAGAAGAAATCAACAATAATCCAAAAATAAGCCCTTAATGGTCAAGACAAAGTTTATCTGTTCTAACTTGACAGTCAGATTAATGTGTACTAATCAATCGGAGTTATGACTTATGATTAACATATTAAAATCACTTTGTCCTAGCAAAGGTTACGGTGACAAGATTTAAGAAAAAAAAAAAAAAAAGGGGAATGTGTACACAAGTGGTGCTTCTATATGTAACATCATGGAATTTACATGTAATGGCTTCCATTTTTCTCCCTTACAAGTTACAACTGTCTCCTGGATTCCCTATCCATTATTCTGCTGTATCATATGTCAAAGTGTTCGAGTACAACTTTGAAATACGAAAATAATATATATTTCACACACCCGTAGACAAATTATGCCAATCTTTCTGTTCAGTTCGGATGAGCTGATGCAGTTAGTGAGACTAATGATGAAGGCACGTGAAATTGTGAAAAGCAAAAATACCAATCCATGCAGCCTAGAAAAAATCACTGACACCAAGAAAGTTAGCTAGGAAATTCCATAAGAGTTAGAAACCAATATATCTTATACAGTGTGAGGCTCACTCCACTGAACAAAGGCTTTGTGTGCGAAATGGGAAGGCCATTGAGGGGACACAAACTGAATAACCATGTGGTTGATGCTGCCATTATCTATTCCTTGACCGTGAGAACCTAAATAAGGGTCCAAGTGCACCAAGGCTTTTCCAAATTGTAATAGTTCAAGTAAAAACAACAGGACCGAAGCATAGACTATAGTATTCAACTGCTGCTGACACAACATGATTGCATTCTCTCTATATAACTAAAATATAGTATTATACTTCAACTAGAGTTGTATGCAACGTGAGTCATGTCATGACATGTCCATTAGGTTAAGTAGTAACTAGAAATTGCAAGTGTTCAATAAGAGAAATCTATATTTGGAGATTCTTCATGGATACCAAAGTTCATTTACTGAATATGTCTCTTAACTTGCATAAAGACAGAATGCAACAAAAAATAAATTTTGAATTTAGTTTTGATTTGAATATGTTTTGGTAGAAAGAGGGGGATCCACTTCGTGCCATCAACTCCCTGAGGTGTTGCTTTCAAAGGTGCAGCCTATGTAGATGAAAGGAACCCGTCCCAAATGGATGTGCATGGATCCTCTGCAGTCCAAAAATGAATTGCAACCTAACAATTTGAATCTAGAGGGCTTCATTAACACCACACAATTATTTATATTGTTCAAACAAACTTAATACTTTAAGGGTGAAGATCCATAGAGTTTGAAAGCAATTGTAGAGGATCAGAATCCTCCAAAATGGACACACAAGAGGTCAGGGTCAGGGACCCGCATGGACCTCTTGTTGACAGACAAATTTGAGAGAGATTGTAGGCAACAACAGCACATACCAATGCCAAACCAATATGTCGGTCACTCTTCTTTCATTCATGTACTAAAAAAAATGATAACCTTCAACCAATACCTTGTCTCCTTGGGCCTTAGCTCCATGCTTCCCCAATTGTTTCTCTTGGTAGAGAGCTTACATAAATTATCATGATTTATGAATGGCCTAGATTCTCACCTATCTTTGTTGGACATATTTTGATTACGATGTACATGATTAATGGTATCCACTAATTAGGTAGTGAGTTGTGCTTAACCGAAACATAGTGTGTCATGGTTTGGTACTAATAATTGGTTAGGTGCATATGTAATCTCTATAAAAAAAGGGATGTTATTAGGCTGAAAAGTTTAGAGCACATGGCAGAAGGTTTGTTAGTAACATCAAAATTTGGGAGCACTGAATCTTGGGTGGGCCAAAAAGGCAACAATTCCAGGGCAGCAGAGGCCACTTATCATGTGATTGGAATTTCTGATTCCTGATGACGAAAACACGTTTCTATCTTTCTATCCTCTTTTTTTTAGAAGTTAGATGGAATCGCTGCAAATCTCTATGATTGCACTAAAGTCACGGCACACACAGCTATGTGTAATTGCATAAAAGATATCATCAAAAGAAATCAAAAATTGTTGAAAATCTACTCTGTCCAAGCCTTTTCCTAATGAGAAATTGCTACAGCTGTGAATTTGTCACTTTTTTCCCAAAAAGTAAACAGCATCTTCCTAATGAAATGTTTCACCGTGCAGCAGCATGGCAAAATTTAAAATTAAGATAGTTTCTGTCATACCTTCAATTATAAACAGGAAAAATCAAGAAAGATATGGTGCCATGTCAATAATGCTTGAGGATAAACTCAGCATTCTAATTCAGTGAGTTTGGGGAATCAAAATATGTCCTTGCCTAAATTCAATTGAAATGAAAGCTGATAGACCCACTTTAAAACCTAATACCAAATTGAACTTTTTTTCGGTGGGAGAACTTCATTCTTTACTTTTCAATGATTCTCTTTTTCATATCACCTACAATACTTGAACCCAACCTCTTGGTAAAGAAGATGGAGTCTAATTTGACCAATATTTTAGTTTCAATTCAAAATTGAACTTTTAAGTTTTCATACAATAAATTGTACATTAACAATAACAAGAAGATGGCAGTTAACCCTTTTTTAAGTTGTAGTTCTTAAAAACAGTCCTTTTTCCTCAACGGATTTTATGAATAATCAAAGACCTGCAATTGTTACAAAAGTTGAGGGCACTTTTCAATGTCTAAGTGTCAATAGAATTAAAAAAAAAAATTATAGCTATAAATATGGTAAGTGATATGATATTACAACAAAAAAAGAACAAAAATAATAAATATTAACGAGTTATTCTTTATACAAGAGTTTTTATTTTTTTCACCCTGTAATTTCTTTATGCACCCATAAATATAAATTTTCCACTTTGTCCTTCTGGTTGATGAAAAATGACTATTATATTGTGCAATTCATAAGTATTTTTTATGAAAAAACTTTCAGATTATAAAATTAGAATACATATTTTATTTTTTAATTATGCAATCTAAAAACTTTTTTTTATCTTTAGATTGTGTGATCTGAAAGTTATTTTTAACTTTTATAATGTAAAATTTAGAATTTTTTTTATGAAAAAAGTTTAAGTTACATAATCTAAAATTATTTTTGACTTTTAAATTATACAATTTAGATTTTTTTTATTAGATTGTGTAATTCAGAAGTTATTTTTTTAAGAAAAAAAAATTTTGAATGGTGTAATTTAAGAGTCTTATATATTAGAACATAGAAAACTTAATTTTTAGTTTTCAAATTTATATAATTTATAAGTTTTTTGTTGTAAAGAATTACTTTTAAATTTTACAATCTAAAAACTTTCTCCCTTGGAGAGGACGAAAACAAACAACATGATAAGGGAATAGTTTGATATTTTACCTGTTCCCGTAAACTATTGAGGTGCAAAAAGAAATGGCTCATCCATTATCCTTCTTATCCAATAAAATTATCTATTATAAAAATATTAAATCAAATTCCTTCATTTAATTATATAATAAATTAATAATTTATCTATTATTTCTTAAAATCAATGAATTCTCTTATTACTAAATATAAAAAATTATTATCAACGTTAATTAAAATGATTTTTTATAATTAAACATTTTTTAATTCATTATTTTTTTCAAAATTATATTTTTAAAGTTGTTCTACATGATTTACCTTTGGAAACTTAAAAAAGAATTAAAATAATTTTTATTTTTTTTTAAAAAATACATTTTTATGGATAGATTCGATATTCATCTATAAAAACATATGAATCAAATTATATTTTATTCAATGGATTGCAATATATTAGTAAAATAAATTGATCTGATCCATTATAATTCAAAATAAAATTTATTTAATACATTCAATTTATATATGTATATATATTTTTTTTTTGAGAAAGTAACCATCCATCTTGTTGAAATCCCAAGTCAGCAATGAAGAACAAGAAATGAAAAGAAGAAGATAGTTAGTAAGCAACATAAGGAACCTCTACGTATGATGCTACAAAGAAAGGTAGTAAGTGATGCAAGGAAATGTTAATAGAGACAAATAGTCAATTAGAGAAGCATTGCACATGAATCACTTTTTATATTTGCATCTTAGCATTTGTTTTTTATTCCAACAAACTAACTTTTCATAAAAAAAAATAAAAATTGTTGCATGTTTTTAGAGTTTATAAGCTAAATGGATTTTATTGTGGTCTCTATAGTTTTGTTTTATTTTTTCAATATTTGGTTTTGCTTTCTATAATCCTTTTTAAAGATTACCCCACTAAAATCTATAATCACCGTTTTTAGTTTATTTTAAAGAAGACAAACAACATCCGTTTTTGGTCTAGAAGTGTTATATACTAGCATAGTACCACAAAATATCAGTTAGTGTTATTTAAAGGATCAGTTTTTTTTTTTTTTCATCAAACACACAAAGTTTGTTTGCGGGTCTTACAAAAGATAGAGATAATCAAAGAAAAAGAAATGTGGGCAACAAATGGTAAAATCTAGGGGACTTAAAAATGAATTTTACACATATAACTTTACCACTCAAAATAGATAAGAGAGAAAGAATATAATTTTAATATATTATAAGTGCACTTCTCTTACTATATGAACTAATTAAAAATAATTCTAGATATAATTTTTAAAAGAACTATTATAAAAGTAAAAAAAGAATATATTTTTTCTAAAGTCATGCAAGTTTCTTATTACCAGTCAATTTAAAACAGTGTATTTTGTTCTGTACTCTCATTTGAGGAAAGTTCTAAAATAACCAGTTCAATGGTTATTGAACCTGTATTTGTTAATTCACCTTTTAAAGTGAGTTAATTTGTTGCGAATAGTTAAAGTGATGGTAATACCCTTTAAACTTATTAGTTCATGTATTATTATTGAAACAATTGTTGGTTAGAAGTAAGGCGATAGGCTGAATGCATGGTACCAAAATAAGAAGAATTGAAAAGGCAACAACGTTGTCTATTCTTAGAAGATTCATATTTTTGGGTTTGGATTTTAGGACAACCCATCGCTTTCATGTTTATATCCATCCTAGGGGTAACTGCCTCTTTCAAGATAAAAACAACCAAAACTAATCTCAACACCTTCTGACACAGATCTGTTTCAATATCAAGATTCTCCCCTTCTTTCTTTAATTTCCCATTAAACATTCCCAACCTGCACTGTTACAACTCAGCTAGACCCCCAGGGCACACTGGTAATTACACCACCTAACCATCAAACAACCTTGCTTTAACTTTACCCTACTCCACATTAGCACATCATGACAAAAGCAACAGTGTCATACATAAAGAATCCACAATGTGATAGTAATAATAATAAATAAATATACCAAACCTTAAATTGAGAGGCAGTGCTGAGTTGTGTATAGGGAGAACTACAGCAAGGAAAAACAGGATTAAAGGAAAAGTTCTAATTTTTATTTTATTTCATCTTAAAAGATTGTCTTTTTAATTAGAGAGAAGATGAATGGTTGAGTCTGAGGGGCCAGGTGATGCAATTTCTGAGACCCAAATCATGAAAAGCATGGAACTTGCAAAGTGGAAAGTAAGAAACACAGCCCATAAACCATCATCATCCGTTTCGTTTCATTTCATTTGGGTGCCCTCTCTCTTCTTGTGCGGGTCTGCTGGTGTTCTCTCCTTCACGAATTAAAGAGTGAGTAAACTCATTATTCCTCCCTTCATGGTCAACACATCAGCTCCTGTTCAATCATTTCTAAAGCTTTGAGCTTAAACGAAGTTGTGTTAGATATGACATGAGGTTTCCGAGGTTTCTCATATGACAAATGTTTGGTAAGTTTTCTGCTTTTGCCGTTTACCAGTGACTAGTGTCCATAGAGAGAGAGAAGGGTCATTTTCTGTGTGCTGATCTGTAGTTACTGGTTCACTTTGATGGGGTCAGATATAAATTTCATGGTTATACTGTACTTTTGGAAACGCTCCAGCCATTTTATTTGTTAAAAATATAGAAAAGAAATTACATATTTTTGCATCAGTGTCAGTTCAAATCCCTTTTCCCATTAGAGAAAAATATAAAAATTCAGTTCATTGAACATTCCTCATGTTCTATGTACTTTGTGTGAAACTGCAGTGGCGCCGGTTCTTTTTGGGGTAGTAGATCAGCTCCAAAGATTGCAGCTTTTCATTTTGCTTATTTTTCATATTTTATTAGGGGAAAGATATTGGTTGCTAAGTAGGGATACAAAGACTTGTCATCATTTTCATTGTGATGCTATTATCTTGTTCCATATAATTAGTGTGAATCCTTGTCACTTATGGGGGATATTAGGATTACCCGGGTAGAGCAAGGTCAAACAAAGATTAAGAATGTTCCAATTGCTGTCACCCCTGAAGGATTTTGGTGTTGTCCTACTCCTGTTGGGTTCCAGAAAAGCCTCAAGCATCAAAACCCTTTGAATAAACTCAAACCCTCCTCACCACTTCCAAAGACTAGTTCCCAGAAAAAGGAAGTCTCGGTGAGTGAGAGAAAAGCGGGACCTGCCCCATCAAGGTTGGTGGTTTCTGATGCTCAACAATGTAATGATGATCCAGAAAGACCTCCACCTAGCCCTTCTGTACCTGCAGCGAGAGCACCTAGACCCAAACTTGAATCTATGCCGAAAAAGGTGGCTATTGAGTTTGGTGAACCCGGAAGTTGTGACATGAAGCTTCTTCTCCTTGGAAAGCAGGGATTTTGTGTGAAGCTAAGTGTTCACAGGGATGTTTTAAAAGAGAAGAGTAGTTTCTTTGCTGATAAACTTTCTGAACAATCTGGTTTGTCATGTCTCCAAGTTGATGACTGTGAGGACGTTGAAATATATGTTGAAACTGTTGGGCTTATGTACTGCAAAGAAATGAAGCAGCGGCTGATGAAGCAAAGCGTTTCTCGCATTCTTAGAATACTCAAGGTAATTTCCTAACTCTGTCATCACTGCCTGCTTTGCTGCTAATACTGTTGGGTAACGCATTTCTGTGAATGAAGAAGTATGTTCTATGCTATTAATCTTCTGGTATTATAATTTTCAGATTGTTTTTTGGTGCTGTTTATTTGTCTGTCTCTCTGTAGTAGCACGCCTCATTAGAGGCTTATGGTTAATATTTAATTTCTTAATAATTGTGGTCCTCGTGAGTTAATTCACCCTCCAATATGATCTCACTATGGTTTTTTCTTCCCCAGTACACACATGTGTGTGCAATATATATAATTTAATATAACTTCAATTTAAACAGTGAACTTAATAAAGGTAGCGTAATGCTATATTATTCTCTTAATACTTTATAAATAAAATATTAAATCAAAAAAAGATAACGCATTCAATATTTTGAATACATAAAAGGCATTCAATACTTCTTTTCATTTAATAATTTGGAGGATGACGTTAGAGTATTTAGAATTATGAATTTTGTTAGCTGATAACCCTCAGCATTCAGTGCACACTGTTAGATGCATTCAATTGCTTTAAAAAGTAAGTATGACATTAATTTTGTGTTTTCAATGATTCCTTCTTATTTGTTGCTTTAAACTTTTGGTTCCTTAACTAATACCTTAAGGTTATTCATTAACATTTTACTAGAATTATTCATAACAAAAAATGTATTTTGGATTTGCTAACACCCCAACATCATCATTGTCTTATATTTTGGATTTGCTGTACTGTACTGTAATGAAAACCGGTGCATAAGGTTGTTATTTTTGAAAAGTTATTATGGTTATGTTAAAAAGTTTTTATTTTTAAGTCTGTTTTACAGATGATTTGTTCTTGGGATGTCTTAATTCACTTGAAAGCATAATCCTTTCTCCACCCTCATTTAAAGGTTTAGGATTTAGCAAACTAGGAATTTCTTGTGTTGTGCCATTTTCTTATACATGTTCAATTACCTCTTATACTGACTACTGTTGATGCAAATCAGTAGTTAAAATGTGCTATATATGTGAACCATAATGATGATGATGATGATAAATAATTGTGTCACATGGATTTTTATAAAATTATTGTGGTTAAACGTATAGATACATTGTAACTCTTGACAAGCACACAAATAAGTAGCCTGAAATGCTTATGTATATTTCTCATCCTTGTTTCACCATTTTATCCTTTGTTAGAAATGAGCCATTGGATATTGCTTGATGAAACACCATTGCTAGACTTGTAATCTAAAAGAACCTATGCTGCAGGTTGCAGAATTTCTAGGCTTCAGCTCATGTATCCAATCATGTTTGGAGTACTTGGAAGCAGTCCCTTGGAATGGAGAGGAAGAAGAAGAAAAGGTGATCTCAACAGTCCTACGACTCCAAGGAGATGGAATCGGGGTCAATCCGGTGCTAAAACGAGTTTCTCCTGATATCTCCAACGCCCCAAAAGATACCCTCTCCCACATTGTTGAACTTGTTCTGAAAAGCAATGAGGAGAGAGGTCGTAGAGAGATGAAATCCATTGTTCTAAAGCTCCTCAGGGAGAACAATAGTGTTCCAAGTTCTGCAGGTTCAGCTGACATCTGTAACGACATGATTTATAAGTCATGCAGAAGCTGTTTGGATTCATTATTGTGTCTCTTCAACCAAGCTGCAGAACCAGACTTCAAAGACATGCCTAGCGATAACAAAGAACCTGTAGTGAAACATATAGCTCTTGAAGCTGATAACTTGTCATGGCTTCTTGAGATTTTAGTTGATAAACAAGCTGCTGAAGATTTTGCAGAGATGTGGGCAAACCATCAGGAATTGGCTGCTCTACATGGAAAGCTTCCCATTGCGTTTCGCTACCATGTGAGCTGCATTTCTGGAAGACTATATGTGAACATAGGAAGAGGGGAGGTTCTGCCATCGAAGAACACACGCCAGTTGTTGTTGCAGACATGGCTGCAGCCTCTGATCAATGACTACAACTGGTTGCAGCACGGGTGCAGGACATTCGATAGGAAACTTGTGGAGGAAGGAATTGGAAGGACGATTCTGACCTTGCCTTTGGAGGATCAGCAGAGTATTTTGCTTTCTTGGGTTGGAAGCTTCTTGAAAACTGGTGATGGTTGTCCCAATCTTCAGAGAGCTTTTGAGGTGTGGTGGCGAAGGACTTTCATAAGACCTTATGTGGAAGGCCAAGGTAGTGCCATGCCAGATGGTTGAATGCTGCTGTCAAAGCACCATGTGATACGTTCATCAATAGTTCTTAAAATGGTTTTGGATTTTGAATTTCTCTTTTGAGGTGACTGTTCTAAGGAATTATAAATGATATCTTGATTTGCCAACGTGGTTTACCTCCAGCTGCTAACCAGTTTCATGTATACAATCACTCGTGAAATTATAGATATACTAAAGATTTAGTTTTTTTTATAAAATAAGAGATTTATTTTATTATACAACTACATACATTCAATTATAATTTTTTTTAATTAATGGTTATAGTTTCTCACCTTAGTGGAAGTAAATCCCAATTTTCTAAACAAGGTATGGAGATGCTTCAATCCAAAACAATAAAATAAAGAAGTGAATATTTTTTAACCACCAACTAAGGAGCTTATAAGGTGTACTTAATAATCATGGTCATGGTTACTGACATGACTGCTTAAATAGCGTTTGTTATGTGCTAGCTATTTCTACTCAAATGAAATTCACATATTCATGGCTTATTAAACTACCACTAAATTAAGAAATAAGCCTTAAATAATCCTCCTTCACAATAGATCTTTCCTTTTGACATGTCCAAAATGTATGTTGAGACCAAAATGTATGTTGAGTTAGTGTCTTTCAGTCGTGGTGTACTTTGTCATTAAAACCTTTCATTATTGTAATTTCTTTTTTCTATCTCCTCAATCACGACATTGTCTATGTCTTTAGGGCAAAAGCACAAAGTACTGGTTTTTTTTTTTCTTTATTTAGTAAAAGGGTGCAAAATTTTTCTTTTCATAAAAATGGGTAATTGTAAGTTGCACGACTCTAACTAAAAATTTTTTTGTTGTCGTGACACGATTTTAGACAAATATGAAATAAAAAAAATTGAAGTCATATCAGGTTAACACAATTCTAATATAAAAAATTAAACTAAAGTTGTATTAACTTTGTATGATTTTATTGGAAAAAAAAAATTACACTGAAATCGTATTATGTTAACATGACTTCAATTTATTTTTTTACACTGAAGTCATATAGTACTATTTAAGTTTATTTTGTTTACACTAAAGTTATGTTAACGTGGTATGAGGTATCTCTGTCACACGATTTACCCAATTTCATAAAAAAGAATAAAATTATAGGTTTCAATAAAAAAACTAAACAAAATGCACCTGTCTATTATTTTACCGTTGTTAATATGAATTTTAGAACTTACCGAAAATGTTTTTTTAACTAGGATTAAATGTTCTTGACATTCCTCTGTTTACTAGATTATCTTAGTTCTTAGACATTAATATTATTGTCTATTATAAAAACATATAAGCTCTCATTTCTTTCGTAACTCTGTTTTCGACATAATATAGTATATTGTTATGTTTTCCTTTGCTCTTCTTATTTCTTACAACAACTCATCACCTTCAACCTTCAGGAGAGATCTCCAACGAACTCTATTACATCTTCATTTTATAATAATATCATGGATAGTTTTGATAATTTAAAAAATTATATAATACAGTTCACACAATTTGTATAGTGCATGAGGCAACCGCTAAAATGCCTGTGTTCGCCTCCTGCGTCACGTGGCTGCGACCTTTTTTTTTTTTGAACTAATTAAAAAAAATGTTGAAACAGAGTAAATTAGAATTATGTAGAATAAATATTATTTACATAATATGTTGGGTAAGATATTTTTAAAAAAAGTTCAGAATGTGCATTATGGAATGATACTTTCAATATTCTATGTTATGTTTGAAAAGGAGAAGGGCAAAACTGAAAACTTCTAAAATATGGAGGTGTAGGAAAAAAAGCACGGGGTGCAAGAAAAATAAAAAAAACACTGCAAAGCTTTGTTTATAATCTCTATCAAACCAGCCTTCTGCAGTAGCATCATTCGGATTGCTTCTTGTAGCACTTTTTTTTAGCTAATAAAATCATTTCTAACTAGAATTATTTCAAAATTATTCTTACGGAAATAAAATGGGAGACAGTTTCTGGAATTAAGATTTTGGAAATGATTTATAAAATATTTTGAAATTAAATTTCCAACAATAAATATCGAATACATTCCATTATTATTCTTCAGAAGATTGTTTTGAATGTGTTTAATGCAAACATTGATTGAATGATGAAAAGAGTTCTTAATGCATTCTGAGTTTTGGATGTATATATTCTTAATGGAAAACTGAGCAAGTGCATACATATGTTCCAGCTTTTGTTTGGCTAGCATGATAGGGGCAATTGAGAACCAAAATTGGAGTGTGTTTAACAGATCTTTTTATAGAGATATTATATTACCTAGCAAGGGGTCTGGTGTTTTCATGTGTCGTATTTGCAGCTCCATCTGTCTTTAGTCTCAAGAAAAAATCCTTTCACTCTATAATGTGTTTAATCTCAAGAATCTTCTGAAAAATACATGTTTTAAAATGTATTTCATGAATTCTAGAAAACACATTATGAAAAAAATGTCAAATAAGTAATTCATAAATCACTTTTAAAAAAATAAAATAATTATTTTGAAAATTATGGACGTACAGATTCAAATTGAGGGGGTGAAAGAAGTAATTGTTGCTGTCATCCTATCTATGGCCATGCCATGGGCATTGGTACATAATACTCTTTAAACCTAGTAGACTTTTTGTACATTTACGTTTATATTAGCTACCTAAAATGACTGCTTCTTCCTGCCCTTTTAAGCCTTATTCGGCACTTCCAAAATTCAAAAATATTTTAAATATATCCTTTATTAAATTACCGTTTATCCTTATAAAGGTGGTTGGATATGGTTAGGTAGAATGTGGACAGTTTCGGATTTGAATGATAGTTTGGGAATACTCTATTCCAATAACTGATTTTTTTTTGTATAAAATGAGTTATAGAATGAGATATTTTGGAATTGCCATCCAAATCTAGAGAACAGTTCCAGAACACTCTGTTCCACAACTGGTTTTTCCTATAAAAATGAGTTATGAAACGGGATGTTCCAGAACTGTTCTTCAGATCCGAATGACAGTTTTCGAACATTCCATTTCACAAATCATTTTTCATTTTTGAGTTACGGAACAGGATATTCCAAAACTGTCATCCGGATCCAGAAAATAGTTCCAGAACATCCCATTTTATAACTCATTTTATACGAAAAATCAATCCACCCTCAAATTACAAATAGAACGAAATCTCCCTAAATATATCATGTGTACCTTAAATAATTGTCATATATGTTATTATTGATGGATGACGAAACGAAATCGGCCAAAAAAGTACAAAACTGAATGATGGATCTACGTAGGGGTGACATCGTAAGAGAGTGAAATGAGCATAAGTGAGTAAAGAGATTTAGGATTTAAGAATATTTTGGACATATTCAAAAAAAATTTAGAGGTATCCCAAAAAAATGCTTAAAGGTGTGCCTAAAATTCTCCGCAAGTCAAAGATGGGCCTGACCCAATGGTGCATGAACCCCATCATCTCTTCGACGAATTCTTCCTGCATTCTAATCTTATCCAGTTGTTAATTTTTTTCTAAATAACAATCAGACAAAAGTGTCATCCAATTTTCATATAAAAATAATTATAGTATTAAAATTTTTTATTAAAATATAAGAAAAACGTATTAGGATGCAGGAAAAAGTCATCCATCTCTTCATTTCCTGAACAAAACATTCAATCGATCAACTTATTAACTCAACACCAATATAATAATAACAACTTGTTAAATCATTATTATAAGAATTTTCTATTAAGTATCTTCCCGATTTAGGAAGTAAAAAATATTAAATATAAATTAAAGCATCGATATTTTAGATACTAATATTTGAGAGGTGAAAATGATTCATATATATACAGGTCTGAGTCTCATAACTCCCACACATATCCTTGTCTCTTTATTAAAAATTTGTTTTGGGACGAATCATGGGGTTGGGAAGAGTGAGGGGTTCCTATCCCTTGTGGACGCATTCTTCCCTGCACCTCCATTATATCATCGTCTCGTCTACTTTCATAACAAACGTGAAAAGACGAAAATATTTTTAGAGAAATTTTTTAAGACACTGTACTCCTTAATTTGAAATGGTATTTTTTTTTATTTTTTATTTACTTTCGGACGTCGAATTCAAAATCCCTTCATTTCACCCGTGACTGTCAGATGATTCAATCTAGAATGATATTTTTTCTTTTTACTTTTGTAGTGGACCAATCTAGAATCTCTCCACCCCACTCGCTCACTTTCGGACCGATCCAATCTAAAACAGTATCTTCTTTTTTACTTTCAGATTAGCTATATTTAAAATGATATTTCTTTTATTTTTTATTTTCAGATTAAGTGCTTTATTTTCTTTTTTGTCTGGATTAACTCAATCCGAAACTAATAATGACTTTTTTGAATTGAAAAATAAGAAGTTAATCTGGAATACAAAATATACCTCCGGACTCTTCTTTTATTTCTTTTACTTTTATAAATTTCTTTTCAATCTTTTCACAAAGGTTATTTCAGACATTTAAAAAGTATGGAGGTGCAGATGATATTACGGAGGTGCAAGAATAATCCGTCTGTTTTGTGCACGTTGAGAAATGGTGGGACCAGCCCAAATTGCTGTCATCTGAACATCTCCTCCTGCATCATGTGGTAACAGTGGCCTCCTTCATTAAATAGAACCAAATTCAAAGCCCTCAGATCAAATTTTCGTCACCTTCTTTCCCTATTCAATGTGTAAGTTATGTTACACCTATAAAAAACAAATAAACAATTCTAGTGCGGGATTCCTAAATCACTAGCCTCTGGAGAACCTCTTTTTTCTCTCTTATTATTCAATGTTCATCAACTGTGTCTTCACAGGACTCTCCCTTAATGTTACTGCATCAGCAAATTTATGTTGACAGGAGAATACATTCATTCTTAGAGAGTTATTAAGTAACGTTCAAATATTCATACTTAACCAGCTTAATGTTGGAAAACACTAATATATTATACTTCATGGTAACTCGAGTGAAGTCCAAAACAATGTTGTAATTTTGGTAGGTAGGCTATGAAGTTAGGTGAAATGAAGAAAAATGATAACGATATATTCGGAAGTGATATCCATGATGGAACACTAACCTATCACACTCAGATTGGACTCACTAACCCACCAACATGTAACTATCCATTTCATACTAAATTTTAATTAGTTACTCGATAATTACCGCTCCAACTCCTTAATAACATCATAATAATTAGAGTCACTTAAATATTGATCATAATCATAAACATGCCGTAGTCTTGAACTATCTCTAACAATTTCTCCTTAGAAACACACTCAGAAAATCCACCCATAAATTTTAGTCTTCCACCTTTAGAGCACTTACTAATGTTTCTATTGTGAAGGGGAACTAATCAATAGAAAAAAAAAAAAAAAAAAAAAAAAAAAAAAACAATTGGGTCTTAAAATTCCAGTGACAGTGAAGGTTTCAACACTCAATTACACAACCGCCGAAAAGGATAGGCAATCAGTGGCTCAAAGGAGCCACTGCATGCAATTATATATCCATTGTTGTAGCAAGACTATGTAAGTTTAAATTCACAAACATATACATATTTTTGGTAAGAAACCAATAGCCCCATGTTTTCCTAAATACTAATAGGAAAAACAGTACAGAATGGTCAATTGATGAGACACCCACAGTACTCTTGCTCATGAAGATCAATTATGGTGACGTCTTTTGCTAGAAAAGAAATCATTATTCTCATACATTGAAGCGATCTAAGCATATATTGAATATCTCATCGGTTAATCTTTGACGTTTTCCTTGAAGCCAAATACTATTTAACCAATAAAGTGAAATTAATTGCGGTAAATTAAGTGAATAGTTAAAACCTGAATAAAGTGAATGACACAACTCCATGAGATCTGTGGTGAAGCCAAATGTGTAACTATCTAACTAACTACTGCCACACATTTAACGTAAATCCCAAAACTTTACTTATATTATGTATAAAGAAAAATTCATGTGAAATCACATGTTGTTGAATACTCAAAAAGCATAATCGATCGTTGCAGCAGAACAACCTTGACAAAATCAATAGGACATGTAGAACCCTCTCATTTTGGTTAGTAATAGGCGGTGTTTCTCAAACAACAAGAAAGATATTAGGTGAGAAGTGTTTGTTGCTTTGCAAGTGCTTGTTTTGGTTTTTACGGAAGAAACGTGTGGATTTTGTTTTACATACCACAACAAATTCCGGTTGATCTATTCTACCAACATCAATTACGTATAACAGAAACGAAATTGACTTGCTTGTAGGTGTGCAGAAATATTATCCAAACACTTCCAATCTAGAAATATAGTACTGTTTGAGCTTTCCAGCAAGTTCTGAAATTTGGTTTGCACAAGCAAATAAACCTTTGCGTTTTAGTTTAAGGCAATTGGAAATAATTATACATTTGATTCATCATATGTTCAGTGTTTGCTCATAGACACATTAAAAACTATTTTTACAAGATACTTTTTTGTGCATTGTGACTCACTCTTTTGCGTGAATTTATAACTTTCTTTATAGCTAATTAAATAATCAGTCATTATGGAAGATGCTTTTTTCTTATACACATTCTTTATATCCAATTACCCTATAATTATTACAACACCTACCATTTTAAAGTATTGATTGCATTAGGATAAGCTGTCAGTTCTCTCGTTCAATTCCCTCAAGAAGTTATAAATTGAAATTATGCTCTTAAAGAGATTTGACAAAATCCATAATAGTCAAAACTAATAATTTAATTGGGAGATTAATTAAGGACAATAAAAATTTTAGAAAAGGTGATGGAAGGCTTTTCCTTTCTTCTATCTATCCCAATGGAAATTAAGTGCAATTTTACATTCAGCTATACCTTTTAAAAAGGACACATGGAGAATAGTTCTGTTCTATATATTGTAGAAATAATTTTTATCACCATTTAGTTACAAGTTTTTTTATTATTTCAGTTTTTATTGTCTTGTAAAGACTGGATGCGAGATGTTGTGTAACCCTTGTTTTCAAAATCTCAACATTCATTTTTGCTTAGCGGGAAAAGAAGAGTTTGGTCACTATGTCAGACTTTTCAATTTCAGAGACTCCATAACTTGCATTGGACTTTAAATTCCCTTATTGGTAGATGACCTGTGGTCCCATTGTGAATTTAAGGCTCACACACAATATGTATGTTTTTCTGAACATGCATGATTGAGATATCCTGTCCTGCATTACAACAATAATTTAGTAACATTCATTACAATAATTAGAAGAGTACATAAGTGGACAATATGCAATGTAATAAGATCCATTCCGCTCTATTATAAATATGAGCACTGAGGTTGCTCTAAGAGTCTGGAAGGATGTCTCTTGTGAGCACTGAGAGGACTGGTATAAAAGAACAAGATATATTTATGTTTAAGTGGAAATTTGCATTTGGAAAGTGAAAATTTACATTTTTAGGACTGTAAAGGAACAAACTTTCAAGGCAAACCGTCTAGGAAGATAAATCTAGAGTCACATGACTCACATCTTTAAACATATTTATCAGTGATTGCTGTCATTCGATTCAATTGGAGTCTCTACTACCACACCTTCTCATGTTTGAAAGAAGCCCAGTTTCTTAGTTCAAGGAATAAAAATAAAAGGAATTGTACAAGGACAATTGGTAGGTTTGACATTTCATGATCTTAGTGGAAAACAAAAAGGAACAGTTATTATTAAGATGATTAACTAGATCAAGTCTTGTCAAACTAAGCTACAAACCTTAAATAATGGAGTACATGTATGGGGGAAAAAATCATGCAAAACAATCTGCTATACAGTTATACAATAGATACCATATTAGGTTACATTACACCTAATTAATAGCTAACTCGAGACTACTTTTCTCATATCTTTCTTTTTTTCCTGTCCTTCTTCCACAATGCAAAATAAGACAGATGGAGGAATAACTGAGAAATATAAGAGGGGAAAAATGTTTTCTTTTGATGATATATAATATAATGTGATGAAGCATCTTCCTATATATATTATTATTTTTTTATTATTATGATGTGAAGAAGTACTATGTTGAAGTTTAAATGGCTCCAAAGTCTCTAACAGAGAAAGGAGTTTTCTCTGGCATGTTCCCTGCATGGCGAAGCCCTAGGGTGAGTGACACGTCACCAACTGTGGTCCCAAATCTAATGAGTGTGGATCCAATGTCAGCAGTTGCAGATGTGGTCCCAAAATCTGCTGTGACCATGCGACACGTGTCATCAGTGGCCATTAATCTGTGTGGGGGCAGATCTGAGTCGAAGCACTGTGACCCGGGTGGTGCAATCTCAGAGGTGGTGGCGCTGGCGGAGGCCATGATAGTGGTGGAGGTGGTGGTGGACTGCTTTCCTTGGTTTTCCGAGAAGCCTTGTCTATTCATTGCAACAAGTGATGAGTCGCTTTCGGTAGCATTGATATTGGATTTTTTCCCTGTTGGTTTTGTTGTTGTAATTGTTGGTGGTGCAGCTGTTGTTGCTGTTGATGTAGTAGCTGCTCCTGGTGTGCTTGGAGTTTGTGCTTGGTTCCCACTGATATTGCTGTTGTTGCTTTGGTTATTTTCTCTCTCTTCTGTATTCTCTGCTTCCTTAAGTTCTTGTTGGTACATCTCTTCCACCATGGGTTTCCACAACCGAACCCTGGCATTAATGAACCAGTTTGATACCTGAAACAAACACATTCCATCCATCAATCTCCCATATATAAACATATCAATCACCATTAAGAAAATCTTAAATATGATTTGCTACTTAAAACTCTACCATTTGTTATATCAAAGCAATGGTTTATATTATCATAGGTGAGCCAACAGTCAAACATATATAATATAGTGTAAACGAATATGCATGAACCCTACACATGAGATTTAGACTCGGAATTCATAACAGTAGCTGAAATCCTTATTGTTGTTGACCTGTGTTTTCACCCTAAACTATATTATTTCAGTTCAATTATTTAATTGATAATATTATCAGTACAAAAAGAAAAAGGACACACAAGAACTTCCTTTCTTCTGGCTCATTGTTGTTTGTCCCTTTGTGCTAAAGTGTGATTAGACTTAGAGGTATCTTCTCTGTGATGTAACACAAAGGACATCAAAGATGACAGATTTAAAATGATTATATGTGATTAGTTACACAACAGATGAAACTATTCAGCACCAGTTTCTTCTAGGAAGGGACAGTTTTAATGGTATGAGTCTGACTCTCCTTATTTCACTGACGACTATCTGGCCTATTTTTTATTTTTTTTTTCTCCAGCCCTCAGCACCTTGGTTTGCTACAGATCTAATTTAGGAGAAGGTGAAATAAAAATAAAATAGAAGAAAAAGCATTTAATTTCTTGCTTAACTAATAAAAAAGTTAGAAGCTAACAAAAAAAAAAGAAGTAAACATGTTAAAAACACTTGATATCCTTGTAATAAAATGATAATTAAGTAAATGAATAAATTTGTTCTTTCAACAAAAAATCATTTTCTCTACCCAGTTTCTCTCAACCACTCATTTTTCATTTACCAAACAAAGGTTAATTACAAGTTTTCACATATTACATTTTTTTATCTATCATGCAATAAGACTATTGATTATGGATTATCATTAAAAGCAATAATATTCAATGACAAAACATAGTTCTTTTAAGTGTTCTTGTATCATTATTCCATCAAAATTTAGAGTTCACATAATATGGATAAAACAAGTTTTCATTATAGATCAACATAGATTATGGAGACAAAACTTCAATTTTAATTGATTAATAACACTAAAGATAATTATAAAACTGTATCTAGGTATTGTCTTGAACAGAAATAATAAAATATTAAAAAATCATATAAAAAAGTTAGGATAAAGTAGAAATAAAAAAATCATAATTCATTTTTTATTTTATTTCAATCCATGGATAGAATAAACATGGTGAGAAACAATTTTGTTTTCTTTCCTGTGCCATTGAGAGTGCAAAATTTATATTTGTGAAGACAAAAAGACATGAATGATAACACCAAACACACAAAATCTAGAATGCATTCATATAGTAGTGAAAATAAGCGTGTTTATGTACAAAAATGTCTATACCTTTATATAAAAAAAAATACAAATTCTAAAACATAAAATATAAATAACTTTATCAGATCAGTTAACAGATAATTAAGGAATTATTTTGTTATTTTTCACTTTAAATATTATATAATTATGTAGCTTATCAAATAATAATATATTAAGTTAAACTTATCTAAATAAAAATAAAAAAGTTATAAAATATTATATCTATTGTATAATGATATAAATTTAAGTAAGATTGTTTAGTTAAAAACGCTTATAAAGAGGTGTATCTTGGTATAAAAAGATAGTAATAGTATCTATCTATTATATATATATATATATATATAGAGAGAGAGAAAAGTTAATGGAGGAAGTTCCATGAAAAAGAAACATGGCATTAGCAGAGGCATTAACATCTCAAAAATATACATTTATTCTTCTATATTTATGGTTCCTATGCTGTGTAGTTGGGAGGAACAGTTTGAAATGAGAGAGAAAGGAGTAATGAGAAGAAGAGAGTAAGATAATTGAAGACAACAAATTTATTTCTAACTCTCATTGATTCTGTACTTACTTCTGCCCATTTAATTTCAGAATTAATTATGTCCTGATGTAAAAGATTCCAATACCAAATCAAAGCTAGATAAGAAAACAAACTTTTCTACATGAGAACAAAAAGAGAAAAGGTGACATTAAACAAAATAAAACCAGCATTGCCTAGAGAGAGACAGAAAAAAACCAGAGAAACAAAACTCAAAAACATGTAAGTTGCATCTGAACTCAGTGCTGGTCCCTCTTCTTTTCCATTCATTGTTTTCTTCTTTCTTTTTTACTTAGTCTTGTTAATGTGGTCACTTTGAGTCTTATTAAGCATTAGTTAATTAACATTGTTCAATATATGGTAGAGATTAAAGCTAAGAAAGAAATGAATGAACCTGATTTCGCGATAGTCCAGTCTGTCGTGCCAATAGATGCTTATCTGCATCGCTTGGATACCTGAGAAAGAGACCAGAAAATGACATCAGAGTCCCTGCCTTAACTGTGTAAAAGGGACACGGAGCTTTCTGTACACCTAGCTGAGTTTGAAACCTTTCTTTCTTTCCCTCCGTGGGCGTGAGAATCTAAGAGAAAGAAAGAAAGATCTATGTCCTAGCTGCCATGGCAGAAGTAAAGCAGACTACTGGACACACTGATCACTGTCTCTACTTTATCCCCTCCCCCACCCTTCCACTTAATCTGTAATCTAATTAGGTATTCAACAATATCAGAAAAAAAAAAGATACCAAGAAATTCATCGTAGTTAAAGCAGTGATGTGCTGTATGCATCTTTAGACCTTTTTGCTGGCGAGACAACATCCAAGGACGCTGCAATATTACTGCATTACTGTTCATCTATACGATCATAGGGCACATAAATAATGGCTTTTAGATTCTCTCTTTCCTTCTGCCACACCTTCTCCCTTTCTTTGTCTCTTTATTATCTTTTAATAAACACAAACCCTGCTGCTTTTTCCTCTTCCTAATTATCACAGTATATTCTGTATAGGGTCTTGTCTTTGACTCTCAAGGAGCATTATTATAGATCACTCCACATTACTTATACTGGAAAATAGTACTATTCTATACAACAACAAATGTTAATTTTATTTTATTAATTACTCAAAATATGTTTCAGTTGCTCATTTCTTTAGTGTTACCAACACAATCTTTAGGTGAAGATTGTACAAGCATAAATGAGCATATGATTCTCGTGTTATAATAAGTAATAAGAATGGAGAGAGAGAAAAGAGGGGAAGGAAGAAAAACTTACGGATGGAGAAAATGTTCGAAAAGCCAAGCTCTCAAAATGTTGACAGATCGTTCGGGCAAGCCTCTCTGGGGTCTCCAAGCTTCTTGTTCCATCATCCCCATCTGGTGGAAGGCTCTCTGCTGTCTTAGGCTTTGCTCTAGCACCTTAAGTCTTGGGGTCTCACCCTTGGTCAAACCTGAGGTCCCCGCCCCTTCTTTCTCTCCTAGTAGCTCGCAACTTTGTTTCAGCTGCACTGTTACTGCGTCCTTCAGACACCGGAAATGCCGAGACATTGCTTTCTGTGCCAGTGCTGTGTATGGAACTGCCGCACCAAAACCCATCATCAGGTCAAATGAGTTCACCACCATCTGCATCTGCTCGCAGTAATGGTTGTATCTCCTATCCACCTGAAAAAAAACAAACCCTTTACTAATTTGCCACGTCAAATATTCACAACCTTGCACATTAATGAATGAATGAATGAACATATCAACTGTTGAACATAACAATAAGAAAGTAAAAAATAAGAAAGTAAAAAGGCTAGTAGATGTCTTCATGCATGCTCTCATTTACTCATTCATTGTGAGGTTTGTGAAAAGCTAGATGAACCCACTTTAGCATTAATAAGGGAAAGCAACTCATGTGAAATAAATGTGGATAGTTATTAGTTAGATAAAAGGGCACTAACCCATGCAAATAGTGAAAGACCAACACCCAAATTAATTATTGATTAGTTTATGATTGTTAAATGAATGGATTAGACAGGGAGAAAGAAATTTTCTAACTAAGTATTTAAATCTGGTTGATTTTTGTGAGAGAAAGAAAAAAAAATCCCAGCTATCCAATGAATAATAGGGATGCAATGAAATATTAATTGTTAATAAGTATGAAGAATATCTGTTTGGTTTCTTTTGGAAGTAACCTTCTCCAATCTATAGTCTTGTGCACATAAATAAATAAAATCAAAAATAGTAAAGGCAGAATTCGATTTATAAGAAAAAGGAAAAAAGAAAGAAAGAAAGAAAAACCCCTGTGAATCTCTTGCGGTCAACTTTATATGATAAAAATGGCTTCCATTGCAATACTTCCATGATAGATGTGGATCCGTAAGGTGGATTGACACTGATAACAACTTGGTACGTAATAGATATGGTGAGTGAGTGCTTTCTTCCTTGTGTTGGGGTCTATCTTACTAATGAGAAGGGACGTCGCTTCATGATGGACGTATTCTCCTAATAGTTACTCTTATGGTTTGCACCAAACCAAGAAACCAAGTAAAATAATATAAAGTCATCCACCAATCAAATCCAAGGATTAAAAAACCGATTTTGTATTAATTAAAATAAGGAACACTTACCTACCAACTGATCCTATGAAATGGAACCCTATTACACCAGCCGGCCTTTTCCTTTTCCACTTTCTTTTAAAAAAAAGTAGAAATTTAATTAAAGATACCGGCCGGAGAGGAGAAGCCTGTCCTTTATAATCCCCTTGTTGATTTGGGAGACAAATAATGCACTATTAATTAATGGATTAAATTAAGCAAATAATTTAGAAGGAAAAGATATTGGGGGACCTTGACTCTTGATGGGGAGAGAAGGCGAGAGGAGAACAGAAAGAAAGAGAGAGATTGCAATACATGCCTCGTCCAGCATTGATAGAAGTTTGACCTTCCTTCTCTGATGCTCAATCCTATCAGCAGCTGACAAAGGTGGAGGAGGAGGAGGAGCAGCAGGAATAGCAGCATCTTTTGAGGAAGGCGAAGAACCACCACCATCGGGATTTGAATTAGGGTTTGAATTCTGCCTATTGAACTTGCTCTTCTTAAACTGACCCCTCCCAACACTGCAAAACTCTTCAAGCAACTCTTGTGCAGCCTTCACATACTTAGTATTTCTCAGAACATTACCTACACCTAACGAGGATGACCCGAACCCGACATGTCCCTGCTGGTTGTTGTCGTGTCCTATCACCCCTTGCAAATGCAATGCTTGCTGATGACTGTTGTTCTTGTACGGAAATTGAACTGTGAAAGAAGAAGAAGAACCGCCAGCTCCAACACCACCGCCTTGTTGATGATTGTAATATAGAAAACCACTATCCCCCATCCTCAATTCCTCGGCTTTCGCTGCTTCCAGTGAAGAAGACAACGACAGCGAAAGGCCTTGCCCTTCCATCACGCCGCCTTGCTGATGAGCACTCTCAGGGACCCATGTGAATTGTCCAAAAGACCCTCCAACGGCCGAACCAGTGAAACCTTGGAGGGAATTGGAAGAAGGATTGGGAAGCAACATGTGGAGTGTTGAAGAAGGAGTGGCGTGGTTTTGAGGAGGGGAAGGCGACCTCGTCTGAGGGTTCATCAGAAACAGCTGCATGGCAGCTGCTGAGTCAGCATTAATGCTTGAAATCTGGTGCTGTGGTTGATGCTGGTTGTTACTCACACCGTTTTGGTTCTTCGAATCCCCCAATCCACCCATCATCATATTCACCCCTTGTCTGTTTCCGTACCACTCTCCAGCTTGCCTCGCCGCCCTAAACGCGGCCGTCACAGGCTGCTGCTCCAGCAATTCCGCCGCAGCCGTAGGCGGAAAATTAAACATCTCCGACAACATCCCGGCAGTCTCGTACACCGGTTCCTCCTCCTCTATCCCTACCAATGGCGCTGCCTCGAACTCTCCTTGTAACCTTACTTTATCCCTCCGGATCTGCTGCTGCGGACTCACCCTTCCTCTCTCCAACCCATTCGAGAAGCTGAAGATTCCTGGTTGAAAATCTTGGGACATAGAATTGCAATAATTAATCCAAGATCGAAAAGAAAACCAATGGTGTGTGGTGGTAGTCTCCTCGATGAATGTGACGGAGTTCTTATTCCCATGTTAAAACCATCATCTTTATCTCTTTTCCCTTGCTAGAAAGTACCAACAAACAACAACTAAACCCTCCTCTTCAGTAGCTTATCTTCTGTCCAATAGTTGAATTATTGATCAGTAATAAGAAGAATAATATTAAAAAATCCAGCACATCCAGAAATACTATACACAGACAATTGAAAAAGAGAAAGAGAGTGGTAAATTCTCCTCCTTATCATTTTCAGCTTTGTTGGTGTATCTCATGGCGTGTATGTGTATATATGCACACATATGTGTACCTCTTAGAGTTGCAGGGTATGAAAAGATGTAAAGCACACAGACATCCTCGGTTGTTTTGATAGCTTCTATAGTTCCTTCTTTCTCTCTCACACACAAACACAGTCACTCAAATTCTCTCTCTATATGTTGTGGTGGACTATCGTCTCTTTCTCTCTTTTGTTGCTCTCGGAAGTAAGAGGTTTCTGCAATCACTTCTCTAAAAAGAAAGTGCGGGTTTCACAACAATATAAAACTAAAGATGGAGGGTTTGGGGACTGATATTATACTTGTCTCAGATAAACACAGAGAGAGAATGAAGAAGAGAGAGAGAGGAAAGGAAAGCTGTCGCTCTCACTCCTCTTTGGTCTTCACCTCTTCCTTTAGTTTTTTTTCCCCACCAATAATGTCCTTTTATATATACTTTTTTAATCTTCTTATTCTTCTATTTCACCCCATTTTTTTTTCATATTTATACAGATTGGTAATCAATTGCACACACAAGAAGTATTCATCCACTTCAATGACCATAATAACCCTAGCTTGTATACGCAACAAAAAATTAAGAACAATAGGCCTCCGATGTGGGATTACACATAAGTTTAAGAGACTAAGGATTTGTGTATATCATTTTTGTTCTGAAAAGGAAAAATACACAAATTCTAATTTAATTATTTGATTTGTACGGAAGCTTTCAAACTTATTAATGTTATATGCATATATTTTTAAAGAGAGGATCATGGTTCATTTTTTAATTTTTTTTTATGACGCGAGCTTAGTTTTATATAGGGTGTTAATGAAATTAACGCAATGTCACCATAAGTATTGGCTTTTTATTGTAATATGAATACGTCCTTTGGAAACAAACGCAAACTACGGAATAAAATAAAGATAAGGTGAGTAGAAAGTCATCTCAATGATCCAAACTACCACCATCTTTTTTTTATATGTTGGAATGACCGTATTACCCTACATAATCATTGCCGATGGAGATGAGCCCCCTTAGTTGGTAAGGTCATGTAGGTCATATTAGGTGCTGCAAATTCATTAATTGCCCTAGTGAAGTAAGACAGGAAAATAGAAGAGATTTTAGAAATAAGGAGTGCTACACGAAGGGGATGGATGGCACGTGCGAGTGGATGGGCAAAACAGACAAGTTAGGTTTGTGTGGGATAAATAGGGTCTGAAAAGTACTGATAACTGCTTTAAGGTTTGGCACTGTCACAATGACCATGTTCATTTTCCCTTTTGGTGTATCCTTATTTTTTTACAGGTGTTTTTCATGTTTCACCTTCTTTAACTTATGATTAAGGTTTAAATATATGATTTCATATTTGTATATTATAGTTAGTTTAAGTTTTATTTTTTAAGTGAAATGATTTTTATCACATGTTTATTATTGTGTCCTAGAAGTCTTACAAGAGTCTTATGCAATATAATAATTTCATTGAAATAAATAAGTCTAAAATTAATATTTTTTTTATTCACACCGAGCATTGTTAATTTGCTATCCAAATCTTTATATTAGGTTATGATTTTGACACAGTATTATAATAACAATTGATAACAAAAATTAATTCAAAAAAATATTTGTATAAATATTATTTTTTAATTACACCCTTGATGCTTTCCTTGTGCAGATAGATATTAAGTTCCAATTTGCTTGAAGGTTTTAATAGACTTTTAATCATCATTCGTGGTACATCATATTGGATTAATTTAACTTGACCACAATAGGGTTGAATTTCAGTTTTAAAATTTTAAAATCTAAAACTACTTTTTGTTTTATGTATTATATTTTCTTTTAATTCGCATTCCATCAGATAACTAAACTCCCTCTAACATTTGATAACGATACATTATACATTTGAGTGAGTTTTTAAAAAATAAGAAAGGAAAGAGACCTACCCTAGTTTTGCACTTGTTAGGAGATTAACATAAGCAAGTAGGAGAGATGAAGAGTGAGGAAATAAGATTTTATCCACAGGTGAGACTCAACCTTAATTAGTATCAATGTCAAGGTAATTCTTGGGACAATATTCATTTTCTTTGAATTGAAGGCATGTAGCAAAACACACAATATATGGTAGCAATCTTGTTTCTCAAATCTCACGAGACTGTGTGGTTCCCCTGGGCATTTTCGCAATAACTTCATGGCAGAACGTCAACCACTCAAGCTTGATTGAGTTTATTGAGAAATTTTAACCATTGGTCACTGGGAAACGAGCTATCATAGTTCACAATCTTTCCTCAAATCACACAGAGGGGTGCTCACGTGCATCCTCTATGTTATATCCACTTGAACATGATTTCAAAAGTCAGTATTATTTTAAACACAGATATTGATCAATGCATTATTTGAAATTTCTCACAAGAATATTCTTAGTAAATAATGTTATTTGCATGTCCATATCATAATTTTCAAATGCATTCTAAATATCAATTACATTTTTTATGGTTAATTCTTTAACCACTGCAGCAAAACACGAATGCAGCTTTCAAGATTTTAGAGTTTGGTAAATATGCAACATTAAAAGAATCGATTACACCAATTCTAAGATAAGATATTTATAATCCTTTTAATAATATATAATGCATAAAATTGTTACAAATTTTAATGTTATAGTAAAAAAAAATATATATGTCCATTAAGTACATGTCTCCATATAAAAAAAATTAAAAAAATATAAGAATTAGCTAGTGGATTCTAATAATATCATAAGTTAAAGTGAGATTGATAGATGTTATAGTATTATTAATTTTTTTTCACAATTTTTTTCTCTAACTTTTTTTTTATAAATATTTTTACACTCATTTTTTCCATCTCCTGGTATGTATTCACACTTATAAATCTTCTCATATCTATCTCTTTCATTCATACTCTTTTTTTTTTATTTAACTTATTTATTTTATTTATATTCATCTCCTTCAGCACTATAATTTTTTTCTATTTTGTTTTATTAAATATTAAGACATTTTACAATAAACTTTTTTTTTTCAATTTGTTAGTCTTTAATATTGACTGAACCGACAATTTAAATTAATATTAGAAATAATTTTTATTTAGTGTTAATTAAATTAATGTCAAATTAAATAGTTTTTTAAATAAAAAAACATTAATATCAACTCTATACATGTTAAATTGTTTTAATTAAAAATAATTTAAAAACTAATAATAAGTTATCATTGATTAAGTCACTAATGATTGATATTAATAATTTTAGAGGTGTACATTAGACACAACTTTAATAGTATTGATTAATTAGTTTTAATTTTTCTTTGTTAGTATTGTTGGGCTTTGTGGAGGCTTGATTTGAGTTAGGCCCAATTAGACAGTAACCCTAGTTTCTCCCTATAAATACACAACTTGTATTTGTAATCTTGAGCCATCACAAGTGAATAAAATTCTTCCTGTTGCACGTGGATTAGGGAAACCGAACCACGTTAAATCTTGTGTGTTGCCCGTGTTCCGTTTTTTCTTCTATTCCTTGCAGATTATTTGTGTGTGTTGTTT
>Ga0209700_101088_pt1 | contig 54912 bp, 17 predicted proteins | sample SiratroredBW_FD_187528 | JGI IMG/M metagenome (GOLD analysis project Ga0209700, IMG submission 187528) | Root nodule microbial communities of legume samples collected from California, USA - Siratro red BW (SPAdes) (version 2) | ecosystem: Host-associated > Plants > Roots > Nodule | place: USA...
ATATATATATATATATATATATATATATCTTTAACTTCGATTTATAAGTGATATAAAACATCTAGCATATTAAAATTTATAAAAATAAAGGGTGAAAAAAAAAGAGATAATTAATAATGTTATATTAAAATCTTTTAGCTTTTATAAGTGGTTATCACGTTCAGATTAAAAAGAAGAATAATAATAAAGAAACATATTATTAAAAAATATATCATAATTTTTTTTAATATTTTACTGGACATTACAAATTCTTATTATGGAATTTAATGTAAAATCTATATTTATTATTATTTTATGAAAGAGTAAAAATAATTTGATATAACTGTTTTACCACTTAATTAAGTTTTAACTCCTTATAAGATTGAATATTATTAAAAACATTATTTTTATTAAGTATTTAAAATAATTTTTATTTTCATCTAAGTAGCATGTCATTTGATTTTAGATAAATGATATATTATTTTTGTTTTTCTATTTCAAACTCATTGATTAACTCACAATTTCATTGTCTAGATCTTTTTAACTTTATAACTTATTCATTAATTTATCCTTATAGAAAGAACGGACAAGTTAGAGCAAATTGAGATAAAATGAATGAATTAATCTATAAATTGAAGACGAGAAGATAAAAATACCAATCGCATTGTCTTATTGATGATAAAAATCAAACAATAGATTACTTAGACTAAAATAAAAAGAATTTGAGTACTTAATAGAATAAATTATTTTAATAATCAAATTCTTTTAATAAGGATTAAAAGTACTCAAATTTATGAGATATATAAAACTTAATATTTTTATTATTTATTTATCTTTTTTCTCAAAAATAAGAACTCCTTTACATTTTCATTAGCCTGCACATGCTTATTTCATGAAACTAACATGCTTGGTCGAATTCAAAGTTTTTTTTTTTTTAGTTTTTACAAGCTGAATTCTTAATTTTTATAAACAAATTGCAAGAACAAAAATCTTTTTTTTAGGATTTTCTGAATGCACATATACAAAGATAAGTAATATATAATCAAGAGATTTGAATCTTGATCAGTTTGGGGCCTTGAATTAACTCATATATATAATTTGGTATCACTTTCAACTTTAAACCTTAAAACATTGTGTTTTTAAAAATATTTTTCTTTATATATTAATTCATCTCACTCATTTCTTTTTAGTCTGACTTCTTAATTACATTCTTCACAATTTTTCTCTCAAGTGTAAGTTCTCCACACATTTCAAACTCTACCTCAATCCAAGTGTTCATCCACGAGTCTTTATTCACACAACATTTCTTATAAATAATGCTAATTGTTGATTCTTAATTAAGTGGACATAAAAAAAAGTTAATATGTAACTAAAAAATAAAAAGTAATAAATCTCGAACCATAATCCAACTCATATATAAAAAATTTCATATATATAAAAGATTTCATATATATAAAAGATTTCATATCAACTTAAAACTTTAAGACTTTAGGTTTGTATCTACTTCTCTTTATATATTGATTCATATATACTATAAACATGATATTTTTGACTTCACACTTAAATTCCTCGTATTTAAAGAAAAATATGATAAACAAATTAGTGAAATAAGAAAAAATAAAAAAAAAGCTATATAAAAAAATGTTATAAAACTTATAAAAGAAGATAGAAATATAGAATGAAGATAATAATAAAAAATAATAATGATAAAAAAGTTGTGGTAAAAAGGAGAAAAACATTTCTTAATTATTATTTTATTATTTTTTCAACAAGTGTTGAGAATAGGGTGTAGAACAATTAAAATAAAGTTTTACAACGGAAACCTAAAAATATAATAAAATTACATCTAAAATATCTATGTTAACTTGGTGTTCAGAAGTGTGAGCAATATATATATTTCCTCGTTTCATTTTATTAAAATTATCCTTTGTCTTGTCTATGGATTGAAAAATTTAATTTGGCGAAGATAACTATAAAAAAGTGATTAAATTATAAAAAGTATACATCTACCTGATATGATAAAAGTATATAAACATTTGATGAATATAAATAACATATGCAAATGTATAGAAAATAAATGAAAAATTATGCCTTAAATTATATGTACCACCAAGACAATTATCAAACAACAAATAAATGGCAGTAGATTGAATTTAAATGTACAACTAATCAAATCAATTAACAAAACTTAATAAAGAATTATCAATGTTATGCATAATATTCATTTTGTACTTCTATTTAAATCTGCTTTCAAAAGTAAAAAAGTCTAATTGAATTAGTTAGATAATATAAGAATAGTTAAATAATGTAAGTAAATTATTTCAAACTCTTGATATAAGTCCTTAATTAATTTTCATAGAACTTCTGTGAAGACAGAACTTAGTTTAATTCTATTACAAACAACCATGTAAAAAAACAAAATTGAGAGATAAGTTTTGTAGTGAGTAAATAAATGTGTGTCTGATCCCAAAATGCTAATAATAGAACAAAAAAAGTCAACAGTTTGATTCAGGGTAAGCATGGCCACTTGAGCAGCTAATAATAATGGTGACAAAAAATACAGTTTTGACATGAATATCTTTCTTTTTATGACAAGGACTCCTGAAACATTTCTTCACATAAAGCGACCTTTAACTGCTTCATCTTCATGCTCTCTGATCATGCTTCTTCAAATTAATTCCGCTATTAAATATAATAGGTGAAAGTCATGAATTATTCAACAGATCTGAATTCATTTTAATGAGAAAATAATTGAGTCAATGTTTATACTCAGATGATATATATGAAGTTAAGATGTACAATTCCTTTGGGATCAATGGGGTTTACTATTATTTCAAATGATATCACTTTCAATTAATCATATTTCATTTACACGATTACATTGAAAAAGAAAAAAAAAATTGTTATAGTTTGAGAAATTAAGAGAAATGTAGATTATATTTGTGAATTTTACTTAAAGAAATTTTCCATACATGTAATGTAATGAAAAGAGGAAGTTGTTTCCCATCTAACTATTTCCAAACCATTTATAAATATTTCTAAACAATTTATAATGTTTTAATTAACTACATATAAGATAATAAATTAACACAGCATAAATCACCCTATTAAACATGTAGAAAATACCTTTTAATATTTGGATGCCTACCTACAAGAACAACACTGCATAACACTAACCACTTTAAATAAAAAATTCAATACTACTTATAGAAACCAAAAATAAACCTAAAATGCAATCTATGAAATATATTAATCAAATATTAGAAAACACTAAACAATTAACACACATTTAGAGAATAAATGGCAAAATCATTGTATAAAAAAATAATCATAATTTTTAATTTAGAAATTGGGACTAAAATCATAATTTATGTAATTATGTGTGCACGCTGCACTGCCTGTTTAGGAAAAGAAAAAGCAGAGCAGAGAAAGAGTTTTAATGGCATGCTTTATTTATTTTATTTTTTATTAAGTATTTAAAAATGAAAATAATAGGGTAAAAATAGTTAAAATTGAAAGTGAAAGTGCACCTCTGCTATAACCTATTCTGTATTCATATATATGTATTATGTGGTTCTTGGAGTGAAACCACCAAAGGAAGAAGAAGGTGTTCACGTGTTACAGCACCAGAGAGTGTGATTGCGTAGAAGTATCAGAGAGAAAAAGAGAGTGACAATGTCTGGTGTGTGGGTATTCGACAAGAACGGAGTGGCCAGACTCATCACAAACCCTACAAAGGAATCCTTCGAGCAGAAAGATCCCAAACATCCTGGTACAGCCACCGCACCCGGCGCCCGACCAAGGGTTTTGGTCTATCTTCCAAGCAACCAGGTCATTCGTTCCTACACCGAACTCGAGCAGCGACTCACCGAACTCGGCTGGACTCGCTACCGTGACTCAGGCTGCTCAGAGCTCATCCAGTTCCACCGCTCTGACACCTCTTCACATCTCATATCCCTCCCCAGAAACTTTTCAAACTTTAAGCACTTCCATTTGTACGACATCGTCGTTAAAAACCGTGCTTTCTTTCAGGTTCGTGACCCCACTGCGCTATACCAAGCCTAGACCATCATCTTATGGATATAATGGTGACAACAGAAGTTAATCTAAAGTTTCATGCAAAGTACTTATATTTTCCACCACAAAATCTTACCTTCTTCCTACTTAGCTTCAGAATGTCCTTATCACTCCCTAGTGCCCTACCCTAACATGCATTTTCATGCCTCCTTCTTCGTTGTTTTTCGCTTTGTCTCCTTCTACATGTATTTGGTCTTTCCTTGTTCAAGGTTTGTTGTAGTAGCTGATTGAGTTCAGACTTGTAATGGTTGGAGTTGCACGTGATAAAGATCTCTTTTTTAATAATGAAATTCTACTTCACTGTTCTATTAACTGTGGATTAAAGAACTAATTATTTGTTTATTGAGCTGTTTGATCTGTGTATTGAAAGAGACTCTGCACCGTAGCCGAGTAATATTCTGTGGGTATAGATAGAGCTCAGGTGGGTAGCTAGGTTCTGACCTTTTTAGTCTATGTACTAATTACGGTGACTGGGCATTGCATGCAGAAGTTACCTTAAAACCCTAAGCTGTTTGTTCATTAATTAGTATAGGGAAGGAAGTGGTACGAACTGGTCTTGTGAGCATTGGACATAACTAGATGCAAACTAGTTATAGAATGAAGAGTTGAAAATGAACCAGTGGCATGGGGTGTAAATAAGGGGGGAAAGACGCGTTTTAGTGGAATTATGTGAAGGAATGATGCATAGGGCATGGCTTGTGATTAATTGGTGATAGTGAATCAGACTATCTGATGTAAAAAGCTGAATTAGATGATGCAATATCTTAGATAAGCTGGTAGCTGTCAATTTCAAGGCTGCTACACAAGTGTACTTTTGTACTATCTTATATATCTTTGTATGAGGGACCATCATATTGGGTCTATAAAGCCTATGGAGAGTCTATGCCACCGTAGATGGTGATAGAGCTAGCTAAACTTCGTGGGGAAGGACGAAGGAGTGAAGGTCCTACGAGAGAGAAAAGAGTGAACATAGTTTGTTTTTCTACATGAACTGTGTATTGACTCATTACACGAATCATATGGTCAAAACAAATCCACCACGGTGGTGCTGACTGATATTCAGTGGTCCCATTTCTTATTATCATCTCATAATAATAAATAATTAATTATTAGTATTATTATTATAATAAAATAAAATGAGAAAGCACTTTTCTGTGGGTTGATGGCACACTTGAGATACGAGATTTTGGGGAAGTGAGAGAGATTTGCAACGACACAGAGTACAATACAAGGGAAGGGAAGAGAATCATACCTTCTGAACAACAGAAGACGTAACGAAGGAGGCATACATACATGCGTTTGCATAGATATTAGATAATAATCTCAGTTATCTGTTGTGTTGTCGTACCAAATACTCATCCGCTGTAACTTCAAAATAATTTATTATTTAAAAGAATGAGATAGATATTTTATCTAATTATTGTGGAAAGTGTGTGATAATTATGTTTATAGTTAAGTTACATCCCTTATCTTTGTTTGTTAAAGTGGAGGTATAGATAGAAAATTTATTTGTTTATATGAAAGAGAAAGCAACAAAATTTTAAAAATAGTAATATTAAAAGGGAACTTTAGGAGACTATTCTGTTTCTCATAAGGGATGGAAGGTAGTATTCTCCTAGGATTAAATTGATATTAAGTTATAAAAAGTTCTGAGATTAATTTGTTAATAAGGTATAAAGTTGATTAATTTATTACTAAGTTATGAAATTTGGGGACTTAAGTGTTATTAAGTAGTTTAAATAAGATGTATTTGTGATAATACATTATAAATTGAGTAGTTTAAATAAGATGTATTTGTGATAATATATTATAACTTACCCAGAATGAACCTTTTATTCTAAATTCTATTACTATATTGTTAAGATTTATAAAAAGTTTGTTATTACTTAAATCATACAATGTCCTTAATTTATACGATTTTAAAAATATCTTTTATCCTTGCATTAATGTACATGTGATATTTAAAAGGATACATGAGAGGTTAGAGGCAATTTTAGCTTATTTTGTTCACACAATGCATAAAAACAATAAACTAAAATATAAAACATGTGATATTATATTTTTAGTTAAATATATAATTTTAATTATTATGTTTTAAATTTAACTATTAAAAATAATTAACTTACATTCTTAAAATTATTAATCTAAATTTGAGATAACAAAATCTTATTTATATATAGATATACATTTACTTATTTGTGCGTATGTGTACTGTGTAAAAAAGAATTATATAAAAAGATAATAATTACACTGATTTGGGAGTTGTAGCTGTATAGTGATTTTTATTGTCGCTACTGAAAAAATCAAATAAACTTTTGTATCTAGTAGATGTGGATATTATCTGTCAGAGTCCGAGTAGGTTCTGCTGTTCATTCTTGCAATTTTGTTTTTTTCATATGCATAAAATTTATAAGTAGTAATATAATTTTGAGTTATGAAATCTCCAAATAACTTATGTTCATTAACTTTAATGTTCTCAAAAGATAATTTAAGATTTTATAAAATAATTTATATAGTATAAATACTATAACTAAAATTAGAAAATTTTGATATTAATACTATAAGCTAGGGTTTTATATCATAGTCAAATAACCAGCTTTTAAAGTAGATGATATAAATATACTTAATTACATTAATATCTTTTTCATATCAATCCTAATTAAATTTTATTCTTTTTGTTTAATTAAATGATAATTAAATCTTAAGATGGAGTGGAAGTTGATCATTCTCATATAATTATTAAAATTATTAAACTTAAAAAAGACTATAACTGAACTGATATTGAAATTTATAAAGTTAATCAATTTAATTTAATTATATCTAATTTCAACCATTAACATATAAACAATTAAAAGTTTATTATTTTTACATAAGAGAAATTCACTACAAATCATATAGAGAATTCAAATCTTTCACTCCTGAGAGAATTTGTTATATAGATTTGAGGTTGTTGATAATTCTAAATTATATGGTTTTAGAATACAGGACAAAAAGTGTTTTGTACCTATAATGGTGACCGGACTGGAATATAATACTATTAAGATAGAGATCTTCTTCTAACTTGAAGGTGTATATGTTATATTGTAGAGTTTGTATTTTGTAATGTTATGAATTAATGATTTTTATATATATAATAAATATTGATGATGGAAAACAAAATTTTATATTTTCAAATTTAATCTATAATTATTTAAATCTATTTTAGTTTAACTTTATTTTAAAATTAAATTTTCATTTTTCAATTTTAAGTCAAATATATAATCAAATTTGGATTGGATAAGTTTTTAAAAATTTAAAATTTAAAATTAAGGTAAATATAGGTATCCTTACTTGCATAGGATGACCCAACTCATAAGATTGAGCTTACTGGAATCAAGTCACCATACTTATACTTATACAGTGACTAGCTATAATAGAATTCTATTGATAGAGACCCTATCCTAACTTGAAGTTGTATATATTATATGACAAAGTTTGTATTTTGTAATGTTTTGAGTTAATGGCTTAATAACTTACACATGTATAATAAATTACACATGTATAGTAAATAATATGGATGGAAAGAAAAAATCTAGATTTTCAAATTTAATCTATAATTATTTAAAATTCTCCATTTACATTTATTTTAAAATTATATTTTCATTATTGATTTTTAAGTTAAATATATAATTAGATTTGGATTGACTAAGTCATGTTCATAATAAGTCAGATTAGATTGGATTATATCAAAATCAGGATATCTTAGATTTAGGATAAGTCAAATAAGGTTGGGTCACACTAAAGTCAAGTTAAGTTAAACTCAGATTTAGCTAGGCCAAACTTAGGTTGGGTTAGACTCAGGTTAGGTTGATTTGAACCGAGTTTGAATTAAGTCGAGTCCATGTTAAGTTAAATTAGGATAGGATCAAAGTCTATCCAACATAGATAGGGTTGAGACAGATTGGGTCGATTGCCCACGACGAGGTCAGGTTGAGTCGTCTCAGATCTACTTTGAATCAAATCGGTCATAGGTCGAGCTGAGTTAGCATAAGTTCATGTATGAATGAGTTGGCATGGGTTTACCTCAAGTTAAGTTAGGCAAGATTCATATCAGGTTGGGTCTAAGTTATGACAATTTAGTCAAGGTTCATGTTAGGCAAAATTGGCTTGGACCTAGTTAGGCTGAGTCAACCCATACCCAACTCAAGTTTAGTCAGTTTGAATTAACCTTGATCTAAATTAAACTGAGTTGGTATAGACCTATGTCAAGTTGAGTTGGGTGGGATCTAAAACTAGGCTGAGCCATGGCCCAGGTCAGACCAAGTCATCCTAGTTCCACATTGGGTCGAGTCGACCTAATTCCATCTCTAGTTGAGCTAAGTTGACTTAAGCACAGGTCTGGTTGATTTATGTTTGGCCTAGGTCAGGTTGTGTCCAAGTTAAGAAATGTCAGATTGGATCGAGGTCATGTAGAGACGGCATGGTCGTTTCGAACCCAAGTCAAGTTAACTAAGTAGGTTTGATCTAGTTAAGCTCAGACTATACTAAGTCGGACAGAGCCTGTATCTAAATAGATCTACCTGAAACTATATCATGCTGGATTTAATCGAATCGAACCTATATCAGATTAGATTTTTAAAAATTTAATTTATACTCTTAAGTTCGGTTCAAATCTAAATTTAATATTTTTTTAAGAAATTATACAAACTAGATTTAATTTAAATTGAAAAAATTCAATCCAATTTAATATAATTAAAATGAATTTGGAGTCCAAGTTATATTATTAGAAATGTTGTGAAGTTAACACGATATTAGAATATGGTTAGATAAAATGGACCCACGTTTTCATATTATTTAATCAGGTGGGTCTAAGCAATCATAACACGGCCAAAAATTGCTACTGTAACTATGGCAAGGTCACCTGACATGATTCTTCTAACCAATGAAGTCCATTCCAAGAGGTGGTCTAAAGCTAAGATTTTCCTTTTCTTTATTTTCAAATTTAGCATTGATGTAAAACTTTTTCAATGCAAACAAGTTTTGCTTTTAAATTTAATTTTGAAAGCTAAAAATTGAATCCTATATTTAAAACAATGAGGACTTCAAACTCAGAGGATTAGTCTCTACTCTAATAACATAAAGAAACTTGTAACACAAAAAAGGGACCTCAGAAGTTGCATTTTAATTTTCAATGATTTTTAGTCTTCATTGTTCATTTTATTAAATATTCTGTCTATGATTATTTCTTCCTGCATAAAAGAAATATTTTGTGTGCACAGTGTTTCTTTGTTACAATTAAGTGAAGTCTTTATAAGTTTTCTTTTTCGTATAACTGAAATTTTCCTTTTTTTCTATCAAAATATTTATGAACTAAACCGACCAAACCATTTTAAACATTATTTTATTAAAAACTTATCAATACTAACATTATATTCCATCTAAAATTATAAAATTTCAAAAGAATTTATTCTTTAGAATCTTAATGTAGTGCAGACAAATTCAATAAATACAAATAATCTGTTTGACTTGTAAACATTTTGAATAATTTCACATCCTACATTTATCCTAAAACCTCAATCAATTGAGGAGAATATAAAGATGTATGTATGAAGTTCATGTAAAAGGTCACTAAATTTCAACAAACATGTCTTTCAGACATTTTTAAAAGGTTGATACATAGAATGGCAGATAACAAGTCAAGTTGGACATTGCTTGAAGGATACGTCCAAAAATTGTTTTATTCAAAAGATAGAAAGAGTTATCAATCAGTGTTCACTAGTGAGTGAGTAGTCACAGCAATTGCTCTAGACATAGACATAGTGGCTTCTTTGTGGAAGCAAGTCAATACTGCTTATAATCCATCATTAGGAACCATGAATCAAGTACAAGTTTGACATTTTGGTTATGAAGTGGGAACACAATTGAAAAAGGTTTTTGTACGGCTTGATAATAATTCTAACCGGATGTACATTAAAATATAACAGAAACATGTGTAGCATTCCTCAAAATTCAAACATTCTGCGAAGTTATCTTCTTAAGTGGGCCACCATTCTAGACTTTAGGAGGAGGATTTGATTCAGGGTTTTGCCTTCCCTTACTTTAATCAAACACAAGTAACATGACATGCAGTAGACTGCATCCCAGAAAAAAGTTGCTTCCACAATTATGCTTTTTCAAATGATAACGCGTAGATTTATGTCTTTGTCTTCTTGTGCAATTGATTGATTATAACCAAACTGTTTCAGTATTCATTGCTGCAAGTTTTGATTGAATCGTACTCTCAACATATTGCAAAAATTTCATCATTTCATTGATACAATTGAGCCATTCACAAGAAAATGGAACAGAATATAGCACAACCTTTTCAATGTATTTCGTATGTAGAAGTCCTATAAGGCAATGAGGTGTTACAAAATAGCCTAGGAAACCATACAGAATAGCCTACCACCCTAATATAGACAACAAAAATGAACAATCATACAAATCTACCTGCCTTCCCATCTAGTTCAATAGAGTTACACACACTTTCACTTTGACAGATCTCAGAAAACGAGTAATACTAATGGTGGTGGACTAGCAATGGCCGAGAATAGTTTGGTGCTGAATAATATATTGCGTGAAATATGATATGTACAGTGTAATAGCTACACAGTGCCTGAGTTCATGAACAAGATCAGAAGAAACATCATGTTAAGTTTGAAGGCTGTGTTTGCAATGTCAAGTATAGAGAGGGGATGCAGAGGGCCTAGGATAAGCTGAGGGAGACTCCATGCGGCTAATGTCATCAGCACTTCTTCTACGAACTCGAGATCCAATAGCAGAAGGATTTTGATAGCCTCTACTTACATCAGCACTTCTTCTTCGAACACGAGAAAGATTTTGATTGCCTCCATTTGCATTAGGAACCTGCAGCTGCTCCAATGTTCTAACCACTTCATCCATGTTTGGCCTGAACTTGGAATCTATTGACAGGCACCGCAAGGCAAGGTTGGCTACCTTATAAGCATCATCCGTTGAATATTGTCCTTCAAGCCTTGTGTCTAACACACGAAATATCTTACGTTTGTTTGCCAGGTATGGTTTAGCCCATTCCACCAAATTGTGTTGTCCAGATGGTCTATTCTTGTCAACAGCCCTCTTTCCTGATAACATTTCCAGCAAGACAACTCCAAAACTATAGACATCACTCTTGGCCGTGAGATGACCTACAGGAACAATTTAGCCATTAAAGAGCTGAGTCTAGAATGACTTAACAAACTCAGAAATGGAAAAGGTCATGAAATGGTTTGGTATCATAAAACCAACAATACCTGTGGCTAGATATTCAGGAGCTGCATATCCGTAGGTTCCCATTACCCTTGTGGATACATGACTTTTGTCACCCGTTGGTCCATCCTTTGCCAGCCCAAAATCAGAAAGTTTTGCATTGTAATTCTGTGTGATCAAACAACATACATAGTTCAGATCTGACATCCAAACGGTTTCTACATATTACTGAATACAAGAAGTTAAAAGTGAAGAGTTCACATACTGAATCCAGCAAAATATTTGAAGTCTTAAAATCTCTATATATCACTTTTGTTTCAGAACTGTGTAGAAAGGCAAGCCCTCTGGCAGCATCAAGAGCAACTTTCAAACGGAGGCTCCAAGAAAGTGGCTGAAAATATGAGCCTCCTGTTACAGTACATATTGTCAGTGTTAAACAGATTTTTCTCAAGTTAAACTATGAGAAAAGATGGGAAACTTACTCCTGAATAAATGGTTTTCCAAGCTTCCACGAGGCATAAATTCATAGACTAGAAGGCGGTGTTCATCTTCAAGGCAAAACCCAATCAATCTCACTAGATGAGGATGAGAAAGCTGTCCAAGGTAGTTGACTTCAGCCTAAAAGTGAAAACAGAAACACAGTAAGTCAAACACATCTGAACCACCAAAAATAATCTCCTACTATTTCCAACCATACTTTATAATTGTATTGAAGTGGTAACACGTCTAAAAATGTAATGAAGAAACATCATCATGTAGCATAGCAGAACATGGGCAACATAAGGCTACTTGAGATTTGCTTGCTTCTTGAATCATTAACCTTGCATTGCACTACTAACTATGGTGTAGCGTCGGCATCATTTGTTTCTTAATTAGTATGATGTGTGAAGAAAGGATTAGAATAAACTTACCAACCACTCCCTGTGACCCTGGATGCCATCTTGATTAAGTCTTTTCACAGCAATAACAATGCCAGTGCCAGGTTTTGTAGGAGTCAATGAATTCTCATCAATCCACCCTTTAAAAACTGATCCAAAACCACCTTCTCCTAACACACTGTCTGGACGGAAATTCCTAGTGGCCGTCTTAAGTTCTGATAAGGTAAAGCTCTTCAAATTGGATGACTGCAAGATTTCTCCCTCACTCCTAGGAGTCTGAGGGACTGAGTTCGCTGAAACCTTATCGTTTGTGCTGCCAAGATAATTTCCATCTGTACTCACATACTTTGAATTGAACCCTGCCAAATCAAACCACAGCCATTATACATAATTAGTTAAACTTCATCAATGCCAAATCAAATATAACATTCACCGAGCTATCCAACTGGATCTTCAATCATGTTTACACACGGATCACATTGGTATATGTGAAGAGAACGATTCACAGTGTTAAGGTTAAGCTTTAAGACTACTTACTAGGAGATGAAAGCACAACATATTTATTTAGATAACAAAAATTGAAATTGAGAAACCAGAGTTACCGAAATTGAATTGATATTTGTGCAGCAAACAAGACATGTAATTAAAGAATTGGAAAAGAAGCCTAACTTAAATTTACCAGAAAAAACTTTTCTTCCTTTTAAATAAAGGGGGAAGGAAAGGACTAAACTTGGACTGAAAAAAGAAGAAGCGAGAATACCCAGAAGTAAAAGTGATAAGCATTTAAGCACAAGGACCGAAACTAGAGTGAATGAAAACACAGGGCACATTAAAGAGGAAAAAAAACTTAAAGAGAGATACATAGTTGTATACCAGTGCTATACGGGCTTTCAGCTTTAATTTGGGCACTCAAACAAACTCCCATGTTGGCTAGAGAACGCAAGATCTTGTAGAAAGCATGAAACTTGAATTGAATACAGAGGGAATAAAAGGAACCTGGAAGGTGAAGGCTAAGAACCTGTTTGAAGTGGAAGCGTATGTGTGTGTTTACATTGGGTGAGAGAAAAAGAGAGAAGAGAAGGGAGATTTGGGTAAAAGAATGGATGGGTGGAAGCAGAGTAGTAAATTAATAAATAGGAACAGAAAAAAAGGAGAAAGTTGAAAAGGAAAAGGAAGAAGGTGTTGTGTGAGTAGTGAATTGTGAGTGAAAGGAAACAGAAGCATTCATTGTATGAAAATGAAGCATGAAGCATGAAACATGGACCCCCCTGTTCCTGTTTTATTGGTCTCAATGGGCCATGAAACGATGATTCGCATTTTTCCTAAATAGTAGTAAGTTCCTCTAAACAAACAGTACTAGGTTCCAATCTCAATACACGGTTTACACACACCACACCATAATGTCTTGTCCTGTATCAAATCATGGTACTCAAATGGAGCAAGCTGTATTCAAAGTTTATGTTTTGAAAAACATTGCCAAATCTATTCAAGAAGAATATTCTTTTTTTTTTTTTTTTTTCAGATAAGACTAGTAAATTTTCCAGCTGTCCCTGAGTTTTTAACATCCTACACCATTTATTAAAATGATTTTTTGTGATTATTTTGTAAACCATTAATAATTTTAAAAAATCATCTTGAAAATATTTGGGAATTAATTATGAAAATTAAATTTGTTGGGTTTTTTATTTACTTATTTCTTAAAATATAGAGAGAGAAATTTGCAGAAGAGAAAAAAAAAAAAAAACTCTTGAGATCAATCAGAGTAGTCTTGTTGGATTATATGTTCCTAGTGGCAATGGAAAATTTAATGCTGGAGGCTTGATTGATAAAAGGCTCACCAAATTATTGCATGTGTAGATGAGGTAAGATTTAATAAGAAGTATGTCACATTTAAATTCTTCTTCTTCTAAAAAAAAAAAAAAACATTATCTCCTAGAAAATTATATTAAATGATGTACTAATGTATATGAGATCATCTATTAAGACTTGAGTCATATGGATCATATTACTGTTAAAACCTAACTAAAATCTAGAATCTCATAAATATTATCATATATATATCATAAATCTAACATAACTAATTAAAAGCAATACTAATGTCAAATATATATCATAAATCTAACATAATTAATTAAAAACAAAATTAATCTAACATGCTAAATTGTTTGTACCATCACATTAATACAATGTTAATATGTATTGATCTAAAATTCATTTGTGAAGAGGTATAATATAACTCTATAAATAAGACTAACTTGAGTGTTTGGAACAGCTTTTGGGAGTACACCCCACCATTCAAAATCTTAAATGTCTACAAGAAAACATTACAACAAGTACATCTTAAAAGCAGGGAAGGAAGTGAGAGGAGACCTTAAAAACAAATAATATTTCTTATTTTTTTCCAATTTCAAGCTAGGTTTGATATTTACATTGTTTATTTATTCATTAAATTTTTATTTCCCAATAAAATAGTATTCGGTTATCTTATTTGTTTAAAAATAATATATTGATTAAAATTTAAACATTAAAATACAAAAAATATATTTTTATAAAAAGGAATGGTTTAATTATTCTACTTTAAAAAAAATACTATTAGTAAATCATAAATTCTTTATAAAATATAAAACTATAAAATGACTAAATAGCTATAAATTATATAATTAAATTTATTATCATTTGAATACAAATATAAATAAAATAAAAATAATGATTTCTACTATATTAAGAATATAATAAAAATGAATGTTTATTTTAAAGTTAAAATGTGATTTATTTTTTTAGTGGTAGCGAAGTTTTATAACTATGCGATTATATGCTAATAATTTTTTTCTATATTGCGAGAATAATTAATTTTCAGTACATGGATCGTTCTCCTAACCATCCTTTAAGAATATATTGAAAAAAATTGTAACAATTTCTGTACAGTTAAATAATATATATTTTTTTTTGTAAAAACTCTTCCATCTTTATAATTTAAAATTTATTTGAATGTTAATGAATATATTATTTTAAATAAAATGAAAGATATAAGTATCATTTTATTAAAATATAAATGAAATAAGTCATTTACTAAAAAGAAAAAAGATATACGTGTCTATATAACTCTAAATAGATTGTGAGCAAATGCTATTTTATTAAAAATATGAAAAAAAAGGTGTGTTTATTTTAAAATTGAAATGGTGTAAGCATTATTTAACAAGCAAAAGTAATGTCTCTAAATTAATAATAATTTATTTAAAGTATATTTATGAGCATACAATTTATCATAGATTAAGTGTTATAGCTAAATTATTATATTAATAAAAGATTAAATTTATTTATTTAGTTTTTATTATTTTTCTTATCACAATCACAATGATAATACTTATGCATCCAACAAGAAGACATTTAAAAACATTTATCTATTGATGACATGAAACACCAAGTTAACAATTAATATTTCCAATGCATGGAGTCTATTAAACTAATTACACTATCCTTACTATTGGAGTATCAAATGATAATTAATTGTAGTTTAATTTAAAAATTAAACTTAAATGTGTGGAAAACTCTGAGAAAATAGTTTTTTTTTTTACTTTCTTTTCAATTATAAAAAGTATAAACACGTCTCTGGTTTAATGTTTCAAAGTGTTGATTCATATACACTTTATTATTTCTGCAAGTTATGATATGTGTAATTTTTTTCCCAAAAACAGCAAAAAATAAGGAAGATGTTTGGTGACCATATCAAGAAGAGGAGGGAGACAGTACATAACAGAGGTGGTATCACAGTGCTCATTAAGAGTGATCACGTGATTGTTAATAAATGAATGGCTCATCTCAGTTGTTAGTTTCAAAGTTTTCACAGTTCTCAATTGTTATATATTTATTAAATAAGAATGTATATATTATTATTATTATTATTTTGTATATTTTACCGTGTATTCTACAATATGAATGAAATGATACTAGAAAAAGTAATATAAATTACACATTTAAATGAAAGAGGAAGAAAAATAAACGTAATTATATTAGGGAGCAATGATGTATCTGTATGTGATATAAAATTAGTAAAAAAAGAAAGAAAGAAAAACATAAATAATGAGTAGAAGGAATTAAGATTTACAGAGAAAAAACAGAGGCCACAGAAACAGTGTGTGTTGATTTGAGAAAGGAATGGCCACACATTGATGTTTGTTTGATACTCAATGAATTGACAAGTACAAAGGAATGGCCACACACACAAACAAATGAATGGAGAAATGCAGCAACAAGCTTGTAGAATTAGATTGTTGCTCTGTATTTCAGTCAAGTCAACTTCAACAGATTTTTCATTTTCTTCAAATATTTTGCACATTAATATGTGGCTAAAATGAGTTCATGTGATTTCCACAAACAAAACTTGATGTCCAGTTAAACAGTAGAAACAATTGGCTATGGGTCAACTACTTCACAGATTGCATTACACTTTTATAAACTTCCATCTGGCTATGTGACGTCTCATTAATTTATATACTAGCAGTATATGTAATAATAATAAATAAATAATATCAAATATACATATACTATTGTAACCATATACTGGAATGCTAGTTCCAGACAAATACATACAATACCAAAAACATGTATTTCTTGTTCAGCATTCAATACCGTATTTACAATGTGTTATGCTTTCATTTATACTTCATACAATAGTATATACATGAACTGATTTATATATATTACACATGTATCATTCACATAATATTATCAAGAAAAACATATACATAAACATAAAGTACAACAGAATAATTTTGAAACAAAATTATTGAATCTTTAATTATATATCTATGAAATACTATAATTTGCTATACTCAACATCTCTAAAATAATCATATTAACTATATTTTAATATATTAATTACATTTTAATTAAAGATTAACATTTGATTTATTAGAAATACCACTAATAAAATTAACCTCGTTTTTTTATAAGTTGATAATTATTTGTATATGTTAGAGGTCGATGACACCAAAATTTCATTCAACTTTTTATCATGTTAAATTTAATTTATGTGATTAAATCTTTAATGAATTATATAATATATATATATATATACATATTTTTAATAAGTTTAATATTTTTTGTTATAGAATCAATATCATCTCAAATATATTTACTGTACATATATGTACGTAAAAGATAAACACTTACAAATATCACAATTAACATCACGCATAAACATTAACATTATTATCATTATTAGATAGGTATTCCTTAAACAAATTCATTTTGCTTCATTAACCTTAAACAAATTTCTCACTTGAACAATCTCGTATTGCTTGAGCGAAACAATTTTATATACCAAAATTAATTTTGTTTCTTTCTTGTAAGGGTACTCATACTTAAACATTTTCACAATACTTTAGTTAAGCGAAACATATGTTTTGTCACAAAAAATAAGTTATAAAAACAAACATAACATATACCATTTCACTAATATTTTTAACAATTATATTGTCACTTGAGCGTTGACATAATTGTATAATCTCATATTTCAGAATCTATGAACTACTCTTAAGACTCAACTCTTAAGTAACCATGTTATTTTAGTATCACATGTTTCTAGTGAAGAGACTTGTCTCAACCTCTCTCACTTAAACTTGTTTTAGTATCACATATTTACTGTGAAGAGTTTTGTCTCAACTTCTTTCAATGTAATTTTTTGCTTAAAATATATGTTTTTATTACTTAATCTTTGATTTGTTACTCAATTAATATGGAACAATGCATATGATCATAACTTGTTATTGTATACCACTTAAATAATGTAATACTTCTTAAATAACAACAAGCTAAATTCTCAAACAATTATCAATTACTAAGACAATTAACACATTTATTACAATTAAATCATTACGAAATATCAATTATATAAATTATTAACATAATTATTGGTTAATAAAATTCCCTCTTATTCATTTATAAGATATTTATTGATATTTTGTTGGACTTTACAAATTTATTAATTGATCTACATTTAAAAAATATTTTTCTAATTTTATTTCAAAAGAATATTTTTGTTAATTTTGTGTTTGGGAGTTTTTAATTTTTTTCAATTATTTTATTATTATTCAGTTTTTCAGCGTGAATATACAATGATTTTCATTTTACATGACTATTAAAAAATTAATAACTTTACTATATGAGACTCTTATTATTGAATATAAGTAATATACAATTAGTATATTTAACTAAATTTAATTTTGTAGATAAATAATATTTTTATTAATTTATGAAAATGAAGGAAGCTCGTGACATGAAACTGCAAAGTCGGAAGCAGCCAGATGGATGTGATGTGACTTAACGGTTGAAAACAAAAGTTGGAGTTTGACGTGAAAAGAGTATAAAAGTTGAATCAATGGGTCTGTATTCTGCAGTTCCTTTTGTCGTTTTTCATTTTGTCACTGCACCAATTGGAAAAATAATAATAAATAATGTGATAAAAAAACAATTATAAATATCGTGCAAAGTCTCTTTTCCAAAAAAATAATAATAAATTAAAAGTAATATTGGAAGTTTTATATTTATCCAATTATGTTATATTATAAAAAATAAAGGCAACTAATGTAATTAAGAATTATATCACATTTAAAGGAAAACTTTAAAATACAATTAAATAAAATGTTTTTAAGTTTAATTTGATTAATGGGTGATTATTTTATTGGTAATAAATAAATGAATAATAATATGCAATATTTGAATGTCTTATTCAATCTGATCAATAATGTAGTATAAGTACTAATTAAACATAAAAAAAGGTAAAACAAACTTATTTGAAAGAATAATTATCAAAGGGAAATATATACTTTCTAAATTTAGATGACCAAATTGGTTGATTTAAAAATATATAGGGCAAGAAATACATCTTTACTTGATTAAATATAAGTTGACAATTAACAACATAGTAATAAATATCATGAAAGGTGATAAACATTTCACATCAATTTCATGGTAAAGGAAATTCATGTTGACTGATGAAATATAATAGTTAATTAAAAAGTAAATAAAAAGATAAACTTATTATTAGAATTAAACCATAGGATATATGTGATTTACTACTAAAAAAATAAACAGGGTGGTTTTGAGTTGTGAGATGTGAACTCAAATTGATGAGTGGGACCACACCAAAAGCAAATAATGACACTAGCCAATATGATGAGAAAAATGAGAACTTGTAGCTATCAAAAAAGAAAAGAAAAGAAAAATGAAAAATTGTGAACTGTGAAATAAGTAAATGATTCAACCAACTAGGCTACAAATGTTGAAGACTTCAACAAAGTTGCAAAAAAGTATATGTATATATGAATGGAATTGGAGCATAAAATTTAAACTTTTTTTTCTTTCCACTCTATGCTCTCTTGTTAATATTTGCTTTTTATGCTCCAATCGCTTTTAACTTTTTTAAGTGTAGTGTTTTATACCCATTGTGACCAAAACTTGTGAACTAATAAAAGAAAGTCATCATGTCCTTGGAAAAGCATTAATTGCTTTTCTAGCTATAAGGAAGTGCAAAAGGGTTTCCATAAAAAAAAATGTTTTAAACATAAAAATAAATTTCTAAACTTATCATTCAAACATTAGATAGGGTTCAACTTAAGCAAAATTAAAAATTTCGTGTAATAGTATCTAAGATGTTATTTCTAAGATGACATTAGTCAAAAATGTTTCAACAAAAATAAAGTTGTTTTTCAACATATATAAGACAAGTTTTTTATTCACATTTATTCGGATAATTTTTTCTTATGTTTGAAAATATTGTTTTTCAATAAATGTGTGTAGTTAGGATTTCTTTTAATGTAGACTAGGAAATTTTTAACCAACCTTGAATAATATTAACTTTAGACAGAATTGACTAAGATGGGCTGAAAAATAATTGCAATCAACAATTTGAAACAATAACACTTAAAACTATTATTAAAATTCTTCTTAACATTATGTCACCAACTCATTTTTTAATTGTTAAATATCATTTGATATTTTAAAAAGATTGTATTTGATGATAAAGGAAATAATCTGTCCAGAAAATTTAATGAATTTTAATAACCTTATCCTAATAAAATATTATAAAAAAAGTAATTTAAATTGAATGTATTTTAGTAATCTTGTAATTTCATATCCAGCAAATCAACTACACAGAAGATTACAAAAGAAAAGATGGGAAAGATTTTCTTTAAAGCCTAACACTCAAATAAGTGATTGTAAGACGAAGGAGTCCATGGATAAGATACTTCCTCTTAACAATCCTCTTAATCATTTTAAATTTATAAGCACGAGCTTAGTTATAATTAATTTTGAAAATTACAATGTGTTTTCAATGTGAAAAGAAAAAACAACACAGTACAGGCCTTCCTTAAAATTTAAGGATTGTAATAATCCTATCCCTCGCAATTTGAGGTAATCAACAACCCTACGTGAACAAACAAAATTAAAAGCACCCTTTTTTTATTCAGACTCACTGTTTTGATTAAAAAATTAGAAGTTCCCTACAGTCAAAACTTTGTATAAAAACCAGAAAAACAACTCTTTAACACAATTACAAACGTATAGTGAAAATTTAGAAGTTCTGAAAATCCCATTAGGTCTACAAAATTAATATGATATCTCTTAACAAAACATTTTGCATACCCACAAACACCAGCATTCGACACAGATCAACATGGACATTTAACATAGACGAACATATAACAGCAGACATCGTAAGAGAAACAAGGTAGACGAGGTCTAGAACGATAATTATGTTGAACGATGCAAACTAGAAATCTGACAGTTTACTGGTTCTACCATTTTTAGAGCGACTCTTACCTGTTAATTTGTTCATCCAATTCACTGGGTCAATTGTTATGGTGACACGTGCATCATTAGTTGTAACCAAATTCACTAAGTTAACTAGTGTTCAACATTATTTACCCACCAAATGTTATGGTAGTCAAGAAATTTAACCAAAATCCAATGGATCGCCTGTGGATGAGATCACAGGAAAGAGTGTTTATTCGGTAGTACTGAACACAAAGTTTAAAGCATTTGCCACAAAGCACAGAACCAAAACTCAAACAGTGATTTCCGAAGCAGCTTGAAAGGCAGCATATCAGTTCCTAACTACGAATTTCAATTCTTCTTCACGGTGGCAGAGTTTATGATGTCCACGAACTCCGGCTAATTACAGAGAAGTACAAAAGTTAGTTGCTTAAATGCAAAGTAATTTGAAACCAACCACAACCAAAACAACGGGGTAAAAGGAATTTACCTTGAGGGAAGCACCACCAACCAAAAATCCATCAACATCAGCCTGTGCTGCCAATTCCTTGCAGTTTCCTCCATTTACAGAACCTGCAGTTAATGAATGTTCATTAGATCAGAAGCTCACTTTATTTTTCGACATGCAACTACAAGTACACTGCATATTATACAATAGAGGGGGTAAAATGCATGCAAGATTACCTCCATAGATAATTCTTACAGATGCAGCAACTTCGGCACTCACGTTATCATGAACCCATTTCCTCAAATCAGCATGAACCTAAGGCCGAACAACCAATAAACATCATCAACAGAACACAATCTATAAGTCACTATTACACAAGATACAAGATCGGGGTACTTTCGATGGAAGAATTGATAAGGTATTGATAAGGTACCGAATGTCTAAATTGGCAACACAGATCAAAGAACAAAAACATATCACATAAAGTAACACAATCTAGAATATTAAAACAATAAAATTTATAGAACAAATAATCAGTACAGTGACAAGCAAGTTTTCACTAAAAACTAGTATTAACAAAACACAGGCTAGCATACCTCTTGGGCCTGAGCAGGAGTTGCAACCTTTCCTGTTCCGATGGCCCAAACAGGCTCGTAGGCCAAAACAACATTGTCCCAGTTTGATATTTTAGCTGCAAATAGAATTAAGGTCAACTAAAATATAGATTGCTAACAGTAGTAAGTTATGAATAATGATAATATATTAAAGCAACTAGAACAGTTCTGTAACAAGAACTGCAAAGACCTTTATACAATATTGTGAGAAAATCAGTGAAATAAAAAACAACTAAATGAGTATGCAGAAAATTAAAACTGTATACGTGGAGGAAAAAACAGTACCTGCAATAGCTTTAGTTTGCTCAGCAACAACAGCTGCAGTTGTTCCAGCTTCACGCTGTTCAAGAGTCTCTCCAATGCAAGCAATAACTTTCAGACCTTGTGAAAGTGCATATGCAACTTTATCTCCCACAAACTGATAGACAGTCAAGCATGTAGTAATGTTATAATGTATGCCATTAAACTTCAAAAAGAACTTATAACAAAAAGAAAGTAAACCAGAGACAACTGAACGCTTTGTACCTCATTTGATTCTTGTAAAAGCTGCCTCCGTTCAGAGTGACCAATAATAACCCAAGGAATTCCCAAATTAACAAGCATTTCAGCACTGTTGAAGCAAAATACAAAATGCACAACTATTAAAAGATGGGTAAAAGATTCGAGAATGTGTGCCTCACTGTTTATAAATCACTAACACAAGGGGGGAGGAGTAGACAGTTCTATTTCATGGTTCAACTGAAGCAAATGAATATAACCAAGCCATTAGCCTAAAATAACTAAATGCACAGCACATGACCAAATGAAAAATATTGAAGAAAATAGAGGTAACATACCTAACTTCTCCAGTATAAGCACCACCTTTGCGAACCCAACAGTTCTGTGCCGAGACATGGAAATCAGGGCGCAGTAAATTTTTTACAAGAGGAAGGAACACAAAAGGTGGACTCACAACAACTTCTGTAAAAGAGAAACACATTTATTAGCACACGTAAAAAGATCATCATCATGCAATAAAAATTGGATGATGTTATATGCAAAAGAAATAATTGGAGATACCAACAATGGATATATGAGGCCAGTAAAGAATTGTAATAGGTTCAAGGGAGCCAGGAGCTTGATAACTTTGGTAAAAAAAAATATTACTGTACAACTGACAACTATACGAAACAACATCTCAATAAAAAATTTAGGTCTCGTTATCATCGCTACATAAAAAAGTGGCTACGAATTAAAAGGGACAGAATTAGAACCTTTAGAGTAGTATGTAGTTTTGTGATTATAACAATCCTCAATAAAAAAAAATGGTCCATACTAGAAGCGAAATTAACTTAAGCCAGATAGATCATTGACAAGAGTGTGTTAAGTATGAAATGTTCGGCAGAAAAAGAGACAATCCCATAAGAAATTAGCTAAGACTCACCCACAACATCTTCTCCAGGGACTTTAGCCTCATTCAGAGTAGTAACAATCTTCTTCACCTCCTCAGTGGTTCCATTCTGCAACAAAATCAATCCAAAGCATCAGTTACCTGATGAATCACTAAACAATTTCAGAACACGTCGATTCAAGAATTACTTGTTTCCACGACACTGCCATGACAGATCCATGAAAAATAAAAAGGTATACCAGGCAGGCAATTAGAAATGCCATCATCAGATTACAAATAAAGCATTCACACACACAAATACTTTCAAGATCATCGCAAAATGTTAAAGTGCATGTTTCTTTTACAAATCCCCAAAGAGAATTACGATCTTAGTGCGAAGTGTGCCACTACTACTATGCACTGGGTAGATCGGAAATTAAAAAAAAAATAACTTTTCAAATTAAAACCTTCCGATCTGTTTAGCCAGAGGTGTTCTACATTCTCCAGATAGTTCCAGAGCCACCCTTTTCAAAATAGACCAACTTTCGAAGTTGATCGAGGAGAACTACCGAGATTTCGTTTGTCAAGATCAAAACAAAATCACACATGCAACAAAAAAAAGGTTAATGATTAAGAAAGTGAAGAGGCGATTGAAACATACGCATTTCCAGTTTCCACCGACGAAGAATTTTCTGCCCATGTTTTCGTTTGTTTTGATTTCGATTCCTACGAGAAAACAGAGAGAAACCCTTGTTCTACGAAGCACCACAAAGTGACTGTCCAAATACCCTTATCACTATATAATGCTCACAAATGGAATATGCTTTAGGGCATTTCCTTGCCTCTCATTTTTTTTTTATAAACTATTTTTATACACTAATTCTTTTAATTAAAAAGTTTAAGTAAATTGAATCTAACCCTTATCAAAGTCTCTTAGGCTTCAATTAATTGTTAGTAGCACTTATATTTTAATACATGACTCTAGTTGTTACTAATTGCATAAAATAATGAGTCCAGTTTTTCTAATATCAAATATAAATTTATAATTATTACTTTTATGTATTAGGTATATAAAATATAAATCTTAATGTGCATTAAAATAAATATTTAATACAAATATTAAATGATATTAAAAACTTAACTTTTATAATGATATAAATCAATCTCTGCAGGTAAAATTGTTACATTTGCTGAGATATATTAATGCTTAAATAGGAAAAAGCGATCAGCATAAATGAAACACCAGTTTTATTTTCCTATCGAATGAAAGGATTCTTAAAAAAAATGGATTATAGAAAATATATATGCAAAATCTGAATAGTTTTTATGTACTTTGACATGAACTATCTATTTAAAGTATATTATATTATTATAACAGGAAAAATGTCAAAAACAAAGCTTTCGTGAAAAAAAAAAATGTTCAGAAGTCAACGTAAATAATGGACACTATAGTTTTAAATATATGATTTGGCCATCACTGGAATAAAAATACTTACGATTACGTATTTTATTCGTTTTTTTTTTTATTTCAGAAGCGTCGCATTCATCTTTTAGTAAATGAATGAATTTGGAGTTATTTACCTTCATTGTCTAAATATCAAAATCACCATCACTATTAATACTAGAGAACAGAAAAGTTATATATAATGTTAATGACAAAAAAAAAACACTATGCAGGTCTAAAATAATCAACCTGAATCACCATTGTTGGGTTCAAGTTCTTTCTATAGACACAAGAAAAAGTGTAAAAGAAAAAGTTGAGGAGAATTTATATTGTTGTGGTGAGGAACGCAGGCTGAGAGATAAGCATTTAAGACTTGGCTGTAATCCATGGTTGTGAAGGTCCCAACCATGCATCATTCACAACTCAGATGCACCTAAGCAAGAATAACTTTGTGGTCGTTGTAACTACTTTTATTTTATGTGGCTCTTATAAATAAACTTCAATTACTAAGAAAGTGACATTACCTTCACAATTGGAAAATGTTTCAGACACTAAATTATGGTACTACACACAAATTCATAGACAAGTGTGTTTTGTTTTGGCCAAGACAAGGTTAAGTAGAGATGAAGTGATGGTGTGTGTTTGATAAGAGTAACTGTGATAAATTAGTTGCAGCTGAAAAGTTATTTAATAGATGTACATATGGTGAGTGAAAGTTGAAAAGTTCTTATTTTTTAATTATAAGTGTTGGGTCAGTTAAATACTTTAGTTTTCGAACTAATTTTAAAAATATTTTTATTAATTAAATTTCTTTGAATAAATTATTTTAAATAGGTTAGACTTTATTATCAACATTGTGTTATAACTTTGGTATCTTTTTAATATATTTCTAGAGACTATATTCAAATTTTCACTCACTTAATAAGTTAGAAATATGAGTGTTATTCTCTAATTTAGTATTTCAGTAACTTCTATAAGTAATATTTCAAAGTATATTTTCACACAAGTCTTTTCAGCTACACAACACTCTTTATTATGAATTGTATTTAGTTAAGATAATATTATTAGTTGGTTAGCTAGATTTAACATGTGATTAGCTTGTTTAAGTGGAGCTATATATAAGCTTTGTATAACTACTGGATTCGATGCATGAAATAATTCATTTTTTCAAGATTCAATATGGTATTACTTCTTATTTTCTCATGTTAACCTTTTCTTTTCACGTTTGATCATTTTTTCTTATTTCAAGTTTTTTGGTTTCCATGAGTGTCTCATGTATTAGTATATGTATACCCCTTTGTTATCATAATAAGAATGTTACTCTTATTTCTTATCATGACTTATAATCGCTTTTGGCAAAACCAACTTTGATTTTGGTAAATGTTATATTCTTGAATAGGGGTATCCGTCTTAATCATATCAAAGAATTTGACAATCACAATGTAGTCTCTTATAGGTGTGTTTGATAAAATATAATTAAATTAATATTAATGATTGTCGACCTAGGTAAGAATGTATATTGATGACCATATGTAATTTTTTAAACTTTGTAAGAGAGCATAGCTGAGACTAGAAAGAATTGAAAAAAATGGAATAAGGAAAAATAAATTTTATTGCTTAATATTGTTACAATTTTATAACAAATGTGTCCTAAATTTATATGTAATATTTATGGATAAAGATAAATGACAATTGTCAATAGTATTCAACAAATTACAAGTAGTACAAGTAATAGAGTTAGCAGTATAAAGAAGTTGTGTGTTGTGAAGTATGAAATATGACCTTCACTTAATTATGAACATTAAAACCTAAACTCATCCGGTTAAAATAAAGTTTAATCGGTTAGAATTGAATTACAACATGAATGGATTAAATTGAATAAACAAATTCAGGTTTGAAAAAAAAATCAATTGATATAAATGACTATGGTGCTTAAAGGATTGGTTTACTTTTTTTTATCTCAAAGAATATGCAATTTGATTTTATTGGAAGATGTTGAATTTTGTTGTAATGTTTACAAGAGAAATACCAACACCTAACTTCTCTACCTTCATTATTCTATTAGAAACATTGAACATCTATATTTTCATCTTCAAAAATATTTTAGGATTTAAAAATATTTAGACGTCTATATTTTATTTTTAAGATAAATCATAAATTGTATTTTGTTTGTGCTATTTTAACTTTAACTTGTCTTTAGTTCCTTTACTACATTTAGTTATAATTAGTTTAATATTTGTTGTTTACTTTTTTAATAAGAGCTCATACATAAGCTTTACGTAGCAGTTTGATTTGTTGAACGAAACAATGTCACATTTCAAAGATTCAAAGCATAAGTTCTAAAAGAGATTAAAGATAAACCTTGTAAATAAATATAAAATCGTGTTCAACCTATAATAAATTAGAACTATCTTAAACACAGTATCATAATATTACAAAGTAAGTGTGTTCTAACTTCTACAAATTATAAAGTTTGAATGGTCTTAAAAAGTTTATTCTCTGGTATATATAAGTTGTGTTGAAAATAACAAGTTATTGAAGAACTTGAGAGATTTTTATATATTTTTTTTCCTTCAAAATTGATCTTAACGATTTTACGGATTCAGGGTAAAATAATAAATAACGTCCCACTATATTTATATGTTTTAAAACGTGAATACTATTACATATATAAATAATCACATAAATATTATAGCTTTTAGTTGACGAATTCTTATTCCATCCTATACCTTTTTTTTTACCTCTATATTAAATACAAAATTACATATATTTTTATCTTAAAATTGAAAAATTAAAAAAATCAGTATTCTTTTCTATCTTTTTCATTTTTATAATTCTCATAAGTGGTAGATCATGTTATTCATAATGTCATATAATGTCATTTAACACTGTTCAAATATTAAATCAAAACTTTAAACAAATATTATATAAACAATTATTAATATTTATTAATAATATTAGAAGATTGTTGACAACGAATAACTATTTTTACGAATTTTGAAAGTTTAACAATTAAATGATAAATAACGAACGATAATGACAAATCACATGTCATTCTCATCCGGTTCAATTTTAAAAAAATAAAAAAAATTATAGATCGAGAGAGTATTATTTCGTTATCAAAATAACAAAAATACTTTTTTTTAGAGAAAGAAGGTAAGAGAGTGGAGGAAGAATTCGTCCTTTTAATTTTACTTTCTTCATAATACAAAGTAAACCGTTCATATTTATTATTTCAAATTTATTACATATTAATATTACTTATTTTAAAAAAGTAGGTGAAGCAGTGAAATTGAGAAATCAATAAAAAATTTCAACGGCAGAGAAGCTTGAAGATGAACAGGTACTTTTTGGCGTGATCTTAATCAGAAGCTATTTTTCGTCGTCACTTTTCTTCCGTGCATCAATCAAAATCTTGAAAAGAAAAAGGTTCGAAATGAAAAGATATTTGAAGAGGTGACCAATGAAGTGACAGCAGAATCTGCACCGCACCGCACCGTATCAGTGTTTCTCTGGCTATGTATGTGAATTGAATGCACCGCAAATCAGAAGAACCTGAGAGAAGAGTTAAAAATGGCGTGGGTTAGGGTTTCAGGGCCTCCTAGGGTTGAAGTAGCCATTGACATGGGCAATCCATTTCTCAATCTCACCGTTGATGCTTTCCTCAGGATCGGAACCGTAATTTTCTCCTCCTTTTCTCTTTCTTCTCTTTCTTCTCTTAACTAATTAATTAATTAAGTAGTTAGTTTATTATTAATTTTGTATTTTGTATTCCAGATCGCAGCCACGCGCGCGGTGGCTGAAGATACCTATCATATTATCCAAAAAAGTAAGTAAGCATTTCATAAATTCACCACCTTTTCTTGCGGAGTCTGAATAGGTAACTTTTTTTTATTGTATATCTATAATCACGTTTTTAGTTTTTTTTTCTTGTTGAATTTGGGTTATGGTTATACACCTACGTGCAAGTAAAAACTAGGTTCTATGGCAATTTCGTATTTTACTTTGCTTCTTCTGTGGTATCCTTCAGTGTTCCTACTTCTTTAGTTTTCAATTATTATTGTTATTTTCGTCTGTGAAGGCCTTTGTGAGACTAATTCAACATGTCTGTTCCAGGGAATATCTCAAGTCATGATTTTGAGAAAACGGTAAGTTCACGATTCTTTTGTGAAATTGATGTTTTCACTGTGTAGACTTTCAGTCCAATTTCACTGTGTCACTTTTTAACATAACCGACAATTGGGTTCTCTTCTGCCTAGCCTTTCAATCGAGCTATCAATCTTGTGCATCTTCTTTTAAAGTATAGTGTTGGACGAGTAGTCCTTGCGGAAAATGATAATTGGGGTAACCTTCCAAAGGGTACCTGAGAAACCTATTCAATAGACATTTTTCATTCCCTGCTCACGAGGTGTCGGTTGTTTTGTTGCAGTTGAAGAAGATGTGTAAAGAAGGTGTATATTGGGGTAAGACTTGAGTTGCAAGGTCTATGCAATTGGGCACATTCATTTTGGAAAAGCAATAGCTCCATTTGATGCACTTTTTTTTATGCTTACAGGAACTGTAGCTGGCCTTTATGTTGGAACAGAATATGGGGTAGAGAGAATCCGTGGCACTAGAGACTGGGTAACTCTCACCACACTATTGTTTAACTTCCCATATTTTGTACAATAGTCTAATTTCACAGTTTAAATGATTTTAGACCCCATGCTAGGAATTACACTTTATTTTTTTTCCTGCGGTTGCCTTCAACTTGATGGCATGTAATTTAATAACAAAATTCCGACTTTTATTAACAATAGCAAGCAGCATGTTTGGCTCTCAATAAATCTAGTACTAAAGTGGGTATTGTATTAGATTTAGAAAAATACCCACTTCGGTATAGCTTGAGTGGCTGGAAATTTACAAGATATAGAGATTTTGTTTAGCTAAGCTTTTCAATAATAACTTATGGCAAGTTAAAATTAACTTTTAGGTAAGTTGTGGCAAAGACAACCCTGGACAAGCTCATTATGTGGTTTATGATGAACCAATTATATCTATCATTAGATTCATCTGATCTTCTTGTTTGCATCCTATACCACCCGCACTGAATCTCTCCCCTATCCCTTTCTTTCTTTTCCTCACAACCAGAACACTTTTCATCTCCCTTTTTCTGACCTCTTCCTTCTCCCTTATTGAGCCCACATCCACCCACTCCTTCAGAAAATCCATCACCCAAAACTCTGCAACTAACTTCTCTTTCAACGCTATGCACTTACCCATCCTGACCTCTTCTCAACCCCTTCTCTTCTCTCACAATATATTCTATATTTTGAGCCATTGCCATTGAAGGTGGACTGTAATCCATTTGGATAAATACAGATTACATAAACTCCAAGGGATAAATTAGTAGACAGACACGATCTAACGTGGGAGAAGTAGGATACGTGTTGAGATTTTAAATAATGTGATGCTAAATAATACTGGTACACTGTAGACAATCTATAAAGATGCACGATAGCCTTCACCGTAAGTTATTTATGAAAGTTCCCTCGTTGACTTTAGCTTTTCCCAGAGTCGATTTAGTTCACAATTATATATAATTATTTAAAAAATTAATTTGTGAAAATTGGAAGTCAAAGGGATTTTAACTTTTTGATTTAGATGTGCTCCATTGTTCAATTGCAATTTTATTTTTTACTTGAATTCTTACTGAAGCACTTCTTTGGTTCCTTGTACTTGGATTGGATGTGCTGCAGAAGAATGCCATGATTGGGGGGGCAGTAACTGGGGCCGTGGTATCTGCAGTCAGTAACAACAAGAAAGACAGGATTGCGATAGATGCCATTACGGGGGCAGCAATTGCTACTGCTGCAGAGTTCATAAATTACCTTACCTGAATGAATGAAAATGGATGTGCTACTACTTTTCTTCCATGTTTTAGAAAGAGATAGCACATTCAGTCTCTTATGTCATCTGTAACAGTTCCGTCTTGATATTGGTCCAGTTACTTCTAAGATATGTTATTATTTACTTTGCTTGCAGTTAAACCTATGTTTTGATCTTGGTCAATTACTTGTTCTGCATGATAATAGCTTGCCGTTGCAATTTATAGTAAAAAATGTAATGTTTCTAAGGGAATCTAACTGTAATCAGCAACTACAAAAGTGAGTTATAACATGCATTGAAACATAAAGCACAATAGTCTCGCTTCGATCTCAAATATTATTATAAAACTTCAAATTTTCAGCTCAAGTGTTTATATGTAAAGCTTCAAATTTTCAGCTCAAGTGTTTATATGTAAGTCGAGCTAAGTTCCATTAAAACATGACAAAAAATTCCTGTGGAAGGAGGAAAATTGAGAGACTTTCTCATGCATGATTGGGTAGCTGTCTAAATTACCGTAAGACGTATTTTTATGAATCCCTGATAAGGAGTGAGTTTCTTCCACAGATATAAGGTTGGACCTGTCAAACTTTCACCCAAACACAGGTAGAAATACAGTTCGAAACTCCAGAGAATACAAATAAATATGGTGGCTTGAGAAAAGAACAGATAACTTTATGAAGCTTGAAAGGACTTCATAGATTATGCCCCCTGTTTCACAAAAGTTTTTCAACCGTTACATAAATTATTTTAATGTTCCATAAGGCATTAACAGAGGCCTTTGTTAATTTCACTAATATTTAAGCCTGCGCCACGCGTGGATTGGAACAGACTGCCACAGTTTTAAGCATTCACCTGATATTTATTTGGAAAAGAAAGGAGTTAACAATTTTCTTAGTTTCTCCCCCCTTCCCCACCATAAGCATGAACAGAATAATAGGTAAATATTGATAAATAGATATTTTTTTTTCTGTTTTGTCCAAGACCGCTAATGTCTAGATATCAGTAAAAGATTCAATCAAACAAGTAAAAGTGGAATTAAAGAGAGTTACAGCTTAGAAACGAAACCGATTAAGAGAGTTTCCATTTTTAATTAAGTAGTCTGCATCAATGTGCATCGTCAATCTCTTTCATAATCTATTTCATAACTTTAAAAGGTCTTGTCGTACCAACAATAAAATATTTTAACGGTTATCTTTAATCTGCTTTCCTTTTATCTATTTGGGGCTGGTGCAGTTCTCTGATAAGGGACAAACACATTTGATGTGTTCGTGAACCGTCAAGAACTAATATTTCCTTATTACTCTATATATTATATAATATAAATTTTGGAGCAGTGTTCATGAATAGGAAAATCCTTCTCTACACAATATTAATTTAACAAGTTGACAACGTATATTGAAAGGTGAACATATATTTTAAAGCACCAGTACACTAAAAACGTTTTCTTTTTTTAAAGATAACAACACATTGCGTGCTTCATCCTAAATTATCGTAAAGTCTATATTTATTATTCATGTTAATTATTAAAAGTATTATTTGTGTTTTTTTATTTTCATGGATAATATTATTGTTTATGTTTGCTGTTATAATTTTCTATACTTCATTTTTTTTTTATTAAACACTTTATCCAACTAGTCCTAGCTAATTACATCCTTTGAACATGACCCTTTTTGTGGGTACTTTGTGTTGCTCTTAGGAACAAACAATATTGACATGATTGGAATGTTAAGAGAAATACTTAACTATCAGGCACAGAGGAACTCATGGTTTGAGCTCGACAATCAAGTAATGCTCTATACCAGCATCCAAAGCAGTTCCACCATCTTGTACATCTTTGCAGGTTGAAACCAATGGATATCTCAAGAATGGCACCTGCCAGCCTTCATGAATTTTTGTTGTGGCCTGATGTTAACTGGGGTTTCAACGCATCAGAAAAGACCCGATGTTCGCGTTGGTATCTGCATCTCATTGCAATTGCTGCTCCAGTACTTGCAGGCGTTTACTGCATTGCCAATCCTCTATAGCTTATGAATATTTTGTTTTATATCAACATATTTCCCTCCTTTGCAGATCAGGGATTATTCTCATGTCTGCTTCCGTTTGCTGAATCAAATTGATAAACTACAAAACTGAAATACATAAACTGATGTTAAATGACAAAAGAGAAGTAACTTCTCAGAAAAATAAATAACAAAAACGGGGAAAAGGTCAATGCCTGAAAAAAAAGAAGCAAATGGATAAATGAAATCTGCGACTTTATTTTTCTCACTTTCATTTGCAGTTATTTCCCAACATTTTAGTTCTTTTTCAGGAATTAAGAAAGAACTCCAATTATGGAAATGTTTTGTCACACAGTTGAAGCATTGCATAGAACCTAGGGCACTTGGAATTCAGCTTTGATATCAAGTCGCAGGAACAGCTAAATGGGCACAACAAAATCCAAGGCACTTAACTTATTCTATAAGCAGTCCCTTTGACAAAGATGGTGGACAATTCTGTAGCTTCTATTTTCATTCCATTAATTCATTGTGCAGATTTATATGATATTAATTATGCAAAAACAGGACTTATTTATAATCATGGACCTAAAATCGTAACAAGCCTTTCTTTTTAAATTCAACATGATCAAAATGTCCCTACAACTGACCCAAAAATTGTGGGTTAACTGTATAGTTAAGTTATTCAACCACTTTCCTTAAGCTCACCTATTCAATGCTCTCTTCATCGCAAAATAATAGTCCTTTTTTAGCCTTTTGTTTTTGTTCTAGAATTATAGTATTTTTTAAAAACTTTATCCAGTTATTTTTCACAACAATATCCCTAAATATAATTAAGAGTAATCAATATTGAAAAAAAAGACACAAGCGTAGTTGAAAAATTGAGAGTATTTTTTTTACTAAATTTGTATTAATTGAGTATTTCTAATCAGCCTGTCAAAACCTTAAAAGACTATTTATTTTGGAATACAGAGAGTATAATTTTCTTAATTGGATATCACAACTTTATAACATGAATATATATGGCACATTTTTTGAATAAGAACTTTGACATAGCAGAAAAGCTAAAACTAATTTATGACCTTCTCAGATAGATAAGTATATCCCTACCAGGCTACAAGGCCAAGAAATGGAGATGCAGATGCCAGATACCTACCAGGCTTAGGAAGCTTCATAACACACAGAATTCTCACAAGCAAATTTTTGTGGAAGGTTGGCACCTTGAATTCATATCCATCTTACTGGCAACTTCTCAAACCTAAAGGCATAAGCCATAAGTCACAAATATAAAATGCAGAAGGCCATATGCACTGTATTTCGCTGGGAAATATTTTATAACTAAGGATACACCCGCACAATGTGTATACTAATGATTTGACTATAGTTGAAGGTTTAGAGGATATATATATATAAGATAGTCAACCTATCACTTTTAAATGTGAGTTAAAATGAAAATGATCACATGGAAAGGAGGAAAAAGGAAATAAGAGAATTGAGAGAGAAATTTTTTCTAAGTATTTGAATGAAAGAAAGAGGTTATTTCAACCAAAATATATGACCTACCTAAACCAAAATGCTAAAATGGCAAAAGAATTCTGATGAAACTCATGAAAGTACTTCATGCTAAGCATCAAATAGGTTATCACAGTCATCAACAGTACACAGTAATTGGAAGTTATCAAGGGTTGAGATTTACTCATGCAGTTAGTTGATTAATTACGCACATATCATTACTATAAATAAAAGCATCCCACCATATCGAGGAGATATAGAGCCGGTAAGATTAAGCTAAGAAGTTCTGTAATGTGCTGCCCCTTGTCCACACCTTGACCCATGGCCTAGGAGCTATCAAACATAACTTGGCAAACTACTTCGAAAATTAAATTAATTCAGATGAAAGCACAATGTTATGTAATTATTACCTTGTTTTTTTCTTTTTATGGATCAATGCCAAATAAATTATCATGTTATCTCCAATAAAACATCCACAGCCGTGATAAATTCACCCCAACTGTAGTTTTCTATTCTTGAAACCCACTATTAACAATCAATAAGTAAACGGAAAGGCTTGTGATGAAGGTTCTGGTTGGTTGAGGAGGTGCTGGCTTGAGAGGGTCTTTATCATGGACAGTAGAGGATGGAGGCAAGGACCATTCAGCAGAAATAGGTAATAAAGGAATTCGAGCACGAGTGACCAGAGTTCAGGATTCACCTGCAACACCATAAGCAGAGGCCAACAGCTATGGAGATTTTGGAGTGTTAACTCAAAATAGGTAAACATTTAAGAAAATAGACAAAAGGAGAAATCGTTAGATGTCAAATAGATCAAAGGTGTAAAATGATGGAAACATAAGCAGTAAGACAAAGACTAGGCAATATGCTCCATTGTATGATTAATAGATTTGGATAATAAATGAGCCTATTCGATCTCACTGTTTATCAAATCTACAGATTATACTCTCAGCATCTTTACATTATCAGTTGTAACAGGCAAACAAAGAGCTTTCATGAGAAATATGTCCTTAATATGTATTGCCTTTATTGACTCTTTGTCCCGCAATTGATAGATATTTAGTAGATAGAAAGACAACAACATACAGATAACTTGTTGAAAATTGTCATCCAAAATCAAGTACGAAACTGTTCAGCAATTTTTAAAAGACTGTAGGTTTCAGCATCTGGTCTAGCTCCTCCAAGAATCATTCTTTTCAAAAGATTTGGATCATAAATCTTAGCTTTTACATAAGCCTTAATCAAGGTATTATATACAAAAGTATATCTACAATACTTTGCTTTATGAAATTCTTCAAACAGTCTCTCGACATTTCCCACATCACCCTTTTCAGCAAAAATCTCGACAATTGAAAGAGTGGTCTCCAACCACGGGGTTGAATTTCTAACCCTCTTACTAATTGTCAAACGCAAACCCAAGTCCAAGGTCTTTAAAGCTTGCTCTGCCATACCAGATCTCAAGCAGCCCAGAGCAAGCTGCCGATAAGTTATGGCATTTGGTTTATACCCACTTGCCTTCATATTTTTGTAAAGTTGAGCCGCTTTGTCGACAAATCCATGCTTGCAGTATACAGACATCATTGAATTGAATTGCTCTACAGATTTCAATCCTTTGGTTGATTTCATTTCTAACCAAATTTCTTCAGCTCGGTTTAGCTGACTAATTCTACCAAAGGCTTCAATGGCCATCATGTAACTTTTAGATCTAACGGAGGGGAGTTCTTGAATGATGGTCCAAATTCTTTCCAGCTCCTTTTGGTTCCCCAGATGCCCATACAACATAAGTAGGACATCCAATGTTGACCAGTTATTCCCTGTAATAGACTTCTCCACAGCTTCCACATACGCTTCAGTAGCAGCATATAACCTGGCCACTGCATGAGCAATAGCCAGAATGCAATAAGATATTTCATTTGGTTCAACCTGTGCTTCTTTCATACGAGAGAAGACCTTCAACAAACTCTCAAGATTATGTTCACTGGCCTCTATTTTCATCAAAATATTGTAGGTGGACACATGTGGGGTAACTTTATCAGCCTTCATTTGGGTGAGCAACTTGGGTATCATCTTCTTGCGGCCTGGCGAGGAATGAAGAATTATGAGACGGTTGAAAACCAAGTGCGAAATGGGAAACCTCAATTCCCTCATTTTCTTCATGTACTCAAGTGAAAGCCTTATAACACCCTTATCCAAGCATGCAATCACTAGATTGTTGTAGAGCAACTCATTCTGGAACTCAACCGGAATTCGGGAGAATAGCTTCTCACCATGTGAAATCCCATGAAGCTTAATTGTAAACTCCACAAGATAAGAGTAATCCAGTTCCCTAGGCCTGTAGGGTCTCTCCCTAACCACCCATTCCATCACCTATCAAACAACACAAAACGGTAAAACCTTCATTATCTCTACTCTACTTCCATTCTACAACATTAAAATAAATAAAAAAAAAATCAAAGATTGCATTAGCATAAATAGCCACATTCGCTATTCAGGGACCAAACTATTACTACATATATAACTGACCTGAAGGGCACGTTTGTTCATGTTGAGCTTCCTGAGACGGTTAATGGAGTGAAAGACGTCACCGCCGTGAACGGGGAAGCCATCTCTCATCCAACTGCGGAAAGCAGAGCCAACGGATTCTCCTTTGGGGAGTCTCTCGATCCTCCGAGACAGGGAATCCTGGTTTTGAGTCGCTTGAGCACAGAACAGTTTCAAACTGACAGAGCCACAAGGTGTTCGACGTATTAACTGAACCAACCACTTTCGTGCGAAGAAACCCGTCACACTTCGCATGCTTGTGCTTATCATCCTAACCCCAAACAATCACACAAAGGTGCACCAGTTTGGTGCTACTACTCGTTCGAACTTGTAAATTACGTGAAGGGCACGGGCATAGTGAAAAACAACAGAAGAACTCAAAACTTTAAAAAGAGTTATTTATTTATAAATTAAAAAAATATTACAAGTTAATATTTTATTAAAGACAAAACATCTATTAGAAGACGAAAACATAATTAATTATATTCTCACATAAAGTAATATATAAACTTAAATATTATTTCCTTTGGTTGAGGTGAGAATAATGATAGAATGGACAGTTTACTCACAATAATCTTTTTATTATATTTAGTATTTTTATAAAGTTTAAAAACATATTCTCAAATAGTATTTGATGATAAGATAGGAATTATTTATAAAATTAAGTATAATTTAATTTTATTTTATGTGAAACTGCTTATTGTTTCTATATGCATAATTAGTTAACGTACGAGTTATTTAAGGGGAATAATCATTACGTCCTTAAAAACATTTTATTTTATTTTTCATTTTCATATTTTAAAGAAGTTTAAATTTGAATTAATTTTTATTTTATTTTATTTTATCTTTCTTAAAGTTAACATTAAATACGCAGTGTTGGTCTCTAGAAATTGAATTGTGATCAAGTAGTTTTTCTACAGTATCCAGTGCAAGGAAATGAAATCTCTAAGGTGTAAGCAAAAACACGTCACTCAGTATGTTATTTACATGAAAATCAATCACGACATTCACCAAAATCCACGAGGAACTTTACATGACATATACCAGACAATCTTATTTATAAGTTACTATACATATGAATCTTATTCGCATGAAAAAATCGACATGGAGCTGAAAAGCACAGGAACCTATATTCCACGGCCTATTATTGCTAGTGTGTTGCTTGCGGCTGTCCCTTTTGTCATCTTCATCTTCCTCTTCTACAATCAATACAATCCAAACTTGTTTCTAATCCTATGAAACTTCTGGAGCAGCTAGGAGAATTTCCTGAACAAAACCATGGAGTAACTAAGCAAGCTTCATGAGAAGATAAATTCATCTAACAAATCATCCATTATCATCTCTTCTAGTTCAAGTGCTACATACTCCTCTTCCTCTTGAAGGATCATCCACCCTCTTCCTTTTGCCAAATCACGACCCACAACATCATCTAATGTCTGATCTAGCTCAGGTCTCAAGCTCAGGTATGAATTAACACTGCTCCACACTTCATTCAGAAGATAGTGCCCTTTAGGCATTGGATGGAGGCGGGGGTTGAAGGAGAATGGTCTCGGAAAGTAAGTTGGTGACCTTCCATAAATTTCCAGCAGCACCTCGTTCACTAAGTTGAAAATGAGTTGGTGATCATAAGGGTCGGTTGTCTCTTCTTCAGAGGCTTCAATTTCATGGCTCAAACTCGCATCCAAATCTTTGAACAAGGAGGGCTTTAGTGGCTGGTCTATTGTGTATCGCATCTGAGTGTGCTCATTTCCCAAGAATCCCGAAAATTCAAGAACTTTTTTCACATATTTGAAATTGGAAGGGTAATCTGTATCTTCAGCTGTCATTACACTAGCATTTCTGTTGGATGAAGAGTCTGGTAATACACTTCCTTTATCTGATAAATCAGTTTCCAATTCGTCCAATGTAGAGACTCGGGAAATCAATTCTGTGCCTGAAACGATCATGGCCAAAACAGTCAGCAATTAGTCAATTACCTCTGTTGTAGTTCATATCACAAACATTAAGATATTTTTGTTTTACTTTGAATGAAAAATAATTTCATGATATCATGACATCTCAAAGAAGTAATTAGTCTAATGTGTATTAACATAAGTTTGGTACCTTCTGCATGGCTGGTTATGTTGTCCTCACAGATAGTTTCAAGAGTTGGCGTCACCTCCTTGCTAAGATAGACAGTCATATTACTCATTTCCTCTTTTTCTTGGGTAAAATATCCATCCTCCACTGCAGGCTCATCCATGTCCTCCTTTTGGTCACAGGTAACTTCATCAATTTTCTCCAAAATCTTATCTGTTTCCACAGTTTCAGCCTCTTTAAAATTGTCAAGTGATTTTTCCATCTTTAAAGGAAGACTCACTGATTTTCTTTGAACACGATCATGAGTTTCCTCGGTCCCTATATCATTTGTATCAAAAAGTGCCTCTTGTACAATGAAGCCTAAAGTCTCGAGATTAGGCATAGAAAAATTGCTTCTTGAAAACTTGGGAACATGAGCACTCTTGTTGGTCCTATCCTCGTGTGCCAATTTTAAGCTTTTAGACTTTGAGCTTTGCCACTTAGCTTCTTTGCTGAAGGTTTTCTCAAACAACTGAGTATATCTATCCAATGATTCATTCAGAGAAGATGTTCTCCGCATGAGCCGGGCATCATGTTTGTTGGAATCATAATCAGAAGCTTTAGTTTCATTTGAGCTTTTGCTCCTTTTGTATTCGTGAACCACGCCATCTTCTAACGTTTGTGAGATCTCTTCGTCATTATTGATGATGCTATATTCAGTTGAAGAAGCTCTGTGGTGGATAGCTTCAGCAGAAGCTTGGTAACTACTTTTTCTGAATTCCACAAGAGCATGTTTTATCTTCTGTTTTATAGCTTTGAATTGATGAAGAACCAACTGATTCCACCCTCTGTGATTTGATTCCTGAGAAGACCTTGAAGAAATGATTGCTTTTGGTTTCATGGCACTATCCTCGTCAAGATCACTCACTAAAGTTCGTGGCTTCTCATGAGAAGTATCTTTCACATAACTGGACACCGACATATTTGATTCTTGTGTACCAGCAAAAAGCTTTTCTCCCTTTGGATAAATTTCGTTTTGCTTGTGTTTTAAGGACCTAGAACTAATGTTCCTCATCTGTGAAGTTGAGGCTAAAGGAAATGACCCACATTTTGTCAATCTTGCTGTGGTTTGGGAAGGTTGATGGAGTTTTTTCCCACTAAAGTCCATGTCACGTAGAAATTTAAGTAATAAATCCTTCTCCACCCTAAGAAACTCAAAAACATCAGAATGTTTCTCACTAATAAATCCTTCTGTTGTCTTGCCATCCTTTTCCAGATGAAGCGCATACTCACTACTGCCCTGGTCTTTCCTCGAGTTGCCTTTGGGGTTTTCTCTGTCAAACTTTTTCCCAGTTCGTGTTTCCTTTTGGTGATATTTGGGAGAACTTTTGCCTGCAGCATGCAGTTTTTCGCTATGTTCTCTGACCTGATATTTATTCAAGACATAATTACAATATTATATACAAATATATCCATGTTAAATAGGACACCAATCTATAATTGTTTGTGGCCACCTCCTTAAACTAAGAGCATGAAGTTTTCAACTTACCAGGAGGGGTTCTGCTTCTGCAACTTCATCTTGTTGGTCTTCAAGTTGGTTATACAAAATGGATTTTCTCTTATCTGCAGTAAAGTTAAAGAGCTTGTTAAGTATGTAAAGTCATTGACAGAAGCAAAATGTGGTCAGGATGATTCAAGAGAGAAAAATGTCAGGTTATCTTCAAAGTCAGGATTTCTTGAGCTTTGCCTTAAACAAAGTTAGTTTTTATATCTGCTCGAACTCAACTATTCTTTTCTTCGGTTAATCATATCATAACAATAAGACGGGATGAATGATATATTCCCAATGATATAGTAGCAGATGAACACAGAAGGTCCCTTGTGTCCCAATTTAAGTAGTAAATTAGATTCTGTTTCGGCTTCACTTTATGTATCCACTCTGATTACATGGACTAAATTATCCCCTTTTACTATTGTTTTGGATAAATTATACTTAATGAGTTTATCCCTTTTACACTTTCCCACTTAGTTCTTAAGGTTATTTCACTTTATTTTGCCACTATAACTTTAACCCGGACTTTTGAGAGAGTTGAGTGACACATAAGAGAATGTGTAACATACCCTTATTCTGTATTTTGTACACGTTTTGATGATTCCTTTTAAAGCAAATATACAACCACAGTGGGTTCCATATTATATATTAAGCCAAATGCAAAGTTTCATTTACAAATAGAAAAATAACCAAAATTCAAGCAATCATGAGTGAGAGAAACAATATTTGCTGTCAAATAGCTTACATGTGGCATGTCTTCTCCTTTTGTGAGGAAACACCTTTTTTACGCGCCAACGATGGTAATCAAGAATTTTAAGCATGCCCCACATGCATCCTGGATTATTGTCCTGAATTTGAATAGCGGTCTGGTCGGAAGAAATCACGTCCTTTCCCATTCTGCTTATCAGCCTAATCTTGTTCTCTAGTTTTTGAATCCACTCTAGTGTTAATCAATCTCTCCCACCATGCCCTGTCTCGCGGAACCTTGATTAAAAATATAAAGAAAAAGACGTTTACATCACAGAAAGAGCATAATTGATGAACACGAATCTCAACCTCAAATTCACATAAGAGTTTGGATTCTTTTCTACTTTCCTTAATAACCAACCACAGCAGAATAGGTTCTCTAACCTTGTTCGTTCTTCACTCTTCCACTGAATGAAGAAGTCCGCGTGGATCAATATCAACAACAAATAGCTTTCCCAAACCTGTGTTGCACATTAAGAAACGGAGATTAAAAAACTGAAACCCCTCTTGAAATCTAAATTAACTTTTAAGCAGAAAGGATTAAATTGATAAATTATAATCATCCCCAAATTCATATATACAAACACCACTAGGACACATAACAAAGGAAAAAACATGAAATCATGAACAAATAAAAAGGTGAAAAAACAATCAAAACAATAACATATCAGACTGCAACCTGAAGTTTGGTTCGTCCAATTCAATCAATTCAAACAAAACCGAAACTCATATCCATATAACAGTTTAAACATGTAACATAAACACAAGAAACATGCATCCAATCATCATTAAAAAAAAACAGAGATAGAACTTGTAACGTGAGAAACAAAGTTAATCAAACCAAAAATCTCTCTCCAAGATTGAACGTGCAGTGAGACTCTAACCTCTAACGGGTGAAGAAAAGAAGAGTTGGCAGAGTTAGAGTAACGACGGCGCAAAAGGGGTGAAGCAGTTTGATCAGAATAAGGTGGCAGAGGCAGAAAAGAGGGAACAACGACAACTAAAGTACAAGTCAACTTTGTTGTATGAATAGGTTATTATTGTTATTATTATGGTGGCTGCTGAGAAACTTAGGAAAAAGCGAAGTAGAAGGAGCAGAGGAAGAAAAGGTTGTTAAGAAATGGAATGGAAGTGATGTTTGGAGATATAACGAGAGAAACTGCATCAACCAAACGCGCGCAAAACCGGTCTTCTCTTATCTCTCTCTGACTCTGACCAAACAACAAAGTCTGCTACGCTTGTTCTTATAAGGTGTAAAGTATAACACAGTGTCTTCTCACAGAAAACAGAGACTATAATAATACACTGCAGATTTTAACACCAAATTATTTTCTTTGATCATAAAATAAATTAAATACACCTTTCAACTTAGTTTTTTAGTGTGCAGACATTATTCTTCACATCAAGAATTACAAAATAAATTTTACGTTGACTCAGTTTACTTTACAAACTGATCTTAAATCATGTGCAGAGAAAAAATCACTGAACAGAAGATAAATAAATCACGATTCTTGTTATAATAAGAATTGCACATATCTCTTTTATTTATAATTTTTGATGATGCTATATATTATTGACTGCGCTAGTCAATATAGATGTTGTGTAAAAGAAAAGTCAAAATAGACTTAATTTATTAGTTTTTTCTTTTCATCAAGTTTAAGTTTGGCATTATTTATGTTAATTATGAAGTTAAGAAAATTGATTATTGGTATTAACAATATTGTGATTTCTAAGGGATTCTCTGTCTCTCACATTGAATTTGTATTGGCTACTTTTGATCTATAATTTTTAAATGCACAGAATCAAATCAAATGTTATGTGTTTAATAAATTTGTATTCCATTTATTTTGGTTACTACATTATTTTATTGAAGGTTATTGTTATTGTATGTTAAATTAAAATATGCAACAAGTGAAACAATTAATTTGAAGAAAATTATGGTTATTTATATAAACACATTAACAATATTAAAAAAAGTTAAATCAATATTTTAGTCAATTTAATTTTAACTTTATGAAATAGTAATTAAAATAATTATTTTAAATATATTAATTAAAACTAAAATTAATTCATTTATAATCATGTTCAAAGATATAAATTAGGATATAATAATTATATACATTATTTATGTATTATGTTTGACGAATATAATATTTAACATTATGGTGAAAAAATTATTTTATAAATATAATACTTAATAGTATAATAAACTTAATAAGGTATTTTATTTAATAAATATTATGTAAGGTAATTTTTAATTTACATAGTTATATAAATATTTCAATATTAATTACTTTGTAATCGAACAAGTATGGACTATATAATTTCAAAGTAGGTATAATTAGACAAATTCCAATTTTCCCATTGAGTTATATATACAACTTTAGTAAGTTTTCTTACATTAGTAAAAGAGTGGATCAAGATTCCTCACTTTATTACTTTTGTGATTGCTTTTGATACTTTTTAAAGATAAAATACTTTCCAACCACAATATCCATCATCATTTATTGATTCTTTGTCATAGCATAATTAACTCTTATCTTCATATTAGCTTATAAATGTCAATACTTTGTACAAAGTTAAAGCAAAGTTAGATTCAATTACATTAAAATAGATATTTTTTTTCCATATTTCAAGATATTGTTAAAAAACACCTACGAGGACTAGCAAATGTCATTCCTACAATAAAAAAAAATCACTATTTATTTCATTTTTAGAAAACAAACAAAATTAATTAAACTTTTATCACTAATAAATATAAATAAAATATGAGATTGTTACATATCGTCGTATAGAGATTTAAATTAAAAGTTATACAATAGCAAATTTCATTCCCTACACTACTGTTAAATGCAATACCACATATTTTAATACTCGAGTCACATGAGCCTTTTTATCCCTACATAGCTCATAATATATTATCTTTTTATTTATTTATTTCCTAAAACAAACAAAATTAATTACACTTTCATCACTAATAAATATAAATAAAACATGAGATTGTTTATAGAGATTTAGATTAAAAGTTATACAATAGTTAATTTGTTACTATATATTTGAATAATTATTAATATTACTAAATTAATTATATATTTTATAAATGTATTTATAAAAAAATTACTCAAACATAAAAATTACGAAATAAATTACTACTCATATTCATCATTGATATATTAGATTGTATTGCATTTGAATATCTGTATTTAACATGTTTTTATAATATTATTTTTAAATGATAATATATGGTTTTCAAATGTATATGTGCGTGATAAATTTTGCATTATTATTTTTTATTTTTGTAGTATAATTTTCGTAATATATATATTCAGACGAAAGTGAATCATTTTTTTCTACTTATTACATTCAATAAATATGTTATAATTACTAAATATAATATTCTATTCTTATTCTTGTTTCTTTTATTTAATAAATGCGATAATTAATATCGCATGATAAAAATCAGATAGCGGTTACATTTAAATATACTTTACATTAATAGTCTTAAATGTCTATTAGATATTTGTGTTAAAGTCTTTTTTTTTTTTTTTTTTTCAATCTCCTCCCTCTCTCTCTCTATGTTATTTTTTCCTTTCACAATTTAGTCCATTTAAATTACATTAAAAAAATATTTTCAAATATATTGTTAAATTTAAAATAGTATTGTATTAACATATTTTTTTTTATAAGTATGACAATAATAAAGTTTTAATTTTTATTTTGATTTATTTAGAAATATTTAGGTGTTAAATTATATAACAAATGCTTTTATTTAATTATATATTTTTATGCAGAGAGATTCAAGTTAGAAGTCATAGATTGAATAAATATATTTAGCAAATACAAAAGTTAATGGTATTTGAAAATGATTATTTAAATATTTATATACCTATCTTGAGTTGTATTTTGCTTGAACAAGCATATAGAAAAGATAGATATAGCAGCAAGACTAGGCTTAATTTAAAACTTAAGCTCAGTGAACAAGGTAACTCATGAAGGAGACTGTTTAAAGAGTGGTAACGTGTTCAAATCAACAAACTTTAACGCTGGAGAATAAGCATTTAAAAAATGGGTACATATGGTGTTCATCTGATAAAAAAAAAACGTGTCTTGTTAAAGCAGCTTTTGTCACCAAACAGTCAATTACTTGTGACTTGTTCAACCAAGGTGTATAAGTACAGAAAAAATTGACCCCATGTAGTGTCATCAATTTCATTAAGTTACAGTAAGAAACTGTGATGAGTATAATATAAGTCAAGTTGTTGTGTAGAAGAGATATTGAAAACGATGCAGATATAAGTCAGAAAACATGAACCACCAAATTGATTAATGTAATCACTGGAGCAAACTGAGTCTTTTAGAAATTGGTTCACACAAAAGATAACATACATATTGTCCAAAACAAAGAAAAATCCAACCATTGCATAATTATGTCATTGCTCTAGATTGAAAATAACCCATAGAAAAGTTGATATATGCTTCTAGACCTTAACTGATTGGATGACCAATTGCAGTCTATGTATGATAGTGACTATTTCTGGTTGAAATGACATTTTTTTGTTATATTTTGTTTTCCAAAGTCTGGTGGGGATAGTCAACTTTCAAAACTAGATTGCTCCGTGTAGATCAAGACATAATCTGAATACTTCAAAGTTCAAACATTTTCTGCTTTGAATTCCAAGATGGTAATGTCTTGCCATGTAAATTGTTATTGCTGAACTTAAAAGAAAAGGGTTACAGAAGTTGAAAGATTCAAAAGATGGGGTCCTTTCTCTTCTTGTCTATTCCTCATGAGTCAAGATGTTACTCATGTTGATAGCCCAGCTATAGGAAAAAAGGAGAAATTGTTTTTCATAACTTATAATTATGATACTCTATTTATTTTTAGATGATTATTTACTTATTTTTAGATGGGTCACCATATAACTTATTAGGGTTAGATTGAGATGAGATTTTGAACTCAATCTCAATGATATCAATCCATCCTAATTTATCTATTGACAAGTTAATAACGAATTGGATTGCTTTAGCCTGTTTTATTATCTGTATACACTTCTCAAGGTTCTAAGAGTGATATAAGAACCCTAAAAAATGACAGTTTATTCTTCAAGCCCTTATGTGATACATTGAAGAGGAAAGGAAGAACAAGAAAGAGATAAAAATCACAAAAATTATGTTTGGTTGGTATTGCAGAATAGGAAGAAATGTTTTGAAAAAATGGATTTGACAACTGTAAACTTCCACTCTTAATGTGAAGATTTGCAAATAAATTTTCATCGAGTTTTACATTTTGGAAAAAATAACCTTATATAGTTGTCATTCTAAAAAAGAAAACTTATTTCTAACCTTTAATACTAATAAATTGTAGTTAGTCTTGATCAATTTTCGTCATAGGTGATTGTGTTGCTAATGTCAATAAATTGATTATCTTTAACCTATAAAGGATTCTGCGTGTTGTGCTGAAGCCCAATCGATCAACAGAGTACCAGAATTCAATATCTATTTTATTCAAATCTGAACTATTTTGATTTTGTAGATTCATAATAACAGAGAAAAATAAGGAAACAAACGAACTCCTAAATCAGTGTCTGAGTTTAAATGACAGTTACTATCCTAATATATTGCAATGACAAACTTATTCTAATTGCATAAATTAAGGAAATGACAGTTATGATTTTTTTAATGAATACTTGAATCTCCAGAAAACACACAGTATGGTTGGAATTGTGTTGAAGCAACCATTTTAATTGGTTTTATTTTTAAGTATCCAATTTATTATAGTTTTAAAACTAAATAGTTCATATTTTCACCTATTTTCCTTTATCTATCTATTTGTTTACCCTCTTTTACAGATATCCAATAATCAGTGTGAATTGGTCCTCTACACTGATGGTTGAGAAATTTGGTTGAGCCACAGAAACCTGATGACGGTGTAGTTTTCTGATATACATTATACTAGTCTGGGGTGATGACCTCAAAGGATAAGATCAAGAACCTATAAATCAATCATCTCAGTATTCAATGTTCAAACTTTGCACCAAGTGGCACATATGCTGACTTCTCAAAACCCCTACATATTTTCAACATATTCAACTTTAGAATATAATAAACAAATACTTTTAAAATAGTTTCTGCTAATTTCAATTATCTATATCAAACTCAACTTTCTTGTCCATGCCTTAGCTTGTTACCTCCAACTTAAGAAGATTTGCAAGAACTGATTCAGCTTAGATATGTCATGTGAGTCCTACGGTTGAACAAAAAACATGGCCACACCTTTGTTCCACGATTTTAAAAAGCAAGCTTCTTTCTTCCTCAAGGAAAAATTCAAGAGTGCTAGGTTAGCTCTCACTGATGTTACTGCAGCAGAACTGTAAGCTTCTCTTTTCATGATTCAACTACAAGATTTGTCATTTTAATTGCAGTTTAATGTGTTTCACAGCCAAAGAAACCATTTGTATGTAATACATGGTTTTTGTGGTCTTCTACTGTTTGCAGCATGACAGAAGAAGTTACTAAAGGAAATCCATGGGCCCCAGATTCTCCAACACTTAGATCAATTTCAAGGGCTGCTTTTGAGCTTGAAGATTATTGGAGGATTGTAGAGATTCTACACAAAAGGTTTTTTCTGCATGGTTTTTCTTCTTTTAAGTTATTGGTATTGATGCTTGCCACCTGTATGTTAATCATCTGATAAAAGATGAATGAATGGAATAATTGTAAAACAGACTCCTTCAATTTGAGAAGAAGAATTGGAGGGCATCTTACAATTCTCTGATTGTGGTGGAGCACCTGTTGACTCATGGACCGGAAAGTGTTGCAGAGGAATTTCAGAGTGACAGAGATGTAATCAGCCAGATGAAAGGCTTTCAGTATACTGATGACAGTGGGTATGTTCTGGTTTAATTAATTTTGCTATTTCAAAAATACATTTATCTTTAAACTTAAATATAATCAAGTCCGAACAAAATAGCAATTAATTTAATTAGACTATAATTATGAATAATCCTTGTACACCACTTTCCAACTTGTTTGTATGGTGAGAATTAAATATGTTTATTTTATATTGTAATCCAATATTAATGTGTGTGACAAAACTATTTTGTAATAGTTTTTAATTGGTTGAGTGACAGTGAAAGAAAATTATTATAGATAGTGATTAATGAGGGTTTGGTGAGAATGTGCATGCAGGTTCAATTGGGGTCTAACTGTTAGAAAGAAATCAGAACGGATTTTGAAACTCCTGGAAGAAGGAACTCTCCTTAAGGAGGAAAGAGACCGTGCTCGGAGGTTGTCCAGAGGAATTCAAGGTTTTGGAAGTTTCAGCCAAAGGTCAACTCAAGCACAAGGAGTTCTGCATGAAAAATCTTTGCCAACCACATTTGACAGATCTAACTCTGACTTCAACAACAATCACAATCAGGAAAACCAGACATTTGGCTCAAACACTTTTCTGGACACAGCAGCAGATAAATCTCCAAGTCCTGGTCATGAGGGAGGAATTTTCAAGTCTCAAGATGATAGTGTAGAGCCTGAGAGCTACTTGGATGATCAGGGAAACGCTCAAATGCATCAGAAATCTGAGACACCTAGCATGAAGGAATTCCATCTATGGAACTTGGAAGGGGAATCCAATCCACTTTTGGACCAAGAGAATGATTCCAGACTTACTGTATTCACAGCCGAAGATGATCACCCCTTTAACTCCAAAGAAATTCATTCCACTTCTTCCCTTCTTCCTTGTGGATGACGTTGTAAATATTAGAATGAAGGCAACAAGGTATACTGCATTTCATGTACACAAAATTATTCCAATCAAGGTCTTATACTGCATGTATCTATGTATATGGATTACCTTTATTTCCTCCTACAGTTTTCCTCGAGAAGAGAAGACTAAAAGTTTGTAAATTTGGAAGTAGAACTAAGCATATTGGAATGCATGAATGAATATAAATACAGCACATATGTTACCCTCCGGACCTATTGTAAAGATCACATAGCTTGTTCTGGGGGATCAAAGGCCATGCATAGACCTGTTTGCAGATTCTGATTTAGAGCTGTCACATGTATAAATTTAGAAGAAATTTAGAAAAAAAAATTGTATGATATAGTCTTTATATATTAATTTATGTAAAAGTAAATTTCAATTTTTTTTCTCTTCTCTAAATAGTTACAGAAAGACTCGTTAAAAAATATCCATCATTTCAAGACTTAACAATGATGAGAGCTGCAGAACGAAGAAACGCAATGTGAAAAATAGAATATACAAATATTTGCATATCTAAAAGGCTAAATTGTTTCTTTTGCCCCTCAAATGTGTGTGACAAGAATCAGTTCAATCCCGTAAAACACTACAGTCATAATCATGGCGGGTGCACAGACCTCTTCCCTTTTTCTCTGGGCTGGAAATTGTGGCCAAAATACAGTTTCTTTTCTATCTACTTGAAGCTAGGATCAAATCAAATTGGCAATTTTTTTGTGGTATACAAAATAAATTTACAACCACACACACGTAAGAAAAGAAAAGAAAATTTTGGGACCAAAACGAAACTGGCCCCAAACTAATGAGGATAAAAAGGAGCCATTAAGCCTAAATGAACAAAAGCAGCTTCAAGATTTGCAAAGCCAGTCTTGGATGGCAAGTCGTAGTGCGTGGTTGGGAGTGAGAAACAGGTGATTCAATTTCAAATTAGTCATGGGAGAAGTGTCATGCCCATTTTCCAACCATTCACGTATGGCATCTCCTTCATAGGTAAATCCGTCTGCCGCAACTTGAGGATCATGCATTATTTCCTGAAGGAATCCAAAACACCAGAGTAAAATAGATTACACAACCATCTTTGTCTTTTAACACGATAAAAGTTACCTGAACCAAGTTATGCGAAGTTTCTTTATTTATAGAAAAGAAGTTACCTGAAGGATTGGACATAAGAAAAAAGATGGCACTGGTCGCTCTTCTGAGGCATGCATCTGCTCCAATTCTCTCACTAGTGTAGGTGTTAAATCTGGTCTGTCTCTACGATTTTGTTGACAGAATTGCAATCCTAGTTCAACCAATCGCGATGCCACAGCCAAGGGCCATTCTCCAGCTGAAGAATCCAGAATTGAAGACAATTTTCCACATGAAGCTGCATTGCGCACTAGAGCTGCTAATCCAACTGGAGTATTACCAGTGAGGAGTTGCAAAATGATGAGACCAAAGGAGTAGATGTCAGACTTTGTTGTTAGTATTCCAGTTCTGTGAAACTCTGGATCCATATACGTGAAAGCACCCTTTGGTTCAGTGCTCAAACGGAAACTAGGACGGAGGAGAGACTCCTCACTTACCAGACTGCAGAACCCAAATCCACATATTTTGCAACCAAGTGAGGAATCAAGTAGTACAGTTTCTGGCTTCAGATCACCATGGATAATAGTTTCGGGTTTAAAAGAATGTAGGAAGCAGAGAGCACTAGCGATTTCAGCAATCATTCTCGCTCGGGTATTCCATGTCAAAGGAGAATTGTTGTTTTTTCGGAATAGGTAGTCTTGAAGAGTTCCATTGGGGAGATACTCATATACAATTGACCAGGCTTCAGGGCAAACACCAAGCAAAGTGATTAAGTGAGGGTGCTGGAGACTACCAAGAACTTGAACCTGATCACAGAAAAGGATAACATCAGTGGAATCTAAAACAACTCCATTATTAGTGCTGTGAAAACAAAAATAGTAGAATGTTTATGAGGAACTATATTTCAAGATAATTATTTCAACTGGCAGAAAGGACCTTTATGGGGAACTAACCTCTTGACTAAACTCCATTGGTCCTTGCATGTTATGTTGATGGAACTTTTTTATAGTAACAGTCCTACCCAACATTTCCCCCTTGTATATACAACCAAATCCACCTTGCACAATTTTAAAGCTGTTGGAAAAATTACATGTGGCATTTTGAAGATCTGATGATGAAAACTCTGCCAACTCAGGTAATTCTTCAGGAAACCCAATGACACCATTGCAATGAGCTGCTCCAACTTGTCCTCGGCTTCTCCACCGCTCAAGCCAACGTAGGTCTTCCATTTTCTGTCTCCTTATCTGCTGCCTTTCTTGCCACAGGGTTGAGATGGATTCTTGAATTAGTGATAGTTCATCTGCAGCTTCATCACGCCTACGATTTGCTTCCTGAGCATGACTATCTAACAGCGCAATATTTCTCATGGTCATTTGAAGTTCGCTACCAATTTCTTCGCTCTCATTCAAGAGCTTTTGTTGTTCTTGTACCGTAGCTCTCAGTGCATCCTCAGCCTCTTTTCTAAGCTTTACTTCCCGAACATGGGCAGATTCAAACAAATTTACCTGTAAGATAGAATATAACTTACGTAGGGAGCTTAAGAAATCAGCTAAACTGTAGACTCACTATCCATCACTGGTCACAATGGTTTGGAGATAGAAAGATACAGCTAAATCATACAATATCCCATCGTAGAAATTTCCAAACAATTAAACTTATGTACATGTTCAAAATGTTTCTTCTACAATACTGGCTTGAAAATGTTAGGTTCAGAAAATTGTGTGCAGAATCCCAGTATTTTCAGGAGGGATTCTGTCTTGCTGTAATGCTTTGTCAAAATTTCTCGAATACTTATGAAACAAATATTTAATTCCTCATTCACATGACTAGCAAGAGCAATAAGGGCAAAAGCCAGAAGGTTGTTGGCTTCAGAATGATTTACAATCACTAGATTTGGCTTACCTTCCTGATGGCTTCCATGGCTTCAACTTCTAACCTCTCACACTTTAATAGCTTAGCAAAGGCTTCATCTGCTACTGCCTCGGCTTCTATCTTGGTTTCAGTAAGTTGTTTGCTAATTTTTTCTTCTATGGCCTCTAAGTATGTATCTAAATGAGCCCTAGAAGAATTTTGGGAGGAACAATGACTGCTACAACTGGATCCTTTGGGTGAAAAAGTGGCCTCGGTTTCAGTGATTTCCCCATGAACACAACTTCTAATTCCAAAACCAGTAGCAGATCTTGCCGAATTTGGTTGAAGACACTCCGAGTCAAATAGTTCATTCTTACCATATTGAAAGGATCCACATCTCAAGCTTTCTGCGGTGGCAATCTCAGGTTGAGCACACGAGGACGAAGAACATGGTGTTTCAGAAGCCTCTCTTGTCCAAATGACTTTTCCTTTATAGACAAACCATACTTCACAGAATGGAGGAGCATTTTTGGCAGTGTAATTTGCTTTACCAGAATTCCTTTTCACTTTCATGCAACTGCAATTTTCCACGAAGACTTTTGTAAGTGGAACGATTTATTGATCCATTCGGTGAAAGAAAAGGGACAACAACATCAGACACTACAGAAGTAGATTGCAGCCTTCAAGTTATCAAAAGAAAATAAAACCAGTTGTGTGGTTCTCAACTCTACAGAAACAATAGACACGAGGATACGAAATTCATGAGTCACAAGAATAAAATTCCAAACTATAGGGAAGACTAACTAGTAACTTGGCAGTTTTATACAGAAGAAAAAACCCTCCTTCTCTCCCTCCCTTCCCCAACCCCCCAAAAAAATGCAGGAACTTACTTTTCTGGCACCGCTCCAATGACAAGCTTCTGAATACTATGCTTAACGGCCAAATCAACAATTCCTTTTTGGACTTGATCAGCTTCAGTAACTATAATGCTTGCCTTAACCTGACAGTTAATAACAGGCTTCTTACCAAAAGTTAGATCATAAATTCAGTAATTAAAATGAAAATAGAAAGAAGAAGCTTACCCTAGCTCTGCGGCAAACGGTCAAGTACTTGTCCAAAAGTTTCATGGTCTGTTCTCTCTCCACACTTCGGAAAGCAGACACCACAGCAGGACTAGCCTGTGAAGCAGGCAATTTCCCCACTACAAAACAAAATTCAAAGAGACCCAATAAGCCCAAAATGGAGCAAACCAAAATTCTCAACGAAAATTGAGAGAAAAACGAGCTTACATAGGGTGGGGATCGTGAGAGAAGGTTGATAAACATGCAATATAACGATTTCAGCGTTCTGAAAGTGGTTTAAGGCCCATTGAAGCAAGGTGACAGCTTTATCAATGGATTTGCCTACAGCTACATGAACCTTGCGAGGCATGGGTAGGGGAAGCTGAGATTGAGATTGAGAAGAAGAGGGGTGGCCGTGGAAGGGAAGGCACAAAATGGGTGCATGGTGAGGCTGCAGAGGTTTCAGAAGTTCCATTGGAGCACTGCAGAAACTGAATTATTGGACGGTAGGAATAGAAATCGCAACATTGGCATGGTTGGATTTGGATGGAAATTCAATTGGAACGAAACCCATCAAACTTTTGACTTTTTAGTTGACTCCATGGCGTGTGGAAATTGGAGTCATCTCCTTTTCCACTGCAGTGAAAACCATGTCCTTTCTTTATTGCTACTGCATAAACATATTTCTAATTTCCTGAAAATAAGAATGTTACTCTGAAACTGCTTTTGTTTGTCGTATGTGTGAGTACTAAGTAATAATAATGATCGAAGAGACCAGTTCAATTGGGCAATGTCACAACATTCTGCACATTTATCAGAAATTTATTAGGTAGTTATTACCCAGTCTTTGAAGATTTTGTTGTAATGGTGTTTTTTTATGTTTAATTTCATTCAACTACCATTTTCTCTACTAGACTAAACATCTGACGTGCTTTTGTCATACCACGTCCTTCAAAATGCCACTGAAAATGACATTTATTTTAAAAAAAAATTTAAAGATTTAAAATCACTTTAAATACAAATTAAATTATCTATGTTAATATCATTAAAACAGGTTTTACAATATTAAATGAAAAGCTAATATCCTTTGAAATAAAGAATACTTTGAAAGAGACCAAACAACATTCTTGTTGTTTACCTAACCCGGGGAAAATCCCAACCTTAAGGGTCCATTTGTTCAGAGATAATGTTAGACTTTAGAAATTCATTCCTAACATAATCTTTTGTTTTATACCTGCTCAATTATTTTTTATCAGGATGTTTCGCGGTATGGTTTACTTTAACTTTTTATGTTAAAAATGTATTTCAACCTAATATAAAAGTTATAAACCGTTTGTTGGTTCGATTTGAAGATAAAAAAATAAATTGAATGAATCAAATCATTTTTTTTAGTGTAGTTTCCATGTATGATTTTATTCTATAACCTTCTTATTGTTAATGCATGCATTTAGTTTTATCTCTTCGGTCAAGGTTATATTAAAATGAATAATTTCATTTTCTATTTGAATATAATTAAATATTTGTGATAAATGAGTTATAATAAAATATAAAAAGAGAACATCTACACATTTACAATAAAAAAAATAAAGAAACAAGGTGATTGAGTTATATTTATATATTACAATCTCTAGGATTTACATATTGTAAGTTTAATAAAATCTTTCTGAATACCTATATCACACAATTCGAAACATAAATATCAAAATCAAAATCAGTTATTATGTATTGTTTTCTTGTAATAATATTTTATTTTGATTTAGCACTTTCTAATATTAACTTTTACACTGATAACTCTTCTTTCACTTTATTCATATATTAAACATACTATCTTTAATTTATAGACACGAATTAAGTTAAGCATGTTAATTTTCTTCTTACATATGAGCGAAATAATAGGTATTATGATAATACATATTAATTTTCTTCAAATAATAAGTATTATAATAATACTTTTCTTTCACCAATATAAAAAATTATAATGACACGTAAATAGTTGATTTAACTTTAGTTCTGGTTGAATCAATTCTAAAAATATTAAGAAAAAAAAAAAAAAAAAAACAAAAATATTC
>Ga0209700_101089_pt1 | contig 54908 bp, 32 predicted proteins | sample SiratroredBW_FD_187528 | JGI IMG/M metagenome (GOLD analysis project Ga0209700, IMG submission 187528) | Root nodule microbial communities of legume samples collected from California, USA - Siratro red BW (SPAdes) (version 2) | ecosystem: Host-associated > Plants > Roots > Nodule | place: USA...
AGAAAGAGAAAAGAAATAAAATACAAAAAAAAAAAAAAGAAACAATTCACTCTCTCACTTCTTTATAACTTCTTGTAGGCCCCACTCATTTCTCCACTTTGCCCACCACTCACTCGCAAAAAAAGACAAAGGAGATATACCCCTGCCACTCTTATTCGGTTAAAGACACACACAATTCCTCAACTCTCATTGGATTGAAGGCACATACGCAATCCCTCAATTTTCTACAATACACACACTTTTCCACCCATCTCCATACACACTCACCCCCATCGAAAAAGCTGTCATGTTTCCTAACGAAAAGTGGTTTTGTGGGCTTGGTGGACAACATTTCTTTCAACTCACCTGCAATACGCCTGTGGCACCTTATAGGGCACCTCTCCCACCTCATAACTCCTCCATTCTCAAAACCTCACAACCCCACCATGACACCTTCCACCTCCAGCACCTCGTAGTTACCACCAACCTTTCTTCCTCAACCTCTAAAACCAGTTGCCCCAACCTTGATATCACAACCCAGCCATGATATCTTTCCCTCCAAACCATTGGACCACCATGATCATATATCCCATGCACCTTCAAAGTCACATAACGGCATCACCACCGACGCTCCAAATCCACCAAGCAACCTCCATTTCACCTTGCTAGCCCCAACGACGTTCCCTTGGCTTTTCTTTTTTTTTTTCTCTCACCTCAAACAACCATCTAGTAAAGAAAAAGCATTGAAAGCAGAGAGAAAGACAAAAACCCACCAACCACACTCCACTTCCATGCTTCTTCTTCTTCTTTCTTCTCGTTTCTTCCCTCAGCGCCATTTACCCACACCATCACCTTCCTTTCCTTTCCCAGTCACCCTCCACTTATCTCATGGCACTATATCGTGCATATTCTCATATTCCACGTAGCAACCACACTGTCAGGAGCCACCACCACTTCATCCTCAACCTCTAAAACCTCCTTCCCCGCCAGCGTGGCCTCGCTCCACAACATGCCCTCTAACCTTGCCCACAAACATCTCCCCGCCACCGTGAGTGCCACCCAACATCATCCACCCTCCATCTTCAACCCCCTACGCACTTTCAGACACCACGTAGCAAGTGTCTGAGCCTCCATGTGCCTTTGCGTTACCACCTTTGCTATGCCACACTCCATCATCAAACTTCCATAAACACACAACACCTCTAGTTTCACGTTCCTGTATCACGAAACCACCATGTTACGTCGCCATGCAAGCACTAGCTTCCACCCCAACCTCTTGCTCCCTTCCTTACGCTGCCTGGAGCAACCAACATCGCGTTTTCACCCTCTATCTCTCCCTGGTAGAGCTAAAACAAGATTATAAGAATTTGAAAAACGTAAGAGGGAGATACTGGTTTATTACGTGCTTTGTATCTTTGTATCTGTCATATAACCAAAGCATAAAGAAAGAAAAACAGAATAGACATAGATATTAATCCCCTCATTCGAGTCCTGGGGCCTAGACTCCCTACCCACCGTATACCCTCCTTCCTTTTTCTTCCCTCTACAACCTCTATTTCAAGGAGACATGGGACCCCACTTCATTCATGTGCCTCATTCTGTTACAACGGAATTCCACGTGGTAGTCATTACTCCATTTTGGTGCTTCCGTGTGCGATGTCCACGTACTGCATGCTGCACATGGGTTCTCTCCTCTTGGGCCTCCTCTTGGGCCTCATTCATATTTGGGTCTTCCCACTCGTGGTCCATATCACTCCCACTGCGCCTCCAAACCTCCATACTCTCTCCTTGCCTCACCGTAGCACCGCAACTGTGCCTCCTTGTCTCGCCATGTAACCACCAAGTGCTGAAAACCACGCGCAAACCCTAACCTCACCCATGTTCGCCTCCGCCGTCGTCACTGGTCGCCGCTGCCGCCGTCAATGGCGCTCGTCGTCGCCATCCGCCGCCGCCGCCACCAGCAACACCAGCCGTGCCCTACCACGCTTTCGAAACAGGCTAGCCTTCCCCATCGCAGCGCCACGTCAGTGCTTTGAACCCTGATGGGTTAATGGGGACGCTTCCTGCACCCTCACATGTTCTGGCTCGCACCTCCAGCCCTCCTAATCCCTAGAATACCCTTACCTTTAGTTGGGTTGGATTTCGCTTTCTGCACCCCCATATATTCAAGCCTGCACTCCCATTTTGTTTTGAGCCCCAAACTGCCCCTGACCTGTTTTTTTAAAAAAATAATAATAATAAAATAATATAATTTTTTTTTACTAAAAAGATAATAATGTTTTAAGATTTGATTTTGGGCTATGTCTTTTAAAAAGGCATTTTCACTCATGTAAAGATTGACACTTTTGAATAAAAACTTTCGATTAATTCCTTAGTTGACCGCACGCGTCGTATAAGAATTAACTTGGAAAACTTTAATTTCATTTAGACTATCAAAGGGCCATACGCGTCAAGCGATATCTAAAATGAAGTTTAATTTCAAATAAAACGCTAATTTCTCTAAGGTTATAAATATATCAAAAAGTCTTCAAAACTAAAAGTCACCAACCGATAAACAGTTTTCTACCAAGAACTACGTAACCCTGATTCTCCATCCCCGATTGAGATACGTAGGAGCGAGGTTAAACCTTGTCGGGACCCCTTTTCAAAATAAAAATGTTTTGTTTGCTTTTATTTCTATTTTTCGTGAAAAATAAACATTCTAAAAATTACACTCATTTCATTTTATTCAGTTAAAAGTACCGTCTTAGGACGGGCGCCGTGAGGGGCTAATACCTTCCCCACACGTAACCGACTCCCGGACTCGCAATCCGGTTTTCATAGATCATTCTTATCCTTGTTTTCTTTGGTTTTCCATAGTTTTCCACAAAAACTATGATGACGACTCCCTTTGTTTTAAAATTAATTATTTTTCGGATCGCCGTCCCCGTCATTCATATATTATATCATTCATATACACCAATAATGTTGTAAAAGATCCTCTAGAAGAATTAATAAATAAGGAATAATCATTCATAGATTGAGTATATCCCACAAAAATAAAAAAAGGATGACAATTTAACAAATTACTCCCTGCTAGCTTGCTTAAGGCCATATAAAGCCTTTTTTAATTTACAAACTTATCCTAGTTGAATAAAAGTCAATCCAGGAGGAGCTACATCTCCTTTCAACTCTCCATGTAAGAATGCATTATTTATGTCTAACTGTTTCAACTCCCAGTTATATATAGAAGCTAGAGAAAAAAACAACATTATAATGGTCATCTTTGCTACTGGAGAAAAAGTTTCAAGGTAGTCAATGCCCTCTGGTTGTGTGTATCCCTTTGCCACTAATCTTGCTTTATATCTTTCAACAGTCTCATCAGCATTAACTTTATTTTGAATATCCATTTGCAACCTAGACAGTTTTGTTCTTAGGAAGAAGAATAATTTCCCATGTTTGATTTGACTCCAAAGCAGATATCTCACACTGTACAATCTTTCTCCAACAGTCATATTTCACAGTTTCAATATAAGTGTTTGGCTCAACATGTGAAGAAATAGACATAACAAAAGATTTATAAGAAGGTGATAATTTATTATAAGACAAAACAAAGTTTAAAGGCTATTTAACTCTAGAAGATGTACTGTAAACATTGAGATTATAATGATAATCCTTTAGATACTCAGGTTGTCTTTTTATTCTGGTACTCATTTTGATCATGAATGTTTGGACTGTCAGTTTCATTGCTAATATCTTCAACCTTTTGATATAGAAAAACATGTTCATAGAAGACAACATCCTTAGACACAAAAATTTCTCTTAATTGAATATTCAACAAAATATATCCTTTTGTCCCCCCCTTTTTAAAACCAATAAAAACAAATTTTGATGCCCTTGGATCAAATTTACTTCTATTTGTTGACAAAGTGCTAGCATAGCATAAAGATCCAAACACCTTTAATTGATTAAAATCTGGTGGAGTTTTGTAAAGCATTTCATGAGGAGAAAATTCATTTAAAACAGGTGTGGGAAGCATGTTTATAATATACGCAGTATGTATCACAGAATATGACTAATAAATCTTAGGTAAATAAGATTGTATCATCAGAGCTCTTGCTACATTTAATAAACGACCATGTTTCCTCTCAACTATACTATTTTATTGTGGAGTATCGACACATGAAATTTGATGTATTATTCTTTTGTTGATAAAAAAATTAGTCATGAAAAATTCAGTCTCATTATCACTTATTATTACTTTTATTGTTGTCTCAAATTGTGTTTGAATAAAAATAACAAAATTTTCCAAAATCTTAACAACTTCAAATTTTGTTTTAAATGAAAAACCCATGTGTACCTTGAATAATCATCAACTATGGTTAAGAAATATTTATGACCATGAATTAATGATAATGAGTATGGTCCCACATATCAACATGAATCAAATCAAAATATTTTTTAGATTTAGATGCACTAAGAGGAAAGAGAAGTCTCTTTTGCTTTGCAAAATGACCAATATCACTAATAAAATATTTGTTATATTTAACAAAAAAGAAATTTGCTTTCGATAACATCTAAAGGTTTTGATAAGAAGGGACCCTAAGTATATAAAGTCTATCTTGCATCTCAGCTGATCCAATCACTTTCAAGGAGTTTTTGTCCTTAAGTGACAACCATTAGAATAAAAAATAATCACACAAGACAAATTATCAATTAACTTTGCTACTGAAAGAAGATTAAAAGTGAAGTTAGGAATATACAAAACATTATCTAGGACACATGATCTTGGTTGATAAAAAAACTTCCAGAATAATTTGCAATATCTTGATTTCCATTGGGTAATTTGACAGAGATATGATTAATTTGATGATATGGAGTGAAATGAGTCAATGATGAACAAATATGATCAGTAGCACCACTATCAAGAATCCAATAATTAAACGAAGAGAGAAATTTATTACTAGTGTGTGTTGTTGTGTTGGAAGGAATGACAGAGATTTGATTAGAGACATTCTCATTGGATTTAGACTGTTGTAGAAGAGCTAACAATATTTAATATTGCTAAGGAGTAAAACCAATTTGCTGAGAATGTACCTCTAACCTTGAACCTTCATGATTGTGCTGGTTATTATTACAATCTACTTTATGATTTTTAAACTTGAACTGAGGTGGAAACCATGTTTTCTATAGCATGCATCAATCACATGCTTGTCTTTTCACAATGACTACAGACTTTAGAAGTATATCATCTTTCATAACTACTTCTGTTAGTATCAATTATTGTCTTTGACTGATCACAAAAAATTTGTCTCTTTTGTTGTGTACCGAGAGAACAAATCATATGTTGTTGAGAACTAACATGATAAAGTGAATTAAAATCTTGTGAGAGATCAACAATTTCGGTCATGATAAATGTAGCAACCCAGAGTTCTTAAATTAGAGTTCTGATACCATAATATGAAAATAAAAAGATGAACAAAGATGAACCAAGGATATGAGAATGAAAATATTCTCTCTGTTTTTTTTATATGTTGATAAAAAATAATGAGCTGAATATATACAAATAATGTACCCATTCTAGGTATAGCTAAAGAAAGAAAATAAATAAAACTATTATAACCTGTCATAAATAAAAAATTAAATAATTAATATTTCTTTTCCTTTTAACGATTTGATTCTGTCATAAAAAACAAAATCACATTATTGATATTAATTTTCTTCTATAAACCTTATATCTATATCTTATATCTATATCTATATCTTGTGAAAATATCTCATAATATTTTATTTTATCATATCTTTATCACCAAACGAGTTTATAATTCTTCGAAGTACTTATGTTTTTTTTATAGATAAAATAATGAGTTTTTTAGTAAAAATGAAAAATAAAATTTAATTATTCGTTCAAAAACTATAAAATAAGTATTAAAGAAAGCATATATATATATATATATATATATATATATATATATATATATATATATTAAATATATATATTACAATTATAAAAAAAAAAAGAAAATTTGTAGAACACATAAAACATATTAGAATTATCTGGAGTGTCCAAAAGGTGAGTTGACATGATCTAGCATTTAATATAAGACCTGTGGCTATTCAATTCAATAATAAAAAAGAGACCAAAAAAAGGGTGACCTTGTAGAAAATATTAATGTAGTTAGATGCTTAAAAATTGAATTAAAAAGAGCCCATTAAAGTGAAATATATGAATGATATGAATTTAATGAAATTGAAATGATGAAGCAGAGTAGTTAGAGCACATTCCATTTCTCAACCACTGCACCAAAGCAGGCACTCCTATTAGCACTACAGGGTTGTGATTAATGTCTTGCAATGCCACAGCACTTATTGCTGGCAGGAGAGGACCATCACCATGGTTCATTGCCACATAATTAGGAATAAAGGATCATCTCATGCAATGAAACCCTTTTGGTTGCCAAAATGTCTGGCCTTGGTTAATGCAGCATACAACAACACTCACTCACCCTTTTCCCTTTGTTCTCTCCTTTTTGTTTTTTTCCCCCAAACTCCCTCCAATCCCACTCCAAACCCACCAAAAACATTGCTCTGATTAGAAATTTTGTCGTATGGCTTGTCTTCGAATTGTCAAAATTTTCAACTAAACTGAGTATAGACGTAACTCTCCACTTGTGGTCCTTCAAATCCAATTACGTCAATCCAAGTTCATCCTGCCACAACTTTATGCCCAAAAATACATTGGAAAGCCTCAAAACAGTGCAAACTTGGCTCTTTCTGCTTTCAACTTCGGCTAATGTATCATTATTTGTCCCCCACAGCTATCATTACAACTATTTTATTTTCATGTACTTAATCACCATAAAATAATTACTGTTCTTTTTTTAGGAGAATCTTTCTAACTCAATGTAAAAAAATGTTGTTAAAGAAAAGAAAAAATTGAATTCCTCATTGATATTGACCTTTAAAGCCCGTAGGAATGAACCAAGTTTTAAAAGGGAGTGCAGCCAAAATCTGGGGATGAAAGTAGAAGTACCAAAGAAGTAAAATATGTCATATCCAACACAACATCAAGAAACCTCAGCTTCACAATGATCAATTATCCTCCCTTTGTTCTTTATTTTGGCGCAAGCATTTGTCACCATACTATTCCAATTCAAGACCTGAAGTGGATCAGATCCAAACCTCAATTCCAACATTAAATTATAGAAACTAAAATGAAACATCTGGGACAGATTGCTTGTTTCTATATACGACCAAGAGAATTTCTTAGGAAGCATCAAACATTATTAAAATTGACATGAAAGAATGTAGATTCATTATTGGTATGAACATATGAAAAATGTTTAAAAAAATTTAGGAAACACTAGGAAAAGTAAAGTAAAAGGAAATACTGAAACCAGAGGCCATGCATGTTCATGTTTTGACTATGGAAGAAGAGGGTTTGTAACATGAAGATGATGTGAAAGAATAGGAGGTAATTAGATGCACTGATTAAAAGGGTCGACAAGAAAACAGAAGGGAAAGTTAAACATGCAAAGATAAGATTGACAGATACATAGCTCAATGATTCTGCTATCACATCCTTCACAACATTTAACTACGCCAATTCATTGAAAACCTACCACATTAGGCGAAACATGAACCCACATATATCTAACTAAATTAAATATCTGTTTAATTTAAATAAAATTAGATTATATATTTTTATTCCGAGAACCTTCTCGATTATTTCCCATCATCACACTCTGTGTTTGCACACGTGATTCATTTCATATTGGATTAGATTATGATAGTTATTTAAATTATAATTTATATTTTCAAAATTATTCTATTAAAATTATTAAAGTAATAAAGTAAGAATTGTTCTAACAAACAATTTACTATACCTTCACATATTAATGTTCACCCTCTACCAGTCTGGTTCTCTATTTATATTTATTTATCTCTGCATTTCTCTTTCTTTGATTCAAATTCAATTCTAATTAATATTTAATAGCGAATAAAAATGTACTTCTTACTTTTTTAAATGTCTTGATATTATTTAAAGAAATATCCATAAGGGGAAGTGTATGAGAGGAAGATACCAGATGGGTAAAATTCTTATTGAGTTTAGATGTAATGATTATTATTAAATCCTTTTATCTCTCACAATAATTTTTTTTTCTGACTTAATGTGTCCTATATATATTTATATCTGTATGTATAATATTTTTACAATATTTTAATTCACTGGAAAGTTAATTAATAAGAAATGAATGATAATTTAATGATTTTAGATATTAAATTTGTTTAAAGAAGATGATAACAAATACATGGAATTAATATCATTTTCTATGTAACCACATACAATTAGAAACCTAAAAATTAATTTTATTTAATATTTGGTGAAAAAAATGGGAAAAAATCACATTGAAAATATTGAAACAATGATTTATAAAGGACGCTAATATCACAAATACTTGTCTTTCTATATAGTAGTTGATATGCTAATATGCTTTTGTGCAAGATGTTCATTTTTTTTTATCATATTTTACTCATGTTTTTTATATTAATAATTTTAGACGCAGACATTAACGTGTTAAAATAAGAAAACTAGAGAATAATTATTTATTTATTTATAATATCATATGAAATATTAAAACAAATAATCAATTTTGTCTTTCTATAATTTTATTAAATTTAAAATAGTTAATTTAGAGAGAATTAATTTTTTGTTAGATAAAACTCAACAAATTAAGTCAGAAGATATTAAAATTTTGACAAAAACATGGTTAATTGGTGGCGTTGTTTCTTTTGTTGACTCTATATATTTAAAATCATAAAAACAGAAGGAAGAAACAAGAATGGTGTGAATACAATCATTTACCTACAAATAAGTAGATAAAAAGAAAATTAGTAAGATGAATAAAAATAATTGATATAGAGAAACTAATAAACAGAGACATTACTTATAATATAAAACAGAGAGTTCTATCTAAAATATAACACTTCACATGCCTCTTTCCTTCTGCCGGTCTACTTCATGTCCTACCCAAGGACTCTACTTCCCTTCAGTACTTCCTTTTCTGGCTTTATTTCCTTACTGTATCCATAAAACAACACCTACCATACACCAATTCACTTTTTCAGAACCCCTTTCTCATCATACAACTGCAGTCAGATAGTCATCAAAATGTTGAAATTATATTATAATTAAAATCAATCTTTTTTTTTCTATAATTTTGAAAGAAAGAGATGTATTATTTTATTTATGATCAAGTAGAAAAGACTGAGGTAACATGGGGAAGGGGAACTGTATGAATATATGAATATAATATGAGGGTGAAATTAATATTTAGTGTAAGAGTGTGAACAGCTGGCTTGCATTGCATTTGTAATCTAAAATATACTTTTGACCAGACAGAGTTCATAACTGGGTGAGAGAGAGAAGAGCCAGCTACCATTTCTTCCTCTATCTAACTATGGAACAAAGCATTTTGAATCCAAACAGCTCTATTTTTGTCTTCTCCATGCATTTTAGCCATATGGCAATGCTAGCTTGCTATGCTAGCTTGCTTCAAAATTTGTTTATGCATAACAACTAAAATCATAGTAAACTTTTTAAGAAACAGGTATTTTTACCACAGATAAAATATATTTTGAAATTACTGTATAGATGATTATACAGAAACAGTTAAAAGTGAAACTTGAACCTATTGAGTGTTTTGTTTTAAGAGGTTGGAAGAGGTTTTGGTGTAGCATGGCTAGTGAAGATGGGAACTAAGGATGTTGGTACAACCAACCAAACTCACAACAACACACTCACACCTTGCTCTCTTCTTCCCTGCACTACCATGACCAAATTTCTCATTCTCCTGTTATTGTGCGCACGCTTCCTATCATGCGCCCACTGCGGCTCCGTCACCGAGATCCAAGCCTTGACGTCGTTCAAGCTCAACCTTCACGACCCTCTCGGTGCGCTTAATGCCTGGGACCCGTCAACGCCGTCAGCTCCCTGCGACTGGCGAGGCGTTTATTGCAAAAACGACCGAGTCACCGAGTTACGCCTGCCTCGCCTTCAACTCAGTGGCCAGCTTGGTGACCGCATTTCAGACCTACGCATGCTTCGAAGGCTAAGCCTTCGCTCCAACTCCTTCAACGGCACAATTCCACACTCCCTCTCCAAATGCACGCTTTTACGCGCCTTGTTCCTACAGTATAACGACCTCTCCGGCCAACTCCCGCCGGAGATCGGAAACCTCGCCGCTCTCCAGATTCTCAACGTCGCCGGCAACAACCTCTCCGGGGAAATCCCTACTGAACTTCCCCTCCATCTCAAATACGTTGACCTCTCCGCCAACGCCTTCTTCGGCGAGATTCCAACCACCGTCGCCGTCCTTTCCGAGCTTCAGCTTATCAACCTCTCCTACAACAAGTTCTCGGGGCAGATTCCGGCGCGCATTGGAGAGCTTCAGAATCTGCAATACCTTTGGCTCGATCACAATGTTCTCGAAGGAACCTTGCCTTCGTCTCTCGCGAATTGTTCCTCGCTCGTGCATTTGAGCGTCGAAGGGAATGCGCTCGCCGGCGTGTTACCGGCTGCGATTGCGGCTCTCCCGAACCTCCAGGTGTTGTCACTCGCGCAGAACAACTTCACCGGCGCCGTTCCGGCTTCGGTTTTCTGCAACGTGTCGCTCAAAGCGCCGTCACTTCGCGTCGTTCATTTAGGGTTTAACCGTTTCACGGATTTCGCGTGGCCTCAAGCCGCCACGTGTTTCAGTGTTCTTGAGGTTTTGGACATTCAGCAAAATAGCGTGCGCGGCATGTTTCCGCTGTGGTTAACCAACATGACCACGTTGTCGGTTCTCGACATTTCCGGTAACGCACTTTCCGGCGAGGTTCCGCCGGAAATTGGAAGACTCTGGAAATTGGTAGAGCTGAAGATGGCCAATAATTCGTTCTCAGGCGAGATTCCACCGGAATTAGTAAAATGTAGGTCCCTGCATGTTGTTGATTTTGAAGGAAACAAGTTTTCCGGTGTGGTTCCTTCGTTTATAGGAAATCTGACAGCGCTGAAGGTTCTCTCTCTTGGTGGGAACCATTTCTCTGGTTCTGTTCCAGAGAGTTTTGGTGGGCTCCTTTCTCTTGAAACTTTGAGTTTAAGGGCTAATAGATTGAATGGTATAATGCCAGAAGAAGTGATGGGGTTGAAGAATTTGACAGTGTTGGACCTCAGTGGAAACCAGTTTTCGGGTCATGTTTCTGGGGAAATTGGGAATCTGAGTAAATTAATGGTTCTGAATCTGAGTGGTAATGGCTTCTATGGAGAAATTCCTTCTACTTTGGGGAATCTTTTCAGGCTCACTACACTTGATTTGAGCAAACAAAACCTCTCCGGTAAATTGCCATATGAAATTTCGGGGCTTCCCAGTTTGCAGGTCATTGCTCTTCAAGAGAACAAGTTGTCTGGGGCAATCCCCGAAGGGTTTAGCAGCTTGACCAGTTTGAAATATGTGAACCTAAGCTCTAACGAGTTTTCTGGGCATGTTCCTAAGAGCTATGGCTTCCTCCGATCGTTGGTTGTTCTTTCATTGTCTGATAACCGCATCATGGGAATGATTCCCCCGGAAATCGGAAACTGCCCTGACATTGAAATTCTCGAGCTTAGATCAAATTACTTGGGGGGTCCCATTCCCACAGATCTCTCTGGCTTAGCCCATTTGAAAGTCCTTGATTTAGGTAAAAACAGTTTAACTGGGGCTTTGCCTGAGGATATCTCCAAATGCTCAGAGTTAACCGTTGTGTTAGCAGATCACAACCTACTTTCGGGTGCTATACCAGGGTCATTGGCCAAGTTATCATACCTAACTATGCTGGATCTCTCTGCCAACAAATTGAGTGGCCAAATTCCCAGTAATCTAAGCACCATCCCCGGTTTGGTGTACTTAAATGTCTCAGGCAACAACTTAGAAGGTGAGATTCCACCAATGTTGGGTTCTAAATTCAACGACTCCTCTGTATTTGCAAGCAACCAGAACTTGTGCGGGAAGCCATTGAATAAGAAGTGCAGAGAGACAGACAGTAGGGATAGAAATAGGTTGATAGTGTTAATCATTATCATCGTTGTTGGAGGTTGCTTATTGGCAATGTGTTGCTGCTTCTACATCTCCAGCCTTCTGAGGTGGCGCAGAAGGATTAAAGCAGCAGTGTCAGGGGAGAAGAAAAAGAGTCCAAGAACAAGTTCAGGAACAAGTCAAGGTCGAAGCAGCACTGACACCAACGGACCAAAACTCGTCATGTTCAACGCCAAAATCACACTCGCCGAAACAATCGAAGCAACAAGGCAATTCGACGAAGAAAGCGTGCTGAGCAGAACAAGACACGGTTTAGTATTCAAGGCCTGCTACAACGACGGAATGGTCCTTTCCATTCGCAAGCTACAAGAAGGGTCACTAGACGAAAACATGTTCAGAAAAGAAGCCGAATCGTTGGGAAAAATCAGGCACCGAAACCTAACCGTTCTCAGAGGCTACTATGCAGGCCCATCGGATGTTAGACTCTTGGTCCACGATTACATGCCCAATGGGAACCTCGCAACCTTGCTCCAAGAAGCATCACACCTAGACGGTCACGTTCTGAATTGGCCAATGCGACACCTCATTGCATTAGGAATAGCCCGTGGCATAGCGTTTCTACACCAATCTTCTATTATCCACGGTGACATCAAACCCCAAAACGTGCTCTTTGATGCAGACTTCGAAGCCCATTTATCAGATTTCGGGTTGGACAAGTTAACAGCTACCAACCCAGTTGAAGCCTCCACTTCAAGCACTGCTTCAGTTGGCACGCTGGGTTACGTGTCCCCAGAGGCTGTGCTGACAGGGGAACCCACGAAAGAGTCTGACGTGTACAGCTTCGGCATCGTTTTGCTGGAACTTCTCACTGGGAAGAGACCGGTGATGTTCACGCAGGATGAGGATATAGTGAAGTGGGTGAAGAAACAGTTACAGAACGGTCAAATTACGGAGCTACTAGAGCCTGGTTTGTTTGAACTTGACCCAGAGTCTTCGGAATGGGAAGAGTTCTTGCTGGGTGTGAAAGTTGGTCTGCTTTGCACAGCGCCAGACCCTCTTGATCGACCAACCATGGCTGACATCGTGTTCATGCTCGAAGGTTGTCGTGTTGGACCTGATATTGCATCCTCCGCTGAACCCACCGCGCAACCTTCTCCGGTGTAACATAAGCAACGGACACGTGTCCGTTGAAAAATGGTTTTCTGACTTTATTATTCAACTCAATGATGTCAGACGTTGTTTCTGTTACCAAGGATAGGGGTGGTGTTTTGTACTTGTGGCAGATAGGAGTTTCTTGATGCTACACGTGGCTCTCACTGTTGTCCTAGTTGTAGTTCAAAAAAATAGAAAATTAAAATTGGAATTTGGCAGGTCAATTAGAGTGTGAGTTAGAGGTTTCAATTATTAGGCACTGTGTAGAGTGGGTCCTGATTTATTTGATTTGGATTATTGCAATATGATCTGTCATTTTGACCATTTTTTGGGTTCTGGCGTGTATCAGCAACAGGGATTTAGAGAAGGAAAAAGTAATCATTTGTCACTCACTTTTCATCTCATCTTCCAAATTTGTTTAATTTAATTATTGCATTGCTTTGTTATTATGCTCATTTTAATTTCCTTGACGTTGTTAATTGGAGAGATTGTTCATTAACGATGCAGTGTTCTAATATTCAATTCATAAAATTGGGAATTGAATTGGTTCACAGCATTTAAACCAAAAACAGTTGTTATGCCATTCAATTTTCTAGCCTGAAAGGAGAGAAAATTTGAAAGTAGGTGAAGCGGGAGAGAAAATATACAAATCGAAAAGGAAGATTAGATGCGACATGGAACCTCAGAAGTCTAAGTTCATAATAACAAACCTAAAATTTTTCACTCTTTTCAACTGTGGAATTCGAAGTACCTGCATGTGTCTTCACTTTAGAGAGCAAATCTCGCCAAATCTTTTCATCTAATGCCGCTAAAAAAATTAGACCTTATGCATATACTGACTAAATCTTTCACATCTATAATGGTTGGAACCAGTTTGTCTCACTAATAATTTTGTTCCTCAGTTAATTCTTTCTCCATTTATCTTAAAAAATTTAATTCAATACATTTTTGAATAATAAAAAAGCATCTAAATCTCCTTAACTTTACTTTTTTACAAATTGATACTCCAAATCGTAGTTTTATCCAATTTGAATTTTTACTTTCATTCCATTACAAAGTTTGTAAACTGATACCTTAATTTCAATTTCAATTAATGTTTACAATTTAGCACTTTTATTAATTTCAAATTAAATTTCTAATAAAGAAAGGGCCTGATGTTGATTTATTTTAAATCATTGTTATTTATTAATTTTGTTATAAATAGTTTTTTCAAGTATTAAAGTCTGATAAAATTAGAATTAAAAAGTTTGTAAATACTTTTAGTGAAAAGTATATATTAGTGACATGCTTACAATAAATTCTATATTAGGCATTTTAAAAAAGAAAAATTAAATGAGAACTCATGTACAACTAAGATAAAATTAAAGAAATTACATGACATAGCATTTATAAACTAATTTATATATAAGTTAATTTTAATTTGTATTCTACAAGTCTTTAAGGATAAATATATCTCCATAACCATAGTATCTCAATATTAGGGAGTGATGATATTAGCATAATGCTATTTTTACTCTTTTTTAATTTGACTGACAATATTTTAAAATATAATATATGATCAATAGAAGAATGCACAATGAAAAGATTGAAATGAAAGAAAAAAAAATAATCTTTCGATAAAAAGTTTTAAGAATTCAAAATTAATTAAAAATATAAATTTTAGCTATCCAAACATTTGTTGATGAAATTAAAATTTATATGAATGTATGTCAACAATCAATTTCGTCTAGACAAATAAAATTATTTCAAAATATAAAATTAAAATGAAAATATGTGTTTTATTTAATTTTTATCATACTTTGTCATTTAAATAAATAAAAAGAGAGTGTTGGTTTCATTTTATTTTATGAATAAAGTTTTCAAATAAAATTTGTAAAAAAGAGAAAAAAGTAAAGAAAATCAGTTTGTTCAAGCCCAATCCATTAAAAAAGAAAAAAATAAATATTGTCATTAAAGTGTTTTGTTATGTCAATTGTGTCTCTTTTTGTCTGTTCTTTTAGACCCATTAAGAACACAAAAATTAATTGAAAATAAATTTTAAAAAAATATATAAAGACTAGAAATTTGAATAGTTGAACTCATTATTATTCTGATTAATTTCAAATAATTATGCTTAGTAGTGGTTAAATGCTGGTGACTTTCATAATTTGTTTTTTGGATTGATATGCTCACCCGTTTTTATTTGGAAAGTTACATTTTTTTAATATCTAAATTAGTAATTAGAATATTTACATCAACTAATTTATTTTATTTTTTAGATGGTAAAAAAATATATTAAAAATATAATAATAATATAATAAATAAAAGGATTTAAGTATCTATTTCTATTGTTTTTTATTATTAGGTTGCTTACAATAAGGGTAAAATAAAATAAAAAATGAATTTATAAAAATAAAATATTTTATTTCAGCCTATTAATAGTTACATTACCTGAAATATTCTCCGTTTATTCCCTACATTCATTTTCCATAATTTTCCAATTTGATTATATGGGGGTTATGATGCCATAGTAGCAACAACTACTATATAATTCTGCCTATTTTTCAGTCTCTGTTGGTCTTTGTGATTTAACAGTCAATTGGCAGTTTTATAAATTATAAGATAATTAGGAATTAATAGATTTAAATATAAATTAAAAGAAATAATCAATTAGCAGTTGACAAATTATAATTAAATAAGGATAATTATGAATTAAAAGATTGAAAATCTGAATTAAGAGGACACTGAACAAGAAAAAAGTGTGATTGAGAGCAGAAGGAGAAAAGGAAAGAAGTCTAAAGTTCTTGATTAGTGCGTCAACATGTAAGTGCAACCCAATCGCTTTACTCTTATATGTTGTTATACCTAATATGATTATTTTGATTGCTTGTTTGATTTTATATTGTCTTGTTTGAGAGCTAATATGATATCTTAAGATACAACCCTTATCGCTTTTATTCTTTTTAAAAAAATAAAAACTAAAACATATAAAACATTTTCAAAAGTTGTTAATGAAAAGGAAATACGTTTTTTTATGATCTTCAACTGGTATGTTCTGATTGTTTGATCTCATATACCTCATATGTACATGTGATTACCTTGTTTGAGAGCTATTATGATGCCTTAAGATTCAATCCTATAACACGTTTGCAAATTCTTAAGGCAGAATATAAACTGCTTCTTAAAGCCTTAATGAAATATCAATTTTAGAAAAAAAAACGGTTTTCAAAAAAATATAAAATATATGAAACAATTTTCAAAAATAAAAAATTAATTATAAATTTTCAAAAATTTTCAAAAAAGCCTTAAAGATAATTAAAAATAAAATATTTTCAAAAATAATAAAAATATATAATTTTGAAAAAATAAAATACAAAACAATTTTTATAATAAAAAACCATAAAAAAAACATTTTAAAAAAATAAAATATTTTTCAATAAAATGACAAAAATGCAAAATTTTTAAAAAAAGGAGAAATATCAAATATCATTAATCAATTTTCAAAATTAAAACTACGTTTTTTGGTGGAAAGGTGGAAAAATTTAGGTTCACGTAGTTCTAATTTTAAAAATTGACTAATGATATTTGATATTTTCCCTATTTTAGATATTTTATATTTTTTTCATTTTATTAGAAAAATATTTTAATTTTTTTTAATGTTATACTTTTTATGGTTTTTCATTATTAAAATTGTTTTTTATTTTTTTAAAATTATATATTGTTATTATTTTTGAAAATGTTTTATTTTTATTATCTTAGGCTGTTTTGAAACTTTTCGAAAATTTATATATTATTCTTTTATTTTTGAAAATTGTTTTACATTTTTATTTTGAAGACCGTTTCTTTTTTTCTAAAATTGATAATTCATTAAGGCTTTACGAAGCATCTTATATTATGCTTGAAAATTTGAAAATGTTTTATATTTTTTATTTATTTTTTTAAATCAAAGTGATTAGGACCGATAGGGTACCATAATAGCTCTCAAACAAGGCAATCACAATTATTTGTATAAAACATTTTCAAAAATAATAAAAATATATAATTTTGAAAAAAAATAAAATACAAAATAGTTTTAATAATAAAAAACCATAAAAATACATTTAAAAGATTAAAATATTTTCCAATAAAATGACAAAAATACAAAGTTTTTAAAGGAGAAATATCAAATATCATTAATTAATTTTCAAAATTAGAACTACGTGAACCTTGATTTTTCTACAAATGAAAATCAGTGAACCCTAATTTTTCTACAAATGAAAATCAGGGTGGGTTCACGTAGTTCTAATTTTTGAAAATTGATTAATGATATTTGATATATTTCCCCTTTTTTTAGAAATTTTATATTTTTTTCATTTTATTAGAAAATATTTTAATTTTTTAAAATGTTATACTTTTTATGATTTTTTAATTGTTTTGTATTTTTTTAAAATTTATATATTTTTATTATTTTTGAAAATTGTTTCACATATTTTATTTTGAAAACCGCTTTATTTTATTTTTTAATTTTTTTTCTAAAATTGATAATTCATTAAAGCTTTAGGAAGCATTTTATATTATGCTTGAAAATTTGAAATTTTTTATATTTTTTATTTATTTTTTTAAATCAAAGCGATTAGGACTGAATTTTAGGGCACCATAATAGCTCTCAAACAAGGCAATCACAATCACATGTACATATGAAATATATGAGATCAAGCAATCAGATCAGAACATAGCAGTTGAAGATCTTAAAACGTGTTTCTCTTTCTTTAATAATTTTTTAAAATGTTTTATATTTATTTTTATTTTTTTTAAAGAATCAAAGTGATAAGAGCTAAATCTCAAGATAACAGTAACTCTCAAACAAAGCAAACCAAAACAATGACATGTGCATATGAACTTTAGGAAATCAAGCAATCAGAATACATACCAGTTGAAAATTCTCAAAAAATCTCAAGATACCATAATAGAAGATACCACAATAGTTCTCAAACAAGAGATAGGAATAAAAGAATCAAGTGAGCAATCAAAATAATCACATTACGTATTCATACAAGAGTAAATCGATTAGACTGGAGTTACCCTGGAGTTATCCTAATACAAGAGTAAATCGATTAGACTGGAGTTACCTGGAGTTACCCCTTGAAGCACTAATCAAGAACTTTAAACTTTTTTCCTTTTCTCCTTCTGCCCTCAATGACTTTACACGCAAACTAATTTTTTTGAGCGCACTGTAATTTGGTTGTCTCTCTGCGTTTTCCAGTATGCACTATGTATATCTATAGTGATACCATTCAACTTAATCTATTAATTCCTAATTATCCCCATTTAATTATAATAATTATCCCCATTTAATTATAATAATTCCTTTTATTTCATATTTAAATCTATTAATTTTCAATTATCCCCACTTATAATTATAATTATAAAACTGCCAATTGATTGTTAAATCCCAAATATGAACGTAGACTGAATGGGAAGAATTATACCATTGTTGCTGCTGTGGCATCATAACCCCCATATAATCAAATCTGAAAATTATGGGAAATGAATGTAGGGAATAGATGGAGAATGTTTGAGGTAATGTAACTGTTAAAAGGCTGAAATAAAAATATTTTCTTTTTTAAATTCATTTTTTTTATTTTACCCTTATTGAAAGCAACCTAAATAATTAAAAACAATAGAAATAGATACTTAAATCCTTTTTTTAGTATATTATTATTATGTTTTAGATATTCTAAGTATTATTTTAGATATTAATAGAATATAACCTGTCAAATAAAAATGGGTGAGCATAATAGTCCAAAAAAGCAAATGTACAAATTATTATACAATCAATATTTAATATGAAAATCACCAGCATTTAACCACTATTAAGCAAGATTATTTGAAATGAATCAGAATAATAATCAGCTTACCTATTCAAATTTCTAACCTTTCTATATTTTTTTAAATTAATTTTCGTGTACTTAATAAGTCTCAGAAAAGGCAGAAAGAGAGACAATATGACATAACAACACTGACAATTTTTTTTTCTTTTTTTTAACACAATTTTTATGGATTGGGCTTGAACAAACTGATTTTCTTTACTTTTTTCTCCTTTTTACAAATTTTATTTTAAAATTTTATTCATAAAATAAAATGAAATCAAAACTCTTTCTTTTAGTTACTTAAATGATAAAGTATGATAAAAACTAAATAACACACACTTTCATTTTAATTTTATATTTTTTTTTATATTTTGAAATAATTTTATTTACCCGAACAAAATTGAGTATTGATATATATATATATATATATATATATATATATATATATATATATATATTATTAGTTTCATATCATGTATAGATTTATTCACTAATTAACAATATCTAATAGTAAAAATACTATTACTATAGTAAATTCAAATTCATACATTATAGTATTACTCACACATTAATTTTAGTTTTTATTTATATACAAAATAATATTAATTATTTTAAATTATTAATTTTTTATCATATAAAATTATTTATATTATTCTTATTTATTGAATTATAATCTATTTTTATTTTTATTAATACATTTTTATTTTTTTAAACCACTCTTAACAATGTACATAAATATTTAATAATTTTATTTTATATTATTTTAATATAATAAATAAAAAATAAGGCGATTAAATTATAAAAAAAATTAAGAATTATGAATCTCCAATAAAAACAACTTAATTACGACCTTGAAAGAAATCAATTATAAATAAAGGATTTTAAAAACAACTTGATTAAAACATTGAAAGAAATCAATTATAAATAAAGGATTCACGGATCAAGACAACAACCTACTACTAAATGTTTTAATTTGACAGATTTCTTAATTTGTTAACTAAAACATTTTAGCATTTAGTGTAAAGAAAGTAAAAAGATATTGTTGAGAAAATCACGCTATAAACATAGGAATAAAAGAAAAATAAAGAAAATAAAATACACAAGATTTAACGAGGTTCGCCAATTTGTTTACGTCTTCGAGAGCGTTTGAGCGACTGTGTTTTTGTTATTAGAGAATCAGAATTAGGGTTATAATTGGAGATGATTGATATTAATAATCCTCAACACAGTACAATTACCAAAATATCATCGTACTACACCTACAAGAAGGCGTGCTAACTCCCATGTCTTATTTTTCTGCAAGGATTCCATCACGTCTACCATTGCACCCATCGAATTCTCTCTATCTTGGCTAGTGATAGCCCCTTGAAAAGTGGTTGGATCCTCACTGGTAATGTTAAGAGCAAAAGAAACCATATCTTCAAAACTCAATCTGGTTGGAGCTTTTACATTGGTGCATCTCTCTTTATCTCTTGCAAGATTATAGTTCTGCAAATCAATTGTACTAGAACCACCCGATGCTGGATTAGAACTTTCAATTCTCTCTGATGTTGCTGCTTTTGGGATATGTTCTAACTCCATTTGCACATTTTCTTGATTCTGTTGCAACATGAACTGCTCATCAAACACTGCATCTCTACTGATCACCACTTTTTGGTCAACTGGATCCCAAAACTTGTAGCCTTTCTCACCTTTCTTATAACCCAGAAAGATTCACTTCTTAGATTTTGCATCAAGTTTTGATCTCTCATCACTAGACACATGCACATAAGTAAGACAACCAAATATTCGTAAGTGACAAAAATCAACTGCATTTCCTATTCATACCTCTTCTACAACCTTACCATCCAAAGAAGCTTGTGGTGATCTGTTGATGAGGTAACATGTCATACTAACAACCTCTGCCCAGAAGCACTTAGGAAGCCCTGCATTCAATCTCAAACATCTAGCCCTTTCAGTTAACTACCTGTTCATTCTTTTAGCAACACCATTATGTTGTGGTGTCTTTCGCACTGAAAAATGTCTCTTAATTCCATGCTCCTCATAGAATTTCTAGAACTGTGAATATGTGTACTCTGTGCCATTATTAGACCTCAAATACTTGATCTTTCTACTTGTTTGGTTCTCCACCTTAGCTTTCCACAACTTGAACTTGTCAAAAACTTCAAATTTCTGTTTCAAGAAATACACCCAAACTTTTCTAGAGAAATCATCACTAAAAGTAACATAATACATAGATCTACCCAATGAAGACTTTTTGGTAGGGCCCCATACATCAGAATTCACATAATCTAGAATCCCTTCAGTTGTATGCTTTTCAGTCATAAAACTAACTCTAGTCTACATCCCAAGAACACAAAACTTACAAAAATCGAGCTTGTAAGTTTTAACATCATGCAACAAATTTCTTTTATGCAATTCAGTCATCCCATGTTCACTAAGATGTCCAAGTCTCATGTCATAATTTTGTACTATCATCATGTGACTCAATATACAACTGTACTCCCTAACAGTTTATAGATATTTATAGTGGTTATCTTTCCTTTCATCACAATCAATGCACCTTTAACAATTCTAATGGTTTGCCTATCCTCATCAGCTTTAGGAATAAAACCATTTTTATGTAAAGTGCTCAAGAAAATCATTATTTTTTAATTCAGGTATATGCCTAACATCACACAATGTTCTAGTAGTACCATCATACATCCTAATTCTGACATCACCAATACCAACAATATTGCAACATCTATCATCACCTAAATAGACACAGCCAAAATTAGTTGACTTGTAAGTCTTAAACCACTCCCTTTTAGGCGTTATATGATAAGAACATCTTGAATCAAGAATCCATGCATCCAAAAACTTAAGTAGTTGAAATAGAAAGCAGGTCATAGTCATTACCATCAGACTCCTCATTCTACACCATATTTACAGACTTTGATGAGTCAGTCTGCTTTTCATTAATCTGCTTTCTCCATGTTTGTTAGTCCTTATTCATATGACCTGGTTGTTTACACTTGTAGCAGTGAATTGTACTTTTACCCATTGAATTTGATCTGAAATTTCACTTTTCAGAACCATCATTCTCTTGCTTTCTTCCACGTTCCTAACCACCCTTAACGTATAAACTGTCACCTTGAGAAGAACTCTCCCCTGCATTCTGCTTTCGCTGGTTGTTTCTTTCCCATACGTAAGAGTTGTCACAATATGTTCGTAGGAAGAAGGCAACAAACACAACGGAATTATTGCTCTGTCTTCATCCTTGATCTTCACATCTAGTTGCACTAGATCTATGATTATTTGGTTGAAAAAATTCACATGTTGTGCCAGTTTCTTCCAGATTTCATCTGGAGACGACAAACTAATTACATGGTACATGATCTCGTATGCCAAACACAACTGTATAGTTCCTGCGGCTCGTTCCTACAGATCCACCCAATCCTCATCCTCCATCTTCGCTGGTTTCTGCGATTTTAAAGTCTTCAACAACCCCTTGTTGCGCTAACAGATCCTCCACCCTTGTCTGCCATAATCCAAAATTACCGTGACCATTAAATTTCACAACTTCGAATTTAACACCTCTTGACATAGTCATTTCAACCTTGCTCTGATACTAATTGTTAAGAAAATCACGCTATAAACACAAGAATAAACGAAAATAAAGAAAATAAAAAATACAAGATTTAACAAGGTTCGACAATTTGTCTATATTATCGAGAGTGTTTGAGTGACTGTGTTTTTGTTATTAGAGAATCAGTGTTAGGGTTACAATTACATATGGTTGATATCAATAATCCTAAACACGGTACAATTACTAAAATACCTCCATACCGTACTGCAGGGGCTTCGCCTGTGCACCCCCGCCCAGCCCACAAAGCTTATAACGCTTATAACTTTCCACAATGAACAATATCTATGTTTCGCTCCGTTTGTTCATTATACTCGCTCATTCTGCCTCCACTCTAACATTTATCCTTTCATTCGGTATTATGAGTCATACCTAACGGATACATTATTCCATGACAAAAAAAGAAGAAAAGAGTGAATAATGAGAAATATGAGTAGTGATATCTTAAATAGGAAATAATGGAAGACTCTCACTTTACAATATCTTATGATCATAAGTAACTAAGAAAGTAAAAATGGTGGAAGAATCTCAACATATACAATTGGAATTATAAAAAATACAAGGAATATTATTGTTATGTATACTTAATGTAACAAATTTTCACCTAAAAATGTAACGGCAATGATTACTGCGATTTTCGAAGATGACCTACAAATAATTTCATATCATAATATATAATTACAGTTAATTTTTATTTTTAGAGCGGTTATTGTAACATAAGGGTGTGCCATGTGAAACTAAAATTTGAAAAGTGAGAGTATGTGAAGGCGGATGGTGTTTTTGGAGAAATATTATATTAAACTAAAATTGATGTTGAATGATTGTAACATAAATCAAACCTTTAAACTGGCATTTCACACTAGCACAAAATACCTAACAAGTACATGAGATCCTAACACTTATCTAATAATAGAATAGAAGATATCGTAACAAATTCAATGCAAGCCGAACAAACTCTAGAGGAAAAATAGGAAATAGTTACCAAAATAAAACAGGATATACTTAACAAAGTATTAGTTGTGAGTCTCCATAAACTTTCACTGTTTGAATTTATTCGTAATAATTACAGTACCACAATAAATGGTAATGCATTTGGATATTACACTTTTATCATACACATCTCAACTCATGCCATATCTGAAATAAACAAGTAATCAATATACTTCTTCAATGTAACTATTCTAAATTACGTGATTCTAAATCACGTGATTACAGTTTCAATAGCCCTTATTAGAACTCACCCACTGGTAATAATATTTTCACCTTAGTAAGAAAATAGTTTTTATATCTACGTGATCCAGTTGTAATTTGTGATATTTTTTTTCAGAATTAGACAAAATTGATATTTATGGATGCATATATCTATTATGTATATACATCATATTGTACGAAATATAACTTAAATCAGATTTTTGTTACAAGAATAGATAAATCGTATGGTGAGGATACGATTTCAAAGACTGAAATCGTCTTAAAAATTGGATGCGAAGATCTGAAGTCGCGTGGCAACTTCTTTATTGTGACAAAACGCCGAAGTCTGTCTTGTTGTGGTGACTTCTGAACAAGAAAAAAAAAAAGTCATATCATGCCACCGTGGACTATTTACTCATCTTTGGTGTTTTTCTTTATCAATGTTTGTGAATTCCTATGTTCATAAGTAGTATAAGAATATAAAATATTAGAGAATAATATATATATATATATATTGTGTTTTATTTTCTTGAACTTATGTACTTATTATTTTGGAAACTTTAGCTTCCAAATATATTTTATACCAATTCTAGTGGATATATGTGTATATATCGTATATATTATTATATTCAACTTACGTACCTAAAAGAAAATTAAGTGTTAGTTCTAAAAGAAAGTTTGGAGTATGCGGCATACGAAAAATGTCAATAGGCTATTATTTAATTTCTTTCTAGTAATTTTTTTATGCTTTAGCACGATGAAAGTTAGAGACGTAGAATCATGTGATTAATGCTTCCTATTAATTATTTATAGATGGTACGATGATCAACGAAGGGTGGCAAAAGATTAGAAATTCTGACGCAGTATCAACAAGTTCTATTGCTTTTGGTTTGGTTGTGGGTTTTCTAGTTCGTGGTATCGGCTTCATTAATGTGGCTTCATGGCTTTGGAAATATTTTTGTACTTGCTTAAGTCGCGTTGGTTACAGGGAAACCAAGGATGCACAAATATTTTTAGGATCCTTGTTTCAATTGAGCCTTGTGCTGTTTCTCTATGGCGAAAGATACGTGGGATTACTTGTTCACTATTTACAATCAATGCGACAAGACGATTTCAGCTCCAACTTCATGCTGCAAACTATCAACTGGGTTTATGTCCATTTAGGACTATTTCTCTAGTTCCTTAAATTTGTTGGCTGAACATTTCTACAATCGTACATGTTGGTGTTCCTTGGGGTTCGCTTGCTGCTGTTCGAACAATTTATGAAATCTACAATCACGATCAATTTCTTATGAAGCTTCGTCCAGAAATTGCAGTTGTTCGAGCTTCATAACACGTACCTTCTTTGGAGATCCGTGTTGGTGAACTCTTTCGGAAGTGCAACGTCTACTCACTCAAACATGATCATAGTTTTTCTGAGGCTAGCACAACTGCCTATTCAGCTCATGTTAATGGTCTTAAAAAACACGTATGAAGATGTCGGAAGAAGTGCATGAGCAAGGAGCAAGTAGGAAGTGAGAAAAAGAGGAAAAGCTTGCTAAGGGAGAGTGCCAATAAGATAATAAGCTGCAACAAAACAAGCAATGTAGGTGACAAAGGTGTGTGGTAATATTAACACACTTTTGCTAATTTCATTCCTGGTTGCAGATCAATTACTTCTTATCAAACAATTTTATTTTTTATCCCAAATTCCAATACTTATCATATAATATTTAATTCGCACCAAATTGGAGAAAGAATAAATCAACAAAGAATAAATTTAGGGGGAGGCATTTTGAAGAATAGAAAAAACACTGAAAGTAAATGGAATCAAAACATACATCTGTCTTATGGAGATCTCTATTCTAGTTTGTGATTGAGCATATAATTAAAAAAATTACGACCTAGGAAAAGATCGATTGAGATTATTCCTGGACAGCCTCAATTTTATAATGGGAACATAAATAGACTCACATGCGCAAGCCAAAGCAGTACTAAGTGGCAGACATTAAAATTCACAATCTGTGGCTGTGTACCACATCCAACAGGAAATTTTATATCAATCAGCCCTGGATTGGCCAGCACGGGAAGAGAGGATGATGCCAACAATAAGACCATATAACGCCAAAGCCTCAGCAAAAATGAGGATGAGAATCATTCCAACAAAAAGCTTTGGCTGCTGAGCATTTGCTCTGCAAAATAATACCAACATGTCACATTCAATTTGTTAAAATGAAACTTAAAATCTTAAATTATTATTAGTAATTCTGAATCAACAGGAGTAAACTAAAATGCAATGTGATGTGTCACCTAAAACTAACCACATCGAATTTTACCAAACTAGAGACACCATACTATCATCCCAGGATCAGAAAAACTAATAATTCCTTGCAGCAGAGTACACACGTGTGATTACAGTTCTGCACTACCTTTTGCTGTTCATGCATTTTATCACAATAAACAAATGGAAACATTCAATCTCTATATCAGCAACCCGATAAGATCTCTTCCACCCATCGCTACCAACTTGGTAATCCTTTATCTTCAACTGACAAGACACTAATTAGTAGATCAAAGAAAATTTTCAGAGATTGCTTAACCACATTCCATCTCTCCAAATTGCGAAATGTAAAAGGCCATTGTGATTTAGGATTCACTAATGAATTCAAGGATTGTATCATATGGAGATGAAACTTAGTTGACAATACGCACACACCAACAAATCTAAACATCAACAACATTAGCTAAAGAGCAAGTACAAAGAGGCTATTTTGATGGGTACCAAATAGGTAGCACAAAGATGAGGGTCATCACATCAGGTACCAAAGCTAATTGGATTCACATGGAATTATCCATGTTGAAAATAACGTCGAAATGCCATCTAATGTGATTTTAAGTAAATTTTCACAAAATTCTAGGTGGAGGAGGAATTGATTTTAAGTTGAAACAACTTTAGATAGCTTTTGCATTTGATAAAAAATAACGTACTTAGTCTTACTACCAACTTTCGTTTAGAAAAAAGAAAATCCAAACACAAATCAAACAACTTCAAAATCAATTTTAATAAAAAACATGGCACAATTAATTTTATTCAAAATCAATTTCGCATACACACAGTGAACAAAGTATTTCAAATCACAAACCACAGTGGTAATACTAGTAGTAACAACAGTAGAAGTAGCATTAAATAAGTTCAATAAAATAAAATAAAAAACAATGAGACGCATTCATCACTAAACACTTCCAAACAGGCTAACAAGACCCAAATAGTTGTTTCTTGATTTCTTCATTCTAGTGTTGCAAGTTGTAAACTCGCGAGTTACAACCACACAAACACTGAAAAACTAATTCACACAAGTAAAAAAATATGTATTTTGATGTTATACTAGAATAACTGATATCAATAACACAATCACAAAAAAATATGACAAAGTAAAACTGTATTACACACTCCCCCCTCACACATGCTTAGTATTTGATAACTAAACAATAACAAGCAAACAGAACAGTAGCAATAACTCGATTCGAAAAAAGGAAGAACAGTTAGTTCATGATGGAAAGGGGAGGATTGAGAAGATGAATACCTGACACCGGCGTCGCCGACGATGCCGATGGCCATGCCGGCGGAGAGGCCAGCGAGGCCACAAGCGAGACCCGAAGAGAGGTGCGCGTAACCGTCGAAGAGGTAATAGGATTTGGCCTTAGGGTTAATGCCGGTACTTATGATAACCGCAATGATCAAACCGTAGATCCCCAACACACCAGCCATCACGACCGGCACGATCGATTTCATCACCAGCTCCGGTCTCATCACTCCCATCGACGCCACGCCAACGCCGCTCTTCGCAGTGCCGTACGCCGCACCCATGCCTGAAACGGCGCAAAAATTCAGATAAACTACATTGCGAATCGAAAGCAAAAAGAAGAAAAAATATTTTCGAGAGTACAGGAAAAAACGAGAGCGGCGGCGGCTCCCAGGAAGCCGAAGAAAGGAGCGGTTTCGTCGCCGCTGAAAGCAGCCATTTTTGTTTTGTTCGGAGGGGAAGCGGTATCTGTTGCTGTTGTTCGTTCTTTGATGGGTTAGCTCTTCTCTGTTTTGTTTGTTTATTTGTTTTACTTTATTCTCTGCTTTCAAATAAAATATTTCTCAAATATAAAAACTATAAAACAATTTTAATTTTTAGAGGACAGAAGGAAACTAACCATAAATTTAAGAATCTAAAATTATATTTAAATAAAAATTATATGAGATGAGGTTTATATGAAATCACTCTTGTTGGCCTCATTTTTCTCACCCATCTTCAGGAAGGAAACGAGAATTGGGCTTTGGCTTTCTACACCCTATAGTTTTATCTTACCACCTCCTTTATGCTTTTTTTATTATATGGAAAGTTCTTTTCAAGTAAGCAAGAGTTTTCGTGAGAAATTTTAACTTTATATAATTTTTTAAAATGCCAAAAATACTCTTCACATTTTTATTTTAAAATTACCGTTGTGTGCAGTGTGTTTGAATTTTTTTATGGTTTCACCACTTTCCTTTTATTATATAACAGTCTTTCCTATCTTTAAAAATATTATCAAATGTCTTATTTTTTTTTTTTTTTTTATGAATCTAGAATATGAAAAGTTAAAAAATATAAGATGACAATATAAGAATTAAAATATTAAAATAGTAATATTTATTAGGGATAAAGAGATAAAATTTATATTTCTATAAAGACTAAATAAATCTTGGAATTTAATGTACATATGAAAAATAATCCGATAGAAAAGTAAATATTTTTTTAATAGAATTTTTATACTTTAATTTTAAAATAAACCTATTTGATATTTTAAAAACTTGTACCGTTACAACTTCTTTACATAATGGAGGGAGCAACTGCCAGAAATTGTGTGACCAAAGAAGAAACACAAAAATGTACTACACATGCATATTAATTAAAGCCTTTATGCTTATTTGTCCACCTTCATGATTTCTTCTTGCACCTCCATATAAGAATGAAAATTATTATTGTACCTTTAATGAAATAATAAATAAACTCTCCTACTTTTCTCTTTTTTCAAGACTACCTTAGATTATATAATTTAAAATTAAATAATTATAAATTTAAAAATGTATTTTTGATATTTTCAGAAATACAGAAAAAAAATTTGGAAATAGAGAAAGAAACTTTGAAAGTGCAGTAAGAAATCTTTCACAGAATAACTAATTAATTTTTGACAGTTGCTTCTACACTGTACATCATCACCTATATTTACAATTTCTTTTTAAATGTTCTACACTGTACATCATCACCTATATTTACAATTTCTTTTTAAATGTTGAAACTGCTCTTAATACATCGACAATGCATACGAGTAGTATAGGTGCAGGGATAATGCATAGGAGTAGCATGATCAGTCCGTGAAATTTTAAGAGACTCACTTTCTATCGATAGCAATGTGTGTTTCCACTCTAGCTTCTCTTCTCTGATACACTATGACAAATGTTAGTTCCAAAGATTATCCGAACTAGCGTATTTGTTAGAGATATGGGCATAATGCTAAGTGATAGTTAGAGTTGGTATAATGTAGAGTTGTGGTTATGATTTACATAATGTCGAGTTATGATAATTGATATTGTCGAATTATAATTATGCATTGTAACTTCACTTTTCATTAAAATTAAAAACACGTTCTTTTCATTCATGGTTCATCATCTTCCTTCTATCTACGTTTGCATGGATATTTTTGAGTGATTATTCAGCTTGAGATTCAAGACTTCAGCAATGATGAAAATTCAATATGGTATCAGAGCGGGTTGATCCGACACTGCTCCATTCCTCTCCCTCACTTAATTCTCTCTATTTCATGGTTTTATACGTCTATTATGTCTATGTTATACTATGTTTTACATTCTTATTACTATTTCTTGAATTTGTAATGGATCCACTACAAAATCCTTCAAATCCATATTACTTACATCCTGGAGAAAATCTAGGAATGGTTCTCGTTACACCTCTGTTTGATGGCAGCAACTATCACATGTGGAGCCGAGGAATGAAATGTGCACTCCTTTCAAAGAACAAAATTAAGTTTGTCAACGGTGAAATCCAAGAATTGCCAAGAACAGATGTGCTTCATGATGCATGGGAAAGGTGCAATATGATGGTTATTTCTTGGATCACAAGCACCTTGAACACACAGATCGCCCATAACACCATATATATAGGTAAGGCTGTTGATCTTCAGAATGACTTGAAGGAAAGATTTTCTAAGGGAGATCGTTTCCGCATATATGACATTCTTCAAGAAATCAATTCGACCAAACAAGGGGAAAGGAATGTTTCGGAGTATTTCACCAATCTTAAAGTTCTATGGGAAGAACTTGAGCTTTTAAGGCCTATACCAAGTTGCACATGTGAAGTAAAATGCAACTGTGATGTTATCTAGATAATTATTGGTTATAGAGATTCAAAACACATAATTTCATTCTTGAAGGGTCTTGGAGACATATATATGAATGTTAAAACTCAAATTTTACTCATGGAACCATTGTCGAGTATAAACTGTGTTTTTTTCACTCGTTCAGCAGCAAGAACGCCAGTTTATTGGAGGAGGAGAGTTCAGTGAGCCAGAATCTATTGTGAATAACGTTAATAATCAATTGCATCTAATATCTTCTATTTCTTCGCATGCTGAACTGAAATCATATGAAGAAGCAGTCCAAATACCATAATGGAAAGATGTCATGAAAGTAGAAATGGAAGCACTTGAGGCTAACAAAACTTGGTCCATCACAAAACTTCCTTCTGAAAAAACACCTATAGGTTGTAAGTGGGTTTTCAAACTCAAATTCAGTGCAGATGGAAAAATTGAAGTTACAAGGTGAGGCTTGTTGCTAAGGTACACACAGGTGGAAGGTATCAATTATCATGATACATATTCTGTTGTGGCTAAGATGACAACTGTACAATTGTTGATCACTGTTGTTGTTGCTCAGAATTGGCATCTCGAACAACTCGAGTGAACAATGCATTCCCTGCATGGTGACTTGAAAGAAGAGGTTTACATGGTTTTACCACAAGGATTGCATGTTGAGAAACCAAACCGAGTATGTCGTCTCATGAAGTCTTTGTATGGCTTAAAACAAGCTAGCCGACAGTGGTATGCAAAATTAACTACTTCGTTGCATCGGCTTTGTTTAATCTTCATCAGATCATTCATTGTTCATGAAGAAAACTAGTTCCTCTTTCATTTCCTTACTAGTCTACGTAGATGATATCATACTCACTGGGAACAATGTCAGCCATATGAGAGAAGTGAAACAATTCTTTAATGAGAATTTCAGAATCAAGGACCTTGGTCAGTTGAGTGTTTTCTTGGGTTTAGAAGTTATGAGATCGAAGCAAGGAATCCATGTGAATCAAAGAAAGTATGCTATTGATATACTAGCTGATCGAGGAATTCTCGCGGCTAAACCATGCAACACTCCCATGATGAAGAATATGAAAATCATGTTTGAACAGAATGATCCCATCTATAAAGAAGAGGCTCATTGTCGTGCTGTAGAAAGACTCATTTACCTTACAAATACAATATTTGATATTAATTATGCAGTTCAATTCCTAAGCCAGTACATGCAGTCTCCAAATGAGCATCATCATAAAGCCATTAATCGCATTTTGAGGTACATTAAAGGGACTCCTTCTCAAGGTGTTTTCTTCCCTTGTGATAATAACATGTTGCTAAAGGCTTTTAGCGACTCAGATTGGGCTTCATGTGACCTCACACAAAGATTAACTACAGGTTACTGTGTCTACATTGGATCATCTTTAATTTTCATTCACCATTCATCATCTTCCTTCTATTTACGCTTGGATGGATATTTTTGAGTGATCATTCAACTCGAGATTCAAGACTCCAACAATGATAAAAATTCAATAGTCTTCAATGATCTCATGTGTCCCGTTAGTCTTGGTGGTGGTCACAACATCACATTCCTTCAACTGACACAAAGCTTTCACCGTTATTTCCTCCATAGGTGTATCCACAAAGACTTGATCCACAACTTGAATATCCTCAATCTCTCTAGAGACAGATAGAAACATAATGAGTATGTCTTCAGATGCAAGTCGAGACAGATAGGAAGAGAATGAGTTGTTCGCATAAAAAAAACACACACATTGTGTGTTTAGTGGCAATTGAATAAATTTTTGTTCAGCAAAAGAAAAATTATGGTATTTTATTAAAAACATACTGTGCAGGTCACAATTATCTAACTAATATTTTTTATTTTTTTATTTTTCTAAATAATTTTTTACTTTTTAATTTATGAAATAGTATTTTTCTATTTTTATTTTTTAACTCTCAAGCACCTCAATTGTGATTATTAATAATATTTTAGGAACTTTTTTTTAACAGTATTAAAAATTATAATTATTAATTGATTAAAATAAAATAAAAATAATATAAAAATAATTAAATTAAATTTGAGAAAATAATACAAATAGAATAAAATAAAATATTTTATAAGTATTTTTAATTAATTAATTCAATAGAAAAATAAATAATAAATTATTTTATTTTATATTTTTATAAAACACCCCATTTTATTTTATTTTTTTATTAATTATTTAGATTTTTTAAAAAATAAAAAATTCAAATTTTAATTCAAATAACAATTTCATAATTTATTATAATTTTTTTCCAATTTTAATTTTAATATAAAAATACAGCTACAAGATTAATGTAATTTGTTTTATCTAATTGAAATTTATTCTAAAAGTGTAAAACAAAATAATTTATTATTTTTTATAATAATTAATTATTTGTAAATATTTATTTTTATTAAAACTGAAATTTTATCTTTATCAAAACTCAAATTTTATATTTATTAAAAATTAATTACATCTTTATCAAAAATCAAATTTTATCTATATGAAAAATCAAATAATATCTATATCAAATATCAAACTCTATCTCTCTCTAAACTAAATTCTATCTTTATCAAAAATATAAATTTATATTTATTAAAAATTAAGTTATATCTCTATTAAATTTTAACTCAGTTAAAAATAAATTTCTATCTTTACAGAAAATTAAATTTTATCTTTATCAAAACTTTATTTCATCTTTATAAAAACTTAAAATACAATTTTTAATTCAAATAAAAATTTTATATTTTATTATAATTTTTTCCAATTTCAATTTTAATATAAAAATATAGTTACAAAATTATTATAATTTATTTTAATATATTTTATTCTGCCAAATTTAAATTTGTTATAAAATATAAAATAAATAATTTATCATTTATTTTCTTATTATAATTAATTATATAAATACTTATAAAATATTTCATTTTATTTTCATTGTATTAGTTTTTTAAAATTTTAATTCAATTATTTTTTATTTTAATTTTAATTAACTAATAATCACAATTTTTAATATTTTTTAAGAAAAATAATTCATAAAAAATTATTAATGATTATTTAAAAGGTAAAAAATAAAGAATTCTATGGAAAAATTAAAAATGAAAAAAGTGTTATACAAATTCATGGCGAAACCAATTGTACTAACGACTTCTAAGATTATACATTTTAACAATGTGATAATAAGATTTTTTTATGTCAGTGTTATTTATTCTATAATTTGACATAACTGATTGAGAGTATAATCCAAACAACTTTAAAGAGGAAATTATGAAGTATTTTATATATCAGAAATATTAAAAGAAATAAAACATTTTCTCTTAAAATTTGAGAATTACACCACTGCCCCTATTTATATTACGTTAAACATATATATATTAGTATGGTACTTAAAAATATTCCTAAAACACTTTAAATATAATTTTAATTAAATGTATTTCAATATTACATTATTTAGTTATTAATCAAAGGTATTTGATGATATTTTAATGTGCAATTTCATTAAAAAAATATATAATTAATTTCACAAAATTCAGCTTAATAAATACGAAAATTTATATTAATAGGTAGTATAGAAACTATAATTATTATACATTTTATATAAATATATGATGATATTAATTAAATATTAACTTAATAATTGTATTTTATTTTCTTTTAACATATGCATTTTACTTTTTTTTCTTAATTTGTTTGATTTAAAACGTATTTTATCAAAGTTATTATAATTTTTAAGCCATAGTTTGATTAAAATAGTACTATCTAGACAATAGAAATCTTAATGATAGATATTCTCTTCCAAGAATCAGCTCATTCCTAATGTGCATATGTAATTAGAATTTATAATAAGTTTTTCAAATAAATTTATATTATAGTTAAGATTTATAAATAAGAAATATATACATCGTGATGAGATTTATATTATAGTTAGGATTTATAAATAATAAATAAAATTATATTTATATTATAGTTAGGATTTATAATTAATAAATAAATCATATAAATAGTTAGGATTTATAAATAATGAATAAACTATATTTAAGATTTATAATAAATTATTTACATTCTGACGAGATTAAGTTTAAATTGAAATTAAATTTAAAAATAAATATAAGCATAATAGATTAAAGGGTATAAATGTTTAAGGAAATAATATATATAATTAAAGATATAAAACCATTAAATAACAACCATAAATAAATTATTACTATGTGATACTATTTTAGATATAATATAAAATATATCATATTACAAGAGAAATAACCATCTTCCAATTGTTATAATATAACATATTATAATATATTTATGGCGTGATGCATAATAATCATTATATTAACATATTATTATGTGAAAAATTTTATTTACTTTTATTTTTATTAATAAGAAAATAATCTTAATATAATATAAATAGTTAAATTGTATAAATTTTATTAAATTAGTTCACATCTTATGTCATCTCATTTTCACTTTTTTAAAATCATACTAACTTTTTTTCAATAATTTCTCACCTTCTCATCAAAACAACCTATAAATCTTTCTTCTTTAATCCTCTATCTCTAAAATTGTAAATCTTTGTCTCCCTGACTCTAAATGCATCATATTTTTTAAATTTTTTTCATCAATTAAATTATCTCGAATAGATAAAATTTAAAATTCTTTATTCATTACTTCGCAGACCTTAACATTGATGGTATGTTTTACGTCTGCTGACACGTGCTTCTACTTAACTTTATGTGAGCTTACTTTAATTAATAAATATATATATATATATATATATTATATAGATATAGATATTTTATATATATATATATATATATATAATATAATATAATATATATATTTGTGTTTTAACATAAATCTTAAAAGAAAATGGATTAATATTTTTATTAAAGAGTGTCTAATCAAAACAAACATGAATTACTTGAAATTAAAAAGATAAAATCTTAGTAAATAAACTGCCTGATTAGAGTAATATCAATGCATAAAAAAGTGTAACAGCAGAATGTAGCTATATTAAACAAAATTCATTCTCTTATGTAAACCAAATGAAAAATATATATATATACTAAGATCTATATTACGAGATTCCAAATTAACCTTCTCAGCTTTTTCTTGCGAAAATCTTGAACAAACTTGATATAATATCTAACAAATACATAAGAAGTCTTTTTCTGATTCCACATTTTGAATAATTCAAAAAACAAAATAAACATTAAATTTTGATAATCTTACTAAGCAGAAATTGGCAACTCCTCACGACAAAGTGGACATGTAGTGTTTCCATTAAGCAACCAAGAATTAACGCAGTACAAATGAAATTCATGAACACACACTCCAAATGGTTGAATGAACTCTCCATTCTTAAATTCTTCCAAGCAAATAGAACAATTAGACTGAGATAACTTGGTTATGTGCTCACGAAAACGTAAAATAGGAGGCAAGACTCTCATGGCTAGCATATAAGTATGTGCTGTTTGGAATTCGGGGGCAAAAGGAAGCAGTTGTATGGTTTGCCAAAACTCCCTATGAGCCCCTACTCTTGCAATAGGAATGTGAGCGTTTCTTCTACTTGGATGATGACTATCTATTTCAGGAGCCTCAATATCACCAGTTTCTGCGCCCTCATCATCACTTGAGTTTCTTCTTTCGTAGTAATCTAATATGAACATTTCTTTACAATGACGAAAGAACGATGACAATATATAACACCAAATTATGAATCCCACCATGCAACACAACATTGTGAAAGTTGGAGTTGCGGTTGCATCATATAACATAGAGACTAGAACATAGAATGACATAAACAATGCCAAAAATATAGGCACTAACAAGCCTAGAATACGACTCATGGTCAAAACTATGAGAATATGAATGCTAAGAATAAAGAGAAAAATAATTCAGGAGACTATTACCAAACTCATTCACTTTACAGTGTGGCTTGAGGTTCATTTATATTAATTCAAAGATAATTACATCTTTATTAAAAATTAAATCTTATCTTTATCAAATATCAAGTTCTATCTCTATTAAAAACTAAATTTAATCTTTATCAAAAATCAAATTCTATATCTATTAAATTCTAATTCTATTAAAAATTAATTTCTATCTTTACAGAAAATCAAAATTTATCTTTATCAAAATTTTATTTTATTTTATCTATTAATTATTTAGATATTTTTTTAACAAATGAAAAATAAAATTTTTAATTCAAATAAAAATTTTATAATATAAAAATATAGATACAAAATTATTATAATTTATTTTAGTATAATTTAAATTTATTATAAAATATAAAATAAAATAATTTATAATTTATTTTCTTATTAAAATTATTTAGTTAAAAATACCTATGAAATATTTCATTTTGTTTCTTTGATTTATTTTTTAAATTTTAATTCAATTATTTTTATATTATTTTTTATCTTAATTTAATAAACTAATAATTACAATTTTTAATAAGTGCTAAAAAAATAACAACACATACAAAATTTACTAATAATCATAATTGATATACTGATAGTAAAAAACCAAAAAAAATATTTTTTCAGGAATTAAAAAATATATAGGTCTATTAATAAAAAAAATATAAAAAAGTGTCGCATAAAGCAACTGCATTAGGTTCTTCGTGGTTGTATAAATGCATACTCTATAAAATGTCAAAAATAATCTTTGTTAAAAGATTAAAAAGAATTTTATATAGAAAAAAAAAGGACTCAGTCCAGATTAAACTCTATTTTTTTAATCTAGAACAATTTAGTTCTGGACTAGACTAATCTAGAAAAGAAAAGAAAATAAAAGCACTTATATATTTTAAATTTGACCAAAAAGTTAAAATCGAAAAAAATACCATTCTAGATTGAATGAGTCCGGAATTAAAAAAAAAATATCATTTTAGATTGGATCAGTTTGAAAATTAAAAACAAATACCATTACGGATTGGGTCAGTCCGAAATAAAAGGTGAAGTCTATTTGAATTCTAAGCTGAGTTAGGAATAGGCTTGGCATTCATCATTATCTATTCAAATACAATTATTTATTTTCAATTATAAAAATCTGTCACATGATCATTGCGTTTCACTAAAATTTATATAGTTTTTTTTTTTCTTTTTATTGAAATAGGGAATACATGATTCCGACATTACGTGCATGTGATGACTTGGAAGCAAAAGCCTTCACGAGGACGAAGAGATTGCGATCGCAGCCTGAAACTGATTTGAAAAACAGTGGGAGCTAAATTTCGCTGGTAGCCAGTGTCCGTTAAAATGATAATGTTACTGTTTCAAGTTCGTTAAAATAATATTTTTAAAAATTATATTGAATATATCATAACAAACTTCTCCGCTCTTTTAAGGTTAAGAAAATAAAAACCGTTAAGAAAATAAGGTTTCATTAACGGTGTTTTGATATCAAATCGATTGAAATAACATTTTTTCCATTAATCGTCACTTTTAAGATATTATATGTTTTGAAACTCGAAATCTAATCATAATGTTATCTTAAAAAATATTTTAAAGAATTAAAAAACTATATATTTAAACTGACATCGTCCTTAACCTTCTAATATATCTTTTAATATAATATCGAGCTTAACAATATTATCTCAGCTATGCCAAATATTTTTTTCACCTTTCGCTTCAACGATTTTACCTTGTCACAACAGCCTCTCCCGAATCTAGTGTAAAATTGCTCTACCATGGTCGAAAACATGATCGGAATCGCATTATCCAATATTTACGACGATATGAGTTCAGCTTATAGTGAGGGTTCTGAATATAATCTTTGCAGGACTTTTGAACTATATGGGCAGTTTTGCTAAGTGTAGGGGTAATGTCAGAGATGACAATATAGGCATAATTACTTAGATTAGAAAGTCATAAATTATTTTAAAAAAATTCTACGTTAACGCTATTATTTATTAATTATTTTCATTTCACACTTAATTTTTAATAAAGTATTATATAAAATAATAATTTATTTTAGTTTAAAATAATTATATTTTACTGTGTTGGGTATTAAAATATGATCACTTAGTATTATTCAAAAATTAGAATGGAAACCGTCATTAAGAAGGGAGAAGTGACGGAGAAGAAAATACGCACATAGATTTTAAAAGCTTTTTACGTTGGATGTAAAACTCAAAAGTTACGTCACACGTGGTCCAACATAAACTTTTAATTACGTTGAATCATCTTAAATATGACGTAAACAAGTTGAATTTAAAATGCTACTGTATATTTTTTTCATCAATTTAAGGTTGTATGGCAACTCCAAACCGACCCAACAAATTTTGTATCACCCTAGTGATTTATCCATTTTGCATCTTAAATTGTGAATCTTCGTCATGAATCAATGAACTTGTCTTCTTTATATATATTGACTGAAATTGCTACACTGATTTTCTGTCATTATTAAAATGGCATATATGTTAGCACTTTGATGTTAAGAAAATAGATTATCTCTGAATATATAAACTTCACCAAATTTATTTTACCTTTCTAAATTATAAAAGTAAGAACCCTCGAGTTACCACAAAAAGGTTAACGTAAGTTAGTATGACTTGAATTAATATAAAAATATCATATTTTAGTTTCTGTTACGTTACATCAATGACAAAACTATTAAGCGCTCTTGGATTTTGATGCACTCTACATGCCGTAGCCTAGGTACACGAACGCCTGTTGCATTCCATTTTGTTATATAGTTTTGTTCTTTGATTGTTCAAAACTATGCAATCAGTTTGCCATTCATAATCTTCAGTTAAGCTATCAACCTCACGTTCACATTAATTGCGTTGACTAAATTTATCACGAAAGTACAAAAAAATAAAAGGTAACAGGAGGTGAATTATCCCTTTTTGACAAAGTGTAGCATAAAAGAAAATTTTCCAATAATGGAAAAAAAATATGATGAATCTGTAACTGAACAGGGAGTGAGTGTAGAGGACAAGCAACACTAGATCTCTCTCCTGAATTCTTCACATGTTGGTAGATTATTTTTAATGAGAGTTTTTGTAAGAATTCTTTATTAACTGAAAATATTTTAATAATGTTTATATATTTTTTTTTTCAATTTTAAAGAACCATTATTCCACTGAAGAGGAGTTTGTTCTTTGAAAGTCAATCATTGTCATCTTTGGACCCTCTAACCAACTTATCTTCTCATATATTTGCCACTCTTTCTCAGTTAGAGGTCTTTATTCTGCCCCATTTTTACTTCATGGTTGGAAAGTTTGTTGGAGATCCCACATCAACTAAAGATGAAACCTTTCAATAGTTTATAAATGGGTGTAAATCTCACTTTATAAATAGGTTTTGTAAGGTTGAGTTATGCTTAAATTCCACTTCTGATAAAGTTCTCCTTCAAATTAATCACTTAGGCTTTGTTTGGTTGGGGGAATAGATTTGAAGAGAATGTTTGTGAAAGTTTAGGAGTGATTTGATAGATGTTATATATTTTTTTTTATTTTTTCAATTGATATATTTGTGAAATTACTATTTGACCCTTGTGGAAAAGGTTGTTTTATAATTTCTAACTCACTTACAAGGGCTATTTCATAATTTCCAATTCCATCCCTTCAAATCACTTCACATTAGCGAGGATCCCATCCTGTAAATCCTCTCTAATCCATCCTCCCAAATTAATGCAACCAAGCAGACTTCATCCACAACAATCCATCCTCTTGTACAGTGGAACCACACAAATTGGTTCAACCAAACACAGTGTTAATTACCCATCATTTTCTCTCCCAGTACTTCTCTGCCTATACCAAATTGTTGTTGAGGACAAACCAAATCAAATGTGACATTTAGTAGAACACGTGTGCTTTGTATTTTTTAGTTGTAATATTGAAGAAGGTAATCCATCGTGATATTAAGGTTCCACGACAGAAAGAAAAAGGGGATGGCTCCTACAAGAGGAGTTTCACGAGACAAAGAGAAAGACGACAAATACATCACGAAAGAGAGAAAAATTTAAATTTTTATTATTAGAAAAAAAATACAACATGATACTAGCAAAACCTTTTATATTGGTTTTGGTAAAATCCTAATAAATACTAGTATGAAGATCAAAAACTAAATATTGTCCCCTCAAGCTAATGATGTATATTTTTTATTTCAAGCTTGGTTACAATTGATTTGAAATTTGTTTGAGTTAGGATTTTGTGAACACATCCATTAGCTGATTAGAAAATGATATGGGTAGCAAATAAAGATCATATAGGTAGTAAATGAAAGTGGTAGCTTGTAGCTTCTTGCAAACCACATGGGAGTCTATGTTTATGTGCTAGCTTTGTGAAAATTTAGGTTGTGTGATATACCGAGTTGACTGCTTATCACAATAGAAAGCAATAAGAGTGGAGGTTTGTACGTGAAGATCTTGAAGAATGTAGTTGAGCGACTAGAATTCACAAGCTGTAGTGGTGAGCACCATGTATTTAGCTTTAGAGGAAGACCGAGAAACATAGTTTATTTTTTTTTTTTCGTGAAATTAGAGAAGAACTTAGAAAAATGCAGTATCATTGTAGACCATCTTGTGTTAGGATAATTTAAAGGCACCAAAGGCCTTTATTTGGACTTCAGATTCAACTGCAAAGAACAATTATTGTGAAGGATTAGCCTTCATGTAGTATAGAAATGTGGTACATCTTGTTAATGATGAACCGCATGTTCTTGTAGGAATTGAGCAAGAAGATGAACAACAAAACTTATATCTGGCTATGTATTTGTGAGATATAAGAATTTTCTTAACTCTGGTTGATCTTTTGATATTGTGATCAACATTGTCATTTTCACTTCTATTATATGTGAGTCATACCTTATTTGTTGTTAACCAAATTTTCATTCATAGAAAAATTATGATTCTCATAATCAATACATCCTCTATCACTTATTTTCATTGATATTACTAAGTTCATTTATGTTAACTATATTGGTACTATTAGTTTTATTATTCTTTTCCAATATTGTGATTTAAGCACTCAAGTAAAGTATCAAAATTGCTTTAAAGAAAATTTCTTACAGAATTATGATTATCGCCTAACACTTCATTAAAGGCTTTATAAGAAAAAATATTCATATAAGATTACATTTCAGCTAATGCAAATTTCCCTATTATTAGTATCCAACAACACATATCCTTTTATCCTCCTAGATCTAGGTTCTAGCTTAGACCGGTTGTTTTCTAGACTAGAATTAAAACATAAGGATAAAAAGATTTTTAAATCAGAATAGGTGGGAGAAAGTTTATATAATAAGCTTAAGGAAATTATTATTCAAAACAATAGAGGTTAACCTATTTATCAAATCGACAACATGAGAAATAACATGTGACCAATAAGTCTTAGGTAACCCAGATTGAAAAAGAGGACTACAAGTTATGTTAAAGGACGTGTTGATGTTTCTTCTGAACAATAGAATTTTGTTAAAGAGTTGCAAAACACAAGATTTTTTTTTATGTAAAATCCAAAACTTATCATATAATTTGGAAAATCAAGTTCCTTTCCATTATTAGACCGAATAATTTGAACATTATGATTAAATTGATTTTTAGTGTACTTGACAAAATTGTATAAGAGATCTTTAGTTTCACCTTTTAGTTTTATAAGAAATACCCAAGTGTGTCTAGTATGATCATCAACAACAGTTAGAAAATATTACGTCCATGAACAGAAGGAATACTAATAGAACCTCATATATCAACATGAACCAAATTAAAATAGAATGTACTTTGTTGAAAAGGCAGTTTATGATATTTGACAAAGCAACAAATATCACTTTAATAGAATGCACATAAGGAAAATTTCTACAATTATGTTCGATAATTTTACTATCAAGATGTCCTATTGTGTAATGTCAAATATCAACACTAGAATCTTTACAGTTACATATAATATTAACAGAAAAAGTATTCTTCTTGGAATTAGGATGAAAATCATGAAGATAGTATAACCCTTGATAAAAATAAGCTTGTCCAATCATCTTGGATGAAATGATGTCCTGAATTTAAAAATTCTTAAAGGAAAAATTAATTTGCAGTTTAAGCCTTCAATCAATCTTTAAACATAAATCATATATTAAATGAAATTTCAGGTATATATAAAACATTGAATATGATAATTTTTTGCAAAACTGAACAATTCCAACATGATAAGCAATAATAAAAGAATCATTAGGTAATTCTATACTGATAGGTTTAATTTTGTAAAATGTAACAAAATGATCTCTAATATGGGTAACATGGTTAGCAACACTAGTGTCCAGAATCCAAAAAATCTTACCCTTTGTTTGTGTTTTTGGTGCAAGAGACTCACCATTATACCTCTGAATCTGGTTGATGTTATGGTTCAGGGAGCTTGATGTATCTAACAGTTCCAAAAGTCTTTGTACTTGTTCAACAATAAAATGATTCCTCTCTTGTTTCTCTTCCCGACTCCACTACAAAAAATCGTGTATATGGTGACCTTTCTTTTTGTATAAACCGTCAATTATAAACGCCGTTTTATACATATGTGGCGTTTCCGAGAAACACCATAAATCTGGCCGCCACAAAATATAAAATGACATTTTTTCCCGAAACGCCGTAGCATGCGCCATATTATGCCTGGTATAAAGTGGCATTTTTTTCTGATGTAATTAATGTCATTTGAAATGTTGTAATTATTATTATTGCTAACAATAATAAATGATACCTCTAAACATAATTATAAACCTTTTAATACGATTATGGTCATATTATAATTAATGGTGAATGATAATACGTTAGTTCTAAATGTCGTAATTTTAATATTAAAGAAAAAATATACAGTATTTTATAATTATATATCCAGTAGTATTTAATAATTTATCAGATTTCATAATCATATATGTTACATACATATTCAATAGAAGAAAACTAAAATAACAATACTTTTATAATAACAAAAGATCACATTAAAATATTTCATAGTGCAACATAACATAGTATATGTTCTAACAGAGTTCACAAAATATTAGGTTCCAAGACACTATTACAACTTACTAAATTGTTTAAATTCACTTCCCTTATGAAATACAAAAAAAAAAAAAACATATATATTTAATCTGTCTTGTTGCCTCCACTTGATCCTACAATGTGATTTGGGGATTGAGCATTGCTTGCAACATCTGATGTCTAAAATATTAGCAACAAAGAAAATTAAAAACTGAAGCAGGATGTACAAGTTAATATAGCAGAATTATTTAAGGCACGTACCAAACCATTGCAGCAACATGTTCAGGTACATCCGATCTTGTAGCAATGTAGGCAAGCAAAGAATTCATCTATTCTTTCAGAGCTGCAAGTTCATTTTCCATCTTCATTACCTTATCCTCAACTTGTGGTGAAGGTGCACTTGACGAAGCATGATGCATACCGGTTAATCTTGTTGTAGACTTCTTAAAAACAAGAGAAGAACAAGCTCCAAATGACATTCCTCTAACTCGACCTGGACGTTCTTTACCAAATATGACACCAACTGGATACATTAGCCCATGCAATATAAAGGTCAAAGAAGAATAAAGTATAATCATCATGAACATGTTTTTTACTGGAAAATGGAAAATTAGCCAAAATGGAAAGCATTAAGTCTAGAAAATGTAGGGAAATCTATCAACCAAGTCAAAGCTATTAAAGCAAGATCTGAAGGAAAATAAATTATACATAGAATTTAAGCTTGTATAAATCCCAATGTGTAACTATCGATAATATACTTTGTAAACAAAATAGATTCCAAATCTATTATCTTACATCGTTGGGATAAATATGAAATTAACACCCTCTACAATATCTGTCAAGTACCAGAATCCCAAAAAACTATTGAGCAGATTCACAAATATTTTCCCCAGGAACTAGTCTTGTAAACCAAAAAACAAATAATAATAATAATAATAATACTGAAGGTGAAAAATTCAAGCTTGATTTTTTTCATACAATTTTCTCACAAAGTTCATCCCTAATTTCTTTTTACCCTCATTTCCTATTGAAAGTCTATTCTACATCAATTAATGAATTAGTAAAGCCAACTCAACTTGCACTTTCATTAGTGCAAACACAAAGAACTGTTGGGATAAACTTCATAAGAAACACTTATAGGAAGAGAAAGTAGAAGTTAAAAAAAAAGTTTATTCATGACTTAAAATTAATATACGCATAAGTTAAAAATCATTTTTAGAGAAATTAGTTTGAAATATCTATTACAACTTAGTTTGTGTATAAATTAACTTCCAAGAATTTATTTAATTATTTTCTTTATGTATTTTCTGGAAAGCTCATTCAAAGTTGGTAAAATCTTCAGGCAAAAAGTACATTTGCCAATATCTTCAGTTTAAACCATTGCATTTATATATACAGAGCCAACAGAAGACGAGATACAATAACACATCTGCTCTACGACAAAAGGTAATCAACACCTCCTTCCTGTTTGTTGCAATTACCTACAAGAAAACTATGATCCTTACAGAGTTAATAAGCACCCACAAATAAGTTTTGTTATTTATTTACTTACTCAAATATTTTTTTTTATATATTTCTATTAATAATTGGTAACAAACACACTCACAAGAGAAAAATTCAACTAGGGTGAAACTGAAGTAGTACCTGATCTTTGTGATCTTCATAAGAAGAGGAAATTGAAGCGGCAACAGAGGCGCCGACGGGGTGCACAGTAGAAGCAACTGTTGTGGCATTCGTTGACACAGTCTTTAGGTACAGAGAGATAATCCTAAGCGAATTAGGCAAAACGAGACATTGTTAATCAATAACTACCACATGCGATTCCGATTCCAATTCCACAAAACCCGCCGAATGCGAAATGCAGATCTTGAAATTCCAATAATTCCATAAACAAAATGCAGATCTTGAAATTCTTAAACAATTGAAAAACAGAGGAAGAATGAGAAGAATAACGCACCCGAGAGCCGAAACAAGAGATAGCTTCTTCGATGTTGAAAAGTGAAATTGGGGAAAATTAGGGTTTTGATTCAATGTTAAGAGAAGTGAAATTGGCGGAAGGGAAGATTTTGAGGAACTTTACTTTGGAGGAATGGAAGTTTCATTGGGAAAATTTTAGGTTTGGGGGGAACGAAACTTTGGAGGGAACGAAGTTTCATTTTGGGAGAACGAAAGTTTGGGAGAAAGTCTTAGAAAAACTTTGCGTTTCCATTTTGAGATAATAAAAACTGTGGGCGGCAAAAAATAATATTATGTATGAAGCGGCATTTGTAAATGTCACTTTTTAAACTTAAAATGTAGCATTCCTTAAAATGTCGTTTTATATAGTATAATATGACATTTTTTTTTAAATGTCATATTAAAATCGCCACCAAATACATGATTTTGTAGTGCTTTGACTAGGTTGTAAAGAATCACTTTTTACATTTATATGACAAGCTTTGTCTTAACTTCTAGTAAACTTATTTGTTTGTAACATAGAGGGTATCCATGTTTTGAATAACTCTCATCCGTTGTCTGGTTCATTTTATGACAGTAAGAACATTGTTTTACCCTAATAGCTTGATATTCCTCTGCCTCTACCTTGACCACACCAACCATTTCCTCTATCCTGGGATTTCCGAGAATTTTAGTCTTGTGATTTCCACAAACCTTGTTCTTATTGTTTCCAATTGCTTTGTTTGTCAACTAAGAAATTTGATTTTAGTAAGAGCACCAATAAGTTGTCTTTTGCTAAAGAAAAAAATTTGATTATGTTGGGAGGGGTTCCATAAGAAGGATTTGTGTTTTAACAATGTTAAACATTTCACTAAGGCCTTACTTATATTCTTTGTAGTAGAAAGAAATCCTGAACAAAGCATAACTACAAAGAATATTAAAAATACAACTCGATATGGGTCTTAGAGACTCAAGTTTTTCCCAAAGAATTTTTATATTAGTAAAGAATTGTGTAACATTTCTTTCTTCTTATTTAATAAAATATACTTCTTGAAGCAAATTTGAGATAAAAAAATGACCATCTTTTAAAAATCTTTCTTTTAAGTCTTCTCAGAAATTTTTAACAATATTGATATACACAATATTTTAAAAAAATTGGAGGTATTAGAACCCATGTAATCCTTGAAAGAACTATGAGATTAATCTTTATGAAGCTTCAAAAGAAGAATCATTATTATCCGATTTAGATGTACTTCCATTAATAAGCTTTAGCTTGTGCTTGAACAAAAAAGCCTACTTAATATTTTACTCCAAAGATAATAGTCTGTTTCGCTGAGTGGTGGAAAAACAAGAATTAGTATTGGATTCTCTCCCAAATACAAATAGTGGGACCTGTAAGATTAGGTATTGGTCAATTATAAAAATTGTTTATAATAATGATGACTCCATTAATTTTTTAAAAAATAATTAGAAAAAGAAAAAGAAACAAAAAGGATAACAAAAACATAATAAACCGCTCTTATATCATTTTAAAGATAATTTTTTTTTCTAAAATAATAAATCATTGCGATATTAAGCTTCCATAAAAAAAATGGAGTAGCTTCTAGAAGAGGAACTTCATGACATAGAGAAAAGGTCGACGTACACACCAAATACTTGAGAAAACTTAAAAGAACTTCTATTATTAGAAAAAGGAAAAAAAAAAAAACACGATACAATATGATATTATAGCAAAGCAGAGTAAAACCTATGTAAATAGGAAAAACCGTAAGAAATACATGTGTCGTGAATTTGTAATTGGTATTCTAGAAGATGGCATATGTTGTTGTTAGGAATGAGTTACGATCAACTAAGATTGTTTCAGTTTAGTTTAATCAGTGAGTAAATTGCATAGATCCAACGTTTTCGAGACCAAATGATCAATCTTGAGGATTAAATTGTAAATCTATATATATTTAAAAGAATATGTTGAAGAAAACCTTACCATGTCATTACACGTCTTAGACCTCCTTTTAACGCCATTGGTAAAACATTGGTCCCGAAATTCTACTCCTAATACTATCTCATCCTATAATCATCATTCTAAATATCCAGAAGAAACCTCGATCGGCACAACATGATGTCTCGATTTGCGATAACATTGGTGGGTTTTGCAATCGATCCAACTTTTAAGATCTGACTGTAATAGACATTCGAAACAGGAATTCCCACTCTTGATGAACATAATGATCAATCATCACCTCATTGAATGAAAAATCACAAGGTGATTAATGCTTATAATTTCACTCCCACAAATAGTGTAGAAAAGGGCACAGAGAAATCCCATCAAGGGGGTCTAAAAATTGGTTTTAATGATAGTGTATTGAGTAACATGTTAGGGTCTGCGCTCTAGAAAGCGAACATACATATATTTTTATAGTCCTTTATGTGAAATGAAAGAATTAGCAACTATGAGGGATGCAATCATGGTTCATGCCCCCCTTTGATGAAGCTTGTGGTTCACACCTAGATACAAACAGGGAGTGAAGTTGAAGAATTTGGTGAACCCCATTTGGAATTTTCCTTCTTCTTTTAATCTTGCTTTTCATGTAAAGCTACACAATTCAAATTGCAAATTGGATACAGTGATTTCTCTTTACCAACCACCGTCAACCATAAACTAAAATTCCATAAATAACATAAAAAAGTAAGAGGGTAAGGTGCAATTAATTGATGGAGATAGAAGGAATTTGGAGCAGTGTCCATGTCAAAAGGGTGAAGATCCTTTTAGGACCCATCAAGGATCTCCTTTAGCCGGTTACGCTATGTTTTTCTTTCAACCTTTTTCTCATGCCAATGGAAATAATAAATTAATACGTATACGTTCTTTTTATATAAATTAGAGATACTAAGTAGTTAATGACAAATTTCTTTAAAAGTTAACAAATCATTAATGTAATATAATATTCTTCTAATAACATATTTGTTAATTTACAATATTCCAATTAAAATCTGATCTAAATCAGCTAAATTTAGTTTCATTTAATCCATTGACTAGTTGATGACCTACACATGATATAGAAAAGTTGTGCACAACAAAATATATTGGCAATAGTTGCCAACTTGCCAATATATGTTATAGAAAAAGATGAATTTTCAATAGACAAAGGGTGAAGAACTTTAAATATGATTAAATTTTTTTTCACCTAAAAAATATTAGTGGAGAATTTAAACCTATGGAACCTTATGAGTAAAATGTTTACTTAGCACCAGTCAATTGCGGCTTACCACACTACCATAGGTTTGGAGAAGAAACGATTATGGTGGGGCCCACAGTGGGGTCTCTTATCAGTTTCAATGATGTGGTCCGCCGCATGATTCCCGACCCACGGCCGACCACGCACCACACCGCCGTCCTACGTGGACTAAGGCTGTCCACATCAATGTCTAAAGTGTGAAAGTCTAATGAAGTTGTTTTATCTTTGCCATAATGTTGTTACATTAGACTACAATGCATTCATGTACCACGTTAATTGTGTAACTTAGTCTTCAATGCTTCCATATGCCTTACAGAAAGTCAGTTCAGGTAAATAATAATGTGACCTTTTCCCATGCCTACTTACAATTCTAGTTAAGTATTGTAGGCCACAAAGACACTGGTTTATTTCTTCATTGCGAACATTTAAACAATAAGTATGCATTTTGTTGTAATGATGACCTATATGGTTTTATTCCATGAATTTAGATGTACTCTATCTGGATACGAATAAGCTTTTTGTTGGATATTCCAGTCGTCAAATCAATGCACGAAAATATGGAAAATAAATTAAATTTATTTAAGCATATTTTTTAATGGACTCTAGTTCAAATAATCTGAAATTAAATTTTTATATTGGTGGTTTGTATTCCAAATATTAAAAGATTTGAAATTCATATTTAATTCAAAATTTTAAGATAATAAATTTATAAATTTTTTTTATATATTAGTTTTTGTGTTTATTTATATTTAATGGTTAATATTGATCCAACTTACATAAAAAAAAGTTAAATATGTTCTTTTATTGGTGAACTATATTATGAAGAGTTATGTTTTTTTTTTATTGAAAATGCAAGTTTATTGTATCTTTGTATTTTATAATCTCATGTAACTCATTCTTACCACTAGACTAGTTTGTTATGTAGTAAATGAAATTTCATTATGGATTCTAATATAACATTTGTGGTTGTAAGTTTTATAAGGAGTTTCAATTAGAAAACAATTATTTTCATTCATCAAAACTATTTCAATATAGTGTTCTTGCACTTGAAAGAAGATAATATTACACACTATATATTACAATTGCTCTTTACTAGAAATATGAAATAAAACATAATTTTAAATGCTCAAGATAAAGTGAAAAAATACACTTATTTTCTTTATTTTTCTCTCAACCACCAACTTTTGCCTCAACTTAGCATTCTTCTTCTTCTTCTCCCTAAGTCATCCCTCTATCATTTGTTCACCAAAAGAACAATATTTTTCTTTAGAACAATCATGTTCTTCTTCTTCTTCCTCTTCCTCCACTTCATCAACTCACTGAAAGAAGTTATAGTGGGAATGAGTCTACCATAAAAACAACCAACCATTAGTGAAAACTATTACAACCAAAATTATGGACTAAATTCAATAACAATATTAGATTTTCTTACTTACCAATTTCTACATCTCTAAAACATTCTTCCTTTATAAGGTGTTTGCTTCACATCTCTAAAACATTATTCCTTTGTAAGATGTTTGCTTTTAGAAGAAGAAAGCTAAACCTATAGATGTGGAGGTACTAGTTGAAGAAGAATGACAAATCTCTAGATGTGGATGTCTCAAATGAAGAAGAAAGACAAACCTCTAGAAGTGGAGGTCCTAGTTGAAGAAGAACGACATCACTTTTCCATTTGAAACTCTAAATAAAACTCAAAAAACAAACACATCCATGTGGACGTTATATTAGAATCTACACTGGAATTCTATTTGACACACATGACTTTCTTAAAATATAGAGATGCAATAGGCCTACACTTTCAATAAATGGACAAAACATAATTCTTCATAATGATTTAAGAATATGTTAAGTGAAATTCAATGTTAAAAATTTATAACCGACTTTAAAAGTACTAATGTTTTCACTTTCAATTTCATTAAAGGATTACACTCCATTAACTCCTCCTCCTCTGTGTGATCTCCTCTATGTGATACTTGTGTGAGGTGTTGTTATTTTATTCTCTCTTATAAGATAGCTCTTTTTTATATGAATGTACTTCTTCATAATGGTGAAATTGATTAATCTATTATTATACTATTTTTATTTGTCTTCATCTTCTTGGCTTGATTTTTTTTTTCAACTAAATAGGGACAAAAGCAAAATATAATTTCTTTTCATAAATCATGAAAAAAAATACAATAATGTATGATTTATAAAGAGGAGAAGACAAGGGAGGAATTGTGATGTTGCAACCATGGTAAAGGAATTATGATGTTGCCTCCATGGTAAGGGAGGAAGTCGGAATGATGGAATGAATGAGTGCATGGATTAATGTGGAATTTTTTTTTGAGACAATGTTAGTTTTAGTGGAGAATTAAATTTCTTTATTTGTAATAAATTTTCAAATTTTCCTTTTTTAAGTCTTATGTTTTTTACTAAGACTTGTTCGGTTGTAATTCTGGAATAAGATTATTTGGATAAAATTATAGAATAAGTTCGTTTCATTGTAATTATAGAATAAGTTTCTTGAATGGTGTTCTATAATAGGTTTGCTTGTTTTTAAATTGTAGAATATTTTATCAAACTTTTCAAACTTGAAAGTTTAGGATCGAGGCAAGAAAGGCATGAAACAAGGCCATTTGAAACACTAATTCAAGGTAAGGTTTAGAAACTTTTGCAATCACGAAAAGCAAGCAACTAAGGTAAAGAAAGCATGAGAAAAACATTTGCGACAAAATTAGAGATGAAAAAGTGAATTTTCTTAAGGAATTATGGACAAATTTTATATCTTTTTAAAATTTAAATTGCCATCAAGGAAGGTTTCATATGTTTTAGTTTTATTATTAATTTGAGTATTCAAAACTCTTATTGTAGGAGCTCTCGTACCTTTGTAAGATGACTTTTAAAAGAATTAGAATATTGTTGAGAATTGTGAGACACTAGGATAGTTCTCTTGAAAGTATGACATTCTCTTTTATTAAGTCTTATTTTAAGTTCTTAAGAGTTAAATTATGATTCTTGTTCTCACTTATATTTAGAGGTCATCTTAAGTTACTTAATTTTTTTTCATCTTATTTTTGCTCCATCTTTTAATTTTCTTGTTACTATAATACCTGTCAACTTTGATTGCATTTTCTATATTAAATCTGTTACTCACACTTAAATATGGGTTTCATGCCCATATGATTGAACTCAATTGAATTCCAAGCCAATATTAGATTCACTTATATGGTTATGAACTTATATTCGGTTGATTCCTCTAATTCACTATCACAAGTATATTGGATTTAATGAATTGTAAAAAGAGGTGCCATTTGGGGGAAGATTTTTTTATGCCCATATTTAGGGTTCCATCAATGAGAGGGAAACAAAGTGAAATCTTTATGCACTATAAGGAAATAAAAACAGCGAAGAATAAAAAAATCTAAAAAAAATGTAGGTTTCACTGAATCAATTAAGATATGAAACTACTTTTGAGATTAATCTAAAAACCTTTCTAGATTAGTTAAAGTTGGAACCAATCTTATAGGTTTTCATCTTATTACAAAATTACAATTACATTTATTTTTAAATAGCTTATTGTTTAAGTGATTTAATTTTTCTTGTAAAAACTTCTGTTTATACTAATGGCTTAAACAAATTATATATATATATATATATATATATATATATATGCTTTTTTAATAGAAATAAAAAAATACTAATATTGCATCAAGATATTGCTTGTCATCTCAACAAGATTGAACACCATGACTAACATGCTTGTTAGCGTATTGGTTACTCTCCATAAGAATATAAAACAATTAAGTCGTTCTAATCTACCACAAGGTTAGTGTACAATCATGATGAACTTAAACAATCAGTTGAGAATCATACCCAATTATAGCTAATTAAACATAAAGAACTGTTAGTCTTAACAAAGATAACATTTTTAATCCTTTCGAAATCCATGTAAAATTCTCAAAATAGAACAAGTTTCTTCTCGTATAGATAGCTTGAAAACAGCAAATAGACTAGATTGAATAATTGTTCTTGTTTGCACATTCCATGGTCCTTCAATGAAGTCAAGAACAAAAGAAATAAAATCAGCTTGATGCTACAACGAAAGCACCTGTTAATCCAACTCCATAGTTTGATACAAAACTATAATCATAAAATAGATGTTGCATAGTCTCAACATCAGTTCCACAATCGTGACAGTTATTTGAAACTAAAGTCATTCCTCTTTTGATAAGATTATCATCTATATAGATAGTTTGTTAAGCAAGATTTGCCACATCAGAAAACATATTGATGGAGGAATAAATTTTCTCCGTATGAGTAGACCAACTTATTGTACAGGTAGAGAAGAAGAGAGGACAAGTAGTTCAACTTTAAGCACCGTTTGCCAAATCTGTTATAGGAAGAACCATGTTATTAATAGAATATGTAAAATTCATGTTGAACCATCAAAGGAGTAATTTTTGCGCATATTTACGAAAATAAGTGTTTGTTTGATTTACGAAAATGGATGAATCCTATCTATGTGACACATTTGTTTAAAAAAATGTGATAACATTTCCTAACAACATCAAAATTTTTAATTTTAATTAAAATCGTATTTAGGTGACATGATATTATTAGAAAAAATAAAAAGAAATAACACTATTTAAGTGTCAATAATAACTTCTGTTAATTAAAAAAAATAAATTATTTGAACAAATCAATAAATAAAGAAATTTATAGAGAAATAATAAATTTCAATGTAGTTCAAACATATAAAGACCAAAAGTCATTAAAATTGTATACTGAAATGATCTTTTTGAATAATAACTTCTAGTAATTATCAAATTTTTTAGTAAACAATAAATTCAACATAGTTTACAAGCATAAGATTAAAAGTCATTAAAATTGTATCAAATAGTGTTTTAATTATATTAAAATGGTGTTTTGATCCAAACCAATAAAGAAAGATGTAATTTGATAAAGAAAACAACAAATTTCAAAGTAGTTCAGAAAGAGAAAACTACAAGTAATTTTTTTTTTTTAAATTATCATGATTACTGAAATTGTGTTACAAAATAACATGATTTTCATTATACTCTTTTTCACTAAAATTATATAACATAGATATGATTATAATTAAAATTAAAAAAATTCTGAAATTGTGTTTTCATATCATTCTTTTTTAGACAAAATCTTGTCACACATATCTCACTTACCTATTTTCATAAATAAATAAATAAAAACACTCATTTTCATTAATATGTAAAAAGTTTACATCATTTTAGTGATTTAACAGTAAAACTTACCATATATTTGAACAATAAATATATCTAATATTGAGAACTTGTCTAGCATAGTCAATAAAAATATAATTATATTTATATTTTTTACACAATTTTACCAAAAGAAATGTGTACCATTTCATTAATTTAAGATTGAGACGTGTTAAATGAGAAATAAGATTCACAAATTCAATTAATAAAAAATTATAATATATATATATATATATATTAATATATTTTTTACATAAATTTACTAAAAGAAATTTGTGCAATTTATTAATTTAACATTGAGATATATTAGATGAAAAATGAGACATGCAAGTTCAATTAAACTTACACAATTTGTAGTTAAACATAATAGTGTGTTTAAAAGAATGTGTTCTTAACAGTTATGTGTTTAATAATAGTTAAAATTTCAAAATTTAATACAAATGAGAAAATTCTTTTATTTAGATTACCATTTTAAATGTGAAAAGGTTGTTTCTTTTTTACAATGTATTTTGAGAGAAACATATGTTTTAAAAAATAGTAATATATATATTACTATTTTTAAACAGTACCCAACTCGCCCCATACACAGCCATATATATTATTACATGCATGTAAAATTGGATATTTCAGTAAAAATGCGTGGATCATTAGTGTAAGTTGTAGCGTACCTGAGTCCTGGTTCATGATTATTGGTAAATTTTTAATGTAGATTTTTTTGTACAATTATTAACTTAAAGTGGTTTTACTCACATATTTTGCAGGTTATTTATAATTAACATTATCAAATTCAATTCAACTTAATATTTAAATTAATTTATTTTTATTGTTGAACATTATTTAATGGAGTAAATAAATCTTAATTTAAAAGGTCTTAATGTATTTTCACAGGTGCAGATCGATCCACTTTACCTACAAATTCTGTGGGACAGATGCCACTGATAAAAACTAAAGTCCGTTTAAAATGCGGGTTATGCAAATAGATTCTTTTACAGTAAGAATTTATGTAAGGGAAGACTTATATGGACGAGCTTATCCAAATACCTAATTTTATATAGATGATACAAAATGTTAATGAAAATAATATTATAACCTAGGTTATATATAATATTATAACCTAGTTATGTAAATAATATTTTTATAAATGAAATTTTAAAATTATTATAATTTAGAGTTATGTTTAAAATATTTCGAGTTATCACTTTTTTAAAATAAATTAAGGTTATAGTTTTTAATATTATGTTTCATATTTTTTATATTAGGTTATTTATAATTATTTAACGTTACATATATATATATATATATATATATATATATATATATATATTATGT
>Ga0209700_101091_pt1 | contig 54868 bp, 25 predicted proteins | sample SiratroredBW_FD_187528 | JGI IMG/M metagenome (GOLD analysis project Ga0209700, IMG submission 187528) | Root nodule microbial communities of legume samples collected from California, USA - Siratro red BW (SPAdes) (version 2) | ecosystem: Host-associated > Plants > Roots > Nodule | place: USA...
TATTAAAAGTAATACTAAAATAATAATAATATATTAATAAATATAATATAAAAAGTAATATTAATAATATTAATATTACTATTATTAAAACCATTAATATTAATATTAAACAATTAAATATACTATTAATATAATATTATTAATTATATAGCTTAATAATAATAATAATAATAATAATACCATTATTACTAATTTTAATAATATTACTAATTTTTATTAATAATAATAATATTAATATTGTTAGTAATAATAATAATAATATTATTAGTAGTAGTAATAATAATATTAAAAATAATAATAACTTTAATAATAATAATAATTTTAACAAAATTATTTATTAATATTATCTATGGAAAAATATGTAAGAAATTATCTACAGATCTAGATAAGTACATAATTTACGTACAAATTTAGATCTGTACGTAATTTTCTACGATTTTTTCTATAGGAAATAAATTCTTAGGTAAAATTCGGATGTAATGTCAAATTTACCTACGAATTAGGATCCTTATCTAATTACCTATGAATTTTGTCATAGATAAAAACTATAGGTAAAATCCATATGTATTAGATATGTATGTGTATTCTTTATGTAATGTCAAATTTACCTACGGATAAAAATCCGTATGTAATAATTCATAACTAAATTGAGAATTTCATGTAGTGACATTAGACGAAGCATATGGAAAAAACATATAGACGAAACATATATTGCACTAGACCATATTAGATGCAATCTCTACCTACTATAAAATATTATATATGTATGGAATTAGGATAGAAATATTTTTTCTGGTATTAGGCTTTATTACTTTTATTAAAGTTCAATGTAGTCCTTTTATTCATCTTTTTAAACTTTCGGTCATTACTTATTCCTTATGAATGATATGAAAGATGAGAAACTTTATCAGATTACAGCAAGCTGTTAGCATTGATACTATTTTACATGTTACTAAAGATTGTATCTAGACCTCATGTAACACTTTTAAGAAGCATATGAGATTTCAACAAGCTATTAGCATTGATATTGTTTTACATGTTACTAAAGATTGTATCTAGACCTCATGTAACACTTTTAAGAAGCATATGACTAAACATATTTTTGATTTTTCTATTTTGAAACATTTTGGTATTAACACTAGAATTAGAAAGATTTTGTCTCTCGTGCAAGTTTTTTGGTGCTTTTTTGAAGTTGGTTGGATTAAAGTCAACATTAATGGAACTGCTCAAGGTGTTCCTAGTTTTGCAGCTTGTGGAAGGCAATCACATGGAATATATGGATATCTTTTCTGTTTTCTTTAACATTCAACATGCTTTTTATACTGAAGTTATAGCTGTCGTTTTTATGATTGAGTATTGATAGAAACCGACTTTGGCTCCTTGCTTGGTTGGGAGTTTCACATTGAATGGAGTATGGAGGAGGCAGCGAAAATAATGAATGTAGTGTATAATCTCACAAGGTGCCTAGGCTAAACTCAAAAGAGGCTAGCTCCTAGTGGTGATCACAAGAACAAGTGAAGATGAATTTGAACAACATTTCTCTACTCATTCCATGATGAAAAGATAATAGGCTAGCACACTTATTTATAGTGTTAGGGTTAGTCCAAAGTGGAGCGAAATTCAGAAAATTCAAATTAAAAAATAAAACCCTAGATCTAAAGAGCCAATGAGAGCACGACATGTGACCTTCACACTTCTCATGCCTCTTCTTCACATTTAGCACATGTTTAATATGTTCCTTGCTTTGTGTCCAACTCCTTGTGCACCAACTTCAAGCTTTGGATGTTCTAGGGTTTGTATTAGGCTTTAGGAAACCCAAATGCAACCCTAGATGGACTATACGATGCTATTCTAACCTTATTCTACCATGGCCCAAATACAAGGCCCAAGCCTTATTCTTCTCCGCCCAAATACAAGATCTAAATTAATCTAAGTTATTCTAAACCTTTATACAAGTAAAGGACTCCATCTTGATGCTCCATGATCTCCAAAGTGATCTCTTCAAGGTTGCATTCGGGGTCGAACAACTGGCGGGAGGCCCAAACAGGATCAGATGGGCCCAATCTTCTAAAAAGGTATTGATCAACCCTATGACTCTTTGTCCTCTTTATTCTATGACTAAGGTGACGAGGGTGTATTCCATCAAGTATGCTCAACTGAAGGATTTAAAAAAAACTGTTTGAAATGTGACTCTTCTTTGCTTTGTCAAGCTTTCGATTCAGTTCATATCATTATTTGGATTCTTAAAGGTAGATGATATAAGTGTATGCAAATTTGTACTACTATGGATTTTAGAATGTGATTTATGCAAATAGATTGACCAATTTAGGTGAAAAATAAGGTTGAGTTTTTTTTTTCTATATATTTTACTTTACCTGACTCTATTAGGCTAGACTTTTTTCATAATAGGTTCCAACTCCATTTGTTTCGTTTATAGAGAATTTTATTTTTGCATGAGATGTGGTATCCTCATGCATTTTGTTATTTGTTCCTTTTGTTTTTCCTTTAACAAATATATTTTCATGTAATGGTTGATGATTAGATGATTTTGTGATGTCAACTTAGCTTAGATGTCGATGATCCGTAGTAATTCCTAACATGAGTATTTTAAAAAAAAAATACTTACATTTTTTATTAAAAATAAAGAAAATAGTTATCTTGGTTTTGATAAAAAAAACTTTAAATGAATATAAAAGAATAAAACAAGTAACATAATAATACCTATTTAGTTATAATAGATAAAATTAAATAATATAAAAAGAAAATATTTAATTTATCAAGACCAACAAAAGTGATTAATTAATTAATTTTAATTAATAATATTATAAATATAAATTTTATTCTAAAATTATTAAATGCCTTTAATGGTTTAAGTGTTATAGTTATAATTGATGACACGTTTCAAATATAAGTCTCTTAACCCACATGAGTATGACTTATTCCTTGTACTACATAGATGCCAATTTAGGAATACAATATTGTTTAATGTGACATGTAGAATTAAATGGTTTAATTAATTAAATTTCTTAAGTAGCATAAATATTAGTTAATTTTATTTATATTTCAGTTTAAATGGAGTATGTGATTAAGATAAATGTTAATTAATGATTGATTTAGAAATTAAAAAAAAATGAAATGCATAAAAAATACACTCTTCCAAGTTTTCTATAATGCTTTCTTATAATTTTAATAAGATATTTAATTTTTAACAAATGTTTTTCGGAGACTGTTAACAACCATTTCTTAACAACCAATAAATATATGCGCTTTGTAAAAGTTACTGAATTATTAACAGACTTCATAATAAATTAAAATTCTAAAAGAAAATTAACAGTTAATATATTTGAAATTTATATTTCTTATATTTAAGAAAAAAATATATTTTTATTTCATATTTGAGACATGAAAATCTGTAATGACCTACCCACTTTTTTTATTTTTTGAAGTTAATCTTTTTACGGTTTCAACTTTCAACCAAACATTTCTGTAAAAATGATTGCTTTGCAAGGACCCTTTAATTTTTCATATATATTGGAAGAGTAGAAGTAGTTGTGAACATAAGGCTGATTTTGCTTGGTTGGACTCATACAACTCAACCTCTTTTAATCTCTGTGCATGACTCAAAATGTAGAAACTATTTAAGGCTTCATAATGTCCACCACTATCTCTTATGCTTCCTACTTAATAGATTAAAAACTAGAACAACTTTTCACGTTTCAAAAATATTAAATATATATATATATATATATATATATATATATATATATATATATTTATTTATTAATACTTTATTTATAAAATTTATATGCACCTTTTTTTTCAAAATACTAACTATATATATTCATCTATTTTTTAATAAAATATTAAAAAATATAAAAAGATGGTGATAATTTCTGAATTTTGAGTCAACATCTTGATATTTCATATATAAGTCAGGTCTTCCGGATAGAGTAAGAACATAAAACTCAAGTTTTCATTGGTCACTTTAAGTATATCCCACCAAGGCACCTTAGCAGAAAAGCAGAAAGTTGCTTTTTTGGAGATGGCATAGTAAGTTTGTTTGGTGATGTAGAATGTTTGTTCTTGTGATCTTTTTTGCCTTTTGTTGACTTTAATAAAGATAAGTGTGTTTTATCTTGTCAAGTTCAGGCATCAATAAAGTTTCTATATTTCTTCTATTTTTTTAGCTTTATTAGTGAAAGAAATACCATCTACGAAGCATTCTTTTACTTCTATTTTTATTACAAATTGAGATAATTTTCTTTTGAAAATACTATATTATGTAAAAAAAAACCTTTAATTTTGTCACAGTGTTCACTTTATAACCTCGTGTCGTAATGCTTTCCCATCTCCAAGTAAATTTTAGTTTTGGACCTAATTATTTTGTTTCCACCCCTTGCTTCGTGTTCTACCATAAACATTGTGGGGGAAAAGAACAGCTTAGCCATAAATTTAGTGGAAGCTATAAAATAGTATTCCTCTCCCATGTTAATTACATTTAATTTCCTTTTTAGTCCTTTGTGTCTTGTGATGTGAAATGGGTATTGAGATAAGAGAGCGAAAACAAAGTGATAAATGATATAAAAGAAATAAAAAGTTTAAATTATATGCAAACATCGTAAGATATATATATATATATATATATATATATATATATATATATATATATATATATATATATATATATATATTATTTATTAGTTTATAAGGGTGTATGTATCCTCTTAGAATTATTCAAACAGAAACCTATTCAAGAAGCCTCAATTTCAATTATTAAGTATAGTAGTTTCGGTATCGAAAGCCCAAATTAAAACTGAAAACATGAAATCTTAGAAAATTTGAGGAAAAAACTTATTTACATAGTTAAAATTCAGAAAAATATCCCTTGAAACACTTTTTAACTAGGAATTTCTTCATCATCTTTATTAAATAGGTGTTCTACTTGAAACCTCCTTTTAAGCCACTTTAAAGACTGTACTTATGAATAAAGCACTAACTAATGTACCAAAAAAAGTCATTTCTAAAATAGAAGTCTACTTTAAAAAAAAAAATGTGTTTTTCAATAATGTGAATTGATTGTTTGTATCCCTTATATCAATATCTAACACCTTCTGCACTATGCAAATATTTCACTGCACTGTATACAGTACACCCCTCATAATGATAAGTATATTATTTTTTTAATGAAATTAATTAAATAGTGTAAAGTGTAATATGTTTATCAACAGATCAATTGATTGGAGGGGATCTCAACCAATATCTTTATGCAGCATTAAACCTATATAATGAATATATTTTTCTTTTCTTTTTCCCAGTGTTCCTCTTTTTTTTTTTTTTTTTTTTTTTTTTGGTGTTATTTTAATATTACTGTTCAACTTCTACACTCATTTAACATTATCATATATTATTATTTATTAATATGTAATATTTTATTAATAAAAAATAGTGTCAAATAAATGTGTTTTTTGAACAGTAGTGTTAAACAATCATTTTCCTTTTCTTTTATTTTGATCAGGTAAAAGATTCACATGCTTCTCTCTCTCTCTCTCACTTCAACATATCATAAGTGATAACAAAAGATCACAAACTGAACTTCGATTCTCTCTTCCTCTTGCATTGGATTTCTCTTTCTGCTCTCTCCGATTGTGCAATAACCAATCAAGGGCTAATAGATGTCGGTTCTATTCAGCGGTGTATAATCATAGATCCATTACAGCAGGTGCAAGAGAATAGATGACAAATTTGCACTCAGGAGATAACCCATCTCTTGCTTGTCACTTCAAAAATCCTAAAAACAAATTCATATACGCAATGAAAACAATGTATGTAAAACTCTTTTAAAATGTTGTCCAACATAACAGTAAACACGACAAATACATGAGATAAATGGTAAGAAAACGCCCTTAAATACACTATTTCATGAGTAAGTTTATAGACAATCACGGTTTTAAAAGTCTCATACTTTGTTCAACAAGAAAAGATTGAGAGACTTAGAAATAAACTTAGAGAATGTGTTTGTAGCACACCTTCCTGAATTCTGAATCTTTGTGAGTGATGAATATTTGGCACTAGTTTCTGAGTATTGCAGGGTATAAATGGCAAATACGGAAGCTCCATTCCAAGTCACAAAGAATCTGAGGAAAATGTGACTTTCTAGAATTCATGAGTTGCATGTGTATTAAGCCAATTATTGTGATCCTAGACACATTTAATCCAACTCAACTCTAACCCACAATGGTGCAGCCCCACCACTAGTAGATAACTCCAATCAATGGGCCAATCAATTACTTTCTTTGTTATCTCTGTGGTCGGCCAGAAGACTAAAGTTGTGGTGCTGGTAGTTCAGAATTATCAAGACATGACAATTCCTTCTGGATGTCATGTCCTAATAGTCTGTTTTCTTTGTTTCTTCTACCCTAAGCTGCTCTTCAGCACTGGCACCATCGCAGTGTTTCCTCCTGCCATGGCAAGCATGCTCAAATGCACAAACTCGCTAACTCTTCAAACTTCCCTTCATTGTTATTTGAAAAAATGTTGTTTCCTCCATGTGTGCACGCAGTTCATACCTTTTCAGATGGGAAACCATATTGACCATCTCTTCAATCACATCCAAAAGGGTCGTTTAATCGACCTGCGAGGCTAGCATCTAAACTAAGTTATGGAACCAACAAGAATAAACAGCATATTACAAAGTCCTTTGTTCTTAAAAGTTAAAAGTTTCATGTTCGTATTACAGGAGTTAAGTGTTAGGTTCTTCCACGAAAAACACTAGAAGATTTATATTTATAGGTGTTTCTCTTTATGTTGTCCATCTTACTCTTTTTTACCAAAGACTTTCAACTTATCTTAATTTTTTAATAATTTGTCATCAAAATATGAGTTTTTTTCTACATTGGAGTACTTTTTTCTCAACCTGAAACATATTTTTTAAACATAAATATATTAACGGTGACCATTCCTTTATAACACTGTTTTATAAAGAATCTTTAAAGTTTAGATTCTTCACCTATATAATAACATACTCCTCTGTTACAGAGATAAACATCCTTTATACCAATCAAATTGGCATATGAGCATGAAAGTTAGTATTTCAAAAGTGCACTTATTTATTCTACATTTCATTATGTAAATTAGTTTTTCCACAATTTTCTCTTAATAATTTGTTATTTTATGAAGCATGTTAAATGCTATGCTTAGAGTCTCTCCTTAGGTGTTCTCGGGTAAAATAATTGAGAGATAAAAGTGATTATTTTTTCTTAACTCTTAATGACTTTGAGGGAATTTTTTTTATTGAAAAAATTAATACTAGAAAGGATTTATACTTATTTGGCATACACCACATTAAACAAGGTTTCAACGGTATTTTTATTTTTATTTTTTATGTTAGTTAAGTTTCTCCATTTTCATCTTATATTTTAAATATATTTTAAGCCAGTGTAATATTTTATAGTTAAATGACGTTGTAAAGTTCTTTTATTTTGTTAGATATAGAACTGTAGTGTTACTACTAATAAATTTTAAATTTATCATATATGCCTTTATTTTATTTGAAATAAATTATTAGTTATTGTAAAAAACATTTGAATAGAGTTTAAAAGCGTATTAGAAAGTTTTTATAAACTAGTTCAATTAAACAAGGTGGTTGGTTGATGGTGTTGAGCACACGTTCACAAACTATTTTGCAAAGTCTTGAGACGATGAACTATAGAGAAATAACCAGATAACAAGAAAAGATAATGAATATTTTAGTTTTATATTGGTTTATGTCAATGTATGTTTCATTTATTATTTCCTTACAGTGTGTGAAAGGTTTCACCAATCATAGAATAAATATAAGTATTATTTTTGTCACTTCTGATTTATAAGATTATACAAAATTTTCCAGGTATTAACGAGTGAGTACATAATATTTCTTTAAATCAAGTACGTCAAGTCTCTCCGAAAACTGATTTATGTTAACAGTAAAACTCTCACTAAGAGCACATTATAATTGGACATTCTTTGTTTTTAGAGTCTTAACTTCACTTAATAAAAAATTTATAAATATAAACTCTATCTAAAGTTTGGTGGCTTAAACACGATGATTCTACTTAACACTTGAAGTTCTTTTCATTTTTTACTTGCAACAATTTATGCAAAGCATGCATGTCTCATGCATTCATTAGTTAATTTTGCATGTAGAAGCTTCTTTTCATGAACATCATAAATTAGACCATTGAAACTGGTATACTATAACTTTGTTTTTATGTTAGTGTCTTTTTAAAACATGTTTGACTTTTAAGTGCCAACTTTTAATGCAATGCTATATTCAAAGTGTTGTAGTCACGACATGCTTTCTCTTATGAACTACTCTACTATTATGGCAACACCATTTTGAATATATATTCCTAGATGATTGATGTCTTGTGTTAAAAACATCAAACCTGGTTCAACTTTTTACAAATTTAAGACTTTTTACAAATTTAAGACTTTTTGAATTTCATAATGCATTTTGTGTTGAATACATATAAGATGCACTTAAGGTTTAGAGTGATTGTATTCATATTAGTCATGTCTTGTGTCTTCATTGAGACTATATGTTCATCTCGTTTAGTTGATGTTTTTGTCTTATGTCTCAAAAGTATTGTCTTATAAAATATGCATCTTACACTTTAATTATATTAAGTCTTAGACTTAAGGACTAAGTCTTAACTTTTATAGTGTCTTACTATGAAGCCTTCATCTTCTCTTAACATGCATCTAGCGTTTTTGTTTATAGTTCAAGGTCATCGTCTAAGCTTTGAAATAGAGTGTTTCATGATATTTAGACTATGTCTAATTAATACCTATTTTCATACTCAAATAAATAGTTAAAAATGTTATAACTTTTTTTTATTTGTTATTATTAAAGATGAATGTGGGTTTGATATCAAGATTAAGACTTGCATATATTTATAAAAATACATTTATGTTTAGCAATCTACCCATTTTTTATTATTACAAATAATATCATTTTTTTAAGATAGATAAAGCAAGTTAAGTTTTCATTTAACTATTTATATTACTTATTTAAATATATTTGATAGATATATAAACATATTAAAGCTTTTTATTATTACAAATAATATCATTTTTTAAGATAGATAAAGCAAGTTAAGTTTTCATTTAATTATTTGTATTACTTATTTAAATATATTTGATAGATATATAAACATATTAAAGCTTTTTAAAAGATTAGAGTTTTCATAAAGCATAGTTTTATTACAGTCATAAATATATTTTAGTTCATAAAATTTGATTATCATGTCACGAAGCTAATTTTCATAGCAAACTTAAAAGTAATGTAAGATCATAGCAAAATATTTTTAAGTCATGCGAAGACATGACTATCTCGTCTAATTGCATTTAAGTATGGTAATAGTATGATAAAAAATAAGAAATATATATATATATATATATATATATATATATATATATATATATATATATATATATATATATATATATATATATATATATATATATATATATATATATATATATATATATATATATGAGCTTAAGATAAAACATATTTAAGGATTCGAATGAAGTAAATATAGAGATTAATATGTGTCTCGTAAGAGACCGGTTGATTCTAACAACAACAATGTCTTCTTGAATTGTTTTTGGATAGCTCCTGATGTTGACCTTTGCTAGACTGTTCCAAGCGTTTTGAATTCCACGTCCCGGGAGGGGTTATGCAGACACTCCGACGCTCAAGTCAGTTTAGGATTAGAGTGTACAGGAATATAGATCAGAGTTTAGAAGTACCTGACTTGAGGTGACTAAGCCTGTATTTATAGGGACGCATATATTTAATGTAAAATAGTTATCTGAAGTTACAGACGTAATGCCACAGTCTGACCAGAAACACTTATCGGTCGGCCGGTCTTACCTGATCGGTCGGCCATACAATACAATATGCAATCATCAAAATGACTTAAAAAGTAAGAAAAACACATTATGTATAAGGAGGCACTTATGCTAGTCTAGAAAACATATGTACAAACGTAACGCCTAAAAAAATGTTACTGTATAACAGAATGATAAGAATATCTGTCTTATCTTTAGGTATGATTGGTGGTTAAGTTAGAGGTTTAGGTTGTGTTTGAGAACTTGAAGATTCCACTATTTGTCGGGCTTGTGGTTGAGACAAAGGTTGAAGCTGAAGAAGGGGTGGGGTTGGTACGGAGGATTGGTCTTTTAGAACCGATATTTGAAGAACCGTGGAGTGCATATGATCGGTCAAGAATGTGGCTAGGTTAGTTAACTTTTTTTAATTGGCAGATATCATGGGCTTCTAACAAAGAATGCAAAATTGGTCAAAGGTGGCATATGTTATTGTATAAGTGGTGGCATGGAAATAGGTTGAGCAGAAAGAGGCTGAGTGTTGGTGGACTGAGTGAACGTTGCCTCACTAAGAGCTTTGACTTTGACTTTGACTTTATCAGTGGTCATAGAGTAAATATAGTTTACATTGTGAGTGAGGATTCACTGTATTGAGAAAATAATGATTGGATTGCAATTTCAGTAATTAATTTTGTAACTTATGAGAAGAAGAACTAATTGACAGGGAATTTGTTTGTAAACTTTAATTACAGTTATTACAATTCTAGTTAAATCATGTTAACTTCTATGTCCTCTTTTTTTCTCTTAGAACTTATTTTATTTCTAGTTTTTTTTTTGGTGGATTTTTTTTGTTACAGTGAACTTGGATGTTAATTTCACAATAAAATGAGATTTATTACTATGACTTTTGACTGTTTGTCACAATGTATTACAACTACTATTCTCACTCTTACTTATCCTGTGATGTTAATTACTAATATTTAATTTTTGAAGAATATCTTTCATTAAATAATATTTCCTTTTATCTCTAGAAAACAAATTTATTCTATAATAAATTATTTTATCAATTTAAATTGATTGTATGCACTATCAATATGTCAAAGAAATTCAAAACTTTTATTATTTATCATTACTTTGTATATTAATCCAAAATATTAAATTTTTATGTCAAATAGCTACTTAACTTTACAATTTACAACTATAAAAATACCTTTCTATAGTATCATGAAAATTTTGTCAAGGTCCTTTATTCTATGTGAATATGTTTATATATATATATATATATATATATATATATATATATATATATATATATATATATATATATATATATATATATATATATATATATATATATATTTATATATTTATATATATATATATATATATATATATATATATATATATATATATATATATATATATATATATATATATATATATATATATGTATATATATATATATCACATTGAAAGTTTTTATTTGCAACAATGTCAAAACTCCATGATTTAAAATTTTGCAATCTATATGTATAAACCAAAGTATAGGCAGAGAACAAGAAGAAATTGGCTAAATATAACAAGTAAATTTAGCAATTGAAGTTGATTTTGAGAGGTTTAAAGTGTTTCACGCTATTAGAAAATTATTGAATAATAATCGAAATTAGTGGCTGAAAAATTCGGTCACTATTAGTGATCAAATCAGTGATAAAAAAATTCGATCACTATCAGTGATTGAAAAAATTAGTCACTGATTTGGTCATTGATTTCGATAACAGATTAAGTCACTGATTCTATCACTGATTCAGTTACAAAATCGACCAATGATTCAGTCACGAATAATAATAATAATAATAATAATAATAATAATAATAATAATAATAATAATAATAATAATAATAACTATAAGAATAATAATTATTATCTACAATGTTGGATAATAATTCATACTTTTTTTTTCAATTGAGTTCACAAATCAAAGCAAAAATAATGTTTTAATCACACACGAGTTCTACGTACAAATAAGTATTCATATTTCATTTTAAATTAATTTTAGCCACAAGGAAAAATTTATAATCTTACAATTTTATCAAATAAAAAAATATTTTATTAATAACACACATTTATCATTGACAAACTTCAACTTCATTTCCTTTCAGTTCATTTTCTTTTACTTTCACCATAAAAAAAAAAACTATTTAGAGACTAATTTTTAGTTACAAAAAATAGTTGTTAATTGTGACCAAAATAATCACCAAAATAGATTTTAATTACTAAATAACTACAAAATAAAAGTACTGACTGGATATAGTGACCAATTAAGTCAAGATAATTGGTATCTAACATTAACTACTAAAATTTTAGCCACTTATACAATTAGATTAATTTAGAATATAATGATATAAGTGGCTAAAACCTTAATAATTAATCTTAGATACCAATTATCTTGACTTAATTAGTCACTAAATCCAATCAATACTTTTATTTTGTAGTTATTTAACAACTAAAACCTAATTGGTGATTATTTTGGTTACAATTAGCAATCATTTTATTTGATAACTAAAAAATTATTTCTATATAACTTTTTTTCTTATAGTGCTCCATTATCTTCCCTTAATTCAAACAACCTTATTTTTCATTATCTTTTTCCTTAAATCTATCATTTTTTTCTCGTTCAAATCTATCATCAATTCAAACAGAACATTACATACAAGACAAAGTTTGACATTTAGTTAACGTTATAACATTTAAGGAAAGCAAAATAATACATTTATTTTACATTGAAAACATTTAAATAAAGAGTAATGATGCATTAATAACATTTACCTTTAAAAATTTAATTAATAATTTTAAAAGATTTGATGACTTCTAAGACTCTTTCAAGTTATAGATGTCATCAACATTTATTGTGCTTTTTTTTCCTAATTATTCAAAGCTAACTATCTTCTTTCCATTATATTGTATTATAAGGTTCTATGTTTAATATTAATTAGGCGTTAAATTTTTATACCAATTTCGATTTAATTTGTTAACTTTTATAAAATTTACAAGTTCACTTAAATATTTTTCCATTATTTCTATTTCATTTTTTATTTGAAAATTTACAATAATTTTACATACATCCATAATGTTAGATAATTTATACCTTTTTTAATTAAGTTCACATACCAGAACAAAAATAATGTTTTAATCACACGCAAGTTTCACATACAAATAATTATTCATATTTTATTTTAAATTAATTTTAGTCACAAGAAAAAAAATTAATCTTAGAATTTCATCAAATAAAAAAATATTTTAGTAATTTCATACATCTATCACTCACAAACTTTAACTTCATTTTCTTTCTATTCATTTTCTTTCACTTCTCATTCTCTTTCCTTAATTCAAACAATTTTATTTTTCATTATCTTTTTTCTCAAATTTATCCTTTTTCTCTCTTTCAAATTTATCCTCAATTCAAACAACATTACATACAAGACAAAGTTTGACATTTAGTAAACGTTACAACAATTAAGGAAAGCAAAGTAAAACATTTATTTAACATTGAAAACATTTAAAACATTTATTTAACATTGAAAACATTTAAATAAAGAGTAATGGTGCATTAATTACATTTACTTTTATAAACTTAATTAATACTTTTTCTTTATGTGTTTCTGTTACATCATATCATACCATTTTTTCTTTTGTTTTAGCGAATGTTATTTGGTGTCATTTATGATTTGAGATGCCTGATGTGTAATTTTTCTCAAATGAAAGGAGAGAGAAGAAGCAAAACTAGGAGAGAGAAGAGGTGGGGTCAAGATGAGAGATGGAAGGGAATTTGACTAAGAAGGAAGAAAGTGTTACTAAGTGGTTGACGAAAAAGGCAAAATATGAAAGTGCTGACAGGGATGAAAAAGGGTGGGACAGAACAGCACTATCTTTAGAAGCAATGTGGGGGAATCCAACAGCACACAAAGATCTCATAGGCCACAAGAACTTGTGGCTCACAAATTTCCTTCCTTTTGCTGAGGTGGCAACATTTTTTTTCTCCTCTCCCTAAAATAAAACCACACCCAACACAACACAAACAAACAAACTTCACCACTTCACCCATCCCCTCCCTCTGTCACTATTCATTATCCGTTTTCATATCAATTAACAGTGCAAAAGTCACAAAAAAGAGAGGCTTACTGAATGCACCTAGGACAACAACTTCTATATATCTATCTACATATAGTTATGTATATATATTATCCATCGTTACTCTCTCCATTTCTCTAGAAAGAGAAGGAGCAAGCAAGCAACAAGAGAGAGATATTCCTGACTCTGACCCTGACCCTGACCCTCGTCACCGTTTTTATATCTCAGGAATGTCAGAGGTTAAAGGCTCTGCCATAAAGCTCTTTGGCAGGACAATTTCCCTGCCACACAATGATTCTTCTGCACCTGTACGTCTCTCTTGTCCTTCATCTTCCTCTTCTCCCCCGCAGGTTACCTCTGCAACACAACAACATCAAGAAGACCAGGTACGTCCACCAGCATGTTTGTTTTCGGTTGAGTTTGAGGAAAACCTTGTCGATGTACAAATCTAACCACCACCCATTTTTCAGAACCATTCAATTGATAATGGGTTTTTTCAAATCATGAAAAAGTTTTCTTCTTGGCATGGTGTCAATTCAATTGAATTTAGACCTTGCTGCAATTTTCTATGGTTTTTTTTTTTTTTTAATGAGAAGGTTTTAATATATGGGTTTTGAATTTATTTAATCATCATTTAAGTGGTGGCGAGAATTCCCTCTGGGGTTCCTTTCGGCCAAATTGGATCCAATCGCCTTTATGGAATACAAGCATAAGAATATTGAATGGAATATATTATGTGGTTTGGCTAGCTTTGGTTTTGCCCCTCTGTTTGAGTCCATGAATTTGCTTTTATGCTACAAAGTGAATTTTCTAATTTTAGTGATTTATTCCTGTTTAAAAAAATTGTCCTAAACCAGTTGCTTAGCAACTTGAATCGAAATTCGAAAAAAGAAAAAAAAAAAAGTCTTTTGTGTCCATTTTTTTATTAGATCTCTTGCAGCATCCCTGAGGTACTACTGCTAAGTCTTTGGCCGGAATATTTCTTGTTTTACTTAACTCTAATCAAGTTTCTTTCCACACCATTGACTTTAATTGGAGCTTAACTATTCTAATTTGACACTTTTGTCCATATTCAAATCCTTATTTAACAAGTGTCCAAATGACCCTTAATTTTGTGACATCACTGAGGACATATTTTTAGACTACTTTTGATTTAACTATTTTCCAGCTGTTTCATACTCATTTTTTCTTTTCCCCCTTGAATTCCTTTTATAGTCCTGTATTTTGTAAATTTCAAAAGATCATTTTCTTGATTGTCACCTACATATTTACATCTATAATTGTGGTTTTCTTTTGCATATCTAGAATTGAGATTTTGTTACCGAGTTGTTCTATTGACTATTCTCCTTGAGCTTTCACGTGAGCGATTTGGTTCATTAAAGAAAAGTACTTACCCTGTTAACTTCCTTAACGTGAAAGGAAAATTAAAATCTGTCCCCTTTTCGGTGGTGTGAATTCACTCACCAAATAATAAAAAAAAAAAGAGTATCAATTTCACCTGTCTAATCCTTCTATTTTGTGCTATGTACATAACATGCTTCAAGCAAAATTTGTGTATCTTAAGATGTCATAATGATAAATACCAGTATATTAATTATCTTTTTTCACATTATTTCATTTTTCTTGACTTGAGGTATTGAGTTCGGACTAATTCCACAAGCTTTAACCACAGTAAATTAGCAATTCTAACCTTGATCATGTTCATTGTTATAGGAACAACTAAGGAAAGAACTCACCTCGCTTCAGGACGATGATGCCTCATCACACCAAACCACAGAGGATTTAAAATCTCCCGCTTCAGGCACACTCGAGAATCCCAAGACTCCCTCAGCGGAAACAGAGACATCACTGCAGAAATCTTCTGCAAACGGAGAACAAAGCGAGACAAGTGCTTCTGAAGAAAAAACACCAAAGAAACCCGACAAGGTAATTCCATGTCCGCGGTGCAATAGCATGGACACCAAATTCTGCTACTACAACAACTACAACGTCAACCAGCCTCGTCATTTCTGCAAGAACTGTCAGAGATACTGGACTGCAGGAGGAACAATGAGGAATGTGCCCGTCGGTGCTGGTCGCAGAAAAAACAAGAACACTGCGGCTGCAGCTGCATCACATTACCGACAGATCATGATCCCTGAGGCACTTCAAGGAGCTTCACTCAATGCCTCCAATGGATTGCATAATGCCCTTTTGGGGAATGGATCGTCTGTGTTGACCTTTGGTCCTGATACCCCTCTCTGTGATACCATGAGTTCTGTGTTGAACATTGCTGAGCGAGCCCAAAGTTGTGTCTCTAATGGGTTTCATGCAACTGAGCCAAATAGTTCTGTTTCCTATGGTAATGGGGGTGCTCATTCTACTGGATTTTCTGTTTCAACAACTTCAACTTCTAGCCATAATAGCTCACATGAATCAGTTGATAGAAGAGTTGAAGGTTTCACTCCTCAATTACCATACTTCCCAGGTGCCCCTTGGCCTTATCCTATGCCTCCTCCTACATTTTGCCCACCTACCTACCCTTTATCATTCTATACTACACCAGCATACTGGGGTTGCATGCCACCCTCTTGGAACATGTCATGCATGTCACCCCAATCTTCTGTTAGCAACCCTGTCTCTGCTCCCATTCTAGGGAAACACTCAAGGAATGGGAACATCATTACCCCGTCCAATTCACAGAGAGAAATGCCTGATGTAGAACATAACAGTTCAGAACACAATTTCTTGATTCCCAAGACTCTTAGAATTGATGACCCTGGCGAAACAGCAAGGAGTTCCATGTGGTCAAGACTAGGAACCAGGAATGACAGGGCCGGTTCTGGAGGCCTTTTCCAAGCTTTTCCACCCAAGGGAAATGACATGAATCGCATGGTTGAAGCATCACCGGAGTTGCAAGCCAACCCTGCTGCTCTATCGCGCTCTCTTACCTTCCATGAACAGACCTGAAAGGTTGAGGCAAGTCAGATTTTCATTGTAATTATGCATTGCTTTGAAAAACGAGGTTTATGCAAGTAGAACCTCATTTTGATGAATAGTTCTTCCTTTCCCTGAAGAAATTGCTTTGTTGAACAACCTCTGTGCAGGATTCGTAGGAGCAGATTGTTTCTTTATGGCTTCGCTAGCTACCATCTTGAGCCTGTCAAACTGAACAGGTGTTTTTGCTGCATAATTAGGAGATCTGTTGAGTAAAATATCTTGGTGCATAGATATATATATATATATATATATATATATATATATATATATATATATATATATATATATATATATAAATGAGACAAGGAAAACTAGGAGGAGAAGAAACAGAGGCAAGGAGATTCTTAGACTAAAATACAATGCAATTCTTCATTGGAATTCTGTTGTTATTTTCTTTTCATTTTTTTAGAGATTCTCAGCTTTAATAATGTTAGTCCCAGATTATGATATTTATATAAGCTTTCTTTATTTTATTTTCGTCTCCTTTAATCATGATAAATAACCCTACTTGCACTTTCTTAAACATAAACTCACAGGCACTCTGCTTTCGCCATTTGCTAGAAAGATTTGGTTTTCATATTTGTTTTTTCTCTACTTTTTTTGTATATATTTATATTCAAATTCTGCTACTTATCTTAATGTGAGGATATATGGTTTGCAACCATAATTAGAACGTATATTAAAAAACTTTTGTTTCAACTACGTGTTAAGAAACAATGGAATGTGTAACTATGACACCCCCAACACAAAGAGAGCGGCTAAATTATATGGCTAATGTAAATGTTGTGTTTTAAAAGAATTAATATTTGTTTAAGAAAAAAATATTTAGAAAAAATTATTACAAATATTTTCTTAATAAGTCAATAAATCATTTATAAAGACGGAGAGCGTACATCCATTCCAATCTTTATATTATGTCTGCTTTTTTTTAATATGCAAGATTGTTTTGTTGTTAATACATCATATTGTTATTGATTTATCCCTTATTTTAAATAATTATCAATCACTAATTATACCTTTTCACTTTATGCTAAGATATGAACTTTGATTACTTCTAATTTTTTTTTTCCTCAGATTCTAACGCTTTCCATTATTTTTTTAATTTTCAAAATTACGTTTTCTCAAAATCTAAGTTTCTTATTTTTCTTATTAAAAAAAAACAGCTGAACTGGACCCGGATATTTTTACTAGTGAGATTAGACAAAGAGGGAAAAAATGTATTTCCTTTTCCGCTTTACTATGGAACACATTAGGAAAAGAAAAAGCAGTAAAATTAAGGGGGTGTCACTTTTGAAGATTATAAAATTGGAAAATTGAAGACCATGCTTTCTTTTCACTCTTATTTAAAGAATTCCAAAATAGAGAAGGTTAATAAATTCAGATTCTTTTGAGTGTGCATGCATAGATATCAAGGTCATTTTCAATCTTCATTGACGCCACAACAGAAAGTTAGGTCTTGATGCAGCCATATGCCAACCTTCTTTTAGTGGGATCTACTACATTCCTGGTCCTTCATTCCTATAACTAATTCACTTTCCTTGCATTAGGAGTTTTTTATGTGAAAGAAAATAATCCACAAATAAGACTCAAGCTTCTTGTACCGGATTTCATGTACAGTCACAATCATACTGAAAGGTTGGACCCAAGGTAACCAGACAATGCAAATGGATTTCATATATAAAATATTTCTTTTCTTGTTACTATAATTGTTTGAGACAAAACATGGAATTCATGGTGCCTTGGTCTACTATAATAATTTTATTTTAGTTTGTTCGACTTAAAAGTTTGTTTCATTTTATTTAAATTTTTTATTTGGTTCACCTCTTATTTACTACCATTTTTGTAACTTCGACATGCATTATTGTTTCTACTTCAGAGTCACCATTGTCATCATGTATTTTATCCACATCGTTTACTAGTCCTCTTTCATACATCACATGTGAACCCTTCAAAATTCAGCTAATATAATAAATGTTATACCTTATTCTATTAATACTCTTTAAATATAATTCCTTTTATCTTCAACCGTTCATTAATATACATATTTCAAAAGGAAAATTGAGTTCAATTATTTAATTATAATAATTAATATCAATTCACACTTCTAGTACAACAAAAAATCTGCTATGTGAACCAGCTTATGCAAGATTCCTCCAACTTAATTTTGACCTTAGTCTGGAAATGTAGTTATTTTTAAACAATAAAAAAAATTAGATTTATATACCCATCAAAATCGTATATAATTATCAAAAATTCGTATGTAATACCTTACCACAACATTAATTATTAATAATAATAATATTATGAATAATATTACTCATTGTTTTTAAAGTTAAACAACTTTTAGAAATTGAGTCAATTAAGGCCTATATCTCTTGCTAGCAATATGTATAAAATATTATCTAAGGTTCTTGCAAACAGGGTCAAGAGAGGAATCCCATCAATAATTGTTAAGACACAAAGTGTTTTTTTAGGAGGGAAGAAATTTGTTGCAAAGTGCTTGGCAAATGAAGAGGTGGACGAAGCTAAAATGTTAGACAACAAGCGTTTAGTGTTTAAAGTAGACTATAAGAAGGTCTATGACTTAATCTCATGGGGATTTCTAGTGTATAAGCTTGAAAACCTAGACTTTCGTAAAAAGTGGGTGAGTTGATTAGATATTGTGTGGTGTCAATTTTCATCTCAATATTAGTCCATGGAAATCTTATGTCAAAGTTTAAAATAAAAAGAGGCATAGCGTAATCCACTGGCACCATTGTTATTGATATTTGTAGCTTAAGGATGAACAAAATTGATTAGGGAAGCTATTGAAAAAGGGTTGTATAAAAGTTATAAGATTGGAGATGATAATGTGGAAGCTAATATTCTAAACTTTGAAGATGACACACCTTCTTACTTGAGACATCAATGAGCAATGTTATGATAATTAAAAGTATCATCATTAAGAGCTTTGAGTCGGTGTTTCTTCTAAAGGTTAACTTTTCAAAAAATAGATGTGGAGTTATAGAAGTATATCAATCTCAAATTCTTATAATGACAAGGTTCTTGTATATTCTTTCTATTTCATTTGTATACCTAGGGATACATATTGGTGTGAATTATAAGAAAAAAAATGCAACTTGAGACCTTACCATTAAAAAGTTTGAAAATACTAAAGACGAACCCCACACATAATGCTACTTTAATATATGGCAAAGAGATGCTACAATTAAATCCACACCTTCTCTTCTTGGAACACCATCCACTGTTCAAAATCCTTTGTGGTATCCTAATAGTGGTTCCTCACATCACATTACTAATAGCAAGAACAATTTCTCATCCAAGCATCTTTATACTAGCACAAAAAATTTTAAATTAGATAATGCTAAAGGTATGACAATTTCTCATATTGGCTTTGTTATATATTTTGATCCTCTCACTAACATAGTTTTCCTAAGCCATCTCTTGCACGTTCCTCACATTACCAAGAATCTCATTAGTGTTTCCAAATTCAATAATGATAACAATGTTTTCTTTGAGGTTCATTCTAATTCTTGCTATGTTAAAAAATAGGATACAAAGGACATAATTCTTAAAGGAATTCTTCATGACAGTCCTTAACTTTTTCTAAATTTTCTTGCACCTTCTGTGTACATGACTAATAACACTACTAATAACACTATTATTGATTCCTCTTTTCATCTTTGGCATTCTCGGCTTGGCCATGCCTCAATGGATACCATTAAAAAAGTTTTGAATCTCTGTAATATTTTTTACCGTAGAAATACCTTGAACAAATTTTGTGCTATTTGTGTACAAGCTAAGTCTCATCACTTGTCTTTTTCTACATGTAATACTATCTACTCACATCCTTTAGAACTTGTGTATATAAACATATGGGATCTTGCTCCCGTAACTTTTATTAATGGTGCAAAATACTATGTAGATGCTTATTCCAAATTTACATATTTATATCTTCTACTTTCTAAATCTCAAATATTATACTTTTCAAAGCTTATGTTGAGAATCAAACTAATCACAAAATTAAATCTATTCAAACTAACAATGCTAAAGAATTTCTTGTTATTGCTTCTTATCTTAATACGCATGGTATTTTTCATTGACTCACTTATACACATAAACATGAACAAAATGACTCCATTGAACGTAAGCATAAACATTATTAATACACGTTTATCTCTCCTTGTTGGTGCTACTTTACCTAAAAAAGTTTTGGGCTGAGTCTTTTATTGATACTATTTATATTATCAATGTTTTGCTAACAAATGTTTTGCATGGATATTCTCCTTATAAAATGTTGTTTTCTAAACATCCTGATTATACTTTCTTTAAAGTTGTTGGTTGTGCTTGTTACCCTCTGCTACTATCGTATAATGAAAGGACGTTTGATTTCGTTCCTCACTTTGTCTTTTCTTGGGCTATAGTGCTAGAAACAAAGGCTACAATTGCCTTTCTCCTATAGGTAAAATGTACATTTCAAGACATGTCTGGTCTAATGAAAAGTTTTTTCTTATATTTTTACTAGTTACTTTTCAAAGAAATTGGTTGTGAACTACTCTTTACAACATACACTTACTCTCCCTATCACTATTTTAACGTTACTGATACTCTTCATAATACTTCATCTATATGTGAAACTACACATAATGACATTGTTCCATATTCTTCCTCGTCTCAAGAGAATACTATTAGGTCTTCTTCCCCGTCTCATAACACATCATATGATCACTCATGCAAAGGCAGGTATTTTTAAACCAAAATTTTTTAATCTTTTAGCCTCTCCTATTTCCACTACACCTACTATAATCAAACAATTATTTCTAATCCTTCTTGGTTTAGTGCAATGCAAATGGAGTATGATGCTCTTGTTGCAAATAATACTTGGACCATCACTGACCTTCCTTCCGGTGCAACCATTGTTGGTTGTAAATGGGTCTTTAAAAACAAATTCAATGTAGATGCTTCCTTTCAGCGTCACAAAGCCCATCTCGCTACTAAGGGTTTCCACCAAACCATTGTTCTTGACTACACAGAGACCTTTAACCTAGTAATCAAACCAACAACTGTATGTGTTGTCAAGTTGTCTTGTCCTATCTCTTTCTTTCAAGTGGCCCATTCACCATATTGATATCAACAATGGTTTTCTACATGTTGATCTTTCTAAAATTGTTGACATTCATCAATCTCTAGGGTTTGCGTCTTCAAATCCTTCACAGGTTTTCAGGTCAATTAAAGCTATTTATAAGCTTAGCCGGACTCCACATTCATGGTTTAACAAACTTAGTAAGACTCTTTTCCGTATGAATTTCATAGCAAGAAAGAGCTATCGTTCTTTGTTTACAAAGTTCAATAGCAAACTTACTATTTTCATTCTCATCTATGTAGATGATATTATCATAACTGGTAGCTTTCCCTATGTTGTTTCATCTCTTACTTCGTCTTTGCATCATAAATTTGCTCTAAAAGATCTTGGTCCTTTACATTACTTGTGGTATAAAAGTTATTTTGCACAAGATTCTATTTTTCATCTCTCACAAACCAAGTACATTAATAAGCTTATTCACTGTGCCAACATGCATGAAGCAAAACCATAGCCAACTCCTATGGTGTCTTCATTATGTCTCACACAAGATGGTTCCCGTGTGTTTCATGATCCTACTTTCTATAGATCCTTCGTTGGAGTTCTCCAATATGTCACAATCACTCATCTCTAGCTTTCCTTCTCAAGCAACAAGGTTTGTTAATATATGCATTAACCACAAGAGCACCATTGGAAGGTAGTCAAATACATCCTTTGATATCTCGCTAAAACAAATCATGGTCTTCTTCTTCGTGGCTCTCCTATTTCTGTTAAGGGGTTACAGTGACATCGACCGAGGTTCAAATTTAGATGACCGAAAGTCGACTGAAAGTCTACCATCAACTATTTTGTGTATATTGGCACCATTCTTGTCTCGTGGGGTTCACACAAGTAACGAGTTATATAATGCATCAGCATTAAGACATAATATAGCAACATCGTTATTGTGCTTTCTGAGATTACTTGGGTTTCGTCTCTCCTTCATAAACTGTGTGTTTCTTCTACAACTCTAATTGTATATTCACATAATCTTAATTGGATTCAAGATTCAAACATTTTGAATATGAGCTGTATTTTGTTCGAGATCTGTTCAACAAAAGTTGTTTCATCTTGTTCATCTCCTTGACCAGTTTCAAATTACAAATATATTAACCAAATCTCTATCAAATTCGTTCATCTTTTCATAGGTTTAGAAAAAAAAAAAAAAAACTTGTGAAGATCCTAAATCATTATGTTAAATTTGAGTCTATTTTGTAACTTTCACATATATAATATACTATGTAAAAAAATTCTTCTTCCTTCTAACATAAAGAGTAGTTGAGAATATAATAGGATTTATTTGTCCATTTTGAACAAATAAAACATTTTGTTCTTCACAATTAATTTTTCTGATAATGTTGGTAAAGGGAGAGAGACCGAGTCAAAATATATCAAATAAGGGACCAAATTTTTCATCTCTTTCAATTATTTAAATATTTAACTCTTTACAAATAATTATATGGTAAGTAATAGCTTTTACAAAGTTATTTATTGGTTTACAAACAAAAATTTAATTATTATTTTTATTTCAAATGGTATAAACAAAAACACGTAACATAAATTTCTATAATAAAAATGTTTATAATACAAACAATAAAAAACTATAAATTATAAGCTATTGATTATTTCAAAAAAATACAATAACTATTTCTAAAGATATAGATTTTATTTTTACAACGACTACTATTTCCAACTATTGTAGTATTCTTTAATATATATATATATATATATATATATATATATATATATATATATATATAATTTGTATTCATCCAAATATCAAAATAAAATCATAAGTACATTATTAGAATGTATGAATGATTAGATAAACTTGTTAATATACAAAATATAAAATATAATTTTCCTTTGTATGCTAAAGTTGAGACGAACACTTTATAAGCTATTCTTTTTCATTTTTCACATAATGTAGAAGAATAAGAAGACATTCCAATACTATGGGACAGAATCTCAATGACATGTTAAAACTATCATCAAAATTATAAACTACAATTATTTACATGCTATGTAACCATTGTGACTGGTGTAACTAATTTAATAACACTTCAATTTTAAACTAGTGTGTGTAACTTTGGAATACACTTAGATTTATAATGAATCAAAGAAGCCTTTCACTTATATAGGATGATATCATGAAAGTATAAAGACAGCAAAACAATTTAAGCTCGTGTGAAACTTAATTTCAATTACTAATTTATTTTCTACCAAAAATATCGATAAAATACAAATTTATTTCGAGAGAGAGAATTTATTAAAATAAAGTCTTTTTTATATATAGTTTGAAATAAAATCATTTAACAACAAATTTGAAAAACTCAACCATCATTTATTAAATACTCCTTGTGTATATATTTCAATCCCTAATTATTGTTTCTTAGGCCAAAGTCTAACAGTACAATTCCAGCATAGTATCAGCTTAATTTGGTGCATTTGGTAGCTTTTCATTTCAGTATCTAACTGATATGTGAGCACTTGTGAGTGAAATTCACCCTAAATTGCGAACCTCATCATTTATTTTTCACATGCCAGCCAATTTATTTTTCATAATTTATCAAGTAAAATTTTTAACTTTGTATAATTTTAACTCTTTTGGCGAGTATTAAAATGTTTAAGTGAAAAAGTAACCGATAAGAAAAGGTAAAGTCAAATACTTTACTATTTAGAAAGTATTCTGAACAGATAAATTTCTTTATAGAAATTTGTAGAAAATAAAAATAAAAAGAAAAAGAAAATAAATTCTTCTTAAAATAGTTTATATAAATTATCATGTATAAATTAATTTTAAGTTATAACAAAAATATTTTATTTTTCTTCTTAATTTTCTCCTATAAAAATACTTAGAAGTTTCTCTAAACGTTTCGATCCTAAATTTCATAATTAACCTTTTGTTCTTGTTGGTGACACAGAAATTAACCTTTGTGCTTGTTGGTGACATATACTATTATGTCTATTTCATGTTTTAACTTTTGTGCCTGTAGGTGGCCTGCACTTGTGCAGATAAACTCGAACAACTGTGACAATACTCCAAACACTTTCCAGTAGAATCCAAAACCAGAAAGACAAAATAAAGCTACCCATCTTTATCTTTTTCTCCCTTTCCTTTATTCTTCCTTACTTTTTCTTTAGTTGTGAGTTCAGCCCTGACCAATTATATTGGTAGATTGTTAAAGCAACTTTTATCTTGTATCTGCTTCTGAGGATAGGCATGTGTCAAGTTCAGCTGTTCTGCAAGTGTCCTTGAAATCAAAGTCAAGATGAAGCACAGATATTTCATAGGTTGCTGTCATATAAAGAACACCACAAATTATAATGCAGATGTTTCTGTTGAGGGACCTACCTCATGTCATGTGATGCCATTATTCAGTTGTGGCCTTTCTGTCTGTTGCACCCTTTTGGCTGTCCTTTCCTAAATTTCTGGTACAACTCTAAATCTGTCACCATATCTTCATTTTGGCTTCATCAAATGGTGCTCATTTACTATATACGTGCATCCAATGGATCACACTCATCCAGGGGAATTGAGTTTGTCCACTAAATATTTTCCAAACTATATGTTGGACATTTTTAATTTTTTTTCTTATGAAAATTGACCCTTCTCAGTAAATAATATTGATAATTATTATTACTAATTTAATATAGTTGCTGAAAAAAACTGCTTTTGGATATTATGTCCTGAAGAAATATACAACAAATTAAAGGAAAGGATATAATAATACAATAAATACTAAATGGTAATTTTGCCCATTCTTTAATTTTCTTTATCAGTTATTTTGGTTTTTCTTTTATTTTTTTGTGATTTTGGTTTTTGAATTTGGAAAAACTCAGTCTTCATCAGAAAAATTTAATTAAGGAAAGACAAATTAATCGCATTAAGAGATATTATAAATATGTTTTCTATTAAAATTAGAGGAGATGATGTAGACATCAAGATTGGTATAAACAAGTTTTTTTTTCAATTTTAATTAGATTTTTTTATCGTATATAAGTTCGGTTTTCCATGATAAGTTTTGCAGTCATGTGAAAACTATTTTACACTTGGTTTTTCTTTGCACAGGTTATTGGTGATTTGGTTATTGGTGATTTGGTTGGCTATTTTAAATGTAATACATTTATATACATTGTTGAGGAAGCTTTAAGGAGAAATGTTATGCTTTGGGTTGATTCAAAGCAAATTCTTCTTATAGTGAAACTTAAAGGTACTTTTTTTCCCTCTCATGCTCTTTATACAGATGATGATTTTGTCTTTTGTAGAACTAATAAAAAAAAGTCTTAAAAGTATTGTATATTTATTTTATATGTGTGACTCTGTTTCAAATTAGTGGCTTAACAATGTCAAAAATCATTTTTACACTGACAACACTTCTAACTCCTTCAATAGGTACGAAAGAAATCATGGACTTTCTTTTACTTATTTTGGGTGTTTCCTTCTTTAAAGGTGTCTTTAAATCTAGATTTTTTAGACTTATTGTTGATAGCATTAAAAATAAATTGAGTTCTTGGAAAGGTAAATGTTGAGTATGATTGATAGGATCCAATTAGTTAATTCTCTTATTACTAGGACTATTTTTACAACTTTAGATTTATAGATGGTTCATTAATTTGCTCAAAGAGGTAGAGGGATGGATTTGTAACTTGAAAGCTTAAATTGTGATTGTTAAATAGACACGTTGTATTCTCATAAGCATGATGGTGGGTTTGGTGAAATCAATCTTAGATAAGATGTGGGACTAAGAAGACCAAATATGGGAGGTCTCAAGGGTGCATATCAACACCTCAATTATGCCTTAAAATGGCATCTCATAGGTGATGCGGGACTTTCATTCTTCTTCATGACTTGGTCAAAAATATTCTAGGGTTCCTCTAAGTTTTGTTGTCCAATCAAACCCAATCGAGGTCCAAATGAAGCCCAAGTCTAACCCACTTATGTCTCTACAAAATCTTATAAAATACAAAGAATAATGTACACATATACAATTTGTACAAGAGTATGAAGAAAGAAGAAAATCCTAGTATTGTACACTCTAAAGTAGGAAAGTGTTCTTCTGTGAACCTTCTTCTTCTTTTATCTTCATAGCTATGGACCTTGTTAAGGGTCAAAATGTGTTGTCTCACAAATGATCCTCCATCAATCTCTCCAAGACAAGCCAACAATTTTATCATTGTCCCAATATTGTACTCAGGTCTTTTGTTCCAGAAAGGTAGATTGGTGCTCTCTACTAATCATTCTTTTTTGCAATAGGTGTTGCATGAATTTTTCAATTTCCCTATGGGATGTAGTTTAGGATATGTTAGGACCATAGCTAGAATCACCTCTTAGTTTTATTGGCATAACATGTATGTTACTCTTAAACATTATGTTTAAAATTGTTTAATATGTTAACAAGCAAGACTTCCAATACTCTTCACTTGAAATTGCTTCAACCCCTACCTATAACAAATCACATTTGGGAAGATTTAGCCATGGACTTTATTACTAGACTTCCTTCTTCTCATAGTTATAAACTAATCATAGTAGTCATTGATAAATCGTCTAAACATGCACACTTTACTACACTCAGATATGATTACACCAGTAAATAAGTGGTTGAATGTTTTGGGAATACAATTGTCAAGGTACATGGTTTTCCTAATACCATCGTCTCTAATAGAAACAAGATCTTCACCAGTCATTTTTGGCATTATCTATTCAATTTAAGTGTCACTACTCTTAATATGTACACTACTTATCACCCACAATCACATGGACAGTTGGAGGCTTTGAACAAATGCTTGGAGTTGTATTTGAAGTATTTTACCTTTGCTAATCGAAAAAATGGATTAAGTTTCTATTATAGGAAGAATTTTAGTATAAAACTTCCTACCAAACCAGCATTGGTATGACCCCTTTTAAAGTGGTATATGGTCGAGATCCTCCCAAATTATGAAGTATAATACTGACCCGCAAGATGCGGTTGTTATTGAAGAATAACTATTATAATAAGATGTTATTTTGTCCAAATTAAAGCATAATTATAATCAAGTTGAGCTGATAATGAACAAAAATACGTATAAGAAAAGAGTCCAACTTAACTTCAAGGTGAGTGGTAAGATGTTGGTAAAGTAAAGTTACAACCATACAAACAAAATTTTGTTGCTCAGAGACAAAATCGAAAGTTGTGCCTGAGGTATTCTGGACCTTTTCCTATAGTGAAAAAAAAATTGAAATATTTCTATTTAAATGTTGCTTCCTGAGTTTAGAAAATTAACCCAGTATTTCATTCATCACAGTTGAAACTTTATCATGAGAATCATTATCAACCTTATATTCCTCTATCAATTACTTTTAGAGACTTATAACATACTATTCAACCAACAACTCTGCTATCATCTCGAGTTATTTTAAAAGGAACTCCACATGTTTAACAACGTCTAATACAATGTGTATTACATGTATTTCTAAGATAGCGGATGATTGGTCGTCTACTCCGTGTTACCATATCTCGATCGAGTATGAGGATGGAGTATTGAAAGTGAACCATTGCCAGATTAAGTTAATACCGATAAACATGTGGTGATTATCACCTAAATTGCTTTTATGATGATAATTAGGGTCATTGGTGTGTAGGCCCCAACCCATTTGGTAAAGGCTCAATAGCCAACCTAAAAATAAGAGAGTAAATGTATGGCACTAGGTACGAAAATCTTAATCTTAATCCCTTAACTATTCGGATGATTACTGGCTTAAGCTTTAGAGTACATGCAGGGACCCCTCCTGGGATTGAGGACACAAAGCTTACCACGTACGATTTGATATAGGAGTGAACGACATGAGATCACAACTGACGACTCCATCAATTTGAACGAGAATATAAACATATATGTCACACAAATATGTATGTACACCTCGGATGATGCCATTTTTTGTAAAGTTTTTCCCACATCATTAAAGAGAGTGGCATTCAGCTATTTACACGCTTGCCTACCGACTTTGTCGATAGTTTGACACGTTAGTGACAAAGTATGGAGCCCAATTCACCATGAGCTGACCCATTACCTAATGTCGATAGCCTTGGTCAATCTACTACAGGAAAAAGGGGAACCTCTTAAGGCATTCATGGAAAGATTTGGCAAGGTGGCCCTTAGTACTTGAAACCTAAATCCGAAAGTCGTTATGCATCATATGGTTACCGCTTTTCGGTCGGGGTCATTTTCGGACAATCTATGCAAGAAGTCGGTTGCATACATGGATGAGTTTCGTGGAGGGCTGTCAGGTTCATGCAACTCAAGAAACTCAAAGAATTTCATAACCAAGTCAGGACAGAAGAAAACACAATACATGAACATGATAAGGATCATAACTGTATCAACAATCTTAAACCAAGGGAAGGCCCAAGAGCCCCAAAGTTTGCCAAGTACACTCCACTAAATGTCGACCATTCTCGTTTCCTAGAGGAAGCTCTGAAGGCAGAGATCCTACCAACACGTCACAAGATTCCTTCCTCCAAATGATGACCAGAGAAAACATTGTCACCACCATTGTCATTACGGACACAATACAGAGAAATGATTGGCATTAAAGGACAAGATCAAAGAGTTTATCCAAGTCGAACATTTGCAATGATATGTCTTAAAATGTAAACAGGGTTGACACTATAGTGAAAGCTAACCGTGAGATAATAGAAAGCAAGGAGAGAGGCGAGCTCCGTCGTCACGACAAGATTATGGGAGTCTGAGAAGGCCAGACTTGTCGTTACGCGGGTTATTAACATGATTTTTGGGTGCTTCGGATGAGGAGGAATGATGTATTCAGCTAGGAAAAAATACTTAAGAGTCATTCAATATTTCAACTCCAACAATCATCGAGGGCAAAGAAGTATGCCCACAATAACCTTCTCAGACAGAGACTTTAAAGGCATTGACACATCAGCAAGACGATCCTATGGTGATAATAGTAGAAGTAAAATTTACTATGATGAAAAAGTTGGTAGCTCAGGAGAGCTTCACGGACATTTTATATTGGAAAGTGTTGAAAAAGCTCGGACTGACTGAAGACGTCGTAGTCCCGCTCGAGGAACAAAATGTTGATTTCTCAGGTGAACAAGTGGACATGTGGCAGTACATTGACCTGTACACAAAATTTGGGGAATGAAACAACCATAACAAAATGATCAAAGTCAGATATCTAACAGTAGACGCTAACACATCACATAACGTTCTCCTTGGACGACTATCCCTAAACAAATTGGGAGTCATAATCTCCACCCCCACCTTTCGATGAAGTTCTCATCTGAACAAGGGAAAGTAGTCACTATTCACATGAACTATAAGACGGGTTGAGAATGTTACGTTGCGAACTTAAAGTTAAAACTCACCCTCGAGACCTCCGATCATCGACGAGAGGGCATCATGGTGTTGCGAATGTTACGTTGCGAACTTAAAGTTAAAACTCACCCTTGATTTAGATCCACGAATTAATGACGATACCCGAATGGAACCAAAATATGATGTCATTAACTGCCAACTTTGTCAAGTAGGGCAGAATACTCATTTTGGGGTTGAACTTGACATCCACAAAGGTCAAATGGATTATGGAAATACTCGACGAGAATCAAGACCTTTTCGCCTAGAAGACCAAGCACATGCCTAGAATAGACCCAAGAGAACTGTCTATGTACAAAGAGATGACGATCAAGAGGAATTATCAAAGTTTTTGCGGTGCGTCGATGACTAGCAGGCCAAATACATTATAAAAGAGTTGCACAACGGTATTTACAAGATGCATTGCAGAGAGAGAGAACCCTAGCCCCTCGGGTCACTCGAGTCAAATACTATTGGCTCACTTTACACCAAAATTGTGCTTGTTACTGTAAAAAGTGTATAAGTTGTCAAGAAAAAAACCTGTTAACCCATCAACCCTCGGTCGTGCTCCAAACCATCAAAGCACAATGGCCTCTTGTGATGTGGGGAGTGGATATTGTAGGGCCCTTTCTCCTGGCACCCGACCAATAAAAAATCTTAATCGTTGTACTGAACTACTTCACCAAGTGAATCGAAGTAGATCCCCTAGCAAGCATAATGACAAAACAAGCTCAAGGCTTCATCTGAAAAATCATTTGCCCCTTTGGTATCCCGCATACCATTATCATTGATAATGACCGACAATTCATGGACCGAAAACTAGAAACCTTCTTGGAAAAATTGGAAGTACGCCATGTCACCAACTCGGTCAGGCAACCCCAAACAAACGGGTAGGCAAAAGCTGCCAATAAGGACATTGTGGAACAGCTCAAAAAGAGAATGTGGACCGCGAAAGGAAAATGGACGGAGGAACTACTTGAAGTCTTATGAGCCTACCGATGTACTCCCCAAACATTGACGTGAGAATCTCCGTACAAGTTGTGGTATGGTACTGACACTATGTTGTCAGTCGAGGTCAGCAAATTGACATTATGCCGACAAATCTTCGACTTGAAGCTTGATGAGGAATGTTTGAAGACCGAACTCGATCTCTTAGATAACCTTAGAGAGAATGCAAAATTAGGAAGGAAACGTGCAAGCAATGATCGATCAAAATACAACGCAAAAGTCAAACTTAGAAACTTCCACAATGAGGAATTTGTTTGGCAAATAAGGGGAGATGCTTGTAAGGAAGCTAGAAATGAAAAGTTTGTGCCCAAATGGGAAGGCCTTTTTCGGGTGAGAGATGTTCTACATGCTGGTGCCTTCAGGTTGGAACAAATGGATAAAAACTAATCTTAAGAACGTGGAATGCTAACCACTTAAAGTTTTATTTCAGGTAATCACCTTTTGTAATCAATGTACTCTTTTCTACCACTAACACTTTTTCCTAAGTAGGATTTTGGTTGGGAAGGTTTTAACGAAGCACTATAAAATCAATAAAATTCGATGAAGAAGGTTTTCACACACGTGAATCCCTACCGACTATTATTGACCGACAAGTAACTCGAGAAAGGAAGTTTTTCATAACCATGAAATCCCTCCGGAGGCCTAGTGTACAAAGTATGCAAAATTGAATTCGTATTTAGTCAAATACGACTACACAATGTCACCTACATCAAAATAAAAAGCAAACATGACAAGACTAAATCGTCCTACAATGAAAACAACGACTATATTAGTTAAACGACTGTTAAAACTCCAGAAATGAAAGTGGCACTTAAAACAACGAATGTAATGATATTTTCGACACAATATTCACAATAAAAGTTTGTATATCACCGATATACATAAAACAAAAGGACCATCACGGTCAAAGCCAACCAAAAAAATCCCACATTCGACTATCAAAAACGGAAAAAAAAAAGATCGTTCAACATCTAGGTCTAAGATGCCCACGACATCTACCGAAGGGGTTGCGCCCCTCTCTCCACCCTCTTCTTTTGCCACCACCTCATCTGGGATATAGCCCACATCAACTAGCTCGCCCTTGTAAGACTCTTTGCACACATCAAATTTGCCTTCGTCTAGAGGCACTTGATAAAAGTAGGCGATCAATTGCAATGCTTTAGAAAAGTCAAGATCATGTAGCTAAATAACATAATCTCGACATTTTCAAGCTCTTTTTCGACCCCAGGGTCGTTGATATTGCTCGACCTAGAGGTGCTCAGTCAACCCTGTCACTTTCCGCTCAAAAACGTCAACATCCACACTTTAGTCACTTGCATGAGATTGTGTATGTTTCTCCTTTTTTTTAACGGCCGAGCATCTCTCACGAAGGAGCCAAACTTTTGCTTTCTACCTGTCAACCTGCTCCTTAAGGCCCATATTGTTGGACTCAAGTGCTTTGTTTTCATCCAACAGAGAAATGTTGGCGTTCAAAGCAGATTGGAGGATTAAGGATGGTTCAGCAAAATTAGCCTTCAACTTCTTTACTTCCCATATCTCTTCAATAGTTTGACACCCATACTTTAGCCGACAAGTAGTGTATGAACATAACTCTAAAAAAGAATTGTTTAACTTTGGGCCAATGACGAAGTATAGGGCTCTTTCTCTGACTCACTTAGTTCCAGCATGATTCGATTAGAGATCACGACTCACTGATTGAGGAACTCCAAAACACAAGTGCAATCCCTAGGGTGGTGACGGACGAAGGCATTTTGAGGAGTGATAAGATAAAGAGTAGTCGGAATGTCGGCGGGAAGATTTGTTTATTTTGGATTTTTTTTATGTCGATGGTGCCTAGAGGGTGGTCCAGATGGTGGCCATTGGTCAGGTAGTCCCACAGTCATCAAAACCGCTTCCTCAATGACAACCAAGGTTGCCATCCCCTTCCCTTTTTTCGACCACATCTGGTTGTCTTTTCTTCAACAATTCTTGAAAAAACTTGTTGTCGTCTGGATGGTTAATCTCAACAATAATATCTACATGATAGTGAAAAATGATAAGTTAAAAGAAATCGAGAATTAAAAACATATTGATAATATCGTTGGCTTGTTTATCTAACCAATGGGTACAAAGGTGTCTTCAGGTGGAAATTCAATGAGAAAGTTGATTTAAGACTGCCACGACCACCAAGTCCTCACCCGTCATGAGGGATTTTAGCCAAACACGGTACTGCGTCAGGTCATTAGTCCAGTATAGGGCTCGTCACCATTATACACGTAAGACCGACCTTCCCCTTCAACCAGTACCTTAAAGAAACCATCCTTAAAGTTCTTGTAGGACAAAGTAAAAAGATCAAGCAGACAATTCCTAGATTGGCTTATCAAAGACAACCAGCCAACTTTCTTACCTGGATGATTACAATAGTGATAAAGAAAGAGGGTAGCGTTCCAGCCTAAGGCTGAACACAATATTTGGAAGGGCAAAGACACACCCAGTTGTTAGACTGAAGCTGGGAATGAGTTACTGAGCACTCCATCAGAAATTCATCCAACGAAAAATGGACATGAGCGTCCTTTATTACACAAGGATACAAGAAAATAATTTATGTTTGACTATCCCCAAACATGGAAAACAAGGTCATATTATGAACAACAAAAAAGAGAAAACGCATTGTCAGCCACATAGGAGTCTAGTATATATAACAAACATTCTTAAAGACGACAATGTTGTAAATTTGAGACCGACTTTCAAACCTCAAGATCTACCCAGTCATCCTCGGGAGGGCAACTTTGTCAACACCCTCCCTATCATTATTACTGATCAACTATAATGGTTATGCCTTAATGCCCCTCTTTACCCCAACCAACTCATGACTGGACCTGATGGACTCACTACTACTAACATGTTTAGTTAGCATGACGGATCCATCTGAAGACCCCAAAGATGAATAAGTATCAAAGGAGAAGGAAGTAATTTACTTACATGGAAGGGGGTTGCACAAAGAGCTCAGACCATGAACTAGGCAGACCGACAAGAGCAATAGATGATGACATGAAATGACCCACCACCTTCACTATTTATAAGTGTTAGAAGATGAATCGTTGCTAATCCTCCAACGTTCAATCTAGGGCCAATCAACGGTTCAGATCATCTGGAATTTCACATCATGAGGCACAAAGCGCGAGGTCCGTACATCAAAACACAATCTCATGCCTAAAGTCACAACCCACGGATTAAAACGTCATCTCTAAGGAATGGTTGTTCCTTCTAAAAGTCTTCTTTAGGCAACACCAACCCCTTCGAGGACTTGTGGAGCCTGTGTACTACATGTATTTCTAAGATAGTGGATGACCAACTACAAGGATGATTAGTCGCCTACTCAATGTTACCATATCTTGGTCAGATTTGAGGATGGAGTATTGAATGCTGAGCATTACTGGATTAAGTTAATACTAACGGACATGGGGCAATTATCACCTAAACTGATTTTATGATGATAATTAGGGTCATTGGCACCCAGTCCATTTAATAAAGGTCCAAAAGCGAACCTATAAATAAGAGAGTGAATGTATGACACTAAATACAAAATTCTTAATTTAAATCTTTTAACTGTTCATACCGATTACTGACTTAAGCATCGAAATACATATAGAGACCCTCCCAAAACTTAGGACACAACTTATCAGGTATAACTTGAAATAGGATCAGACAGCAAGACAGTACAACCGACCAAAGAAAATAAATCATACACGTTACATGACCTTCGAATAACGCAATGTAAAAGAATATATGTATTTTGAGCTACTCAAGAAGATCACACATCCTTAGAATCAATGTTTCCTTATCAAAATAAAATTTAATGAACATAAATGAAGAAATGGTGAACAAATTAAAGTTAGTTGGGACCAGGTGTCAAGCTTGAACAATAATCAAACTTGGCTCAATGCTCAAAATAACCAATTCACGGTTGAATGATTATGTGTGAAAGGAAAATATAGGATTTACTTTCATATATTTCTTTAAAAGGCTGCAACATACAAATTTAACTTGTTCCAAATATACTAAAATTTTTCAGAGGTAATTTAAACTCGGCCCACTATATCTCCAATATACATGGAAAAGTATATTTTTACGAACACGAGCCACAAAGATAAATAGTCAAATGACGTAGAATATATGAAGCTAACAATAATCAAAACTTGGATAATGTACTCTTACGTGTCCAAAAATCAATTACAAGAATGAACCAATGACTAGAAAACCATAAAGTGAAAGAGAGGAACTAATGGAAAAAGTGTGCCTCGTGCAGGTGGCAGATGATTGCTAGGGTGGGTGCTGTTGGAGATCCCACATCAACTACAGACGAGGCCTTTCAGTAGTTTATAAGTGGGTGCAAACCTCACCTTAAAAGTCGGTTTTGTAATATTGACTTAGGCTTAAAGTCCACTTCTTGATATGGTATCAGAGTCTATCCTAGTCGGGTTGTTGGGCCTATCGGGCCACCCGCTATCAGGCCACTATTGAACTATCCTTACACGTAAATTTCACATTCGAGTTGGGAAGTCTTGACCTGAGGAAATGTGTTGGAGATCTCACGTCGACGAGAGATGAGGTCTCTCAATAGTTTATAAGTAGGTGCAAATTTCACTTTACAAGCCAGTTTTGTAAAATTAAATTAGGCTTAAAGTCCACTTCTTCATAGCTAAAAACTTGAGATGATGAAAGGATTACCCATCTGATGTAGTTAAGTGTGTAGCTAAAAAAGGTTAAATAAATAATAAATTAGTTAGAACATTAGATTTAAAAGATAAAAGTACCATTAAAAAAAATTTTAGATTAAATTACTTTTTAATTCAAAAGTATCATATTTAATTTAACGGATATTATATATGTTTGTGTAAGTATATCAGACATAAAAGTTATCAAATTATTTTTCAATAACTTTCTGTAAAATAGAAATGTAATTAATTCAATTGTTAAATTCCACGTTTTGTGAATCAGATTGTGTATATAAAATTTTACAAACACGCACAATTTTTTTATAGTTCATAAACTAGTATAGTTTATTTATGTTAAGATTAAATAAAATAACTTTTTTAAAAAACTCATTTCTAAAATTGATGTTAAACATCTAAAATATATTGAACAAAGATATTTATTGTTACTATTATTATTATTATTATTATTATTATTATTATTATTATAATTGTGCTGAACAAAAACAAATTATTACTATTATTGTATATATGTATTAAAAAAATTCACTTAGAACTACTTAAAAGTTTATCTTAATAAAATTCAGAAAAACAAAATGTTTTGTTTTACATTCGCACTGGTGATCTAAATAAATAAATTACATTTTAATTCGTAAAATTGTGTAGAATTATTATAGCAGTCCATAAACTTAAAAGGTGAATAGGTTAAGTAGGTCAATGAAATTAGTTTTGATCGTTACTAGTCATCTCAGGCAGGGTCGATTATGGGCTTCGCAACCCTTTTATGAAGGCCTACCCAATTGGAGAGTAAATGAAATATTTTGATATTTAAAAAAGATATTATTTGCATACGTTCACTCTTTAGTTTCTCTTATTTAATTATATAATTAACTAATTATAAGTTTCAACTTTTTATATATTTAGATATTTTATTTTAAAATAATAAAATATATTTCACCCTTTTCAACACGTAAAGTAGTGGGGAAATTTTTACATTAAAAGGCATGAAAGATTTTTTTACATTAATTAATAAAGTACTCTTTATTTTTAAAATATTTAAAGAAATTCTAAACCTTTTATTAATGTTTTCTTTAGAAATGCAGGGAAGAAACTACATTTTATAATATATTTATTCATTTTGTTTTCCATCTATCAAGGAATTGTATATTAGAGTAATACAATTATTTTTTCTAAAAAAATGTGTTTTCTCAATATTATTGTAAAAGGTTTTGTTTAACTTGATAATATTGTCAAAAGTGTTGTAGAATAATCATCAATAATATATATTGTCTCTTGTCAGGAAATATAACATATTTCTCAAGCAGAATTTCAGAAGCAGAACAATATCGTAAACAATAAACAAAGATTAATAAAATATTAATAGAATTAACTTGATAAAAAGATAATATAACTTAATATTTTTTTCTATACTTAAATTTTGTTAACCAAATATCATCATGATACAATAAATGTGTTCAAATTCTTGATTTAATTATTAAACATTTGTATTGGAGGCAAACATTTAAACAACAATATCTTAAATTTCATCAATCACCTTTCACTTCTAATTTAATTGTAAAGGAATATATTGGATGATTAACCATCCCTTAACTTCTCGTATAAAATTGTTTTCACTTCTTTTTAATGCACATCTCTAACCTTACATTTCAAGTACATTTTATTTTCACATTTTTCATTCAGAACCTCTATATTTAGCCTTTCACATTTATTTTGAGCAAAACTCAAATCGTTTGTTCTATAATGTACCTCTTTCACAAAAGAAGCTTCCAAATGGTATTAATTCTTCACATACCCTTTCAAGATCTTCATATATCTTTCAACAAAGTACATATATCTTGAATAAATTCGGCCATACAATTGAAAATATTCAACCTATGAACACTCATGTGGCCTACACACATGTTTGACAGAATACTAAACAATGAGCTTTTAGATAAGATGGTTGCAGCTTCCAACACAACTACAAACAAATGATCTCTAGAAAAAATACGTATTTTATTCCTTATTTTCCTAAATTACAACAACATTATTCATTTCTTTGATTCATGTCAGTCCACCCTCAAACATGACATATGAAAATCCCTTCATATAACAGGCTTCTTTCTTTTTCAACAATGGACATAACAATACATCATGCATATGTGTATCAATAAAACCTATATCAATTGACTAACATGAAGCATTATTTCCCAATTACATTACCTCCTTCAAAATCTTCAAATGTGACAAACAAGTCGCTTCGACTCATGAAAAGAGCAACCAAAATCTAACACATATTAATCAAATGATTGTTGTCTACAAACAACAATCAACACCAAACTTTCATCTAACAAGGCAAACTAATCAATTGTATCCATTACACAATCTTGATTTCCTAATCTTGGACAATCTTTCCTTTGATACCCTAGTTTTTTTGTGATATCTACAAATGTATTTTAGGTCAGCCTTCATCTTCCTCTATTTCTTAACCTTCTTGTCTTTTTTTAAAGACTACCAACCTAGAAGATAATGCATCATCAACACTCATAGATGCATTGAGGTGTAGTTCCTTTATGTAGAAGTTCAACTTAACCTCTTCAAAGTGTAATGCAATCATTTCCTATAATTAGAGAACTCGCCAAATTCTCTTAAGAAGGTGGGAGAAAGATTAGAAAAATCAAGTTATTTTTTTATATTCTACTTTGATGTCTATGTCTTGAAACTCTATCATAATATAATTGAGCTTGTTAAAATGTGTATTTAGTTTCATACCCTCTTTCATACGTAGCTCGAAGAGTCATCTTTTCAACAATAACTTGTTATAGATAGACTTTGTCATGAAAAGCTTCTTTTATCTTTAGCCACAATGTTGTTGAGGTTTTCTCCTTTGCAATCTCATAAAAACTTTATTTGATGACCAACTAAGAATAATTGGATGAGTCTTTTTCCCTTGCTTCTCTAGAACATGTCTTTTTTATGTGTGACGTCCTCCAAAAAAGTAATGTTCTTACACAATTTGCTCCTTAAGTGAATCTCTCATTTTAATTCTCCAGAGGTTGAAATTTTTCTTTCTTTCCATTGAATTCTCAACCTTAGAAGTGATATTCATGTCTTCAAAAACTTACCAATAACAAATGCAGAAAGAGATCAAAATTGACTTTAATACCAATTTGTCGTGCATTTCAAATCTTGCATAAGATTAATGAAATAGTTATACAAAGTAAATTATAAATCCCATCAAAAACAAAAGGCAAATAACAAACATAAACTTAAAAATCAAATCAGTAAAATTGACTCGTGTTTTATACCAGATAAACATTAAGTTACATCTAGTGTCTCACTTGTTTCATCATCCAACTCACTCCTATAAAAGGGATACAAAACACTTACAAAATAATTACAAATACAATCCTAACTATCAATCAAAACACATACAAAAATTACTTATTCACTAAACAATCTATATATATATATACTATGATCACTAAAATATCTACTCCTAAACATCATTAGTTTGTTTTACTCCTTAGACGTCTAGAATGAAACCATCCCTAAAGTACACGAATATCTATATTTTTTTTTTCTACATTGAAATATATTCAAATATCATATACTCCTTACTAAATGCTACTAAAGTGAATTTATAAACTTTGATCTACTAAAGTGAATTTATAAATTTTGATCTACAGTTTTTTCTATATTAAATTACATTCGGTATCATATAATCATTGCTAAATGCTAGTTAAGTGAATTATAATTTTTTATTGATCTACATTTTTTCTATATTAAATTACATTCAAGTATCATATACTCTTACTGAATGCTAGTAAAGTGAATTATAAATTTTGATTATCAAAAGTTAGGCTCAAAATAAACAAATGTTGGCCAAGAGGATACAGGTTTAACTAGATCCTTGTCTTATAAACCCTCATTATAATTATGTGCTAATTACTAAATGTGAGTCATAAAATTGTGTTTTTTTTTTTCTAAGTCAAACATAAAAGAAATGAAATGAAATTCCTAATTCTTAGTTAAGAACATGTAGATGGGAGCAATTCATCGTCTCTCAGTCATCGTCACTTGTCAAAGTCTCGATTACCTACTCTGCCTAAAATTAAAGCCAATGTTTTGAGGTCTCCTCTAAGCCAACCATTTGCTTTTGCAATTTGGCCTAGAAGGTTAGTACATCTCTTTATGTTTATATCTAACTGTGGGAAAAGGTCATGAACTTGTCCTCTTATTTTTCTATTAATTGCTTATGTGGAAGCCTAGGATGAAAGACACAAGGCGTGGTGCCTCTTGACATCTTTACCTATTATTGGCCCTACTCAACATCACTCAACTAATACTGGTGTTAGTGGTTTGTCCTGTGTAGGCTACCCTTGCAATATTGTTTTAACTAAGGTTAACTTTTTTTCTTCAATTCCTAATGCATTTATCGAAAAAGTTAAGTTATTTTAGTAAAATTATTTCCAAAGATGATATATTTATTGTTTTTTTCTTATTATATGTGAAGCAATATTAAACTAGTTATCATGAGACAAAAAAAAAAAAACAGTTCACATCAATATTTTATTTTTATCCCATTTGATCCTAATTCCACATTAAAAACATACAGAAGTTTGAGAATTTAAAAACCATGAAGATTAAAAGCAAAAAGAAATCAAAACTTAGAAATTTGACAACCTGAAGACACTATTAACTGTTATGATAATCATTGCAGTCCATTAAGTTTCTTTTATTGAGAGTGAAAGTAAAAGGGCATTGGCATTGGTTATGAGAATGAGATTGGGCTTCATTGAATCCCCAATTGGGCTTGTTTCTTCCCAAAATTTTGGATGGGAGTGGGCACCACCTTGGGCCGTCATGCTATGCTACGGCAACCTATGACCTACACTAACATCGGCTTTCTAGGGTAAATACACACACTTGACCCTAACTGGCATGATGATTCAACAGTAGTTTATGTCAGATGTTACTTGGCAGAGCAAGTAATGGTAGGGTCACGACACAACATTCATGTTTTCTCACCTTAACCCATCACCATCACTTTTGTAATAAAACCAGACGGCGACGTTTTCCAACTCTATAACCTCCAAACCTCAATTTAGTTTATGCAATTACAGGTTCAGCTATGCAATGCCACGTTCAAAGCACGCTTCTGTAGTTTGTTGCCCCCAAAAACAGCTCCTATTAAAACATTTGTTTATATAAACTACTTTTAACACTTTTTTTCCTTATCCAAAAAGATTACGTGATCAAATGATTACATTTTATCAAATATTTATGTAAAAGTTGCAGTGATTTTAGAGACAGCTTAAATTGATAAGAGTACTCAAGTAATGATAGAAATGCATTGAAACATTAATTATTATTTTCTACGTAATTGGTGATTGCAAAATGAAAAAAAAATAATAAAAGGGTCTCTCATATAACATGTACTTGTAATGTAAACAACAATGTAGGAAAAATCTAACACTGAACTTGTACTACAATAATTTCAAAGTTTTCTTGCTTGCTTCAAGAATTATAAAAAATTGAGTCTCAATTATGGAAGAAACGGTCAAATTTACTCTTTACATGGGTAAAAGTAACATTCAAAACTCTGTCAACATTTTTTTGAAAAGGGCAGCTAAAAGTCATTGAAGGAGCATATTGTTCTTGAGTTTGCATTAAGTGGAATTGATTATATATTTATGATGGTGTTTGAAACAGTTAAAAATAAATGTATCATAGTTTGCCAAACTAACAAGTTTGTTTGTTAGTTCCCCAAAGGAATTCAGGGATAAATAAATAGGCACATAGCTCATGTGAGTGGCATGAATCTGCAAGGAGATTTTGGTGATAGGAGAAGGATGTTGCACAGTTGGGCATCTTGAATGCATAATTTGGATGGAGTCCGTTGCTGAAATTGTGGCTTAGTTATTGCATCACAGGCCCATGAGAAAAGGATGTTCCTAACAGTTCCCATTCCCAACCCCCCCTCTTCCATTTTCATCATCATTCCACCAAAACAGTTCACAAAACCCACTTTTTAATAGCCAAATGAAAAAAGTCAAACACCCTGGGCTTGAATTGAAACTGGGAACAGGAACACCTATTTATTCACGATAATCTTAAAAATAAGGACTATACACTATACTACTTTACTATACAAATTCCTGTCCTTTCATAGCTTCTTACACGTATCACCCTATTCAGTCCTTCTGTCTCCCAAATTGTTTTAATTAGTACCTTCCTATTCTTAGCCATATATTCTAAGTAACAAACGAATGTCTTGGACACATTTAATATCCAAATGATACGTTTCAATCTTCATTTGGCTGGTGGACAAATTTAACCTAAGGGATTGTTAATATAGAAAGCGCCAAAAACTAAAAGGAAAGGAAGAGCATGAAAATGAGAATGAAAATGAATAGTAATCGAATTTAATTATATTATTGTTATTCTTATTATTGAAGGGGGTCCCAATGTGATAAAAAGAAAGGAAATCACAACAGAGATAGGTGTGAAGTATGATTCTCAACAGCAGTGACGCAAGGATCACAGTCACCAAACTGAAGCAACTATCCTTTCTGTTTACCTCGAATGGCTTCTCAGTAATGTTGGACCACACCTATATTGAGGAGCTTCCGGGGAAGGCTGCAGCTTTTTGTTCGGTTCTAACTTTGATCATGTGGCTCCTACTCCAAGGAAGTCAATAAATGGAGGAGGAATTGCATCTGGGGGGTCACTGCCCATGGCTTGATCTCTGTGTTCTGCCACTGATGATAGTGAAGCTTCACTGCCCAGTATCTGTGCTGTGGAATTTGAGAAACTGTAAAAGTTGTGATTGTTTTGGTGTTGCATTAGCATCAGATATTGGGGGTAATGAGAGTAAAAGCCAGACGGTTGGTGATGGTTCTGGCCAAAATACTCTCCCACCATGTCATTGCTTCTACTACCTGCAGGTCCAAATTGCAGTGCTTTAAGCTATAGTATTATGAAAGAAATGTGATTATAAATGTGTAAGTTTTTTGGGGGGAGGACTAGTTAAAAAGGGTTGCATCAGTCACTGTTGCAGACCAAAAAGATAGACGGAGAAAATCACAAAAGTAACACATTTAACTTTGTTTGAAAAGTGAGACACAGTAAGTTTAAGGCTAATGAATGAAGTTGTAACCACAACCATTTGAAGGCGAGAAATTTAGTGGGGATTTGAAATGGGCACCAACCTGAAAAGAAATCAAGCGGTGTTTGTTGAGGATACAAGGCAATATGAGGAGGGGCCAGCTTGGTGGTTGAGATTGCTTCTTTGGAAGCAGTCATGTGGGGTGAGCCATTTAAGCCATACTCAACCCCACCACCAGGAGGAGCAACTACTCCATGGAAGGGTGCAGCAGCATATGGAAAACTTGGCATGTTATTGTTATTGGCAAGTCCTCCGTTTGGGAGATTGAGACAATAGGGTGGTGGTGGTTCTGTCCCTGCAGTGGCTGTGTCCCTAGAGACATTGCTGCTTGTTGTGTTTTCCTCCACTCTCCTGTAAACAGACTGGCTCAGCCTCCTCCTCCTGTAGGCACTAGACTGTTCTCTGTACTTTCTGGCCATTATAACGTGCCAGTGATTCTTCACTGCATTATCTGTTCTTCCAGGGAAAAGCCTAGCAATCATGGCCCATTTGTTGCCATAAATCCTATGTGCCTGCATTAGTCTCTCTTCCTCTTCTTCACTGAATGCTCTCCTATTGATTCTCGGGTCCAACTGGTTGAACCATCTCAGCCTACAACTCTTGCCTAAAAACACATCATCCACCAATGAGATCTCAACAAAACAAAGACAAATGAAAAAACTATAAAAAAGGGACACCACTAAAACATTAAAAACAAAACATACAAATTCTTTAAGCCAACAACTGAAACACAAGTTTATATCTATCTGATATCCATTTGCACTAGTTTTCTCACCTGATCTTCCTTCTAACTTTTCGGCTATGAGGTTCCAGTTCTGAGGGCCATAGAGAGCCACAAGCTCCTTGAGCTTGGAATCTTCTGCCGGTCTCCAATGCCCCCTTGCACACAGCTTAGAATGCCCAGAACCACTATTAGAATTCTCATTAGGGTTCTCTTCGTTAAAGTTATTAGCATTATGGTTAACTTTGTCACTGTCTTCCCCACCCCCATCATCACTGCTATCAGACCCTTTACCCTCTTCCGCCCCATCACAGTTGGGATGTTCCTCAAAGTTCCTCCCAAGGCATTCCCTCATAAAGGGCAAACCCCAGTTTGAGCCGCCGTTGGAGACATAACAATCTTGATGAGACGAAACCACACCATAGTTAGAGCAAAGAGAAAGAGAATCCATGTCAGCATAGACCATTCCCATCGAGGGAGGAGAAGAAGAGTAGGAAGAAGAAGAAGCGTATCGAGTGAGGTTTTCTTGTGAAGAGTATACGACACTAGCCGGCCACGCCTTCATGTTTTGAAGGGTATATGAATGTTTTGAAGTGTTGCAAAGTAGAAAAAGCGAGAGAAGGTAAGAAGAAGAATATTTTATGCGATGAAGAGGAGGAGTAACATGAGAGGAAAGTTTGATAGGACAGATAGTGAAGGGGTAGAAGAGATTTATGCAGAAGAGCTAAAGGGGGGGTTTCAAAAGTTTCTGCTGGTGGTGAAGGCTTTCAAGAGATATCCCTACACGGATTCTTTCTGCACTAACAAGACCATTGGCTCAATGAGAAGAGAGAGATGAGAGATGGAGAGAGTTTGAAGCAGTTAGGTAGCGAGACTGGGGCAATGAGTCTGGCATTCTTGATTTAACCAGTTGCTGTCATTATATTACTACTATTTATTCTATTCTTTTAACAAATCACACCTCATTCACACGTGTGAGAGTGAGAGACAGGGAGAAAGTAATATATTTTCTCTCTCCATTCATGGGGGTTGCAGGGTCTTAGGCTGTCTCTCTCTAAATTGACAAGAAAGACAGTAATGTGATGGGTGCTTACTTGGGGTTGTGGCAGCAGCAGGGACATCTTTCTTTTCAAAGCACATCAAAATTGAGGGCTTTGCTTTGCCATTGCTACACAACACAACGGAACAAGCCTTGTCATGTTCATATGCACTAGCACTAGTAAATGACCCTAGCATAGCCTATTCATCAACCTATTTTCTCTCTCTTTCAATATCTCTGTCCCCATCAACATCAGCGTCACTGCTTAACTCCCTCCTTCTGCTTCTGCTTATGTTTTTCCTTCCTGCTGCTGTTAACTAGATGCAATGCAATTCAAAGAGGGTTCAGTAACCTTGGTTTCAGTTGAGGTAACCACTTCAAGTCTTAACTACCAACCAAACACTATAATATTACTTCCTCTTCAAATTAATTACAGATTTCTAATTTTACATTCATTATAAATGCTAATTAATTTTTTTATCATTATACAATTAAATATGCTTTTGAACTATTCTTAATTGTAGTTACTGACAATGGTACTTATGTTTAAATTAATTCAAAATGGTATATTTGGACTAATAACAGTAAACAGAATAATAGACTTCATTGAACATTTTTGTACTGGCAAAAACAGTTCTTTTATTTAAGTCTGGTGAAATAAATGTACTGGATTTTAGACTACTCTTCTTAGGAGTAATGTATTCTTTTGTTAGTTTGGAATGAGTTGGTAAAATACACAGGTCATTTATTGAAATTTACCCTTGTCATTCCATTATAAAATATAGTTCATATAATTTTTAAGGTGTTTATCACAAAGTTCAAAAATTATTAATGATGATTTTAATTAAATCATAGTATAAATTATTTACATAATTCTTTTGTCTTATTTATATTATTTCTTTATATGTTATTTATCTAAATAACTATTTTGTTTGGTTTTATTATTCATAAAGTAATTATATTAACTGAAAAAAAAAATTACTAATGTAGCTTTTATTTTTATTTTTTTCAAATTTTTAAAATTGTTGTTTAACTTGGTTTAACATACTTACTTTAACATTTTTTTAGCATTGTTTTTGGAATAGTATAAAGTGGAGGGGGAATGAACAAAAGATGGAAGACATGAAATATAAATAATAAACAGAAATAACGTTTGGACTCTCCAAAATTATTTTAAAATAATTTATTTGTATGTTTATTTCAAAATAATATTTATTTGCTTGTATTTTTAAAATCAAACCATCTTTATTTTTTTATTTTTCACTGTTTTTTTTTTTCATTTCTTTTCAACAAAATAATTTATATATCACTTTACTCCTCTCTAATTGGTTTTTTATCCTTAATCAAAGAATCTCTATTTTCACTTATTTATTTCTCATCTCTTTCTCTTCTATGTTTTTTTCTTTCACTTCTTTTATTTCTTTCATTCCTACTAAACAAGAATTTATGTTCCATCTACTTTACTTTACTCTCGTTTTTTACTCCCTTACTTTTTTTACAATCCTATTTTAAGTTAAAGATAAGACTTAAAAGTAGAAAAAAATTATTTAATATTTTATTTGTTTTAATTTAAATTTTCTTCCAGCCTAAATTTTGGATAAAAAAATATTTCCTCATTCACAGAGATAATGGATTTAGAAAAATAATATGTAAAATAAATTTCAATAGTATATATTATTTTAGTGATAATAAGACTGTTGTATTGAAATATTTGTGAATATTTAATTTAAACAAGGAAGAAGTTTTCATAATTAGTAAAATTTTTCTTATCAAGATTATTAACTCAGTGACAAAATTTCAGAAAATTTTTATAAGCAAATTCCTTTTTGAAAAAAATTTCTTTACTCATTTGCTTAGCCAAAATCATATAAAACTATTTTTTCAATTTTATTTATATAATTCAAATATATATTTGCATTAATTAAAACATATTTAAAAAAAATAGAATACAAAGAGTATGTATACTAACTTCTACTCCTTGTTCAAAGTCATTTGATATGATCAATTCAATGCATATATATATTTTCTACGCCTTCTTCAAAGTCATTTGATATAATTAATTCAATGCATATATATATTTTATAAAGTCTTATACAATAGTCATCTTTAATTTGTATCATTTGTTGTGTTAGGATTTAGGGTTATTTGTTTATCATTTGTTGTTTTAGGGTTTAGGATTAAGTTTGATACAACAACCATATATATATAAGATTAAGTCATTAAAACACAAAACATATAATACTTGCAATATATTCTTTATAAAAATCTGATTATATCTTTTGTATTTGTTAGTATTGAAAATGTACTATAATTTGCATTCTTTACTATATGAAGCATCTCATCTTGTAAGAAAAACATATTTGTTTATTTTTACAAGAGTAATTTTTTTATAAATACATGTACAAGGTCTATAACCAAAAAGTGATAATAAATAATAAATGAGCTTTTAGTATCATATAGAGATTAAAAATAGGTAATATACTTATTGAAATAATGAGTGATTTGTGTCCTTATTATAATCAATGTTTTTTATTGGTAGAATTGTCAAAAGTATTTGAAAAAGTACTCGATGTAGCCAATGAGCTTGATGTACTAGTATAAACACTCTATATTATTTTTCTTTAGATTATCTTTTTTATTTGAGAAAACATTTTGTGGACTCTATTCAACATTCCTCCTACCTATACATTTAATTGGTATAAGAACTAGAGATGATAGATAAACTCATACACATGGATATTGACATCATCTCTTAGTTAGAAGAAAAAAATAATCAGAAATATATTCCAAAATTTTTTCACAAAGTTATTCATACAGAATTCAAACGAGATTTCATTGACTATATTAATATAGTGGATCTTATTCTAAAATTTTGTAACTAAAATAGAAAATCGTGTTGATTTAATCCTTATTGTATATCATCATAACTATATTAAGATTTTTTGTTCAATACATTTTACATGTCACACATAAAGAAGTATGACTAACTTGTTTCCTTTAGGTCATCTTAAAGTTTGATTTTGCTTTATATCATTATTGTAACACCTCATGAGTGCATATATGTGTATGTATGCATATTATATCATACATGTCATACAATTGAATATATATATATATATATATATATATATATATATATATATATATATATATATATATATATATATATTACATTACTGATTAAAGGAAATTTTTAATAACATATTATGAAATACAAATTATAAATATATATATTAAGATGTTTTTCAAAACAAAAATAAAATATCTTCAATCTCTAAGATTGGACTTCAACCTATAACATTATCTCCTCGCATATTAAGTATAATCACAACATATACAACCAAAACAACCATAATTAAGGTAAGTTAACATGAAACAAAGTCACAACATATTAACATATATTTATCATGAATGTTTAATTATTTACATACATATATACAATAATCCTTTATTATACAAAAGTTATCAAGGATTTTGTCATTTATATTTATTTCTCAATAAAGTTTCAAAGAAAACTATTGTCACCCTCGTCCCTCACCACAACAAAGGTCTAAAGGAATTTCCACAACAAAGGTCTAAATGACTTGATGTTTATTGAAAAATATGTACCAAGCAAGTTTTAAAACAAAAGTTCAACACTATAAAATTTTGATTAATTGATAAAATAACTAAGTGTAAAGCATGGTAATACTTTTTATGTGTAAGACGATAACTTTATTCAAACACTAAGTCATGCAAGATGCAAGAATTCTGTTTGACATAAAACAATTGTAATCAGATGGTAACCACATAGAAAAAAACTAACCTCATACTTTACAAAACATATTTGCAGGAAATGTTCATCTATCAAATAGAAATGTTAAACATACAAGTTAATTTCGATATCAAGAATCTTTTGGAGTTCGAGTCAATTTTGAAAAGATCAATTGTCTCTTACAACTATGTACAAGTAGGCATAATTAAGCCAAGACACACTGTCCTTTGAAAGATAACCACATCTAATAATTGGGAAGATTATGAGAATATTTAATGATATATGGAGGGCATTTAATGCATCCTACTCAATCAAGCTTGTCATACACAAAAGGAACATTCAAAAGAGCTCAAGTTGCTAAACAACTACATTTGTGATACATTATAAAAACTCAACTAAACTTTTTAAGCCAATAAACAAGTTCAAGAACAAAATTATTTGCGTTCGCATTAATAAATTAGAAGAAAAAACATCAACCTTATATCTATCAACAGTCGATCAACTTCAACCTTTCTAACGAGTAAAATTTTGTGTGATCAATTTATTACCACTCGTATAACTTTTACATCTTAACCAAAAACTTAATCAATGCTAATAAGACAAAAACAAATACAAAAGATTTGAAGCAATATAAAAATTCTAAAAAAATATTTAATTAAATAATCTTGAGGTAAGCTCAATATTCTATATAATAATGAAGTCAGATTAAAAAAATATGAGTAATTTTTTAAAAAATTCAAAAAAAATATAAAAAAATAATATAAAATAATAATTTTTATGAAATATATGAGTAAAAATTATATTCATCTTAGAAGTTTTTCTTCTATAAAAACTAGTATAATATAATTCTTACATTAATATTTTATGAAATATATTTAATCAGGAATTATTGCAATATAGATGGCAAATGGAATAGGTTAACATTTATTTTCTTGAAGAGTGTAACTTGGAATTTTGTTTAGAAGATTAATAATGAGAGAAACTAAAACTAATAAAACAAAGTCTTATTAATATGAAAATTAATTTTGAAAAACGTTTGTAATAAATTCAATATTACTAACTAAACTAACTATTTGTTTAGTTATAGTGGATTAATTAATTAATTTTTTCAAAAACCATTAGAAAAATATGTATTAAACATAAAAAAAAATCTTTTGTTAGGCTTGATGCAAAACCAGAACAAATATCCTTCCACAAGAGTTAGCACCTTTTGTTATAGGAAACATTTCAATTATATATATATATATATATATATATTACATTAAAATTTTATAGTATAAAATATACTATACCAAAATACATAATTTAATTTTTTTAGTTAATATTTACTTTTCAATATTGTTTTTGTAGGTATTAGAATTATAAAAGTACCTTCAAACACACACATGGTGTGTATCTTATAATTTTAAAATACAGATATAACCGTTGAAAGTAGGAACAATATCTGTGCATAAGTTGGATAATTATTATTGCATCACCAATAAAGTCAGATGGCAGGACTACATATAATTAATGGTTCTGATGATCTCAAAGCAAGTATCCACGGAAGAGATATCTGTACATTCTAAATTTCCATCCTAACAGAATCACATTCATTCACATGTAGCCCAATCCAACAAGGAAGCATCAAAATAGTAAAATGGGATGTGATTTTTTTTAGCATATTGTACTAAATTTGTTATTATTTAATGTTTATGTATTTATTTCATTTTTTTCTGTAGTTAGTATTTTATGTATCTTATTAAATTTTTCACTAAAAAATATAATAAATATGATCAAATTAAGACATTTGGTAACACTATATTAACACTATATTGATATAACAAGATCAAATTGAATAAAGAAATAAACTCAATAAGTAAATAAATAATTTAAATATTGATCTGGTTCAGAAATAATTGAATGTATGATCGAATTTAAATGAGTTAAAAAGGAAATTATAAAAATTGAACAAGATAATATTTAAAATAAAAGAAAATATTAATTAAATTAATTTATTTGATTTTCATATTAAGTTTATTGAATCAATATGATCTAATAAATATTCTTAATTAATATGGGGAAATAAAAAAATACTTTTTGCATTTCCGTTATATTATTTGATTAGTTAAAAGAATTATCTTCATATTAATTTTAGTCTGTCTATTTATGAGTAGGTAGAAATGAATAAAAATGAGTCCGGTAGTAATTTGCGTAGTAATTGAAATATTAAAATTTTCTTTTAAATAAAAAATTACCTAAAATTGTTATGTAAATAAAAAATTACCTAAAATTGTTATTGTACGCATAAAAAAATAATAGTTTGTATTAAGGATTAAATATTGTTTGTCTATGTATATAAATAATCATATCTTAATGTCTTTTAGATATCATTGATTAATTTTTTTATTAAATTTGGAACAATTTTAATGTAACCTCCTCTACTTTTTAACCTCAAATTATACTTTAATTTATTAAAATACTAAAATTTAATTTAGAGAACGAGATAATAACACATATTTTTTATATATATGGACAGGACCGTACATCAAACTCAAGACAGCACATCTAAGAGAAAGTCAAGCTAATTGTTAAGCTTGCTGCACAGACTTCTCTGTTTATTATTACATAACTATAGTAACAAAATATAAATACTTAATAAATTCAAACATTACATAAATTTAAATTTATTTTTTTCCATCAAACAATTTTGTCTTCTCTTCCATGACCACTGCTTTTTCTTTCTTGTTGGATAATATAATAATGTTTTTATTGACTCAACCAAGTTAAAATTAACAGGAGTGATGATTTAGCATGATCAAAGCCTACATCGATAAACTTAATTTTGACTGAGACAGGGAAAATCCAACTTCAGACGTTTCATTAATTTCTTTAACAGTGGTGAGACAGAAACGGACAGTGCATCAATATCTGTTCCACCAACAACACCTAGTCAACAACTTAGTTATTCAAGAAAAGAAAGAAAACTATTGTTCTGTGTAGCACAGAAGAGAGAAAGAGATTGAGTGAAAGAGAAAAATGACAGAAAAAGTAAAGATTATTTAATTAAAAATTTATTTTATTTATTGTTATGGTAAAAGTTGAAAAAACATCTTTATAATTTATTACTTACAGCTATATTATTTTTGTAATATGTCCTATTTTGTTTTTGTAATAACTTTTTCTCTCATAATCTTATTTATATTTTTTAAATTATTTATATCATTTAAGAGCATAGCATATCACAAATTATCACTATTATATAACTATTTTTTTTTATAATGAAAAGGTACAAAATATCTTTTCTTTTCACTAGTTTTATATAAATCAGGCTATTACTTTTAGTTAGAAAAACTGTATACTTATGTATTTTATTAAATAATGAAATTATTTTAATTTAATAAAAATTAAATTTGTCTAATTAAAAATAACACTGTTATACAAAATTGTACATTATAATATAATGAATTGTGTCATGCACGGCCACCATTTTTACGTACTTTTTTTGAGGTTGAGAAGAAACATAATAACACCAAACCCTGCTCCTCACATGCAAACCATCACCCTCCCTAATGCAATCTGAAAGAAGCCTATAATTGGAACCACCAGAAATGATGAAATATACATATTTAAAATTTGAAGTATGAGAGTTAATTTTGAAAGAGATAACATAGATCAATCGGGTTCATAGATTCTCAAAAGAAAAAAAAATTATAAACCTTGGACTGTTATTTATAAAACATATTTTTAATATGAGATGTGTAAAATTGACAGTGGAGTTCACATGAGGAAAAGCCTGCAACTTAACTAACCTAATCACTGGTATTTAGAATATCATAGGAAGAAGAAAGAGAGAGAGGATGAAAGGGAGGTAGGGACCCTCAAAAACTGAAGTAGGTGGCAGTTAGTTTTTCTTCGAATTCTTGGTTGGTATTGGGGTCCTAAACATTATTCTGGCACTACTTTCTTTATTATTTACTAGTAAGAGCTCAATCACTATGCATGGAAGCTTGAAAAGGATGATCCAGATGTATAGGGAGAGGCTATAGTACTGGTTTATGCCATTAATGGTAAGTTGCATATTCATTCATTCATGCGAACAAGATTTGGGAGATTTTTTTTTTGGCTTTTCCATGATGCATGAAATCATGTCTCTGTAGTCTACACCTTGCATCGGGAACCTGCGAGACTAACATCTTCCACTACTTCTTTACGACATTTGCATTTCATAATCTTTTAAAAATTTCTTTATCAATATTAATTTTTAAAATTAATAAGTGTTATTTATATATTTTCCTAAATTTTTTAAAATTTAGATTTGAGAAATTTATATTAAAATAATATGTTTATTGATTCAAAACTTTCAATAAAAATGTTCCTCTATTCTTGGTAAACTCTATGAATAATGATTAATATGTTGTTAACAGCTATTTTTCATGTTATGTTTTCTCTTCCATCCAATAGTTTGTATTTTAAATTTCTTTACTCATTATATGTTTAAGATATAAGAAAATTTATGCACGGTAATGTAGGTAAAGTTGTTGTTTTTTTTTAATTAAGTTTGGAGTTTCATCTTATAAATTTATATTTTATAATATAATATTTACCCTGTATTTAACTCAATAATTTATAAATAAAGAAAAACAAAGATACGGATCAGATCTTTGATCTATCTTTATTATTGGATTTGTATCTGCACATCCAACTTTACGTGTATTACTTTTATTACTTTTTCAACAAGCGAGCTAAAATAATCATGATTAGTAAGCGTGTGATTTTAGAATAAATAGTTATTAAATTTAAAATATTTTATAAAATATTATTTAAAATAGTATTAAATACTGAATTCACATTTTCAGAACTATGTTGATTGCGTACTTGTATTTTATTGTTTTTAATAAAAATTTATTTGTAAAATTTAATCTTCTATTTTAATAGAAAATGGTATAATTTTTAAAAAATTCAAATATATAATATGAATTATTTTTAATTTTTTAAACTTTTAGATTTTTTGCTTAGATAAAGATGTAGTTTTGATTTTTTTATATAAAAACATCAAATGAAAAGATAGCAGTAAATAATATTATGGAGGTAAGAAAAAAAAAAGAATAGTTGCAAACATCGATAAAAGAAATAGAAATTGTAATATATTAATAGAAAAATAACCTCTATGGAAAAAATAGTTTAGTTAAAATTGATTGAGAAAATTCTAACAAATGTCAACTAACAAATAATTTTGATTTGTATTATTAAATAAATAATTCCAACTGTGTATCAATTAAGAAATAGTTTCATTTGTATTGGTAAAAGAACTTGACTAGCATCAAGGGAAAAATACCATTATTAATGTTTTTGAAAATCCTTATTGATATTGACTGAGAAACAACTATGCTAGACAGAAAAATTATATCAACTTTCATTAATTCAAAGTTATATTAGATATCTAACTAGGAAAAAATTGCATTTAACTTCAATTCAAAAATGTCACTAATGTCAAAAGAACCTTAACTAATCTTAGCTAAGAAATAATATTTGTCTGTACTGAAAAAAAGTAGCACTAGTGATAATGATAAAAATAAAATAAAAACATTAACTTGAACTTGAAAAAAATTCTCACTAACATAAAAGGTAATAATGTGTTTCAATAAAAAACTTTTAGAAGGTAGTTTATTTTTAGAAAACATTTAGTGTTTTATAAACAAAATATTGTTCGAATATGAAATTTAAAAAAAAATTAAAATTTTAAAAATTCATTTACTTAAATTAAAATCATTTCAAATTTTTGTTTTCAAATTTCTAATTACATAGTAGTTGTGTGGTAAAGATGTAATACAACAAATAAAAGTTTCATACTTAGAGATAGTACAAGATTACAAATAGAATAAATTAACTTATGTTTATCTAAGTGAGAAGTCAAGTTAAGGTTTAGTTTGTTCAAACTTCGGATAAGTGTTCTCTTTTTTCACAAAGATGAGCTTCCATGTGGGTGATTTTGGTACGTAGGTTTATGTGTATATTTTTATGTTTTTTTTTTTTTTTTTTTTTTTTTTT